>Ga0194060_10000023_pt1 | contig 102787 bp, 94 predicted proteins | sample SepL225m_MetaG_FD_163427 | JGI IMG/M metagenome (GOLD analysis project Ga0194060, IMG submission 163427) | Anoxic zone freshwater microbial communities from boreal shield lake in IISD Experimental Lakes Area, Ontario, Canada - Sep2016-L222-5m | ecosystem: Environmental > Aquatic > Freshwater >... | reverse complement strand
GCTAAAGCCCCACCCCCCCCAAGCCGACATGACAGGAGACGGTTTCGAGACCTGCGTGAGCGGCACGGACGCCGCCCGCCAGAACGGGTCTCGCCACCGGTCAGGAGACGGCGTCGAGACCTGCGTGAGCGGCACGGACGCCGCCCGCCAGAACGGGCCTCGCCACCGGTCAGAGGACGGTGTCGAGACCTGCGTGAGCGGCATGCTTGCCGCCCGCCAGAACGGGTCTCGCCACCGGTCAGAGGACGGTGTCAAGACCTGCGTGAGCGGCACGGACGCCGCCCGCCAGAACGGGCCTCGCCAGCGGTCAGAGGACGGCGTCGAGACCTGCGTCAGGGACAGTTTTAAGAACCGCGCGGTTGATTTACGGCATAGCTCAGTCCTGATGTTCAATTACACCGATCATGTCCGCCGCCTGATGGAGGACATCGTCTCCCGTGTGCCGGCGCTGTCGGCCATCGACATGCGCGACGTCCTCGTGTTCGCCCGGCTTGGCCGCAGCCACACGCATGGCGCCTACGCGACGTGTCACAGCCTGATGCTGCCCGACAGCGATCCGGCGTACTACTTCTGGCGAGACCGCCGGACCGGTCGGCTCACGCGGCGGTCAGAGTGGTTCGTCACGCGGACGCCGCAGGTGCGCGTGGGCGGCCGGCGCGTCACCCATCTGATTTCGCTGTCGCTGCCGCGATTCTGCGACCAGACGCTGACCGGATCGGTCAAACACGAAACCTACCCGCACGGGTTCGACTGGCACGCCAAGCTCGACACCATTGTCCACGAGCTGTACCACGTGGACCCGCACGGCGGCGGTATTCGCACCACCCCGCGCGCCGATGGGCGGATGTCGGCGCAGACGCACACCGCGCAGTTTTTCCGGGACGTGTCGCGCATGGTGCGCGAGTATCTCGACAGCGGTCCGGACCCGGCCACGGCGGCGTTTCTGGCATTCAGCTTTGCCGAACTCACGGCGCGGTACGGCGCGGTGGCGGCGACCGCGTTCCGGGGGTTTCCCTCGTTTCCGCAGCGGTTCCGGGAGCCGGCCCTCGAACAACCGCGGACCCCGCGGGTCGCGCACATCGTGCCCCTGGGCGACGGGTCGCACCAGCGCTTCTATGCCGACGCGGACCTGGCCACGCGGGTCTTCTCAGCCACCTCGAGCCGGCGCATCGTCGCCACGCCGTCGCCAGCCATCATCAAAGGGATCCATCCCAGGCAGCCGTCCAGCGTCGCGGCCCACCGCCGCGCCAGACCCTGATTCCCGTGACGTCGGGTATCGATCATGTTTTCGGCCGTGCCCGCTCGGGGCCCCCGTAGTAGGATGCTGCCGTCTGCCCGGGTCATAAGCTGGAGGATCTCATGCGTTCGTGGAAACTGCTCGCGATGATGGTGGTGGTGGCTGGAGGGGTTGCCAGTTCGGCGGCGTACGCCGGCGACGCCAGCGATGCGTTTGCGCAACCGGTGTGGCAGACGTGTCAGCCCGATGCGGTGCGGGCCAGTCTGTGGCAGGTGAACTGGATCGCGCCCGCCGAAAGGGTGCAGCCGGCCGCGATGAGGTGGCGCATCAGCGCGGCGGTCGCGGCGCAGGATCAAGCGGCGCAGGAGCAGGCTGGACGCTCTGATCAGTCCCGGCCCAGGCCCAGGACCGTCGCCTTCGAATACAGCGACGCGTACAAGGTGCGGGCCAAGATCCACACGCTGGCCAGCATCCCCACGCTGCCGCTGTTTGTCGCCGAATACCTGGTCGGCCAGAACCTCTACACCCATCCCGGGACCGCATCCGATTCGGCGCGCGGCGCACACGGCGCGCTGGCCGCCTCCACCGCCGTGTTGTTCGGCATCAACACGGTGACGGGCGTCTGGAATCTGATCGAAGCCAGCAAGGATCCCAATCATCGCGCCAAGCGGACGATCCACGGCATCCTGATGATCATCGCCGACGCGGGCTTCGTCGCCACCGGGGCGACGGCCTCCGAGTCGGAACACGGACGGATCAGCGGATCGCGCAGCACCCACCGCGCGATCGCGCTCACCTCGATGGGGGTCGCGACGGTGAGCTATCTGATGATGCTGTTCGGGGGAAACTGAGCCGGCTCGCCCGCGACCCGCGCCACGCTGCAGGCTTTGGCCGCGCTGACCGCGCCGCCCACGCCGCAGGCTCTGACCGCGCCGCGCGCGTCGCCGGCGGCAGCCCGGCTCCGTGATGAGAGAGGTCGGCGCGATCCTGGCTGATGGAGACTGGCGTGCTCGCCCGGGCACGTGTCAGGGCAGCCGATCGGGCACCGCGACCCGCCTGGCGCCCGCGTAGCGCTGCGACCAATACGGCGAGGTGAGGGCTTCGACACGCACCACGCCCCGCGAATTCGGCGCGTGCACGAACGCGTCGCGGCTGGTGGCCATGCCGACGTGCGTGATGCCCGGTCCGGTTGTGATGAAGAAGACCAGGTCGCCCGCGCGCACCTCCTCGCGGGTGACCGGGCGCCCGGCCGTCGCCTGCTTCGTGACGTTGCGCGGCAGATCCACGCCGCCCTGGCGATAGACGTACCAGACGAATCCGCTGCAATCGAACCCCGATGGCGTGGTGCCTCCGAGCACGTAGGGGGTGCCCAGATACCGGAGCGCGGTACGCACGACGGCCGAGTCGGTCGCCGCCTCGGCCGTCGGCTGTCGAGGCGGCAGCACACGCAGCGTCGAACCCGGGTTCGACGCGCAACCGGTGAGCAGGGATGCGGACACTCCCAACGCGAACAGCCACGCGCGAACTCGACGGATAGCCACCTCGGTGGTCTATCGGTCGAAGTCTGCTTCCCAATCAGATCCCGGGTCTCGCGTCGGCCCGGCCGATTTCCACATTCGGCGTCTAAAGCAGAGTGTGATACCAATAGAGGTGCCTGCCAGCGATCACTCGATTTGTCCGATCGGGGCTGCGGCCCTGTCCTTTATCAACCATGGCCTCGACCCAGAGGCGGAGGCGGTGAACGTGACGATGCAGGCTCCACAATCGGTGGTGGATGCGATCCAGTGGTGGGCGCATCTTTACAGCAAGACGAAACCGGTGTCGGTGGGGGTGATGTCGGTGCACTTCGCGGGGTTGCTGCTCGGCGGCGGCGCCGCGGTGGCCGCCGATCGCGAAACGCTCCGGGCGGCGAAGCAAGACGACCCGGTTCGCGCCGATCACCTCGAGTTCCTGGGGAGCGTCCACACGATCGCCATTGCCGGACTGGTGATGCTGATGGGGTCGGGCCTGCTCATTCTACTGGCCGACCTCGAGACGTTCTGGGCGTCGAAGGTGTTCTGGACCAAGATGACGCTGGTCGCGCTGCTTCTGGCGAACGGGCTGGTGATGCGTCGCGCCGAGCGTCTGGCGGGCGCGAATCCCGAGTTCGCCTGGATGCAGTTGAAGTGGACCTCGATCGCCAGCCTCGTGCTGTGGTTCGCCATTGTGCTGGCGAGCACGATTCTGGCGGCCACCGCGTAACCGGACATGCCAACGCCCATCAACGGCCCATCCACTCCTCACTCGTGCGCGTCGTGCGAATGTCTGAATCCGCGGCGGGATTTTCTCCGGCAGGCCGCGCTGCTGGCGGTCGGCCTGGTGGCCGGAAGCGGCGGCTTGGCGGCAGCCGACCGTCTCCCGATTGTGATCGGCGAGGCCGTCGGCCGGGCCGGCGACGAAATCACCTACCCGATCCCGGCGAGCGACGGGGTGACCATCGACCGCGACAACGCGGTGATTGTCGTGCGGTTTCAGGGGAAGGTGATGGCCTTCAACCTGTCGTGTCCGCACCAGAACGCCGCCGTGCGCTGGCGCCAGCCGGACATGCGCTTCGAGTGCAGCAAGCACGATTCGGTCTACAGCCCCGACGGCATCTATGTCGGCGGGCGCGCCACACGCAACATGGATCGGTTCGCCATCAAGCGCCAAGGCCAGACCATCATCGTCAACGTGGCGCAGATGATTGCCTCCGACGAGCAGAAAGCGGCGTGGGATGCGGCGATCGTCGCGGTCTAAACGCGATCACCGGCCCTGATACGCGTGGAGCCTGGCGGGCGTCCCCAGGTCGCTCCATCCGCAGGCGGGAACCCGGACCACCGCGAGGATCGGGGCCGACTTGGTCAGCACGTCCCGGGACAGGTCGAGGCTCGGCAGTGATTCGTAGAATTGCGTGAGGGGAGGCGCCGCGGCACCGGCCCGCTCGCGGCGGACAAACGACTGCACCAGCTCCGGGATGGTGCGTCCGCAGGCCCGCACCAGCGCCATGGCTTGGGCGACGATCATGAAGCTGTTGATCATCGCGCCCCGATCCATCAGCGATCGCGCCGCGGCGAGACTGGGTTTTTCGGCGAACTGTGCCACTCCCGGCGCGGCCCCGTCGCCGGCAGGCAGAATCCAGCCATATTCCGGGTCGCACACCTCCGGCGTCATGCCCAACAACACGATGCGGCGGGCCGACAAGCGCCGCCTGGCCAGCACCTTGGCCAGCGCCTCCCGCAGCACCTCTTCGTCGGCGACGAAGTGATCGGATGGCAGCAGCAGGACCCTCGCTCTCGCGTCCCTCCGGAACACGACGTGGCTGACGGCCAGCAGCACACCGACGGCGGTGCCGCGGTTCTGTGGTTGGACCAGGATGTTTTTCGGGTCCACGTCAGACAACTCGGTTTCCCAGTAGCCCCGATGGTGATCGGCCACGACAAACAGGATGTGATCGCGGGGGACCAGTTTGAGTGCGCGGGCGAACGCCCAGCGAATCATCGAGTCGCGCGCGCCAAACGCGCAGTACTGTTTGGGAACCGACCGGCCGTCGTTGCCCACCGTCAGCGCGGCCACCCGCTGCCCGTCGCCGCCTGCCAGGACGATCGCCCACGCGTGCCTGTTCATGCCAGCCCCCTTTCGTGCGTCGAGTTGCATCGACGGCCCCGTGTGGTGGTCGATCACAGAGGCCGCGCTCCCTCAGCACTCGATCCTGCAGGCACCGGGCGAGGCCGCCAAGGTGCGCCGAAGAACCAAGCCCGGGTTGTCCGTGGCGGGATTGTAGCGTTCAAGACTGCTGGAACCTGACGGCGAACGCGTCGTGCGTGCGGTGTGCGAACCGCATTCCCCCGTTGATCCCAGTGCAAATCGCTCGCCGATCGTCTGGCCCGGAATTCCGCGGCAATTCCCGCGATCTCGACGGGCATGGTGATAGGCGACCCGGCAAGATCCTCACTCCTGCCGGTAAGAATGACTCGATGTCCTCGCGCCGGCCTCGGGCCGGCCTCGCGCGCCTTGACACTCCGCTGGCCGTTCTGCACAATGCGCACATGGAGCAAACGCTCCTCCTTAACGCGTCGTACGAGCCACTGAAGGTGGTTGATTGGCGAAAGGCCGTGACCCTGTGGTGCCAGGGCAAGGTCGAAGTCATCTCTGTGTACGATCGCGAGATTCGCAGCGTGTCGTTTACGTTTCGGCTTCCGTCGGTGATTCGGCTGCTGCGGTATGTGCGGATTCGGCATCGGTTCGACTACGTGCCGTTCTCCCGGGCCAACATCTACGCTCGCGACGAACACACCTGTCAGTACTGCGGGCGGCAACTGGCGACCAGCGAACTGACCTTCGACCATGTTGTCCCGGTGGCCCAGGGTGGTCGAAAGGCATGGGAAAACATCGTCACGTGCTGCGTGTCCTGCAATCGGCGCAAGGGCGGCCGGACGCCGGCCGAAGCGAGGATGCATCTGGTTCGGATGCCGAAACGGCCCGAGTCGGTGCCGGCCCTGCGCATTACCATCGGGCTTCGCCAGGCACCGGACGGTTGGCGCGACTATTTGTACTGGAACGTCGAACTTGACGACGAGTAATTCGCCGTCGGCCACACGGCTCGAAGCTGGCTCAACGCCTGGCATCGGAACGGCCCCGGGGTCGGGAAGCGGGGTGTTTCGTGTCTGAGGAAATCTGCGCCCGCGTCGTATCGGTCGAACCGCCCTGGGCGGTGCCCGGCGCGCGTGTCGTCGTGAGGGGCACCGGGTTTCCGGTGGCCGCAGAACGCCTGCCCGTGGTTCGGGTGGGGGGCCTGGTGGCGCACGTCGCCGCGGCTGCCGGCACACGTCTGGGCATCGTGGTCCCGGCCGAGGCACCGGGCGGCCGGGCCGAGATCACGGTCGAGGGCGCGACCGGCCACGCCGATCTCGAGATTGGCCTGGTGGTGGCCAAGGCGGTCCATCAAGTTGACAATCCGGCGATCGCGTCGGCCGGCACGCTCTACACGACGTGCAGCGGACGACGAGGCCAGCAGGTGCCGGTGTCGGTCTATCGAGTGGGTGCCGACCTGGTTCAGGAGTCGTATCTCAGCGGGATCGTCAATGCCACGTCGATGGCGTTCGACGCCCACGGATCCTTGCACATCTCGAGCCGGTTCGACGGCACCGTGTACCGGGTCAAACCGGACCACACGCTGGAGGTGGCGGCCGGCGAACTGGGAGTGGCGTGCGGGATCGCGTTCGGTTCGGACGGGACGCTGTATGTGGGTGATCGCGGCGGGACGATTTTCCGCATCAGCCCGACCGGACGCGTGACGCCGTTTGTGACGCTGCCGGCCAGCGTGGTGGCGTTCCATCTGGCGATCGGTCCCGAGGACAATTTATACGTCGCCGCGCCGACCTTCGACACCTGCGACCGGGTGTATCGGGTGAGCCGGACCGGAGACATCCATGTGATGTCGACGCAGTTCGGGCGTCCCCAGGGGTTGGCCTGCGATGCCGACGGCCATCTCTACGTGTCGGAGGCGGTCGCCGGTGGCGCCGGACTGTACCGGGTGTTCGATGGCCGGCCGCGAGAGCTCGTACTGGCGGCGTCGGCGCTGGTAGGTGTGGCGTTCGATCCGCGTGGCGGGCTGGTGGTGGCGTCCAACGATACCGTGTACCGCCTCGACGTGCCGCTGCGGCCGTGGGTGGCGCGCGCGTAAGGGCGGACCCGTTGAAACGCGCCGCTGCGGGGTTACCTGTGGTTGTTCCTGTCTGCTGTCGACTGTGCTGAGTGCCTGCTGACACCGCTTATGTCCTTGAAACAACTCATCGCCGTGAAATCGCTCGACCGGCTGGTTCGCGATACCGAAGAGCCGTCGCAACAGCTCAAGCGGACGCTCGGTCCGGTTCAGCTGACCGCCCTGGGCATTGGCGCGATCATTGGCGCCGGCATCTTCTCGTCGGTCGGGTCGGCGGCGGCCGGCGGAGCCGATCACCTCGGGGCTGGCCCGGCCGTCGTGCTGTCGTTCGTGCTGACGGCGGTGGCGTGCGGGTTTGCCGCGTTGTGTTATTGCGAGTTTGCGGCGATGGTGCCGGTGTCGGGGTCGGCCTACACCTACGCGTACGCCACGCTCGGCGAGCTGATCGCGTGGGTGATTGGCTGGGATCTGATTCTCGAGTACGCCATCGGCAACGTGGCGGTGGCGGTGTCGTGGTCGGGGTACTTTCAGGAATTGCTCCGCGGGCTCGGCCTGGAGTGGCCTCGCTGGCTCGGCACCGATTTCCGGTCGGCCGGACAGGCGGCGACCCAACTGGCCGACACCATTGCCGCGCATGGCGACGTCGCGTCGTTGGGGCCGGTAGTGGCGCGCGCGGCGGACGCGTTTAACGCGGCGCCCAGGATCTCTGGTGTGCCCATCATCGTGGACCTGCCCGCGTTTCTGATCGTCGCGTTTATCACGTGGGTGCTGGTCCGGGGCATCCAGGAGAGCGCGTGGCTCAATTCGGCGATGGTCGGGCTGAAGCTGGTCATCATCGCGTTTTTCGTGATCGTGGGCGCCTTCTACGTCAAGCCCGAGCATTGGACTCCGTTTGCGCCCAACGGGTTCAAGGGCGTGTCGAGTGCTGCCGCGATCATCTTCTTCGCCTACATCGGGTTCGACGCGGTGTCGACGGCGGCCGAAGAGACGAAGAACCCGCAGCGCGACATGCCGATTGCGATGATTGCGAGCCTGCTCATCTGCACCGTGATCTACATCCTGGTGGCGCTGGTGCTCACCGGCCTGCTCCGATGGGATCAGCTGGGCACGGCCGAGCCGCTGGCCACCGCCTTTTCGTCGCTCGGGATGACGTGGGCGGCGGGCATCATTTCGCTGGGCGCGGTGTTTGCCACCACGAGCGTGCTGGTGGTGTTCCAGCTGGGGCAGCCGCGCATCTTCTTCTCGATGGCCCGCGACGGCCTGCTGCCGGCGTGGGCGGCCAGGGTGCACCCGAAATACCGCACGCCGCACGTCACCACGATCATCACCGGCCTGGTCGTGGCGTCGTTTGCGAGCTTCATGAACATCAACGAAGTCGTCGAGTTGACCAATATCGGGACGTTGTTCGCGTTCGTGCTGGTGGCCATCGGCGTCATCATCCTGCGCCACACGAATCCGGACCGGCCTCGGCCGTTCCGGACGCCGTTCGTCCCGGCGGTGCCGCTGCTGGCGGTGGTGATGTGCACGTACTTGATGTTCCAGTTGCCCCGGATCACCTGGGAGCGGTTCTTTATCTGGCTGGCGATCGGCCTGGTGATTTATTTCGCCTATGGCATTCGTCACAGCGTGCTGCGGGCGGCCAGCGTGGACAAGTGAGGCGGCATGATGCGTGACGACACGGGGAGCGGAGCATGAGCAGCGGAAGCGTGATCGGGATGGTCCTGGTCGTGGTGTTGCTGGCGGTCGCGGTCGTGTTCGTCAAGCGGTGACAACGCACGGGATGTCGCCGCGGTTCGCGGCCGTCGTCGCGCGTCTGGGGTCTTGACGGGCTGACCGGATGCGTGAGGGCGCGAGAGGGTGACGATTCGAGGCGGGAGGCGCGGGCCCGATGTCGGTATTCGATCAGGAAGAGGTACCCAGAACTGGCGGGGTGGGCCGCGTGCTGGCCATGGGGGCCGGCGTAATCGCCCTGCTGGCTGCGGCGTACGTGGGCGTGACGGTGCTGATGCCCGAGAAACCGGCGCCCAAAGCGGATCCGCCGCCCGCGCGCAGCGAGCCGGTGGCCCGCCGGGCTCCGAAGCCGGTCGAGCCGGAGGCGGCGCCGGAAGAACCGAAGGCGGCGCGCAGGCCGGCGCCCAAGAAGGTCGCGCCGGCGGTGGCCGTGGTCGTGCCGGATGCGCCCGCCGGTCCGGTGCTCGTGATCGAGAGCGACGTGCCGGGCGCCTCGGTGTTTGTCGATCGCAAGTACCTCGGCACCACGCCGCTGCGATCGACGGAGGTGTCGGCGGGCACGCATCAACTCAACGCGTCTGCCTCGGGCGAGGACGGCCTGGTGCAGACCATCGACGTCAACGGCACCGGCGACACGACCGTCACGCTCAAATTCCGCGAGGTGCGCCTGAGCGCCCAGGTGGCGGTGATCCACAAACACACCTTCGGATCGTGCGCGGGCACGCTCGCCGCGACGCCCGCCGGCATCAGTTACCAGACCGACAACGCCAAGGATGCCTTCACGATCCCGCTGGGCGCACTCGAGGCGTTCGAGATCGAGTATCTGAAGAAGGAACTCAAGGTGAAGCAGCGCGGCGGGCGCACCTGGAACTTTACCGACAAGTCGGACAACGCCGACAAACTGTTCGTCTTCCACCGCGACGTGTCGAAGGCCCGCGAGAAGCTGGCAGTCCTGCCCAAGTAGCGGGTTCCGCCCACCATAGACCGCGCGGCGCTCGGGCAGGCGGGCGTGTGCCTCGCGCGGGTGATGCTCCAGGTTGCGGCCGCGGATCCCGAACCGGTCCCCACCCTTGTGGAACCGTCGCCCGGTTCTATGAGGTCGAGGACCAGAATTGGGCCAGCAGGCCGGCGGCGACGCGGCGGCGATAGGCGGCGGTCGATCGGATGTCGTCGATCGGCGCGATTTCTGTCTGCAGGATGCGCTGGGCCTCGGACATCGACGCCCCGTTGGCCAGCGCACGTTCGGTGAGAGGGACGCGGACCACGGTCGGGGCGACGCTGCCGAAACTGACGCGGGGCTGTGCGGCGCGGACGCCGGCCACCACCACCTTCGAGATCGACTGCGCGGCCCGCGTGCCCACTTTCCGGAAGAACTGCATCCCGTCGACGGCCGGGATTTCGACGGCGGTGATCAGTTCGTCGCCGCGCATCACGCTGGTTCGATAGCCGGTAAAGAAGTCTGTCACCCGGACCTTCCTCACGCCATCACGACTCTGCAGTTCGACGATCGCGTCGGCGGCGGCCAGCACCGGCAACGTGTCGCCGGCCGGGGATCCGTTGGCGATGTTGCCGCCGATGGTGCCGCGATTCTGCACCTGCACGGCGCCAATCTCGTGGGCGGCAGCGACCAGCATCGGAAGATGCCGGCCGACCAGGCGAGAGGCGATGATGTCGGTGTAGGTGGTCAGGGCCCCGATTCGCAGGACGTCATGCGCGCGATGGATGCCGCGCAGTTCGTCCAGCCGCCACAGATCGAGATAGCGCGTGTGCACCGGCGCGCCGGCATTCAAGCCCACGTAGATGTCGGTGCAGCCGGCCAGCGGGACCATCGGTCCCTCGTCGTGCAACAACCGCAGCGCCTCGCGAAGGGATCGTGGGCGTCGGAGTGCGAGACGTGACATTGCCGTTCTCACGTCTTGTTTCTCCCGCGCTGCCCGCCCCGGTCGGCGCCCGGCTGCCGGCCCGGTTCGAGGGACCGTTTCGCAACCGGCTTTCCCGCCGCTTTGATCGCCCGGTAAATCCCCTCGTAGCCGGTGCATCGGCAGAGGTTGCCCGCCAGCCCGATGCGCGCCTGCGTGCGTGTGGGGCGGGGGCCGAGCGCCACCGCCGCCATCACCATGCCCGGGGTGCAGATGCCGCACTGCGTGCCGCCGTGCTCGACGAAGGCGCGCTGCAGGGGATGGCGCCCGTTGAGCGCTTCGATCGTGGACACGCGAGCGCCCTCCACGTGGGTCACCGGCACCAGACACGCATTGACGGCCTGGCCGTCGACCAGGACCGTGCACGCGCCGCATTCGCCTTCGCCGCAGCCCTCTTTGGTGCCGGTCAGGTGGCAGTCTTCGCGCAGCACGTCGAGCAGGCGTCGCATCGGATGCGCGCGGAGGGCGACCCGCTTCCCGTTGAGCACAAAGGTGATCGTCGTCGCGGCCTTCTTGGCGGGTTGCTTTTTCATGCGCGCTTCTTACGTCTGTCGTTTCGCATCGAGTGCGCGGGATCTGGCGACCCGGCCGCCACGATAGGCTGCGCGGCCATCACGCGCTCGGGCGTGGCCGGCACCTGGCGAAGGTCGAGGCCCAGGCTGCGAATCGCGTTGACCACGGCCGGGGCGACGCCGTCGAACGGCATTTCTCCGACGCCTTTCGCGCCGTATGGCCCGTAGGCGTACGGCCGCTCCAGAATGACGACATCCATCGGCGGCGTGTCGAGGGTGGTGGGCACGATGTAATTGGTCAGCTGCGCGTTGGCCATCGCTCCCCCGCGCATCACCACCTCTTCGAGCAGCGCGAAGCCGAGACCTTGCGCGGTGCCGCCCTCGATTTGGCCCCGCACGCCCAGCGGGAAGATCGCCTTGCCGACCTCCTGCGCCGTGGTGACGCGGGTGGGCCTCACTTCGAAGGTCACCGGGTCGAATTCGACTTCCACCACCTCGCATCCCCATCCGAACGAGCCGTACGCCGATCCCCGATACGTGTCGTCGTCCCAGACCAGCCCGGGCGGCGGTTCGTATTGCATGGTGATGACCAGCGGGCCGTGCGCGCGCCTGAAGGATCGTGGTGAGCGCGATCCCAGCCGCGACCGCATCGCTTCGGCGCAGCGCCTGAGCAATTCGCCAACCACCATCGTCGTGCGCGAGGCGACGGTTGGTCCGCTATCGGGCACAAACGCGGTGTCGGCGGCTTCGATCTCGACCGCCGCCAGCGGAAGGCCCATCGTGTCGGCGACGATTTGGGCGTGGACGGTGCGCTGGCCCTGGCCAATATCGGTGCTGGCCGCCAGTACGCGCACGCCGCGGTCGGTCAGTTCCAGCGAGGCCTTCGACGCCAGATACGCTTCGCCGCTACCGGTGAAGCCGGATCCGTGGAAAAACAGCGACATGCCGATTCCGCGAGTAGTGCCTCGAAACGCCCGCCGTTTCCTGTGAAATTCGCTTCGCTCGATGGTCGCGCGCAGCACGTCGAGCGCCGCGGTATCGGGGCCAAGCGTCTGGCCCGTCGCGGTGACGTCGCCGGGCCTGAGGGCGTTCTGCTCGCGCAACCGGACCGGATCGAGGCCCAACGCCTCGGCGATGCGCTCCATGTGGACGTCGGCCGCGAACAGCGTCTGCGGCGCGCCGAATCCGCGAAACGCGCCATTGGGCGGCGTGTTGGTCCTGACCACGCGCCCGTCGATCCGCACGTGATCGCACCGATAGGGGCCAGTGGCATGGATACATCCGCGCGAGAGCACCACCGGGCTGAGCGTGCAGTACGCCCCGCCATCCATCAGCACGTCGATGTCCATCGCCACCAGCGTGCCGTCGCGCCGCACGCCGGTTCGGTGCCGCACCACCGAGGGGTGGCGCTTGGTGGTGGCAAGCAGATCCTCCATCCGGTCGTACACCAGTTTGACCGGGCGCCCCGATTTGAGGGCGAGCAGGGCGGCGTGTCCCGCGATGATGGACGGATAGTCTTCCTTCCCGCCGAAGCCGCCGCCGGTTTCGGCTTGCACGACGCGCACCTTGTCGGGGGGCAGCGCGAGCAGACGGCAGAGCGCCTTGTGCACGTAGTAGGGGCACTGCAGCGATCCGTAGATCGTGATCCCGCCCTGTTCGGGCACCGCGATCATGCCGTTGGGTTCGATGTACAGATGTTCCTGGTGGCCGGTCCGGTACTCGCCTTCGACGACCAGGTCGGCGCGCGCGAACCCCTCGTCCAGCGATCCTTTGTCGATGCGGACGTGCTTGAAGACGTGCGTCGAGGTCGCCGCGTCGAACCACGGCTCGGCGGGACGGTAGTCGATCTCGACCGAGGCGGCGAGCAGGCGCTCGGGATCGGCGTGCGCGATCAGCACCACCGGCTCGGCGACGTGCTGCACGGCGAGGCTGGCGAGGCAGGGCTGGTCGTCGGTGATGAGCGACACCACGTTGGGGCCGGGGATGTCGTCGGCGCCGACGATGGTGAAGCCGGTGCGATCGAAGGCGAACCGGATGCCGGTAATGTCGCCGCACGGGATCGACGATCGAATCGTCCTGCCGTACAGCATGCCCGGCCACACGAGGTCGTCCACGTAGCGGGCCGAGCCCGCCGTCTTGGCTGCCCCATCGGGGCGAGTGACGTTGCGACCGACGTGCCGCCTCATCGGGAACCTCCGGGGCGATCTGATTATAGCGTTGCGCGTGCTAAAATCGGGGATTCGGCGATCGCCAGAAGGCGTCGCAAAGGCGGGCGAGATCCGACCGGGTCTTGTCGCGGCCGGGTTCCACGGCGTCATCGACCGGGCGCGCGTGGACGTGTTGAGCCACGTGCCCTATGATCCACCGCTGGATTTCCGTTCGCGGCGCCCGCGTCCACAATCTCAAGAACATCGACGTGGACATTCCGCGCAATCAACTCGTGGTGGTCACCGGGCTGTCGGGATCCGGCAAGTCGTCGCTCGCCTTCGACACGCTGTACGCCGAAGGCCAGCGCCGGTACGTGGAGTCGCTGTCGGCCTACGCCCGCCAGTTCCTCGAGCAGATGGAGAAGCCGGACGTCGATTCGATCGAGGGCCTTTCGCCGGCGCTGTCGATCGAGCAGAAGACCACCGGCTCGAATCCGCGGTCCACGGTGGGGACGGTCACCGAGATCTACGACTATCTGCGGCTGCTGTTCGCCAACATCGGGGTGGCGCATTGCCCGGTGTGCGACCGCGAGATTGCGTCGCAGACCGTCGATCAGATCGCCAGCCTGGTGATGGACTATCCGCACGACACCCGCATCAGTGTGCTGGCGCCGGTGGTGCGGGGGCGGAAGGGCGAGTTCAAGAAGGAACTGGCCGGATGGCGTCAGCGGGGCTTCCTCAAGGTGCGCGTGGACGGCGTGCTCAAGGCCCTCGAGGACGACATTCCGCTCGACCGCCGCCGCAATCACGCCATCGAGATTGTCGTCGATCGCCTCATCGTCAGGCCGGGTATCGAGCGACGGCTGATGGAATCGGTGGAGATGGCGCTGGGCCTGGCCGGCGATATGGTGGTGATCAACTCGCTGGACGAAGGCGATCGGCTGTTTTCGCGCACGCTGGCCTGCGTCGTGTGCGGCGTCAGCATTCCCGAACTCTCGCCTCGCGCCTTCTCGTTCAATTCCCCGCACGGCGGATGTCCCGATTGCCAGGGGCTTGGCGCGCTGTGGGATTTCGATCCCGCCCGCCTGGTGCCCGATCCGACACGTTCGCTGGCCGAGGGCGCCATCGCGCCCTGGGCGCGGGGCGACGCCCGGCTGGTCTCGGAGGCGATTGCCGCGTTGGGCCGGAACTTCGACATCGACATCGCGGTGCCGTTCGGCAAGCTGCCCCGCAAGTCGCGCGATCTGCTGCTGTTTGGTCCGGCATCGGGCAGCCGTGCCAAAGAGGGCAACGGGACCAGGCCGGAGGGGAAGAAACGGTCGGCCGCCGCCCGCGAACGCGATCCGTACGGCCAGGGATTCGAAGGCCTGATTCCGAATCTGCGGAGGCGGTACGAACAGGCGGCCTGGACCGATCAGGCCGATCTGGAGCCCTACCGCGCCCTGCGCCCTTGCCAGAGCTGTCACGGCGACCGTCTGCGCCCCGAGAGCCGCGCGGTACGCGTGGGGACGCGGACCATTTCCGAGTACGTCGGCCTTCCGATGACCGACGCGCTCGGGTCGATGGCCGACCTGGCGCTGACCGAGAGACAGGAGCTGGTGGCCGGACGCATCCGGCGCGAAATTGTCGAGCGGCTCCGATTCCTGGTCGACGTCGGCGTCGGCTACCTGACACTGGGCCGCAGCGCGGCGACGCTGTCGGGAGGCGAGGCGCAGCGGATCCGCCTGGCGACCCAGATCGGCGCCAACCTGCGGGGCGTGCTGTACGTGCTCGACGAGCCGTCCATTGGGCTGCACCAACGGGACAACCAGCGGCTCCTCACCACGCTCAGGCGGCTGCGCGACCTGGGCAACACGGTGGTGGTGGTCGAGCACGACGAAGAGACGATTCGCAGCGCCGACTACGTCATAGATCTGGGCCCTGGCGCCGGCGAGCACGGCGGACGCGTGATGTTCCAGGGCACGCCCCAGGCGCTGCTGTCCGACGATCGCACGTCGCTCACCGGACAGTATCTTCGGGGCGAACGGGCGATCTCGGTGCCGCGCTCCAGGCGCCTGCCGCTGCGGGGCGATCTGATCATCCGCGGCGCGTCGGCCAACAACCTGAAGCACATCGACGTCCGCATTCCGATCGGGATGCTTACCGCGGTGACCGGCGTGTCGGGCTCGGGAAAATCCACCCTGATCAACGACATTCTCTATCGGGCGTTGGCCCGCCTGTTCTACCGCGCCACCGACGAGCCCGGGCCCCATACCGCCATCGAAGGCATGGACCTGCTCGACAAGGTGATCGAGATCGACCAATCCCCGATCGGCCGGACGCCGCGTTCGAATCCGGCCACCTACACCGGGTTATTCACCTTCATCCGCGAGTTGTTTGCGTGGCTGCCGGAGGCCAAGGCGCACGGATTCAAGCCCGGCCGTTTTTCCTTCAACGTCAAGGGCGGCCGCTGCGAAACCTGCCAGGGCGACGGCGTGATGGCGATCGAAATGCACTTTCTCCCCAACGTCTACGTGACGTGCGAGGAGTGCAAGGGGCGCCGCTACAACCGGGAGACGCTCGACATCAAGTACCGGGGGCGCTCGATCGCCGAAATACTCGACCTGACCGTCGACCAGGCGCTGCCGTTGCTCGAACCGTTTCCCGCGATCGCCGTCAAACTTCGGACGCTGCAGGACGTGGGCCTCGGCTACATCAAGCTGGGCCAGTCGGCGACCACGCTCAGCGGCGGCGAAGCCCAGCGCGTCAAGCTGTCGAAGGAACTGTCGCGGCGCGGCACCGGCCGCACGCTCTACATCCTCGACGAGCCGACCACCGGCCTGCACTTCGACGATGTCAAGAAACTGCTGGACGTGGTGACCAAGCTGGCCGACCAGGGCAACACGGTGGTCGTCATCGAGCACAACCTCGACGTCATCAAGACGGCCGACCATTTGATCGATCTCGGGCCCGAGGGCGGAGAGGGCGGTGGCCGCATCGTCGCGCAAGGATCGCCCGAGGAAGTCGCGGCCAACGACGCCTCCTACACGGGGCGCGTGTTGAAGGCCTTTCTGCTTGGCAACGCCCCGTAAGGCGGCTACACTCGACACTTACCGATCAGCCTCCATCCCCGGAACCTCGTGACGTCAGGTAGGCGCATGGCCCAAGACGGCTTCGCGGCGCGTGGCGTCGGGACACTCTGGCGAGGCTTCGCGGCCGCGCGAGGCACGGCGGCGTGGCTCAAGCAGTTTCTGACGGTCTCGCTCTCGCTGCTCGTCGTCGCGCTGGCCGCGGGCGGCTACATCTTCTATCGCTGGGAAGCACGCAGCATCCAGTCCCAGAAATACAACGAGATCGCCGCCATCGCGCAGATGAAGGTCGATCAGATCCTGAACTGGAAGCACGAGCGTCTGTCGGACGTCCACCGGTTTGTCGAGAGCCCGTCCGAACGGTCGGCGGTGACCGCGTGGATCCGCGATCAGACTCAGACGACGCTGCGCGACGAACTGCGGAGCCGGCTGGTGCTCGAAAAGGACGTGGGCGAGTACGCCGACGTCTTCGTGGTCGGTCCCGACGCCGGGCTGCTCCTGTCGGCGCGGGCGGCGCCAGGGCCCATGAATGCGGCCGTCCGGCAGTCGGTGGAAATGGCGGTCGCCACCGCGGGCCCCGTCCTCGGCGACTTCTATCGAACCGGTTCGGGCGCAGCCGGAATCGACGCCGCCGAAGCGTTGCGGGATCCGTCGGGCCGCGTCATCGCGGTATTCGTCCTGACCAGCGCGGCGTCGGATTTTCTCGATCCGATGCTTCAGTCGTGGCCCACGCCCAGCCGGAGTGCCGAAACGCTGCTCGGGCGTCGCGACGGCGGCGACGTGCTGGTGTTGAACCAGCTTCGCCACCGCCCGGCCACCGCGCTCTCGATGCGCGAGCCCCTGTCGAATACCGTTTTGCCGGCGGCGCAGGCCGTGCTCGGAACGACGGGACTGTTCTTCGGCCGCGACTACCGCGGCATCGAGGTGCTCGCCGACCTCCGAGGGGTGCCGGGGACCCCGTGGTCCATGGTCACCAAGGTCGATACCGCCGAGATTCTGTCTGAAGTGAGCTTTCGGGCGGTCGCCATCTGGCTGGTCGTCACGGCGATGAGTCTCTTCGTGGTGGCCGCCGCCGCCTACGGTTACCGGACGCGCCAGTCGACCGAGCGCAAGTCGGCGACCGACGTGATTCGGGCCAGCGAGACGATGCTCAAGGAGTCGCAGCGGATCGCGGCGCTCGGGCATTACGTGTTCGATGTGGTCGCCGGAACCTGGAGCAGCTCCGAGGGGCTCGACCGCGTGTATGGGATTGACGGCGGTTACCCGCGCACCGTCGAAGGCTGGGCAGGACTGGTGCATCCCGAGCATCGAGCCGACGTCCTCTCCCATCTGACGCAGCACGTTCTGACGCAGGGACTTCCCTTCGACCTCGAGTACCGCGTGGTCCGGGTGTGCGACGGGGCCATCCGCTGGGTGCACGGCGTCGGCGCGCTCGACAAGAATCTCGAGGGGCTTCCGGTTCGGATGTTCGGGACGATTCAGGACGTCACCGAGCGTCGGCAGCTCGAAGAGACGTTGCGCGTGCGCAACGAGGAGCTGGTCCGGTTTATTTACACCGTGTCGCACGACTTGAAGAGCCCGCTGGTGACCATCCGCACGTTTCTGGGCTTCCTCGAAGACGATTGCAGGCAGAACGACCCGGAGCGTGTGGAAAAAGACATCGGCTTCATCCGCCGCGCCGCCGACAAGATGGCGGATTTGCTCGACGATCTGCTGGAGCTCTCGCGCGTGGGCCGGAAGGCCAGCGACCCTGAAGAGGTGTCGCTCCAGGGCTGGTCGGCGAAGCGATGGACATGGTGGCTGGACGTCTCGCCCAGCGCCAGGTGGCGGTGACCGTCACCGAGGCGCCGATTATCATCCAGGGCGACCGACGCCGCCTGGTCGAGGTGTTCGAGAACCTGCTCGACAATGCCGCCAAGTTCATGGGCGACCAGGCAGAACCCCGGATCGAGGTTGGCGTTGACGAATCGGGTGCCCAGCCCATATTCTTCGTGCGCGACAATGGCGTTGGGATCGACCCGCGTCACGCATCGAAACTGTTCGGGTTGTTCGAGAAACTCCATCCCGAGTCGGAGGGCACCGGCATCGGTCTGGCGCTGGTCAAACGCATCGTCGAAGTGCACGGTGGCCGGATCTGGATGGAATCGCCCGGGCCCGGCCAGGGTTCGACGTTTCGGTTCACCTTGGCGCGCAGCCGCCGCCAGGCGGCCCCGCATCCGGAGGCATCGTGAAGATCACTGGTGATCCCGTCCGCATCCTGCTTGTCGAAGACGACGCCGGGCACGCCGAGATCGTCAGGCGCAACATGGAAGCCTGCCGTATCGCCAACGCCCTTCATCACGTCGAAGACGGCCAGGCGGCGCTCGACTATCTGTATCGGCTCGGCCGGTTCGCCGCGGCCGGTTCGGCACCGCGCCCGGAACTGATTCTGCTCGACCTGCGCCTGCCGAAGGTCGATGGCCAGGAGGTGTTGCGGCGGATCAAGACCGATAACGACCTCAGGTCCATCCCGGTCGTGGTGTTGACGACGTCGCAGGCCGAAGTCGATCTGATGGCGGCCTACGACCACGGCGCCTGCAGTTATCTGGTCAAGCCGGTGGACTTCGAGAAGTTCAGGCAGATGCTCGAGGCGTTCGGTTTCTACTGGCTGATGTGGAACCAGTACCCGAAGGCGAGCGAATCGGCGGAGGACTGAGACCGATGTGTTCGATGAACCCCGGCCGATCTGGAGCGAGGCTGTGAATCCGGTTCGTCTGCGCGTCCTGCTGGTGGAGGATGCCGAGCCGCACGTCGAGGCGATTCGCCGCGCGTTCGCGCGTGCCGCGCTGGGTGTCGAGGTCCGCGTGGCCGCCTCCCTGCACGAATACCGGATGGCGGTGGCCGTCGAGATTCCGGACATCGCCCTGATGGATCTGAATCTGCCGGACGGCCGGTCGCTGGATCTGCTCACGTCGCCGCCCGAGGACGGATTGTTTCCGATCGTCGTGATGACCAGCCACGGCGACGAAGACACGGCGGTCGCCGCGCTCAAGGCTGGCGCCCTCGACTACGTCGTCAAGACGCCCGAAGCCTTTCTCGACATGCCGCACACCGTCGACCGCGTGATGCGCGAATGGCGCGTGCGGATGGAACGCGCAGAGGCCATCGCGCAACTGCGCGACCGGGAGGCGCGCTACCGTGCGGTGACCGAGACGGCCACCACCGGGTTCTTCGCACTCGATGCCAGCGGACGCGTGATCGACGTCAATCAGGCGTACATCGCCCGGTCGGGCTTCAGCCGGGAGCAACTCGTGATGATGCACGTCTCCGATCTCGAGGCCAAGGAGTCGGCGGAGGAAACCGCCCGTCACCTCAAGCAGATCGTCGAGTCGGGGGGCGGCACGTTTGAGACGCAGCACCGTGCCAGCGACGGCACCACGTGGCATGTCGAGATCCACGCGTCGTACTGGCCGATCGGCGGCGGACTCTGCTTCGTGTTCGCCAACGACATCACGGCGAGGCGTTCGCTCGAGGCCCAGTTGCGCGAGTCGCAAAAACTGGAGGCGGTTGGCCAGTTGGCCGGGGGCGTGGCGCACGACTACAACAATATCCTTGCGGCGACGGTGATGACGCTGGGATTGCTCGAGGAGCGGACCGATTTGAGCACCGAGGTTCGCCAGGCCATTGGCGATTTGCAGGGCTTGGCCGACCGATCCGTCAAGCTGACCCGGCAACTGCTGCAGTTCAGCCGACGGTCGCCGCTTCACGTGCGCACGGCGGATCTCAATCGGGTCTTGACCGATCTCCACCAGATGTTGAGGCGCCTGATCGGGGAGCACATCGAATTCGAATTCGCGGCGGACCCGGCGCTGCCTCGGATCCAGGCCGACGGCGGCATGATCGAGCAGATTGCCACCAACCTGTGCGTCAACGCCCGCGACGCGATGCCCAAGGGCGGGAGTCTGTCGCTGCGCACGTCGACGATCGATATCGATCCGGCCCGGGCCAGGACCCATCCCGACGCGCGGGTCGGACGGTTTGCGTGCCTGTCGGTCAGTGATAGTGGCGTGGGCATGACGCCCGATGTGGTCGGTCGGATTTTCGAGCCGTTCTTCACCACCAAAGAGAAGGGCAAGGGCACCGGCCTCGGCTTGTCCACCGTGTTCGGGATTGCCAGGCAGCACAACGGGTGGGTCGAAGTGGAGAGCGCTGCTGGGGTGGGCTCGACGTTCCGGGTGCTGTTGCCGGCCGATGAGGCCCCGTGCGTCGATGCCGCCGATGCGGCTGCCGAACCGGTCAAGGGGGGACACGAAGTGATTCTCCTGGTGGAGGACGAGTTGACCGTGCGCAACTCCATCTCGCTGGTGTTGATCCGCCACGGGTATCGCGTGTTTCAGGCGGGCGACGGCAGCGAGGCTCAGCGCGTCTGGCGTACGTGCGGCGCACGGATCGACCTGCTCTACACCGACATGATCATGCCCGGGGGGATGACCGGCCTGGACCTGGCGCGGCAGCTGAGAACCCAGCAGCCCGATCTGAAGGTCGTGATTTCGAGCGGGTACAGCGACGAACTGACGGGGCCGGCGAGTCAACCGAATCCCGAGTTCCTGTACTTGCCCAAGCCGGTCTTCTCTTCGAGTATGTTGGCCGCCATTCGGGCGACGCTGGACGGGGCCCAACCCGGCCTCGGCCGGGTCGAGAGACCGGCGCGCGGTTAAGGTTTATCGGTACGCGGCCGATTACCGCCTCAGACGCGGCGCGCTGCCACGCCGCAGCGGTCTTGGTGCCGCTGGCGACAGGAGGGAGGGGAACGGTGATTGCCGTCACACGCCTCGACGGGCAGAATCTGTTTGTCAATGCCGATCTGATCGAGAGCATCGAGCAGACGCCCGACACGATTATTTCCTTTACCAGCGGCCACAAGATGCTGGTCCGCGACCATCCCAACGATCTGGCCCACCGTGTGATCGCCTATAAACGGGCGACGCTGGGGCCGCTGACCGAGCAGCCCGACGACCCGATGCTGCCCGCCGAGCGGAAGATTCCGGACCCGTTATGAAGCGCGAGAGGACCGTTCGCATCGACGTGGCGTCGTTTATCGGCGTCCCGCTGGCGCTCGGCCTGATTCTGCTGGGCCAGTGGTGGGAAGGCGGATCGATCCTGTCGCTGGTGCAGCCGACCGCCGCCATGATCGTGTTTGGCGGGACGTTCGGCGCGGTGATGCTGAGTTTTTCGCGCAACGACATCCTGCGAGCCGTGGCCGCGCTGAAGACGGTGTTCCTCTGGGACGGCGAATCGCCGTTGAAAACGATCGACACCATTCTCCAATACGCCTACCGGGCGCGCAAAGACGGCATCCTGTCGCTCGATTCGGATCTCGACAAGATTACCGACCCGTTCTTCGAGAAGGCTGTGCGGCAACTGGTCGACTCGACCAATCCGCAGACGCTTCGCGACGTGCTCGAGATCGAGAGCCGCGGACGCGAAGACTACGACGAAATTCCGGCCAAGGTGTACGAAGCGGCGGGCGGCTACGCGCCCACCATCGGCATTCTCGGCGCGGTGATCGGGTTGATCCAGGTGATGCAGCAGCTCCAGGATCCGACCAAGCTGGGCCAGGGCATTGCGGTGGCGTTCGTGGCGACGGTGTACGGCGTGGGATCGGCCAACCTGTTTTTTCTGCCGGCGGCCACCAAGTTGAAGATGAAGGCCCGGCACGAGGCGCGCCGGCGCGAGCTGATGCTCGAAGGTGTGCTGGCCATTCAGGAGGGCCTGTTCCCGCGCATCATCCAGGAAAAGCTCTGCGGCTTCGCCGCGCAGGTCGCGCCCAAACAGGAAAAGCCACACCGTGTTTAGCAACACCCGGAGACGCCACGAGACACCCGTCGAGGTGCCCAAGCCCAAGCCGAGGCCGCGCAGACCCCGGACGCCCGAGTATCCCAATCACGAACGGTGGCTGGTGTCCTACGCGGACTTCATCACGCTGATGTTCGCGGTGTTCGCGATGATGTACTCGCTGTCGGTGGTCGATGCGAAGAAATTCAAGACGGCCGCCGAATCGCTGCGGGCCGCATTCAACGGCGCGCCGCCGGCGGACCTTCGCACGGCCGGCACCGTCGCCTTCAACGACAAGTCGAATCCGCCGACCGCGGCGCAGCCGGGCGCTGGAGGCCTGGTTGATTTGAAGGCCGTGCGGGCCCAGTTGCAGGATCGGCTGGCGAAGGCGATCGGCGCCAACCAGGTTGAGATGACCATGGACCACCGCGGGCTGGTGATCTCGATTCGCGAGGCGGGATCGTTTCCGACCAGCCAGGCCGAGTTGTCTCCGATCGCGCAGGGCATTCTGGCCGAGATCGGGCTGGCGCTCGCCAACGTCGGCAACAGCGTGCGCATCGAGGGGCACACCGACGACGTGCCGATTCATACCGATCGATTCGCGTCGAACTGGGAGTTGTCGACCACGCGCGCCACCACGGTGGTCCGGTTCATGATCGAACGTGCGAACATCCCGCCCAAGCGGCTCTCGGCGGCCGGGTACGCCGAATTCATGCCCAGAGTGCCGGCCGGATCGGAGGCCGCCCGGGCCCGGAACCGGCGGGTCGATTTGATCGTGCTCAGCCCGCCTACGCAAGCGGCCGAAGAGCCCGTCGCGCCCGCGCCGCGGCCTCCAGCCGCGTAGCTGAGTGCCGGGGCTTCCGACCCGGCCTCCACCGGACAGTGAGCGATGCCGGTCGGTCGCGTGGGCGATGCCGCTCAGTCGCGTGGGCGGATGGCCGGCGAGTCGTGTGGGCGATGCCGGCGCGTCGCGTAGAGGCCTGGCCTTCAGACCCGGCACCTGGGCGCGTGGGCTACAGCGACGAGGTGTGGGCGACGTGGTGGCGCCGCAGAACGCGCTCGGCTGCGCGGATGCCCCGGTACTGCGCTTCCTCGAACAGCGACAGCCCGCTCAGGTCCGAGTGGGCGAAGTGCAGCGGGCCCTCGATGGCGGCCATTCGCTGCCTCGCCCCGCCCCAGACGAAACCGGGACGCGGGCACACCATCGCGTGGCCCCACAGCATCACGTCGAGGCCGGTCACCAGTGACGCGATGTCGGGATGCGGGCGCGACAAGTCGTTGATCGCGAAGTCGGCCCACCCCTGCCAGCCTGGCGCCATCAGCCGCGCGCGCGCATCGGCGGTGGGCCGTCCGGCCAGCGCGTGGTAGAACGTGAGGACCGTCTGGCGCGGCCGACTCTGCAGGCTCTGGTGCGTCGCCACCACGTAGCCCAGCGACGGGCTCTGGTAGACCACGTTGTCCCATGCCAGCGGCACACCCGGTCTGGCAGCCGGAAATTCCCGCAGCGTCAGGTTGGCCACCATCCAGGGCGCGTACTCGAACTGGTCGAGATCGCGCCGGACCTCGGCCGACAGCGTTGAGACGGTGTGCCTGGCGAACACCGAGGGGCACGCAAACACCACATCGTCGGCCACCAGCCGGGTGGTCCGCTTCTCGCCGGGGTGGTAGACGTCGACGCTCGCCCCCGTGCCGGTCGGATCGACACGAAACACCAAGGCCCCACGCGTCACGTGAGGGTCGAGTGCGCGCGCCAACCGTTCGACAATCCAGCCAATCCCCTCCGGCCAGGTGAGCAGCGTGGCGTCCGACACCCGCGCGCTCTCGCCTTCGCGGCTGGCGAAGTAGTGCACGCCCGCCCAGGCCGAGACGTCACTCGAGAAACTGCCGTAGTCGTCGCGACAGCAGTAGTCGACGTACCAGTGGAGCGAGGGCGCGTCGAGCTTTCTGGCGAGGAGGAACTCGCGCATCGAGATGCGGTCGAGCGCCAGCAAGTCGGCGTCGCGGGCGCTCAGGTCCATCGGAATCGCGAACGCCGGCCGGCCAGCCGCGTCGCGCCGTTCGCGATAGCCGGCCATCAGATCCCTGAATTGATTCAGCTGGCCGAGATCGCGCGCACCCACGCCCAGCAGCGGCACGAGGCCGTCCTGCCATTTTCCGTTGATGAAGAGCCGCTCCTCGGGCGCGCTGCAGACGAACGTCTCGTCGTAGAACGGTTTGCCCGACGCGTCGTAGCCCTGGATAATGCCCAGTTCGTCGAACAACTCGCGCACCGCGCGCGACTCGCGCGTGGGAAACGGCACGTAGTGCGCGCCCCAGGGGTACGCGCTCACCTGGTTGCGCCCGGAACGCGCGTTGCCGCCGGTCTCGGATTCGAGTTCCAGAATCTCGAAGTCGGTGAATCCCGACTTGCGAAGCTTCCATCCCGCCGACAGCCCCGCGACCCCGCCGCCCACGATCACCACCGCCACCCGCCGCTCCGAGGTCGGGGCGGGAAGGCCGCCCTGCCGCAGCAAGTGCCCCACGCCCTGGTTCGCGCCGACGATGCGGCCCTCGAACACGCCGCGTCGGCCGCCCGGGCTCGCGCATCCGGCGACGGCCATCGAGGCAGCCACCCCGGCCGATCCGATCAGGAAGTCTCGTCGTTTCATGCGATGGCGCGACCGTGTCGAATCACCGGCGGGTTATTGCGTAACCTGGTGCCACTCGGCGTCGTAGTACTGCACCAGAATCTGATTGTCGAGGCGGTTGATCTCGACCGCCACCGGCTGCATGTCGGGCGGAAACAGGAACATCTGTCGCAGCACGTCCACCGTGAGAAACCGCAATCCGGCAGGCATCGCGGCCGGCAGCTGATACGGCCGGCGCGACGCCATCACGAATCCCCATTCGCCAAACGACGGCACGTAGACGTGATAGGGAAACACCGACAGTCCAACCGACTCAATCGTCTTGGCGACGCACCAGTACGACTTCCTCGCAAACAGCGGCGACGTCGACTGCACGACGATGACGCCCTGGCTTGACAGATGCCGCTCAAGCAGCCGGTAGAACGCGGTGGTGTACAGCTTGCCAATCGAATGGTTGGTCGGATCGGGGAAGTCGACCACGACGAAGTCGTAGAAACCGGGATCCGATTGCAGCCAGATAAAGGCATCTGCGTTGATCACCTTGACCCGGGGATCGGCAAACGCATTGTGGTTGAGCGCCTTGAGGGCGCTGTTGGTCGAGAACAGTTTGGTGACGTCGCCGTCGAGATCCACCAGCGTGATGGTGCCGACATCGGGCCGTTTGACGATTTCGCGGACGGCCAACCCGTCGCCCCCTCCCAGCACGAGCACCTGCGTGGGCCGCGCCACGGTCTGCAGGCCCGGGTGCACCAGCGCTTCGTGATAACGGTATTCGTCTTTCGAGCTGAACTGCAAATGCCCGCCCAGGAAGAGCCGGATGTCGTCCTGCCAGCGGGTGACGATGATGCGCTGGTAGGGCGTGGTCCGGGCCATGATGATCTCGTCGGCGTAGAGTCCCTGCTCGGCATACGTGGTGATCTGATCGGCGACACCGAACCCGGCCGCCAGGACCAGGGCCGCCGCCACGCCCTGTCCGGCCAGCGCCCGCACGCCCGGCAAGTCGCGCCGGAACAGCCACGTGGTCGCCAGCGCGACCACCGCGTTGAGCAACCCGAACAGCAGACACGTCCGCACCAGGCCCAGCTTCGGCCCGAGCAGCAGGGGGAACAGCAGCGACGCGACCAGCGCGCCCAGATAGTCGAATGTGAGCACCTGCGAGACCAGATCCCGGAACTGGATCCGCGACTTGAGGATGCGCAGCAGCAACGGGATTTCGAGACCGACCAGGATGCCGACCGCCACCACGAAGCTGTAGAGCACGAGGCGGAGCGACCCGAGGTACGAAAACGCCAGGAACATCGAGCCTGCCGAGAACCCGCCAACCAGGCCCACCGCGATTTCGATCTGGATGAACCTGGTGATCAGGCCGCGGCCGATGTAGCGCGACAGGTACGATCCCACGCCCATCGCGAACAGGTAGGTGCCGATGATGGTGGAAAACTGGGTGATCGAGTCGCCCAGCAGGTAGCTGGCCAGCGCGCCCGAGACGAGCTCGTAGACGAGCCCGCACGACGCGATGGCAAAGACCGAGATCAGCAGAGCGTAGGTCATGCGTGCCCGTCGCTTTGCCGGTCCGGCGCGAGGCGTGAAGGTGCGGTCGGCCGGCCGGCGGCCTCAGCCGTGAATCGCGGCCGCGATAATGATGCAGAGGCCCAGCGACATCGCGCCGATGACGATGGCCAGCGCCACGTTGTGGTCGTCAATGATTTCCTTCCACAGATGGTACGGCGTCAGTCGGTCGATCACGATAAACGACACGACGAACACGAGGATGCCGAGCAACGCGTAGATCACGGCATTGACGACGGCGGCGACAGGGGAGATGCCAATCATAGGGGTGTCCTCACCTTCTTACGTCGACTCGCAACTACGGCTACGACAGGTGTCCGGCGCACGTGGCCGGTAGCGCTCGCTCAGCGCGACGTCCCGGGGGCACAAAGACGTCACGGTCCTGGTGCATCGCAGGACCGAGGGTGACGGTCGCTTACTTGTGATAATACCGCTGGTACACCGTGCGATAGGCGCCCGGGTTGTCCCGGATCGATTTCGGCACGTTCTTCACTTCGTCGTAGTTGGTGAGGCTCCAGCCGGTGTAGTTCGCCCAGCCCATCAACCCCACCACCATCGCGCCGTACGCCAAGAAAATCGGGATGCGTCTCACGTGCGTTCTCCTGTGACCACGCGGCTACTCGGAATCGGAACTGGAATCGTCGTCGTCGTCGTCGCTCGAGGTCGAGGTGGAGCCGCGGTCGCTTTCGGCCCACCGCTGCGATTCGAACGACCGGCTTCTCAGCCATACCACCACCGGGTAGACGCACAAGGCCAGCAGCGCGAGCGGGAGGAACCAGTAACTGGGCGCGTCGCGATACACCCGCACCTGATAGTCCACCGGGGGCGTCTCCGATTCGGCTTCGATCCGGAGGTAGTACTGGCCGCTCGGCACGCTGGGCAGCACCGCCTCGTCGTTCCGGTCGCCCTCGGACCACGATTCGCCGTCGTCGACGCCCTTGTAGTAACTCACCTCGCGGCCGAAATCGTACGCCTGGCCGGTGTCCATGTTGATGAGCGCCAGGTTGAGATAGATCCAGCGGTTCTCGAGGTTCGTGGTCGTTTCCACGACGACGTTCGAGGTGTGCCCGGCCAGGGCGAACGGTTCGGTCACCTGCGCCTTGCCCCGATCCTGCTGCGTAAACCGGTACGCGTGTTCGAACACCTTGGCGTTCTGCGCGATCGAGCAGGTGCCAATCTGGACGAGGATCGCCAGCAGGACCATCGTCGTGAATGCCCTGCGCACCAGTTTCGATTTCGCCGCAAAGGGCGACGGCTGGTTGCCGTAGACACCCACCCGGTTCGGCATGCCGCTCTTGACGGCGAACGCCTCGGCCACCTCGGCTGGTTCGATGTACTCGCCGAGCGACCACGCCGTCTCGTTCGTGGTGCTCTCTTTACTCAGCATCAAGGGCGGCGCCACGTAGTCGACCACCTGCGTCTTCTCGCCGACTTCGATCTGCCAGTAGAACTCCCCCAGAACGTAGGTGACCCTGGCCTCGGCAATCTGGAACACGTTGTAGGTGTTGTTGAGATAGGCGATGGTCTGGTTGGCGCCCTCTTCGGGCTGCGCGGTGATCGTCTTGACGTCGTTCCAATGGCCGTTGTACTCGGTGAGCCAGCGGAATCCCTTGTAGGGGTTGAAGAGCAGGTACTCGCTCCACTCGTAATCGGTGCTGTCCACGGTAATCGCCCGGCACATGAAGCCGATCAGTTCGTACTTCTCGCCGCGCAGGGTGCCTCGGGTGCCCAGCGGAATCACCGGATGGCGCGTGAGCTTGGCGTCGAACGTCGAGATGACGCGCAGGTCGTCGTTCGACATGTCGACCACCGACCCGCACGAGGCGCAGGCGATCGTGGTGGTCTGTCCGAGGCCGCGCACCTGCAGCGATCCAGCGCAGTTGGGGCACTGAAGTGCCTTGATCGAGGGCGCCTGCGGCGCGGGAATCTTCCCGGGAGCCGGCGACGGGGTGGGCGGAGGGGGAGCGTTACCAGCCATCGATTTGCCTCAAGCCGGAGAGCCGAAGGGTGTCGAAGTCCACGTACGCGCCGAGAAAGACCAGCGGCGGATCCTCGCTGTAATCCAGCGTGGCGAAGAGGGCGTCGGGGCCGGTCAGGTCGGCGACCGGGGCCTCGTAGCCGCCGCCGATGACGAAGGGCAGTTCGCCTTCGCCCGCTACGCAGGTGCCCCGCTCCGAATCGGTCACCTTGTAGGTGCGGCCCTTGAGCGTGAGCGCCTGGCCGGGCTGCAGCGCGTCAAAGGCGGGGATCGGCTCGGTCACCGGGGTCGCAAACGACACCGCCAACGTGCCCTGGGCCTCTCCCAGCCACCCGCTCTTCGCATCGTCGAACCACAGATGCCACTCGTTCCACAGCCCGTGGCTGTACCGAAGCTGGATCCGGCCGACCGTGGTGAAGTGGACGGACTGGTACCAGCCCTGGACGCCCAGCTGGAACGGCGATCCGTCGGTCTGGAGCTCCGCCATCTGGCCGAGGTTCTCGACGTGCAGATCCTTGCGCAGAATCGTGGACCGGCAGTACGCGCAGATGGCGAGGATCGAGATCGACGACTGAAAGGCGTTGGGGGCGCCGCACGTCGGACAGGCGAATCCGCGGCTCATCGCACAACGGCCCCGGCATCGGCGGTCGCCATCGCGGCCGGCCGGCGTGGGTCGGCTCCGTAGTCGCGATCGCACTGCGTGGCGCGCACCGCGCAGGGCCCCAGCGTCGGGGCCAGCAGGCCCGACCAGTCGGGGCAGGGCCGCACCGTGCAGCAGAACAGGTTCAGGCTCGCCGACGCGAATTCCGGAAAGGTATGGATCGTCAGGTGCGATTCCTGCAGCATCCAGACCGCGGTGACGCCTCCGGTGGTGGGGAACTGGTGCCACACCGGGCGTCCGATCGGCCGCAATCCCACCCGCTCGACAATCGCCTCGAACAACCGCACCAATGCCTGCGGATCCCGCAGCGGATCCACCTTGCACGCCGACACGTCGATGAGCCATTCCACGCCGTTCACGCCGCGTCAACCTTTCCCCTCAGCGCGGCGATCGATCCACGCGTCCCCGGAAAAGGGGCGCGCGGCCGCTGGCCGACTGGTGAGGCATGCTCGGGCACGAGCACGATCGCGTAGATGATTTCGACATCATACGCGATCGCCAAGGCGATCGGAATCGCGGGTTTTGCGCCCGGTGTCATGGCGGCTGGCGCCCGGCCGCGTGGCGGACGTGGTGCCGCCGAATCGGCGGTGTTAGGCATCGGCCGGGTGGTAGGGAAGAGCGACCGTCACGCAGGTACCGCGTCCCGGCGTACTATCGACACTGATGGCGCCGCCGCCCGCGCGGGCGATGCCGAGCGCGGCGGGCAGGCCCATGCCGCGGCCCAGGAATTTCGTGGAAAAGAAGGGGTCGAAGATTCGGGTGATCGATTCGGCGTCGATGCCGACGCCCCCGTCCTCCACCGAGAGCAGGACGTACCGCCCTGGCATGGGGCGCTCTCTCGCCACCCACCGTCGCGAATCCGATGCGCCGATGTCTTCGATCTGGGTGCGCAGGACGATGCGCCCGGCCTGGCCGGCCATGGCCTCGGCGGCGTTGGTCACCAGGCTCGAGACGACCTGCCGGATCTGGCTCGAGTCGGCCCGAACCCATGCGCTTGCCGCTGTCAGATCGAGATCGATCGTCGAGGCGAGAGACGTCAACGTCGGCAGCACGCGCGCGTGTTCGCGGATTTCGTCGTTCAGGTCGAACCTGGTCGCTCGTGCCAGCCCGCCTCGGCCGGCGTAGGCCAGCAACTGGCTCGTCAGGTTGGCGGCTCGACCTCCCGCGTGCATCACCGATTGCAGGGCCTCGCGCGCGGGGTTGTCGGCCGGCACGTCCTCGAGCGCGAGCGACGAACTGGCCAGCACCGTCTGGAGCAGATTGTTGAACTCGTGCGCGATGCCCGCGGCCAGCGTCACGATGCGCTCCGACTCGCGGCCCCGGTGGAGCGCCTCGTCGATCCGTTTCTGTTCGGTGATATCCCGGGCGACGCCCACCAGCGCGACCGGGATGCCGACCTCGTCGCGGACGATCGAGGTCGAGAGCAAGATCTGGAAGTCGGTGCCGTCCTTCCGGCGATTCCACAATTCTCCGCGCCATCCTCCGGCCAGCGTCTCGGGCAGGACCCGGCTCGTGACCTCGTCGGTGTTCTTGTCGGACCGCACCAGTGCAATGGATTGTCCCAGCAGTTCGGCCTCGGCGAATCCGTACGTGTCGAGAAACGCCTGATTGACGAAGATCCAGCGGTCGTTCATGTCCGTGATGCTGACGCATTCGGCGATCGACCGGACCGTGTGGGCCAGCATCGCCAACTGCCGCTGGGTCCGCCGATTCGTCGTGACGTCCCTACAGCGCCACACGCGCCCGACCACCACGTCTCCGAGCCGGTGAGGGGTGGCCAACAGTTCTATGATCCGGCCGTCGCAAAATTCCAACACGTCAACGCTGTCGGACGCGGGGTCGGTTCGCAAGCGGGCGACGCTGGCCGCAAGGCGCTCTGGCGTGGTCAACTGCGCAGTGGTGTGCCGCATCAACTCGCGATTGGGTCCTCGCACCATCGCTTCGTCGACATTCCACATCGTGAGAAAGAGCCGATTGAACGCCAGGATCGTGCCATCCAGACCCGCCACCAGGACGCCACCAGGGCTCGATTCGAGCACGGCCCGGAGCAGCGCGTTGGTGTGGGCCGTCTCGGCGGCCACCCTGGCGCTGAGATCGGCGTCGGCGACGATGCGGGCGTTGAGGTCGTCGCTCCGCCTCAGGATAAAGTAGCCGCCCAACGCCGCGGCCGCCGCCGAGAACAGGATGGTGATGACGTGGGATTCCCAGAGCGTGATGTCGGCGTGCAGCCACTGTTTGAGGAACTCCTGCACGGCCATCAGGGCGCCGACCGCCGCTGCCAGTGCCGCGATCTCCGCGAGTCGATGGCGCGCGTGGTCGCGCCCGCCCGAGGCGGGTTCCCGGTCGCCCAGATCGCCAGGACCGGCCTTCGCGACGCTGTTGGAGTCGTCAGATGCAGAATGCGCCATCACATGGGGGGTCGCCCCGGCCAATCGGCTTTTCTCGAACAATCCTCCGCCATCGTCCCGTAGCGAACCGGTGATGTCAAGATTGCCGGGAGCCATCGGTCTAGTGCGGCTGCAGCGACTGGGCGGTGGTACGGAATCGCGAGACCAGCGACTGGAGCGTTCGGCCTTCCCGCACCAGCGCGCCGGCGGTCTCCGACGACTCGTGGGCCGACTGGGCGTTGCGCTGCGTGACGCCGTTGATCGAGGCCATCGCGAGGGTGACCAGTTCGAGGCTGCGCTGCTGCTCGGCGCTGTCGGTAGCGATGCGACCCGCCAGCGCGTTGACTTCGCCGACCGCCTCGGCCAGTTTCTGGAGTTGACTGTCGATCTCGTCCGACACCGTGCACCCGTCGGCCGAGAGTCTCGCCGAGGTTTGCAGCAGGTTCTCGGTCTTCTGGGCCGCGTCCTTCGATCGGGTCGCCAGCGCCCGCACCTGATCGGTGACGTGCGCCAAGCCGAGTCCGGTGGCTTCGACGTGCGCGGCTTCGATGGCGGCGTTGACGGCGAGCACGTTGGTGTGCATCGCGATCCGGTTGATATCGTGCACGATCTCGAGCAGTTCGCGGCTCTTGGCGGCGGCCTCGACCCCGGTGCCGGCTGTGGCGCGCACACCCTCTTCGATGCGGCTGGCGGCGGCGGCCGATCCGTCCGCGATGTCGCGCACCGTCTTGGCCACCACCGCGAAGCCGCGGCTCGCCTCGCTGACGCTACCGGCCTGAATCGCGGCGCTCGACGCGAGGCTGTCGGTCTGGTGGGCGATCCCGTTGATCTCCTGGACGACGGTGAGGCTGCCTTCCGCCGAGGTCTGGATCTCGCGCATGGCGGCAATCATGGCCTTGGCCGCTTCGATGCCCTCCTCGACCGAGGTCTTGGCGCGCTTGGTGATGCCGGATGCCCGGTCCGTGCGTTCGGCGGTCCGCACCGCGCCCTGGCCAATCTGAGCCAGAGTGGCCGAGGTTTCCACGAGCGACCGCGCCTGCTCGGCGGCGCCTGCCGCCACGTTCTGGCTGGCTGTGGCAATCTGCTCGCCCGAGTGTGAGACGCGCGACACCGACGCGGCGACCTGCGCGATGGCGTCGTGCAGCGCCGACGCGGTGCCATTCAGCGCGTTCTTGATCTTGGCGTGGTCGCCCTTGTAGGCGCTCTGCATCCTGGCCGTCAGATCGTACTCGGACAGCCGCCCCATCACGCCTCTGGCTTCGGTGATCGGCTCGATGACCGCGTCGAGCGTGCGGTTGACGCCGCCGATCAGGTCGCGCCAGTTGCCTTCGAAGTCCCAGTCGTTGCCGCGCGTGTTCAGCTTGCCGGCCGCGATGGCGCGCACCAGATTCTGCATCTCGTGATGCATGCCGTACATGGTCGCCAGAAACGTGTTGATGTTGCGCTTGATCACGCTGAAGTCGCCCGGGTATTGATCGATGATGAAGTCGGGAATCTGGCCGTGGGCGATCTTGTCGATCGCGCCAGAGGCCATCCGCATCGGCGTCGCCATGGTATCGACGATGTCGTTGACCATGCGAATCATCTCGGCGTCGTCACCGTCGGCCAGCGTCGCATCGCCGCGCACGGAGAGTTGTCCCTGGCGTACCGCAGCGGCGACCTTGGCGACTTCTGCCATCGCGGATCGGTGGTCACCGGTCCGCGCGGGCGCGTGCGGCCTCGGGTCGGTGCCCCACGCCTGACCGGCGGCGGCCGATTCTTCGGGTGTGTGATCCAGTGATGCCGGCGCGGTCGCCAGGCGAAGGTACGGCGGGGTGTCGGGTTGTGCGCTTGTCATACTGGTTTCCGGCGGGGCGCGGTCGCCCTCAATCCGCCCTCAATTGATCGATCACGGCCTGCGCCGCGCGCGGCACGGCGGCGGCCACCTCTGGTGTCATCGGCCTACCCAACTGGTTGAAACACGCCCCTTCGATGCCCACGAGCACGACGCGGGCCGGCATGCGTTCCGGATAGAGATGGCGTCCCGCCTCGATCGCTTCGCGCACGCCGATCCCGTGGGCGGAGACGGCCGACCCGCGCGACAACGGCACCTGATCCCAGTCGAGGACATGGACCGTGCCCGGTGCGGCGCCAAACTGCACCGCGTCCACCACCACCAGCGTCGATTCTCCCTCGAGCCAGTCCAGCAGCGAGAGGCCGCCGGTCCCCAACTGCTCCAGTCGCGACCAGGGCGGCACGCCGCGGTCGGACAGATAGTCGAACACCGCGCCGCCTGCCGCATCGTCGGCCACCAGGCCGTTGCCGATGCAGGCCACCAGCGCCCGGCGGGAATCACCCGTCACTGCCGAACCTCCATCCGTGCGTGGCACACGTCGCCGACCTGCGTAATGGTGGATTTGGCCGGTTTGGCGTAGAGCTCGTTGATCGCGCCGTCGATGAACATGTGGTAGAGCCGGCAGACGTCGCCGCCCAGTTCGGCGTTGCGGCTGCGGCAGACGTTGCGCATCGCGCAGCGGCCGAACGCCAGGTCGATGCCGGTGCCGGTGCTGGTAAACGAGATGTCGGTGCCCTTTCGCACCTGATCGGCAAACGCCTGGACGGTCTGCTCGAGCGTCGGATCGACCAGCGTCACGGGCAGTTTTCGGGCGAAGTGGCGGCCGGCAATCCGGCCCACCGAGGCGGTGGCCCCGCCCATCAACTGGCTGACGGTGGAGGCAAAGATCTCCAGCAGGAACGACACCTCGGTCAGCCCCGCACGGTGATCGTCGAGTGTCATGGTGAGCTCTGGACGCGGGTTCATAGGAAACGCTCCATCCGTCGGCTGAAGTCGAGATCGCGATAGAAGTTCCGCACCACGTGATAGTCGGCGTGCTGCAGCGCGCCCGATGGACAGAGGTAGGCGCACGACAGGCAGGCGATGCAGTCGGCCGCCTCTCGCACCACGGCCTGCTTGGCGGTCTCGTCGTAGTCGAAGACTTTCGTCGGACAAATATCGACGCACATCTGGCAGCCGCGACAGGCCTGATCCCGAATGTCGATGGTCAGCACGATGTCATCTCCTTGCCGTGCGCAGCACCTGCCCTCGCTGGCGAATCACCAGTTCGAGCGGCATCTGTCCCACCGCGTGCGTCGCGCAGGACAGGCACGGGTCGTAGCATCGGATGGCGAACTCGACCGCGTTGAGCACCTGCTCGTCGCCGCGATCGATCACGTGGGTGGTGGCGGCCTGCGCGATGGACTTGTTGATGGCGGCGTAGTTCTGCTGGGTGGCCACAATCAGGTTGGCCGCCCGGACCACGCCGCGCTCGTCGATCGTGTAGTCGTGAATCAGCGTGCCGCGCGGGGCCTCGACGTGCGCGACGCCCCGGCTGCCCTTGAAGGTGACCGGCACCCGCGGCGGGCCCGTGATGGCTTCGTCTTCGATGAGGGCCTTGGCCCGCTCGCAGGCGTAGACCAGCTCGATGACCCGGGCGTAGATTTGCAGCACCACGTGGTTGATCGGATGGCCGAATGCCGACCGCATGTCGTTCAGCAGGCCGTCGGCCGCCGGTGTTCCGGTTGACGCCGCGGCGTTGAGCCTGGCTTGCGGCCCGACGCGGTACATCGCCATCGCGTCGCCGTCGCGCGCCATCACCGGCTTCATGTACGACCAGTCGAAGGTGGATTCCACCAGGTGCGTGTCGTACTCGATCGCGTCGAACTCGTAGCGCTGGCGACCCGTGTCGTCGACCTGTCGAATCAGTCCGTCGTACAAATTCAGCACGCCGTCTTGTGTGGTGCCCTGATGCCACGTGGCCTGATTCCAGCCCGACAACAGACTCGGATGCAGTTCCAGTTGCTTCAGGAGCAGCGACCGCGCCACGCCCGCCAGTTCGACGCCGAGCGGGAGGGCTTCGTCGATCCAGCCGCGCAACACGCGGCGGCGGTCTTCGTCCATGCGGAACGTGACACCGCCGGCCACCGACGTCACCGGGTGCACACCGCGTCCGCCCACCAGTTCGTTGATGCGCTGTCCGATGGTGCGGAGGCGCAGCGCTTTCTTGGCGATCTCGGGGGCCGCTTTGACCACACCCACCACGTTGCGCACCGCCGGATCGGCGTTCAGGCCCATCACCAGATCCGGCCCCTGCAGCACGAACAGCGACAGCGCGTGCGAGTGGATGAAGTGGCCCATGTAGAGCAGTTCGCGAATCAGCTTCGCGGCCGGCGGGGGTTCGACACCCGCCGCGCGATCGAGCGCCTTGGACGCTGCCAGATGGTGCGCCGATGGGCAGACGCCGCAGATGCGGGCGGTGATCTGGGGCATCCGATCGGCTTCCATGCCGACCAGAATCCGCTCGAAGCCCCTGAGTTCGTTGACCACCAGACCCGCGTCTTCGAGCGAGCCATCGTCGGCCAGATCGAGGAACACGCGGGCATGGCCTTCGATGCGGGTGACCGGGTCGATCGAGATCGTCTGTCTCATGCGTCGGCCTCCGCGTCGGCGATCCATTGATCAATCAGAAACGTCGGCTTGCCGCCAATCATGGACGTCGCCATGGCGTAGCTGTAGTGCGACTTCGCCGCATATTCAATCGAGTGCTGCACCGACTCGGCTGGGATGGCCGTCAGCTTCGACATGCGCTCGGCCACCTCGGTGCGAATGTCGCGGTTGGGCTCGGTGAGCACTTGCATGGTCGGGCCCGCGCAACCGGTGCACATCACGCCGTTGTTGGGGCAGGGCGAGGCACACCGATCCAGCGTGACCGATCCGAGGCAGACGTAACCCTGGCTGAGCAAACACTGATCCGGATCGGGGTCGCCTTCGTGGTTGGATTTGATCCGATCCACCGCGGTCTTGACCATCGTCCGCTTGCAGCGCGCGCACACGGTTTCCTGCCGGGTCTTGGGCGGGCGGCCCTGGACCAGGCTCAGCAGCGCTTCCAGAATGAAGGCCGGATGCGGCGGGCACCCGGGCAGATACAGGTCGACCGGAATCACCGAGTCGAGCGGCACGACCCGCGTTTCGAGTGTGTCCACGCGCCGGGTTGGCGGGTGGCCACCGACCGTCGTGCGGTTCTTCCCGTAGGCCGCCTCGAAAATCGATTCGCTCGTGTGCACGATGCCCGCGCCGGGAATGCCGCCGTACACCGCGCAGGTGCCCCACGCGATAATCGTGTCGCACGAGGCCCGCATCTGCTCGGCGGCGTGCCGGTCGTGCTCGTTGCGGATGGCGCCCGACACCAGGCCGACCTCGGCTTTCGGGTAGTCCTTGACGTCGGTCAGAACCGGGCACCGTTGCAGTTGCACCGCGCCCAGCACATCGAGAATCTGTTCGTGGAGATCGACGATGGCCACTTCGCAGCCGCCGCAGACGCTCAACCATTCGGCGTTGACTCGGACCGCGCTCATACGGCACCTGCCTGGGCTGGCTTGACCGTCAGTTTCTTGTAGCAGGCATTCTCGCCGGCATGCACGATGTCGAGCGTGGACTGGCGGCCCATGATGATCTCGAGCGCGCCGGCGAAAAACCCGAACATCATCGTGCAGACCGATCCTTTTTGGGGATGGCCGAAGGTGAAGAGCGACTGCCGGATCATGCAGTCGCGAAACACCAGCATCACCGAATCACCCTCGGGGGTCGTCTCCACCAGCGTCGGCCGGGTTGACGGCTTGAAGCCCTCGAATTCCCACAGGCAGTGGTTATCCTTGAGGATGCGGCGCACTTCGGCGAGCGCCTCTTCGATGTCGTCGGTGCGCCTGGAGTGTTCAGAGAACCGGTGGCCCAGTTCCTTGCCCGCCAGATAGGTGATGCTGTTGGCGGTCTGGCCGACGGCGTCTTCGATGCCGGCCGCCACCGCGCCAAGAAAGCGCATCGTCTCTTGTAATTCCCAGCGAGTCTCTTGCAACGTGTCCATCGTTCGGCTCGATCCGTGGGGCACCTCGTAAATCGGCGCGGTCGGCCAACTCTTGAGACGCCAGCCTCGGAGCGGAGAGAAACTTCATCACGTGGGCGGGAGGGTCTATAATTCACCGATCAATCTGACCGATATAGACTGTGGCTGGATTGCAACACGTTGACGGAACCTGACCGTGGCTCAAATACCACGATCGGTATAAATCAGGGTCCAGTGGCCAGCAGTTGGAAGCGTTTAACATGCTTACGTACAATGAGTTGTGTGCTTTGGACGGTCGCTGATGACTTGGGCATGTAGATTGCTCTGTCCGGCATGGTCCTCCCAGGGACCCACGGAATATAAATGAATTATCAGCGTACTGTTCGTCGTCAGGTGGCCTGTGCCGGTATCGGCCTCCACTCGGGACAAAAAGTGACCCTCACCTTGAAACCCGCGCCGGCGGGTTCCGGGATTCGCTTTCGGCGCAGTGATTTAGCGACGGACATTCCGGCCGATCTGGCCCACGTCAGCGGGACCAACCACGCCACCGGTTTGACGCGCAACGGAGCGAGGGTCGAGACGGTCGAGCACCTGCTGGCTGCGCTGACGAGTCTGGGCATCGACAACGTGACAGTCGAGCTAGACCGCAACGAAGTGCCGGTGATGGATGGGAGCGCCGCGCCGTTCGTGTACCTGCTGCAGGAGGCGGGGGTTCGGACGCTCAACGTGCCGCGCCGGTACCTCAAGGTGCTGCGGCCTGTCACCGTGTCGAGGGGCGACAAGATGATGTCGCTCTATCCGGCCGAACACTTCAAGGTGACCTACAACATCAGCTTCGACCACCCGCTGCTGCGGCACCAGTCGCGGACGCTGGAGATCACCGAAGCGTCGTTTATCGACCACATCGCGCCCGCGCGGACGTTCGGCTTTCTGCACGAGGTCGAAATGCTGCGCCAGCAGGGGCTCGCCCTCGGCGGTTCGCTCGAGAACGCCATCGTGTTGAGCGAGACCGGCGTGCTCAACAACACGCTGCGGTTCGACGACGAGTTCGTGCGCCACAAGATTCTCGACGCGATTGGGGATTTGGCGCTGGTGGGATATCCGATTCTCGGCCACCTGGTGGCCAGCCGAGCCGGTCATGCGCTGCACACCGCGTTCGGGAAGCAGTTGCTGGCCGAGCCCGACGCGTGGAAGATCGTGGAGGTCGAGTCGCCCTCGTCGGTTGCGGTTCCGGCAGGGGTGCCCGTCAGAGCCGTCTGATCAGCCGGCGACGCGCGCGACAACCATCCGGCCGCGGCCCCCATCGCCGCGGCCGTTGCCTTTGGCGCTCAGTCTTTCGCGGCCAGTTTGCGCATGTAGGAACCGAGGCGCTCGTTCTCGTACGTCACGGTGTTGAGAAACAGGCTTTCCTGCAGGTAGGCGCGCCGTTCTTCTTCGGTCATCTGATCGATGAGGACCTGGATCTCGCGCATCATGTCCTCGAAGGATCGTTCGAGCTCGCGGCGGGCGGTGACCTCGTGGAACAGCGTCTCCATGACGGTCAACAAGTCGCCGTCGAGCGCAATCTCGGCACCCGTGCTGGTCTTGATGGTCCGCATGGCTATCCCTCGAAACTGGAGAGCGCGCCCGCCTCGTCGGCGAACAACTGGATGAAATTGTGCGCGCCTGTCATGGTGAGCATGGTTTCGACGCGCTTCTGCACCGAGGCCAGCTTCAACGCGCCGCCGGCGGCCGCAGACTGGCGGTAGAGGTCCATCAGACAGCCGATCGTGGCGCTGTCGATATAGACCACCGGCGACAGGTCGATCACCAGCTTCCTGGTGCCCCCGGTGATCAGCGCGAGCACCGCGGTCGAAAAGTCGGAGAGCAGCGGGTACATCAACCGGCTCTCCCCGACACGGACGATGGTGACATCGCTGACGTGATCGATGGTGTGCTTCATTCTCGTGCTCCAGATCGGCCCGGCTCGCCTCGAACCGGCACCGGCCTTTTTCGTTCGCGCAGGCGGCGCACCTGCCGCGCCAATTCGTGGCGTCCCCTGTTGATGCGAGATTTGACGGTGCCCTCGGGAAGCCCCAGTTGCTGGGCGATTTCCTGATACGACAATTCCTGCATGTCGCGCATCACCACGGCGGTGCGCAGCGGCTCGGCCAGCTGTTGCAGGGCTTCGCGCAACTGCTGGGCCAGGTCGCGGCGCTCGAGCGCGCCGAGCGGGCTCAACTCGGGAGACGCCGGTGCGAGGTCGTCGCTGCGAATGTCGCGGTCGATCGTCTCGCGCTCCTTGCGGACGCTGCGATAGTGATCGATGCACAGGTTGCGGCTGACGCTGATGAGCCAGGTCTGGAAGTTGGCCCGCCGGTCGAAGGTCGCCAGCGAACGGAAGACCTTGAGGAACACGTCCTGCGTGAGGTCTTCGGCCTCGTCGTGCCGGCCGACGAACTTGTAGGCGACGTTGAACACGCGCCGCCAGTACTGGCGCACCACCGCCTCCCAGGCCGATTGGTCGCCCAGCAGGCAACGCTCGATCAGGGCGTCGGAGGCGAGCGATGCCGCGGTGGGTTCGTAGGGAGTCATGCCCTTCGCGTTTCGAGTCGCAATGACGGCCGGGTGTGGCGGCGAGGCGACCGCCATCTCCTCGGTCGCTCAGCACTCACCGTGTTCGAGCGGCCACGCCGACGATCGAGCCCGCCACACGAAGGAACGTGAGTGCGTTTCAGGGTACCGCACGGTCGGGGGGGTGTCAAACCGGCGCGGCCTCCGGTAAGATGCCTCGATTGTGACTTCGTTTGCCTATCGTGACGGTTCGCTGCGATGCGAGGGGGTGTCGATCCCGGAGATCGTCGCCGAGGTGGGCACGCCTCTGTACATTTACAGCGCCGCCGCGATCCGCACGGCGTTCGCCGCGCTCGACGGCGCGTTCGCGGGTTCGCCGCATACCCTGCACTACGCGTTGAAAGCCAATTCGTCGCTGGGCGTTCTCCGCCTGCTGCGATCGCTCGGCGCGCAGGCCGACGCCAATTCGGGCGGCGAGATCGCGGTGGCCAGGCGCGCCGGATTCGCGCCGGCCGAGATCGTGTTTACCGGCGTCGGAAAGACGGTGGAGGAACTCGACCAGGCCGTCGGGCTCGGCCTCAAGGCGATCAATATCGAATCGGACGGCGAGGCCGACCGGCTCGACCGACTGGCCCGGGCGCGAGGCGTCAAGGCGCGGGTGGCGCTTCGGGTGAACCCGGACATCGATCCGAATACGCACGCGCTGATTTCGACCGGCCAGCGGTTCAACAAGTTCGGCGTGCCGATCGAACATGCGCCGGCCGTGCTCCGCGAACTGGCGCGGCGCCCCGGGCTCGAACTGGTGGGATTGCACGTGCACCTCGGATCCCAGATTGTCGAAATGGCGCCGCTCTCCAGGGCCGCACACGCGCTGGCTGGCCTGGCGCAGGAGGCGCGGGCCATGGGCCTGCGGCTGCGGCACCTCGATCTGGGCGGGGGCCTCGGCATTGCCTACGACGGGGCGGCGCCGCCCGATCCCCAGCTCTACGCCGACGCGATTGCGCCCATCGTGCAGGCCACGGGGCTGGATTTGCTGATCGAACCGGGACGCTATCTGGTCGGGCCCGCCGGCATCCTGGTGGGCACGATCGCCGACGTCAAGTGCTACCCGGGATCGCCGCGATTCCTCGTGCTGGATACGGGGATGACGGAGCTGATCCGTCCGGCGCTCTATCAGGCGTATCATCGCATCGCCGCGGTGACGCCGCGAGACGGAGCCGAACAGGACTACGAAGTGGTGGGGCCGCTGTGCGAGACCAGCGACACGCTGGGCCATCAGCGACGGCTCGGCCCGGTCGAGGTCGGCGATACCATGGCGGTGTTCGATGCGGGGGCGTACGGCATCGTGATGGCGTCAAATTACAACCGGAGGCGCCTGCCGGCCGAAGTGTTGGTGGACCACGGGCGATGGCGGACGATCCGCCAGCGCCAGAGCTACGACGACCTGATGGCGCGGGAAGTGTAGAAACCGGGGACGTGATGTCGGGATTGTTGATCGTGTTCGAAGGCCTCGACCAGAGCGGCAAGCAGACGCAGGCGGGCTTGCTGCGGCAGTGGTTCGAGTCGGCCGGCCGACGGGTCGAGTCGATGGCGTTCCCCGACTATACCTCGCCCATCGGCCAGGAGATCCGGACCGCGCTACACGGCGGCCGCCAGTACGGCGCCGACACGATTCAGTTGCTGCAGATCGCCAACCGGCATCAGTGGAAACCCCAGATCGAGCAGTGGCTCGCCGACCGGCGCGTGGTGATCAGCGACCGGTATGCCGCCTCGAGCGTGGCGTATGGCGAGGCGCACGGACTCGACCCGGCGTGGCTCACCGCGATGCAGGTGTACCTGCCGCAGCCGGCGATCACGGTGCTGCTCGATATTGCGCCGGAGGTGTCGGCGGCCCGCAAGGCCCAGAACCGCGACGCCTACGAGCGCGACCTCGCGATGCTGTCGCGGGTGCGCGTGAGCTATCTTCGCCAGGCCGCCCAGCCAGGCTGGATCACCATCGACGCGGCCCGGCCCGCCCAACAGGTGGCCGCCGAGGTGGCTAACGCCGTCGCGTCGCGACTCGCGCAGCCGTCATCACCCGCACCTGCGCTGCGCCCGCCTGTTTGAGCACACGGGCACACGCCTCGAGCGTCGCGCCCGTCGTGCTCACATCGTCGACCAGCAGCACCGTCAACCCCGAGACCGGCGTAACCACCCGACCTCTGAGCCACCGCGGCCAGGGCCACGTCTCGCGCCGCCGGAGGGCAAAGGCGCTTTCGACGTTGGCCAGACGGTCGCGACCTGACAAGTGGACCTGCGGCCGAGTTCGGCGCGTGCGTCGCACCAGGGCGACGACAGGCAGTCCCAGCTGCGCGGCCAGCAGTTCGCTCTGGTTGAAGCCCCGGAGCCGGCGTTTCGACCAATGCAGCGGCACCGGTACGGCGATGTCGGCCCCGGTCAGGACATCGGCGGCGTGTTGTCGCATCAACCGGCCCAGCGGTGAGGCGATCGACGGGCGTCGTTCGTACTTGAGCGCGTGGATGAGCTGCCGGAGCGTGCCCTGGTAGCTGCCAATCGCCCTGGCGCGATCGACCGATCGCGTGGCAGAGGTGCCCGCCGCGCCCGCAGCTCCAGTCGCCCCAGTCGCCCCAGTCGCTCCAGTCGCGTCCGCCGCGCACGACGGGCACACTCGCGCCGGCGATTGCCGCACCGCCGCAGCCTCGGGCGAGACGGCGGGGTGGTCGTCTCGCGCGGCACGGTCCGGCGTGGTGCGTCCCAGGCCCAGCCAGGCCAGGCGTTGGCGGAGCGAGGGAAGCGGGTCGCCGCACCGATCGCAGAGGGGGTGGGGAAACGGCGTGACGGCCGTCCAGCAGGCCTCGCAGACCGATCCGTGACGCAGATGGCGCAGGACCGAGCCGCAGCAGGCGCACGCCGGCGCCAGGACGACGAGCGCCGCCGCCTCGGCACCTCGCGCGAGCTGCCGCACCGCGCCGGGCCGTCGGTCAGGCGGGGGCGTCGGGCACGGTGCCGCGGTCGGCGCTGCCCCAGAGCCGCTCGAGGTTGTAGAAGCGGCGCTGGTCGGCGGAAAAGACGTGCACGACGAAATCGAAGTAGTCGAGCAGGATCCACTCTGATCGGTCATACCCTTCGACGTGCGCGGGTTTGGAGCCCGACGTGGCCAGCGCCGCTTCGATCGCCTCGGCAATCGCCCTGACCTGCCGGGGATGCTGCCCGGTGCAAATCAGGAAGTAGTCGGTAAACGACGGCACCTTCCTCAGGTCGAGCGTCACTACGTCGGTGGCCAGCTTGCCGTAGGCGGCGTTGGCGGCCGCGAGAAGTTCACGGGGCAGTCGCTGGTCGGGCGGTTCGCGTCGCGTCTTGGTTGGGCTCATGCAAGTTGTCCGCCGTTTCGCCCTGCCGGGGGCGTGGGTTCGAAAGAAACGCCATACAGACCGTGGCGCCGGATGTGGGTTTCGACGGCGGGCGGCACCATCCCGGCGATCGATCGGCCGTCCAGGATCCGCGAACGAATGTCGGTGGACGAGACATCGGGGGTTGGAATATCCAGCAAAAACACGCGGGGCGAGACTTCGGTGCGCGTGCTCGGCGCGGCGATCGAGACGGTCTCCATCCGCGTCGTCAGATCCGGGAGTCGCGCCGGCAAGGTGGCGACCGAGGTTCCGGGACGCGACGTCACGACGAAGTGCGCGAGCGACAGCACGTCGGGGTATTCGCGCCAGGTGGCAATTTCTGCAAACGCGTCGGCCCCGGTGAGAAAGAAAATCTGCAATGCGTCGTATCCCGCGGCGTGGAGGCGCCGAAGCGTGTCGCTGGTGTAGGAGGGGCCTGGCCGGCCCAGTTCGACGTCGGAGGCGACCAGGTAAGGGTCGCTGGCGGCGGCGATCGCGACCATCGCGAACCGATGAAACGGCGATGCCGCCGGGCCGCTCGCCCGGTGCGGCGGCGACAGGGACGGGATCAGGAGGATGCGGTCGAGGCCCAGCAGCCGGCGCGCCTGATGGGCGACCGCCAGATGCCCCAGATGAATCGGGTCGAAGGTGCCGCCCAGCACGCCCGTGCGCTTCGCGGTCGTCACTGCGGGTCGGCGGGAGGCGGAGAAAGGGGCTGCCACATCGCTTCGAGCAGCGCAGCGACGCCCTCGCCGGTGACGGCCGAGATGCGATGGAGAGCAATCCGCTTGGTGGCCAGATGTGCCTCGAGTCGATCGACCGCATCGGGATCGGCCACCACGTCGATCTTGTTGGCGGCCGCCAGTTGAGGTTTGTCCGCGAATTCGGGCCGGTAGAGTTCGAGTTCGCGCCGGATCGTGTCGAAGTCTACCACCGGATCGCGACCCGTGGCGCCCGACACGTCGATCATGTGCACCAGCACTCTGGTCCGCTCGAGGTGTCGGAGAAACTGATGGCCCAGTCCGAGTCCTCGATGCGCGCCCTCGATCAGCCCCGGCACGTCGGCCACCACGAAACTGCGGTTGCCGCTCAGGGCCACGACCCCGAGATGCGGCGTCAAGGTGGTAAACGGATAGTCGGCGATCTTGGGCTTGGCCGCGGAGATGCGGGCGATGAGCGTGGATTTGCCGGCGTTGGGGAAGCCCACCAGGCCGACGTCGGCCAGCAGTTTGAGCTTCAAGCGGAGCAGCTTGATCTCGCCCGGGACGCCCGGGTCCGCGCGCCGCGGCGCCCGATTGGTGGCGCTGGCGAAACGGGCGTTGCCCCGGCCGCCCTGGCCGCCGGCGGCGATCACGAAGCGCTCGCCAGCCGTGGTGAGGTCGGCGACCTCGACAGGCTCTCCGCCTTCCTCGGGCACCACGAGCACGGTGGTGCCGACGGCCACGTCGAGCAGCAGGTCTTTGCCGTTCTTGCCGTGGCAGTTCGACCCCATGCCATGCTGGCCGCGTTGGGCGCGGAACTCCGGGTGATACCGGTACATCACCAGCGTGTTGACGTGCGGGCTGGCCAGCAGGATGACCGACCCGCCGTCGCCGCCGTCGCCGCCGCTCGGGCCGCCGCGCGGCACGAACTTCTCGCGCCGGAACGCGATGCATCCGCGGCCCCCGTCGCCGGCCGCTACGCGAACGTCAACTTCGTCAACAAACATTCGGCCTCACGGTAGCACACCCTTGGGGGATCGAGCCGATGCCGGCCCCCCCACGACGGCAGCCTCCGTACACACGAAGGCCACGGGTGGCAACCCGTGGCCGATGGAGCGCCGGCTATTTTTCGGCGATCGGGATGATGCTGATGGCGCGGCCGCCGCGGCCGTGATCCTCGAACTTGACGGTGCCCGCGATTTTGGCAAACAGCGTGTCGTCCTTGCCGAGGCCGACATTGAGACCGGGCCTGAATTTTCGGCCCCGCTGCCGCACCAGGATCGATCCGCCCGTCACGATGTTGCCGCCGAATTGCTTGACGCCAAGACGCTGCGAATTGCTGTCGCGGCCGTTCCTGGAACTACCCTGTCCTTTTTTATGTGCCATCGCTACCCGTCCTGATTCCGCTTCGACTCACTCGCCCCGTGCGCCGTGGCGCGAGCTTAGGCCTCGATGCCGGTGATGCGCACGCGCGTCTGGTCGGCGCGGAACCCGTGGGTCCGTCGCTCCTGCTTGCGGCGCTTGCACTTGAAAACCCGGATCTTCGGGCCGCGCGTCTCTTCCTCGACCACGCCGACGACCTTGGCGCCCGCCACGTAAGGCGAACCTGCCACGATCTCGCCGCCGTCCCTGGAAATCAACAGCACTTGATCGAAGGCCACTTCGGATCCCTTGCCGCTGGTCATCCGATCGAGGACCACGACCGTCCCGGGCTCCATTTTGACTTGATGTCCGCCGTTCTGAACGATCGCGTACACGCGTCACCTCTCGCTGATATCGGCACTCGGCTCATCCCGGAAGGCTCCGGGGGCCATGGCGCAAACATTGATACTACCAGAAACCACGTCCCGGTCGCCACCAAAAATCAGGCCCGCCGGTGATGCGCGTTTGGGGCCGCCAGACGCGCGCTTATTTGAGCAGCGTCCGGGTGCCCCGAATCGTCTGGCTGCTCAGGGTCGAGAGAAACGCCGGTACCAGCCGGTCCATCAATTCGAAGTAGGTCGACAGCGCCGGGCTGCTCTGCTCGGCGCTATACAGGACCTCTTCGCGGAAGGTCTCCGTGTAGAGTACCGCCCCGGTTCTCCCGTCGATGAAGATGAACTTGGGCTTGAGGATGAAGCCCTTGCGCTCCATGTACGTGCGCACCGGGACCACCTGCCGTCGACCGAACGTGTCGTAGACTTCCTGTTCGCGTTGCACGTAGCCGGAGGTGGCCTGCGGCGTGAACATCACCGTGCCGGTGACGATGAGCGGCGACTGGAACTGGTCGCCGACGGTCTTCCAGTACGCCACCGAGGTGAACAGCGAGTCGAACGCCTGCAGATCGCGATCGTCCTTGATGAGTTTCGGCACCGCGGGTCCGGCCGCTGCCGCCCCGGCGCCCGCGTCTGCGCTGCCGGCCGGGCTTGCCGCCTGGTTCCTGGCTGCCACCTCTTTGAGTGGGAGCACGTCGGCGTCGATTACCTTGAGGCTCGACTTGTTCTTGAGCTGGTTGCGGAGCAACCGGACCGTCTCCAGGTTGGCATCGACGTCCTCGGTGCCCCCGGCCACGAAACCGGCCACCAGAACGCGCGAAAAAGCCGCGACGTCAAGCTTGGGCTTGATCGGCGTTTCGACCGGCACTTCGAGGACGGTGGAGCAGGCGCTCGCCGCCAGAATGATCACGGCGCTAGCGAGACGGTTTGCGGTTCGCACGGTCGTTGATTTCCTTGAACAAATCGAAGTTCTGTCTGATGTAGACGTTCTTCGGATCGAGTTCGAGCGCGCGCTCGTAGGCTTTCTTGGCTTTGTCGAACAGGCCCGCGGTTTCGTAGGCGACCGCCAGGTTGTTGAAGGCCGCGGCATAACTCGGATCGAGCTCGACGGCACGCTCCCACCGGTAGATGGCTTCCTTCCACAAGCCCTGTTCGGCGACCTTGATGCCGAACTCGACCTGTGACTTGGCCTCTCGACGGTCCTCCGCCGACGCGGCGGTTGCACAAATTGCCATCACGGCGAGGGCGAAGGTGATCGATTTTTTCAATCGGGTCATAGACACCATGGGCGCCATTTCTCACGCCATCGACAAAAGCAGGAGGGTCTACCGCCACTATAACCCCCGGTCCGGTGGGGCGCAAGCGCCGCCGGGGCGTTGGTATGGTCTTGGCATCTGTCGGAGGCGATGGCAACTCTCACCGAGATGGTCGCCCTGTCGCTTTTGTGGACCGAACACCGGCGGATGCCTCCCGACGCCGCCTCGATCGACGAGCTGGACGTGGCCCTCCAGTGGGCCGGCATCGACCCCGATCGGGAGGCCCGCCACCGGCTGATCGACCGGGCCGAAACCGCGCTGGCCGAGGGCGCCTCGCGCGGACTGCGGGCGATCGCCCGGGGCGGCGACGACTATCCCGCAGGGCTGGCGGCGATTCCAGACGCGCCCGCCATCGTCTGGACGCGCGGATCGCTGTGTCCGATGAATCTGGCGGTCGCGGTGGTCGGCTCGCGGACCGCCACGCCACAGGCGCTCGATGTCGCATTCCAATTGAGCGAGGGGCTGACCCGGGCTGGGCTGGTGGTGGTGAGCGGCCTGGCTCGGGGCGTCGATGCGGCTGCCCATCGCGGGGCGCTGCACGCAGGCGGGCCGACGGTTGCCGTCCTCGGCTGCGGCGCCGACATCGTCTATCCCGCCGAACACCGCCGGCTCGCGGCCCGGATTGGCGAATCCGGGGGGCTGGTGAGCGAGTTGCCTCCAGGCGCGCCGCCGCGGGCGTGGCATTTTCCGCGGCGCAACCGCATTATCAGCGGCCTGAGCCTGGGCGTGGTGGTGGTCGAGGCCGCTTCCGACAGCGGGTCGCTCATCACGGCCCGATGCGCTCTCGAGCAGGGCCGGCCGGTGATGGCGGTGCCGGGTGCCATCCTGAGCGGCCGCAACAGGGGAGCGCACGCGCTGATCAAGGACGGGGCCCGCGTGGTCGAGGGCGTCAGCGACGTGCTCGAGGAATTGCGCCTCGAAATCCTCACCGCGGCCGACCCCGCCTCGCGCGTGGCGCATCCGGTCAACGACCCGCTATTGCGCGTGATGGACCCCGGCGAGCCCTATCTGCTCGAGGCGCTGTGCGAGGGAACCGGCCTGGAACCAGCCCGTGCGCTCGCCCGGCTGGCCGAACTGGAGCTGGCCGGCTGGATCGAGCGGGCCGGCGGGGGGCGATTCGTGAAGCCCGGCTCGAACGTGTTAAGGTAGCGGGAATCCGGACTTTCTGCAGGAGTTCAATGGCGAAGCCACTGGTGATTGTCGAGTCCCCGGCGAAAGCAAAGACGCTGGCGCGGTTTCTCGGAAACGCATTTCGTATCGAGGCCAGTTACGGGCACGTCCGGGATCTGCCGGATCGGGCTTCGGAGGTTCCGGCCGAAATCCGACAGAAACCGTGGGGGCGGATGGGCGTCGACACCGACGGCGACTTTACGCCGTACTATGTCGTGCCGGCGAGCAAGAAGAAGCAGGTGGCCGCGCTCAAAGCGGCCCTCAAGGACGCTTCGGAGTTGGTGCTGGCGACCGACCCCGACCGGGAGGGCGAGTCGATCAGCTGGCATTTGAAGGAAATCCTCAAGCCCAAGGTGCCGGTCCGCCGCATTGTCTTCCACGAAATCACCGAAGAGGCGATCCGGGAGGCGCTCAACTCCCAGCACGGCCTCGACGAAAATCTGGTCCGGGCGCAGGAAGGACGGCGAATCCTCGACCGGCTCTACGGCTACACGCTGTCGCCGGTGCTCTGGAAGAAGGTGCAGACCGGCCTGAGCGCGGGCCGTGTGCAGAGCGTGGCGGTCAGGTTGCTGGTCGAGCGCGAGGAAGCCCGTCGGGCGTTCCGGACCAGTTCGTACTGGGATCTCGAAGCGCACCTGGTGTCGGGCGGACGCGAGTTTTCGGCCACGCTGGTGCGCGTGGGCGACCAGCGCGTGGCCACCGGCAAGGATTTCGACCCGGCAACCGGCCTGCTCGTCAGCCGGCGCGTACGGCATCTGGACCAGCCGGGCGCGACCCGCATCGCCGAGGTGCTCGCCTCGAACCTGCCGTGGCAGGTGACGTCGGTGGAGGCCAAGCCCGGCGTCGAACGGCCGGCACCGCCCTTCACCACGTCGACCTTGACGCAGGAATCCAGCCGCAAGCTCGGGTTTTCCACCGAGCGGACCATGCAGATCGCGCAGCGGTTGTTCCAGGGCATCGAGATCGGCAACGGCGAGATCGAGGGGCTGATCACCTATCACCGGACCGACTCGACCACGCTGAGCGAGAAGGCGATCAACGAAGCCGCGCGGGTGATCCGCGAGATGTTCGGCGACGAGTACTACACCGGGCCGCGCCGCTACCAGACGCGCGTCAAGAACGCCCAGGAAGCGCACGAGGCGATTCGGCCCACCGATTTCCGTCTCGCCCCGCAGCAGTTGACCGGCGTGCTCGATGCCGACGAACTCCGCGTCTACGAACTGGTCTGGAAGCGCACGATGGCGTCGCAGATGCCGGATGCGCGCGTGCTCAAGACGCTGGTGGAGATCACCGGGGCCGGACCCGACGGCGAGCCCTGCGCGTTTACCGCGGGCGGCAAGGCCATCGAGTTCGCCGGGTTCAGGCGGGCGTATGTCGAGGGCAGCGACGACCCGGAGGCCGAACTCGCCGATCAGGAATCGATTCTGCCCGCGATGAAGCAGGGCGATCGGGTCGGCCGGGCGGGCGAGACTGCCAGCACCGGCGTGGCGCTGGCTCTGGTCGAGCCCAAGGGGCACGACACGCAGCCTCCGGCCCGGTACACCGAGGCGGCGCTCATCAAGGAACTCGAGCAGGCCGGCATCGGGCGGCCGTCCACCTACGCGCCGACCATTGCGACGCTCGACCGCCGGGGCTATATGTTCCGTCAGGGCAAGGCGCTGGTGCCGAGCTTTTCGGCGTTTGCCGTGATCCATCTGCTTCGCCGCCACTTTGGCGACTACGTCGACGTCGGCTTCACGGCCGAGATGGAAGAGGAGCTCGACAAGATCTCCAACGGCGAGCGCGACTGGCTGTCGTTCATCAAGGCGTTCTATCGGGACGGCGAAGGGGGCCATCCCGGGCTCGCGCCGATGGTGACGCGCGAAGAATCGCAGATCGACTACCCGACGCTCGAGGTCGGGCTCGACGAGGCCAGCCAGCAGACCGTGCGCGTGCGCATTGGCCGCTACGGACCGTTTCTCCAGCGCGGCGAGGGAGGCGCGGGCAACACGGCGACGTTGCCCAAATCGCTGCCGCCGGCCGATCTCACCATTGAGAAGGCGCTCGCGCTGCTCAAGGTCAAAGCCGAGGGGCCGCGCGTGCTGGGCCCCGACCCGGCCTCGCTGCTTGTCGTGTCGGTGCAGCACGGCCGTTTCGGGCACTATGTCCAGCTGGGCGAGACGCCGCCGCGCGTCAAGGGCAAGACGCCGGAGATGCCCAAGCGGGCGTCGATTCCGGCCGGTGTGAGTCATGCCGAGATTACGCTGGCCGAGGCGCTCCAGTTGCTCAGCCTGCCGCGCGATCTGGGCGCGCATCCCGACGACGGCGAACTGATCGTGGCCAGCCGCGGGCGCTTCGGCCCCTACGTCAAGCACGGCGACCAGTTCCGATCGCTCGAGGACGGCGACGATGTCTTTACCGTGACGCTCGAGCGGGCCCTGGCGCTGCTGGCGGCGCCGAAGGTCTCGCGCCGGCGGACCATGACCAAGACGATGATCCGGTCGCTGGGCCCTCGGCCCGATGGGGGCGCCGAGGTCAAGCTGATGGACGGACGCTACGGCCCGTATGTGACCGACGGCACCGTCAACGCGTCGCTGCCCAAGAGTGCCGACCCGGCGGCCCTGTCGATGGCCGACGCGGTCGAGTTGCTGAATGCGCGCGCGGAGGCCGGACCGGCCAAAGGCGGTCGCCGGCCACCGGCGCGAGTCGCGAAGCCTGCGGCGGCAGCCGGCAAGAAGCCTGCGGCAAAGCGACCGAAGAAGGTCGCGACGACCACGCCGTAACTGGCGGGGAGCGAGCCACAACAAGCCAGATGCCACATGTGCGAATCATCGGCGGCGGGTTGGCCGGGTGCGAAGCCGCGTGGCAGGCCGCCCGGCGCGGTGTGCCTGTCGAGTTATACGAGATGCGGCCCGTGCGGCCCACCGACGTCCACCAGACCGGGAACCTGGCCGAACTGGTCTGCAGCAATTCCTTTCGCGCCGACAAGCTCGACAATGCCGTAGGTCTGCTCAAGGCAGAAATGCGCCGCCTCGACTCGCTGGTGATGCGGGTGGCCGATGCCGTGCGTGTGCCGGCCGGCGCGGCGCTTGCGGTCGATCGCGAGCGGTTTGCGATCGACATGACCCGCCAGATCGCCGAGCATCCGCTTATTTCCGTGCACCGCGAGGAAGTCGCGCGCATCCCGGCGTCGGCCGCAGACAACGAGCCGGTGATTGTGGCGACCGGCCCGCTCACCTCCGAGGCGTTGTTCGCCGACATCGGCGCGTGCGTCGGCCGGCACGATCTCTATTTCTTCGATGCCATCAGCCCGATCGTCTCGGTGGACAGCATCGACATGAGCCGGGTGTTCCGGGCGTCGCGGTGGGGTCGAAGCCTCGCGCCGGCGGTCGAGACCGATGGGGCCGCGTGCGGCGAAACCGCCAGCGAGGGCGACTATCTCAATTGTCCGATGACGGCGCAGGAATACGGCGTGTTCTACGACGCGCTCATCCACGCCGAGTCGGCGACGGTCCACGATTTCGATCGCGAGCATTTCTTTGAAGGGTGCCTGCCCATCGAAGTGCTGGCGCACCGCGGGCCCGACACGCTGCGGTTCGGCCCGATGAAGCCCGTCGGGCTGCCCGATCCCCGGACCGGCCGGTTGCCGTACGCGGTCGTGCAGCTGCGGCAGGACACGCTGGCCGGCGATCACTACAGCCTCGTCGGGTTTCAGACCCAGCTCAAGTGGGGCGACCAGGCACGGGTGTTGCGGCTGATTCCCGGGCTCGAGCGAGCCGAATTCGTCAGGCTCGGCATGGTGCATCGCAACACCTACATCAATGGTCCCACCGTGCTCACCGACACCTGGCAGACCCGGGCGCGGCCCAGCCTGCTGTTTGCCGGCCAGATTTCGGGCGTGGAAGGCTACGTCGAATCGGCGGCATCCGGTCTGGCCGCCGGCATCACGGCCGCCGCGCTGGCGCAGGGCCTGGCGCCGCGCGTGTTGCCGCGGACCACTGCGCTGGGGGCGCTGGCCTACTACGTGTCGCACGCCAATCCGGCGCTCTATCAGCCGAGCAACATCACGTTTGGCATCATGGAACCGTTGGCCACGCCGCCGCGCGATAAGATGGCGCGCAAGCTGGCCATCTCCGAGCGGGCGCTGGCGAGTCTGGCGACGTGGGTGGGGGAGACGCCCGACACGCGAAGCCGGGATTGATAAGCGCGAACAACGATCCGGGACGCCGACCGCCCGACCCCGGACGCCGAGAGCATGGAGGCCGGGGCTGTAGCCTCGGCGCGTGGCAGCCGTGAACGATCATCTCCGCGCGTTTCTCGACTTCATCCGCCTCAACCGGGGCGCCTCGCCGCACACCGTGCGGGCGTATGCGAGCGACCTTTCGCAATTTATCGAGTTTCTGCCCATCCACAACGGCAAGGCGCGCGACGACCAACGGCCCGCCGACTGCGACGTGGCGGCGATCCGATCGTTTCTGGCCGAGTTGTACCGGACGCACCGGTCGCGCAAGAGCGCCGGCCGGAAGGTGGCTGCGATCCGCGCGTTCGCGCGCTATCTGCGCCGCGAGGGCCTCATCGAAGGCGACCCGGGCGGGATGGTGGCCACGCCGAAGTTTCAGGAGAAGCTCCCGGCGCATCTGGAAATCGACGAGATGACGGCGCTGCTCGAGACGCCAGACACGGCGTCGCCTCTCGGCCGGCGCGATCGGGCGATGCTCGAACTGCTCTACGCGTCGGGCCTCCGGCTGAGCGAACTGGTCGGTCTCGACGTGGGCGACGTGAATCTGGCGGGCCGGATGGTGCGGGTGCTCGGCAAGGGCGGCAAGCAGCGCATCGTGCCCTTCAATCAAAGCGCGGCCGACGCGCTGCGGGCGTACCTGCTGGATCGGCCCGCCCTCGAGCAGCGGGCGTTGCGCAGCAGGAGTGGCCCACCCAAGCCGGCGGGGCGTCTGCCGTTGCCTCGGCGTGCGGTGCGCGGCTCGATCGGGGCGAGTCCGTTGTTCCTCAACGCGCGCGGCGGGCGCTTGACGGGCCGCAGCGTCGATCGGCTGCTACGGCTTTACGTGTCGCGGTGCAGCGTGCGGAGCGGCATCAGTCCTCACGCCCTTCGTCACTCGTTTGCCACGCATCTGCTGGAACGGGGAGCCGACCTGCGCGCGATTCAGGAGTTGCTCGGCCACGCGCAGTTGTCCACCACCCAGCGTTACACGCATGTGAGCGCCGCGCAGTTGATCGACGTCTATCGCCGCGCGCATCCCCGAGCCAAAGCGCAATAGGGGCGCGATGGATTCCGCCCGCACGAGCCTTCAGCCTCGCCGCGGCGCGAGCACCCGGTACGCCACCATGGCGGTGACGAGCGAGGGCAGCGTGCCGCCCCACGAACTGCAGAGATAGTACGCCGCACCGCCGAGCGCCCACGCCGCCACTCCCGCCTTCAGGACGCCCCGATACGGCCCCGTCGCGTCGTACAGATCCGGCACGTTGGGCGTCGGCTGTCCGAAACGGAAATGCGCCACCAGCACGCCGCCCACCGGCACCAGCACCCCGCCCAGCACCACCATGAAGTCGGCGTATCGGTCGAGCCATGCCCCGGAGAGCAGCGCCAGCACGGTGCCGATGATGCCGATCGACCACACCGACCATTGCTCGCCCATGCGCGGCACCAGGCTCTTGCACGCCAGCCCCGACATGTAGATGTTGACGAAATTCGTCGTCACCGTGGCCAGCACCATCAGCACGGCGCCCACCCATCCGAGTCCGATGGCGGCCATCATCGCGCCCGGGTCGGCGGTGCCCGCCACGCGTGCGGCGGCCAGCCCGAGCGGCATCATCCAGAGGCTGGTCAGCCCCAGGCCGAGAAAAACGGCCCACGCGCTGCTGCGCTCGGATCTGGTGTAGCGGGAATAGTCCGCGAACATCAGGAGCCACGACACCTGGTAGCCCGCCACCACGTCGAACCCGCGGAACCACGGCAGGCGCACACTCGCCGCCGACGCGATCGACGCGATCGGCGCGGCCGGTGTCGGCGCCTGGATCACCGCCCAGGTCATCGCGCCGCCCACCAGCAGGAGCAACGGCACCGCCACGCGATCGGCCAGCCCCACCGCTCGCGGCCCGAGCGCCACCACCGCGGTCGACACCAGGCCGAGCCCGGCGATCCACAGCGGCACGGCCCCGGGCCCTCCGAACAACCGTGCGCCGACCGACGCGGCAATCACGTTATTGACGGCAATCCACGCGAAGTTGGTGAGGTAGAGCAGCGCGGCGACCAGGCTGGCGCCCCGGATGCCCAGCGCAGCCCGGGCCGCGACCACCGACGGCACGCCCAGTCGCGGGCCGACCACCGCGAGCGAGGCGACCAACGCCGATCCGCCGACCGCGGCGGCGACAATCAGGAGGAGCGCGGTGGCGGGAGTGAAGTCGGCAGCCAGCGTCGCGCCCACCTGAAGCGTGGTGGCGACGATGTTGGCGCCGGCGAAGATCCAGAACAAGTCGAGCGCGCGTTGGGTCCGCGCGCTCGAGGGAACCTGGCCAATATCGGCCGCGTTCATGAAAGGCTCATCTGGCCGTCTTGTCCGCTACGCGAGCTTCTGGCCCTTTTCGTCGTCAACCACGCCGCCCTTGGAGCGAAGCGTCTTGATGCTCCGCTCGATGCGTTCGGCCAGCGCGCGTTCGGCCCGCAGCGACCGCAGCGTCCGCTGACCGTCGTTGACCAGGCTGGTGAGGCCGGCCAGATCCTGCGCCACGTGCTCGACGACTTCTTTCTGCTCGGAGACCAGTTCGAGGTTGAGGCGCACGTCTTCGAGCAGATTGACCACCGAATTGGCCTTGCCGTAGACCTCGTCGACCTGCGCCTTGCGCAGTTCGATCTGGTCGATCTGTTCGTTGGTCTGATTGGCGGTGGCCAGCAACAGATCCACACGCTCCTTCATCGCCGACAGCGAGGCGCGCTGCTCGGTGAGCTGCATCAGGTCGGCCTTGGCCTTGGCGGAGACCTCGTGGACGCCCTCGACCTCGCGCCGGACGGCTTCGACCACCGCGATGCGGGCGCTGACCGCTTCGATCTTGCGGTCGAGCTCTTCGGAGAGCTGCTTGACCGCGTCGACTTTCTCTTCGAAGGCCATCACCGTGCGTTCCATAAACGCCAGTTGCGAACGCCGCTGTTCGAGCTGGCGCAACACGCCTTCGAGCCGGCGCAGCTGATCGTCGGAGGCTGCCGCCTGCGCCGCCACGTCGCGCTGCCGCGCCTGCACCCGCGTCAACTCGTCGATCAATTCGTCCTTGGTCAGCCCGGCCCGGCGGAGCTCCTCGGTGAGGCCCTGCAGTTGCTTGACGCTGGCGGTGACCTCGGTCGAGGCGTTGCGGTTGGCCGTGAGCAGTTCGGTGAGGCGGCGTTCCTGATCCGCCAGCACGGCGTCTTCCTTCTGGGCTTCCTTGAAGCGGGCGTGCGCCTTCTCGACCTGCGACTTGACGACCGAGATTTCGGTCCGCAGCGGCAGCAGGGCCTTTTGCACCGCGGTCACCGAGTCGAGCTTCTGCTGGACGTCGTTGACCTGCACCCCGACGTTGTCGCAGATGCTCTTCAAGCTCTCGACTTCGGCGCGGCGGTTGAGCTGCTCGGTCAGCTTGGTGTCCACGTCGCCGGCCAGCGCGTAGAGCGCGTTGACGCGCTGTTCCACCTTCTCGACGAACTTGTGGTTGTTCGCCACGCGCGTCATCTGCCGATCCAGTTCGTCGGCCAGCACCACCAGGTTCGACGCCCGGTGCACGCCTTCGTCGATGATGGTGAGGCGCGAGTTGATCGTGTCCATCTTCGAGTCGAGTTCCGGCACGATGGCGCGGAACGTGTCGATCCGATCGACGAACGCGCCGAGCGACGTGCGGTCGGCGTCGAGCCGATCCACCAGCTGCGCGGCGGCCTGATGGGCCTTGTAGAACTCGATGATGTCGGCCCGCAGGGTTTCGAGCGTCTGCCGGAGCTGCTTGAGGTTCTCGAACTGGTTCTGCGTCCGGGTTGCCAGATCGTCCACCTCGTCGAGCCGCTCGCGAAGCGCGTCGAGTTGCGTCTGGCGCCGCTGCACGTCGGTGACCTGGCTCGCCAGGTTCGTGGCGACGGTCTCCATCGTGGTGAGCTGCTGGGACATCGTCGCCAGCGCGCGGTCTTTCGACGTCACGTTTTCGACGGACCGCTCGACTTCCACGATGCCGCCCTGGATCATCCGGATGCGCTGGTCGAAGCTGTCGAGTTCCTTGCGTTCGAGCGCCAGGCGCTCGTCGTAGGTGCGAATCAGGTCGGTCATCACGGTGCGATCGCGATCCATCCGGGCCAGGTCCTGCTGGAACGCGTCCTTCGCCTTCATGGCCGTGTCGAGCTGAGAGGTGGTTTCGCGCGCCAGCTTTTCGAGCCGGTCGGCGGTCTCTTCGGCTTTCGCGACGTGCTTGAGGCCCTCGTTCAACTTGGTGACCTGGGCGTCCATGCTCCAGACCATCTCGTTGAGGCGGCTCGATTCGACAATCGCGTGCTCGATGGTCTGCTTCTGCGCCTCGAGGGTCTTGGTCTTCTGCCCGACGTGCTCGGCCAGTGCGTTGAGGCTCGCCAGGCGTTCTTTGGTCGTCCGGCTCAAATCTTCGAGCGCGGTGAACGACGCCACCTTCTTCTCGATGTCCTTGGCGGTTTCCATCGTCAGGTTGGTGAGATCCCGCGCCTCGCGCGAGGTATCCCGGAACCTGCCGTAGTCGAGCGTGAGCTGGGCGCCCAGCGCCCTGATCTGATCGAACTCCGTCTTGACGGCCGAAAACTTGTCGTTGGCGTCCTTGACTTCGGCGTTGCCCACCCGCAGCTGTTCGCGGAGTTCCTCGAAGGTCTGCTGATCGCGCCGGAGCGCTTCGAGGCTGGCGCGCGCCTGCACCTCCTGCGTCGAGACCTGTTGCGCCAGCGCGCGGTACTGGGTGATCTGGCCTTCGGGCCCCAGCAGTTGCTGGGCGGCATGTTCGGCCTCGGCCAGCGTGTCGGTGAGGCGCTTGACGCGGGCATCGACGGTTTCGAGATCGGCGATGCGGGCCATCAGGCCCTCCACCTTTCCCGAGAGCCCCTGCACCTGATCCGCCAGATCGCGGGCGCCGCTGCGCGTGGACTCCAACGAGCGGTCGACCTGCGTGACGTCGCCCTTCCGGCCGGACAGATCCGCCAGGACTTTAACCGTGTCCTCGCGCTCGCGCTTGGCCTGCCCCAGCAGGTCGCGGAGCTCGTTTATCTTCTTGAGCGAATCGAGCATCGTCATTCTCCTGCGGGCACCCGGGTGCCGCCCCGTTCTCCCCCACGCATACGACAGCCGCGCCGGCCGGGGCGATCCCCTGCCTGCTGCCTTTGTGGTGTCGGTCGATCGGGCGATAAAGATTAGACCCGGTAGCCGCCGGACGAAAATTGTGCCGCTCGAACCCGAATGCGTCGGCTGAGCGTTGGTCAGTGCCTAAGTTACCTCTGAATCGGCCGGACCGCAAATGCCGACTCGGTGATCCGACCCCTGAGCCGCGTCGCAGGGACGCCGGTTTTGAGCGATTCTGCCGGCGCGGAGAGCCTCCGGCCCACGGGCGACGGTCCGGCTGGCTACTGCTGAACCAGGGTGAGCGGGACCGGGGGCGCCGGCAACGGACAGCGCGGCCGGGGATGGAGGCTTGGCGCCGGGCGCAGCGTGGGTCCGACGGGCCGCCGCGGGTCGTACAAATAAATCTGTCCAGGGATCTGGGCCGCTGCGTACGCCAGCACCGGATCCAGTTCGAGACGCCCGAGCCGGTTGCGTGGCCCGAAACGCCGCTCGAAGGCCGGGCGTTCCCAATCCTCGAGCAGAATATAGACGTGCCGCCCGCGCTGGCCAAGCCACGCCTCCGCGCGATCGAGCCATGCCGGATCCAGCACGTCAAATCGCAGCGTGAGCCGTCCTCCGTAGTACCTCATCGCGCCGGCGTGCTGGCCGGTGATGATCACGGCCGACGGCTCGGTCTGGCGGGCCACCAGTTGCGCGACCGTGGCGTAGCGGCGTTCGCCTTCGCCGGCCGGATAGACGCCGAGCCCGATCGCGGCGGCCACACTGAACCCGCCGATGGCGAGCACGCCGACGGTGGCGGCGACCATTCGCCACCGCCTCTCGTGCGCGACAGCGAACACCGCCACGGCGGTCAGACCAAGGCTGATGGCGGGCAGCGCCGGAAGCAGGAAACGCAGATACCACCAGGCGTCGAACGGCTGGTAGCCGGCGTACGCGGCACACGTGACGATGGCGACGGCCAGCAGCAACGCGCTCGCCCGACGCGCGCGGGCCGTGGGCCACCAGCGTCGGCTTGGCGCCATCAACGCCGCCAGGCCGATCAGCCACGCCGGCGTCTGGGTCTGGGAGAGCCAGTTGGCGTATTGGGAGAGGTTGGGCGCCACGTTCGACCACGCGAACAGCAGCGCCAGATTCCCGTAACCCGACGACACGGGTGATCCGTATTGATGCTGGTTGTACCAGGCGACGCCGAGGCACCCGGGGATGACGGCGGAACAGAACCACAGCGTTCTGGTGATGCGGCGGTCCGGGCCGAACCACTCGTTCCAGGCGCACCACGCGGCCATCGCGGCGGCCAGCGGCACAAGGTTGGGTCGAATCAGAATGGCCACCGACGCCAGCAGTCCGGCCGCGCCGGCCGACCAGGCCGAGGTGCCAAGGAGGCAACCGGTTGAGAGTGTCCAGAACGCGGTCACCGGCACGTCGCTCATCAACGACCGCGACATCAGCAGGACCGTCGGACTGGTGGCCATCAGCCACGCCGCGCCCAGACCGAGATACGCCGATCCGATGCGTCGTCCCACCAGAAACGTCGCCCAGATGAGGAGTCCGCCGGTCAGCGGCGCAATCCAGAACGCCGCGGCGTGACCGGCGACGGCCTTGAACGCCGCCATGATGATCGGCAATCCGGGGGCGACCATCGGGAGGAGCACGATGCCGGTGGGCGAGGGATGGTAGCCGTGCGGCGTGACGGTGGCGAGCGCGTCGGGCCACGGCGCGTCGGCCGCGATCGGGGCGGTGAGGGCCGGGTTGCCGGCCAGCCACTGATCGGCCTGGGTGAGGTAGACGTATTGATCCGATCCGCCGACGGCCCACGAATTCCACGCGAACGACACCCCGGTCACCGCCAGCGCCAGCATGACCGCGGTCGGCGCCGGCCCCAGGCGCCCGATCAGGCGTGCCCCGTCGAGGCGTGCGCGACCCCAGCCCGAGGCCCACACGTAGAGGGCCCCGGCCGCCGCGGCGATCATCAGCGGGCGCATCGGGTCGGTGGCGGTCAGCTTCAGGCCGATGGCGGGAACCGACACAACGAGGCCGTCGAACAGGCCGTTGGCCAGCACGACGCAGGCGCTCCAACCGGCGGCAGCGAGTGCGAGAACAGCGGCCGGGACGCGCAGCGACGCCATGGTTGATTGTGGTCGAAAAGACTGCCGCGCGTCGACATCCTCCGCGCGGCGCGGCACCGCACGCCGAGCGCCGCGGTGTGGGACCATTCTGGGACAAGGCACGCTTGCTGTCGAACCGCGCTTCGAGCGAAAATCAACGGCAGGAGGTCGGTGATGACACTGAAAAACATATTCGCGGTGGTGGCGGCGTGCGCGTTCGCGGTTGCGGTGGGTTCGGCTCAGGCTCCGGCGACGCCGGCCAAGCCCGCGCAGGAGAAGAAGGTGCAGAAGGTCACGTTGTCGTTCGACGACAAAGGGTACGTCGTCACGCCGGCGACGCTGACCAAGGGCGTGCCCGTGGAGATGGATGTCGATCTGGACACCGTCAAGGGATGCATGCGGACCGTGGTCATCGAGTCGCTGAAGGTGAAGAAAACCGTCAAGGCCGGCGACACCCGCATTGCGTTCACTCCGGACACGTCCGGAAACGTGCCGGTGATTTGCGGCATGAACATGGGCAAAGGCGCGTTCACGGTGGTCGACCCGAAGTAACAGGACGGCGGCGCCGGACGATCCGGTCCCGGCGCCGCGTCTTCCCCGCCCAGACAGCAGGACCGCCATGCCCCGCCGGGTCGCGCCCTTCGACTATCAGCACGCCGTCAAGCAGGGGCACCAGTTGCCGGTGTTGCGCTACCTGAACGTCGACCGGTTCGTGCATCGGCCGCTCGGAGCGCTGGTGGTGCGGGCGGTCTACCCGACCCGCATCTCGCCCAACCAGATCACCTATGCGTCGTTTGTCGTGGGTGTGGTGGCGGCGGCGTGTTTCTGCCTTCCGGTTCGCGGCTGGGTTGTGGCGGGCGCGTGTCTGCAGCTCCTGTCCAACGTGCTCGACTCGGCCGACGGCATGCTCGCGCGCGCCAAGGGACTGGGCAGCCGGTTCGGCGCCACGCTCGATCTGATGCTCGATCGGATTGGCGACTTGCTCCTCTACGGATCGACCATCGTGGCCTACTACAACGCGACCGGCGACGCGCGCCTGGCCATTGCCGGGCTGGTCGGGCTCTCGGCGTTCAATCTGCAGGTGACGCTCTACTATCTGGTCGAGCAGTACCGGAAGGCGGAGCGGACCGGCATGTCGGGCGAAACTCGCGCGCTGGCCAGCTGGGCGATCGTGGTGTGCGCGCTGGCCGGCCGGTTCGATCTGCTGATGTGGCTGATGATCCTCGAGCCGATCGGCAACATCGTGTACCGCCTCTGGTACTTCCACCACCTGCCGGCCGACCCGGCCTGAACGAGCGCCCCGGGGGTGACGGCGCGGGCGCTGCTACTCGCCATCGCCGGGTGCCTGCCGGCGGCTGGGCGGCCGCTCGATACCCAGCGTCTTCATCTTGTAGTTGATGACCCGTGCGCTGACACGCAGCAGGTCGCCTGCGTCGCGCTGAATCCAGTTGCACATGCGCAGCGCCTCGGTGATGGCCTGCCGTTCGATGTCGTCGAGCGCCACGCCGGTGGGCGGGATGCGCACCACGGGTGTCGACCCCTGGCCGCCGCCCACCGCGATGGTCTCGCCGAGCCGGAGATCCTCCACGGTGATGACCGGGCCTTCGGTGAGCAGCACAGCCCGTTCGATCGTGTTTTCGAGCTCGCGGATGTTGCCGGGCCAGTGGTAGCGGGCCAGCACCTTCTGGGCGTCCGGCGACACGCCGTCGATCTTCCGCTTGAGTTCGCCGGCGAACTTGCGCACGAACGACCCGGTGAGCGGCGCGATGTCGTCCTTGCGATCGCGCAGCGGCGGCATCTCGATCGACACCACGTTGAGCCGATAGAAGAGATCCTCGCGAAACTGCCCGGTCGTCACCATCGCCGACAGGTTGCGGTTGGTCGCCGCAATCAGGCGCACGTCGACTTTCAGCGTCCGCGTACCGCCGAGCCGTTCGAACTCGTGCTCCTGCAGCACACGCAGGATCTTGGCCTGCGTGTTGGGGCTCATGTCGCCCACTTCGTCGAGGAACATCGTCCCGCCATCGGCCTGCTCGAACCGGCCGACGCGCTGTTTGTCGGCGCCGGTGAAGGCGCCCTTTTCGTGGCCGAACAGCTCGGATTCGAGCAGGTTCTCCTGCAGCGCGGCGCAGTTCACCTTGACGAAGTTCCGGTTCGCGCGCAGCGAACTGTGGTGAATCGCGCCGGCGATCAGCTCCTTGCCCGTGCCCGTCTCCCCGCGGATCAGAATCGTCGTGTTGCTCTTGGCGACCTTCCGCACGATGCTCAGCACCTTCTGCAGCGCACCGGAACTGCCCACGATCGAATCGAACTCGTAGATGTCGTTCTGCGTGTGGCGCAGGTAGTCGAGTTCGTTGCGCAGGCGGCGCAGTTCGAGCGACTTCTCGATCTTGAGCTCCATCTCCTCGATTTCGAACGGCTTCTGCACGTAGTCGAAGGCGCCGATCTTCATGGCTTCGACCGCGGTGCCCACCGATCCGAACGCGGTCATCAGGATCACGGCGCATTCCGGGTGCAGCGTCTTCGCCGTGCGCAGGACGTCGAGTCCGTCGCTGCCGCCCATCTTGAGATCGCTCAACACCACGTCGAACTGCACCGCGTGCAGCCGTTCGATGGCGGCATTGCCGTTGGGCGCCTCGTCGACGTCGTGGCCGGCTTCTACCAGCGCGCGGGCCAGCCCCCGGCGCAGCGAATCGTGGTCGTCGGCGATGAGAATGCGACCCATACCTGATTCGTCCTTTTAAAAAGCCAACTGCCCCGGCACGCCCACCGGCAGCGTCACCGTAAAGGTGGTGCCCGCACCTGGCGCGCTTGAGATGTCGATGCGTCCGTCGTGCGCGTCGACAATCTTCCTGACAATCGCCAGTCCCAGGCCAGACCCCTGGGGCTTGGTGGTGAAAAACGGGTTGAAGATGCGCTCGGTGATGTCGGCCTGGATGCCGGGGCCGTCGTCGGCCACCGTCAGAACCACCGCGCGAGGGTGCGCCTCGTCGTGTCCGGGTCGTTCGGAGGCGTCCACCCGGATGCAGCCCTGGCCACCGAGCGCTTCGAGCGCGTTGATGAGCAGGTTGGTGACGACCTGGCAGAGTTGATGGTGGTCGCCGACCATCGGGGGCAACGTCGCCGGGACGTTCACCTCGAACCGCGTGTCGCGGCGGGCCAGCTTGCTGTCGGCCAGCGTCACCGCATCCTGGACCACCCGCGCGATCGAGGTGTGATCGACTTCGAGCCGGATCGGCCTGACGAAGTCCAGCACCTCGAGGACGATGGAGTTGGCCATCTTGGCCTCGTTGATGATGTCGTTCAGCATGCCCTGCAGATCAACCCGATCCACCAGCTTGCGCCGCAGCAGGCCCGCCATCACTTCGATGCCGGCCAGCGGCTTCTTGACCTCGTGCGCGATCATCGCCGCCATTTCGCCCAGCGCCGCGAGCCGGTCGCGCAGCCGCTCCCGCTCTTCGGCTCGTTCCACCAGCGTCAGGTCCTTGAAGAAGAGCGCCGCCCCGTACACCCGCCCGCGTTCGTCCCGGATGAGCGACACGGTGTAGCCGATGATCGTGCCGGTGGGTTTCAGGCGAAGCTCGGCGCGACTGGGCAGGTGGCTCAGATCGAAGACGTTGGCAAACACGCGGAGCAAATCCCCGTGGTCGTGGAGCATGTCGCTGAAGTGGCGCCCTACGTCGCCAGGCGTTTCGGCCATCCCGAGAATGCGGTACGCCTCTTCGTTGATCGCCGCCACGGTTCCGTCGCGCGCAATCGCCATTACGCCATTGCGCATGCTGGCGATCAAATCGCGAAAGAAACGGTTGTCGATCGACTTGGCCATGGCGCGCGCCGTGCTCCTGGACTTGGGCCGGAGGATTTTGCCGATGACAGAATTGTAATCCGCTTTCGGTTTTGTCATCGGGGCGCTGCGCGCAGGCGGACTGTAGCCTCGGAATTGAACGCCCCGGGCGGCCTCATGCCGTCCGGGGCGCGCCACTGCCTCTTCGCGAGAGCAAGGACGGTGCCTAGCGCAGCGGCTTGTCGAACGGCACCAGCGCAATCGGCGGAATACCGGCCGCGACAATCGCCTTGTTGACCTCCGACAGATCGGTGTCGACGATGCGCTGCAGCCGCTGCATCACGTCGGTCAATTGCGACTTGAGATCGCGGTAGCGCGCCGCAATGCCCGAGGTGGGTGCGGCGTCGGCCGTGTCGGCCACGCCCGCCAGTCCCGCAAACTGGAAATCGAGCTTCGGCAGGTAATTGAGCGAGTCCTGGTTCGTCTTGAGCTTCGGGTTGTAGAGTTCGTCGGCAATCGCGTTCAGGCGTCCCATCAAACGGTCGGTGCCCTCCTTGAGGGGCCCGCCTTTTCCGAGCGCGGTGGCCCGTTTCATCAGGCCGGTGGTCTGGGCGTTGACGTCCTTGATGCGGCGGATCGCCCCGTGAATCGTCGTCAGGTCGTCGCGGACGCTCTTGAGAAAGTTCGCCTGCGCCACCAGATCCTCGGGCGATGCCTTGACGGCCGGGTTGGGCCGCACCTCGAACGGCGCCTCCAGCTTCGTTTCGCCCACCGTCAGCCGGACGGTGTAGCGCCCGGGTGTGATGCGGACGCCCTGCGGAGGGAAGTCGCCGTAGGTGTAGCGCGGCATCACGAGGCTCGCCACGGTCTGACGAAGATCCCACACGATGCGATTGACGCCGGCGACCGGCTCGATCGGCTTGTCGTCTTCGTCGTCTTCTTCGCCGGCCTCCTTGAGGTCGTCCTCGACCTTGGGTGCCACGCTCGACAGGGTGCGCAGCAGCGTGCTGCCGTCAAGAAACTCGAGGGTCACCGGCGCATCGGCTTTGGGCTTGTCCTTGAGCCAGAAGTTCACGATGACGCCGCTGGGCCGGTTTTTGCCGCCCTCGGCGTGCAGGCTCACCTCACCGGGCAGCCGGAAGGTTGGCCGAGGTGCGAACAATCGCGCCGGGGTCTGAACGATCTCGGGCTGCCACTGGCGCAGCGCCGTCAGGTCGTCGAGGATCCAGAACGCCCGGCCTTCGGTCGCCACCACCAGATCTTCGTACTTGACCACCAGATCGGTGATGGGCACGACGGGCAGGTTGCGCTGGAACCGCTGCCAGTTGGCGCCGCCATCAAACGAGAGGTACAGGCCCGATTCGGTTCCGGCATACAAGAGGCCCTTGCGCGCCGGGTCTTCTCGCACCACGCGAGCGAACGTCGTGTCCGGGATGCCCTTGACGATCGTCGTCCACGTCTTGCCGTAGTCGGTGGTCTTGTAGATGTACGGGCGCAGATCGTCGTGTTGATTCATCATGGCCGCGACGTACGCCGTGGCCTTGTCGTGGGGCGACACCTCGATGGCGTTGATCCGGATCCACTCGGGGATGCCCTTGGGCGTGACGTTGGTCCACGTCTTCCCCGCGTCGCGGGTGAGGTGGACGAGCCCGTCGTCGGTGCCCGCCCAGATCGTGCCGGCCTCGTGCGGCGATTCCACCACAGAGAAGATCGTGTTGTAGGTTTCGACGCCGGTAAATTCGTGCGCGATGGGACCGCCGCTGTAGTCCTGCTTCGACGTGTCGTTGCGCGACAGGTCGGGACTGATTTCCTCCCACGACTGGCCCGCGTCGCGCGACCGGAGCAGCATCTGCGCGGCGTGATAGAGCGTGTCCGGGTCGTGCGGCGACAGCAGGATCGGCGCGGTCCACTGGAAGCGGTACTTGAGATCGCGGGCCGCCCGTCCGTCGATCACCTGCGGGTAGGCGACGATTTCGCGCTGCTCGCCGGTCTTGTGGTCGTAGCGGGTAATCGACCCGCCGTAGCCGCCCGCGAAGACGATGTCCGGATTGCGCGGGTCGGGCGCGATCCAGCCCGATTCGCCTCCGGCCACCGCGTGCCAGTGCGCCTGCGTGATGCTCGAATCGCGTACGCCGCTCGGGATGGCGATGCTGGAGTTGTCCTGCTGCGACCCGTACACCCAGTACGGGAACCGCGAGTCGGTGGTGACGCGGTAGATCTGGGCCGTGGGCTGGGTGTCCTGGCTGGTCCAGGTCTCGCCGCCGTTGGCTGTCACCTCGGCGCCCCCGTCGTCGCCCAGGATCATCCGTGCCGGGTGTTCCGGATCGATCCACAGATCGTGCGTGTCGCCGTGGCGCACGCGGATGCTCGAAAACGTCTTGCCCCCGTCGACCGACTTGAGAAACGAGATGTTCGGAAGGTAGACCACGTCCTGGTTGGTCGGATCGGCGAAGACGCCGGAGTAATACCACGCGCGCTGCCGAATCCGATGCGAGCCGTTGACCAGGGTCCACTTCTCGCCGCCGTCGTCGCTTCGGTACAGACCGCCTTTTTCGGCCTCGACCATCGCCCAGACGCGCGAGGGCTTCGAGGCCGACACGCTGACGGTGACCTTGCCCACGACAAGATCGGGCAGGCCGCCCGCGAGTTTTTTCCAGGTGTCGCCGCCGTCGAGGGATTTATAGAGGCCGCCGCCGGGCCCGCCGCTCTGCAGCGTCCAGGGCTTCCGGTACACCTGCCAGAACGCGGCGTAGAGAATGCGCGGGTTGGTCGGATCCATCATCAGGTCGGACGCGCCGGTTTTATCGTCGACAAACAGCACCTTGGTCCACGTCTTCCCGCCATCGAGCGTGCGGTAAATCCCTCGCGCCTCGTTCGGGCCCCAGATATGGCCCTGCGCCGCGACGTACGCGATGTCGGGATTGCTCGGATGGATCCGGACGCGCGCGATTTGACGCGTGTCGGCGAGGCCGACATTGGTCCATGTGGCGCCCGCGTCGGTGGACTTGTAGACGCCGTCGCCGTGCGAACTGGTGCTGCCTCGGATCGCCGTTTCACCGGTGCCGACGTAGAGCACGTTGGCGTCGGATGCCGCGACAGCGATGGCGCCGACCGACCCGGTCTTGAAGAACGTGTCGGACACGTTGGCCCAGGTGGCGCCGCCGTCGGTGGTCTTCCAGACCCCGCTGCCGGTGCCGCCGAAATAGAACAGCTGCGGCTTGCCGCGCACGCCTGTCACCGCCACCGATCGTCCGCCGCGAAACGGCCCGATGTTGCGGAACTCGAGGCCGGGAAACTGATCCGACAAGGTCGGCGGCTTCGCGGGCTTCTCGGCGCCGGCCGGCGCTGGCGCGGTCGGGCTTGCCGATTTCGGCTGGGGTCGGGCGGCGGCAGGGGCGGCCGGCCTGGCCGCGGCGCCGGCCTGCGGTGCGCCCGCCGGGGGCGAAGGCGGGGCGGTTTGGGCGAGCATCGTCCAGGACACCGTCACGAGAACCGCGGCAACCGTAGAAATTCTGGCCATCGACACAACACACCTCCGAGAAACATGCACGAATCGGCTCGGGCAGGATAGCACGCGGCGCCACGCGGCGTCGGCGCGTGATACCCTTGACCCCGCACGCGATGAGGGCCTTTTCGCGCATCCTCCTGACCGGGGGCGGGACCGCCGGGCACGTGAACCCGGCACTGGCAATCGGACGAGCGCTTGGCGACGAGCGCACGGCGTACCTCTACGTCGGCGTGCGTGGACGGGCCGAAGCCGACGTGGTGCCCCGCGAAGGCATCCCGATCCGGTACGTGAGGGCGTCGGCGTATCCAGGCGCCCGTGTGTCTCCGCACTGGATCGGATTCCTGATCAACCTGATTCTGGGCACCATCAGCGCGCTCGTGCTGATTCGACGGTTCCGGCCCGAGGTGATCGTCGGGACCGGCGGGTTCGCCTCGGCGCCGGTGATGTTCGCCGCCGCGGCGCTCAAGCGCCTCGGCCTGTGCCGCGCCTGCGTCTACGTGCACGAGCAGAATGCGGCGCCCGGAAAACTGAACCTGCTGGTCGGGCGCCTGGCCGATCGGGTCTTCGTCACCTTCCCCGAGACGCTGGCGGCGTTTCCCGGCAACGGCGTGGTGGCGGGCTATCCCCTGCGGCGGCGCATCCAGCCGATCGATCGCGACAGCGCGCGGCGGGCGCTGGACTTTGCCGTGCCCCTCGGGCGGACGGTGGTGCTGGCGTTTGGCGGATCGCAAGGCGCGCGGACCATCAATCACGCCATCGTCGACGCGCTGCGATTCCTGCTGCCGCACCGCGATCGGCTGTTCGTCATCCACGGCACCGGCTTGAAGAAGCCGGGCAGCGACTACGACCCCGGCCAGGACACCGCCGAACGGATGCGCGCCGCCTACACCGACGACGAGCGCCGGCTGATCGAGACGTTCTACGTGTCGCGGCCGTTCTTCCACGACATCGAACGGGTCTACGCGCTGTCGGATCTGGCGGTGGTGCGCGGCGGGGCGGGCACGCTCAACGAAATCGCGGCCCTCGGCCTGCCCGCGATCGTGGTGCCGAAGGCCAACCTGCCGGGCGAACACCAGGTGATGAACGCTCGCGCGCTGGCCCGGACCGGCGGGGCCGTCGTGCTCTACGAAGAGACCCGTGCGTGCGAGGGACGCATGGCCGAGCAGTTGGATGGCGACGTCCTGGCGGCGACGGTGCTGGATCTGGCGGTGCCCGACCGCCTGCGCAGCATGGCCGACGCGATCGGGCGTTTCGTGCAGCGCGATGCGCTCGAGGTCATCGAGCGCGTGGTGTCGGGAGAGGCCGTTCCCGCGCCTGCGCCCGACATGGTGATGCCGGCCGCGCTGCTGTCGAACGGGGCGCTGGTCAGCGCGCTCGAGCGCGCGTTGAGCGCCAGGACGCACGACGGTCAGGTGGCGAGCGAGATCCGGTCTGCCGACGATCGCGCCTATTATACGAACCGCGCCGCGTCGCTCATCGCCAGTGTGCGATGGGAGCACCGGAATCTCGGCGTCAAACTGGTGGGGCTCCTGCAGGCGCGCGACAAGCTGCCGCTGGTGGTGGGGCTGCTGCAGGATCGGCGCCCCGCGGCCTGGTACAAGCGGATGCTGGGCGGCGACTTCGAACAAGTGGGCTTTGTCCGCCGCAACGCCCTGACGGCCATCGCGCGGCTCGGCGTCGTGACGCCCGAGGTCGAGCGCGTGCTGGAGGCGGCATTCTCCGACCCCTATTACGAAGTCCGATGCGAGGTCGCCCGCACCGCAGTGGCCCTGGACGGCGCGCTCGACGAGGCCGCCAGACGCAGGCTGACCTCGGCGCTGATCGGGTTGCTGTCGGACCGATGGATCGAGGTGGCCGCCGCGGCGGCCGAGGCGCTCGGAACCGTTGGCGGTGAACGCGACGCGCTGCCGGCGCTGGTGCAGTTGCAGGGCTACCGGTACTGGGTGGTGCGCGCCGCAGGCCTCCGCGGGCTGCGGGCGCTGGTGCAACGCGGGCAGGCCGGCGATCTCGCCGTCCTCGAACGCGAACTGCGGGGGTTCGTCCTCACCGCCACCGACTTTCGTCCCGAGTTCACCATTCGCAGCGCGTACGCGGGCGTGGTGGACGCCATCTCGCGAGAAAGGAGTTCGGGCGCATGATTCACCTGCTCGGACATCTGCTCGAAGGCGGGTATCGCGCCTGGTCCATCCTGAGGCTGTTCGATTATCTGACCGTGCGCGCGATTGCCGCCTCGATGACCGCGTTCGTGCTGGTGCTGGGCGTCATGCCGCGCTTTATCTGGTACCTGCACCATCGCGGGTTGGTCGATCAGGTGCGCGATACCGGCGTGCCGTCCGCCTTCGACAAGGCCGGGACGCCCGTGATGGGCGGCGCGGTGATGGTCGGCAGCGTGCTCGCGGCCTCGCTCGCCTGGTGCGACCCGACCAGTCGGTACGTGTGGAGCGTGCTGATTGGCATGGTGTGGTTCGCGCTGATTGGCCTGAGCGACGACATCGCGAAATGGCGCGCCCGATCCGGCAATCGGGGCATGAGCGAAGGCCGCAAGCTGCTGCTGCAGGGCGCCTTCGCCGGCTTGTTCGTCCTGTTGCTGGCCAGCCCGTGGTCCCCGCTGCCCGCCAGAGAGGCCGGCGCGTTCTACGTGCCTTTCGTCAAGGCCGCGATCTTCAACTCGCTGTGGCTCTATCTGCCCGTGGCGTTCTGTTTCGTCGTGCTGGTGGGCAACGCCGTCAACATCACCGATGGCCTCGACGGTCTCGCCATCGTGCCGTCGGTGCTCGCGGTGTCGGCGCTCGGGGTGTTCGCCTACATCATGGGCAATGCCATCTGGGCGCGCTATCTGTTTTTCCCGCACCTGGCCGGCGCGGGCGAACTGATTGTGGTGTGCGCCGCGTTTGCCGGCGCCGGGATCGGCTTCCTCTGGTACAACGCCTATCCGGCGCAGATCTTCATGGGCGACGCCGGATCGCTCGCCATCGGCGGGTGCCTGGCCACTCTGTCGGTCGTGGTCAAGCAGGAGGCGCTGTTTCTGATACTGGGCGGCCTGTTCATCGCCGAAGCCGTCACCTCGCAGGTGCAGGACAAGATCGGCATCAAGTGGCTCGGCCGGCGGCTGTTCTACCGCGCGCCGCTGCACCATCAGATGCAGCACGCCGGACTGGCCGAGACCAAGGTCGTCATTCGGCTGTGGATCGTCTCGCTGATTCTCACGCTGGTGTCGATTGCGACCGTCAAGCTGCGGTGAGCGACCTTGGCGCCGCGCCCACCGCCGCGACCGCTCGCCTGTGCCATAATCCGCGGGGTCGCCGCTGGCCGGAGACGGGATGTCCCGCCGGCCGATCCTGTCGATCGCGACGGCACCCTCACCCCGGGCGACATAGACTATGAACGACATCTTCACACACCTGCTGGTCCTCGGGCGCCCGGCGTGCGGCAAATCCGAGTTCATCGATTTCCTCAAGCGCGCGCCCGCCGACATGCGCACGCGCCGGCTGCACATCGGCACGTTCGAGGAAGTCGACGACTTCCCCTGGATCTGGGAGAAGTTTCAGGACGACGAACTCTGGGAGCGGGCAGGGTACGACCGCCTCTACACCCAGGAGTACATGCCGGGCAATGCCGGCATGGCCCCGAAAGGCGCCAGGCTCTTCGACTGGTGCATGCACAAGTTCAACGACGTGATCGCGCGGCAGTACCTGGGTCGCGACGAGTTCTACCGGGCCTCGACGCTGCTCATCGAGTTCTCGCGCGGCGGCGACAGCGGGTACGCCAACGCGCTCGCCACGCTGGACCGCCGCATTCTCGAGCCGGCCGCGATTCTCCACATTCAGGTGTCGCGCGAGGAATCGTGGCGCCGCAACGTGGCGCGGTATCAGGAGAAGCTCAAGGATTCGATCCTGGCCCACATGGTGCCTCGCCAGACCTACGACTACTTCTACGACACCAACGACTGGGACGAACTGACTGGCGGGCGCGTGTCGGGCGACATCACGATTAACGGCCTGTCGGTGCCCTTCGTCTCGATGAACAACGAACCCGAGTCGACCGACCCGGCCGTGCTGGAACACCGGTACGCCGCCGCGCTCGACCGGCTCTGGACGTTGAGGAGCGCGCGGTGAGCACCCAGAGCCGCCCGGAGATTTTCGAGCACCTGTTCGTGCTGGGCCGTCCGGCCGGCGGCAAGAGCGAATTCATCGATTTCATGAAGAAGGTGAGCGCGCGCCACCGGGCCGTCCACTTCGGCATCGGCCGGTTCGAAGAGGTGGACGATTTTCCGTGGCTGGTCGAGGCCTGCATCGACGACGATGCGAGGGAGGGGCGCGGAGAGGCCAGGCTCGTGTCCGAGTGCACACCGGACGGCTACAACATCACCGCGGCGAAATTCCGCCGGTCGCTCGTCGACCGGTTCAACGACACGATTCTCACCAGGTACCTCGCCAACCCGTCGTTCTACCAGGGCGGCACCCTGTTGATCGAGTTCGCCCGCGGCCAGTCGGATGGATTCGGCGAGAGCCTCGAGCGCTTCCACCCCGACATCCTCAGGCGCGGGGCGATCGTCTACATCAACGTCTCGTTCGAAGAGTCGTACCGCAGAAACGGCGCGCGCTACCGGAAGGGCGAAGAAGAATCGACCCTGTTCCACAAGGTGCCCGACGGCGACATGTTCGGGTTTTTCCGCGAGAACGACTGGGACGCCATGACGGGTGGCGCCCAGGACGGCTGGCTCGATCTGGCCGGCGTGCGCGTCCCGTTCGTCTCGATGCTCAATGAGCCCGAATCATCCGACCCGGCCGTGCTGCGGGACCGCTACGGGCGGGCGCTGCACAGGTTGCTGGATCTTGTGCGGACCAGGTAACGCATGCGAAACCCGATGAATCATTCGGCCGAGTACCGGCGGCGCCGCTTCGCCAACTGGTTTCCGCTGGGCGTCACCTACGCCACCTACTACATGGGGCGCTACAACCTCAACGTGTCGTCGACCACGATGATGGACAAGTTCCATCTGTCCAAGGGCGACTTCGGCCTGATTGCGACCGCCGGATTCTGGACCTACGCGCTCGCGGTGGCCTTCAACGGGCCGCTGGCCGATCGGATCGGCGGGAAGAAATCCATTCTGATTGGCGCGGCTGGCGCGTGCGCCCTCAACCTGATCATCGGCCTCCTGTTTTTGAACGGCTGGCAGACCAAGATCATCGTCGGCATGTCGCTGCTGTACGCGGTGAATCAGTACTTCCAGTCGTTCGGCGCACTGTCGGTGGTGAAAGTCAACGCGCCGTGGTTCCACGTGCAGGAACGCGGGATCTTCGGCGGCGTCTTCGGGATGATGATCTCGTCGGGCTACTTTCTGGCCCTCACCGTGGGCGGATGGATTCTCTCGTGGATGGCGTGGTACTGGGTCTTTCTGATTCCCTCGTTCCTGCTGGCCGTGATGTTCGCGGTCGACTGGGTGCTCGTCAAGGACCGGCCGTCGCAGGCCGGGTTCCCCGATCTCGACACCGGCGATGCGACGTCGAAGGATGCCGACAAGGACACGCCGGTGGACTTCGGGTACCTGGTGCGTCGCGTGTTCACCAATCGCGTGATCCTCACCATCATCGCCGCCGAGTTCTGCACCGGGTTCGTCCGGCAGGGCGTGATGCTGTGGTTTGTGCCGTTCCTCAAGGAAGTGCATCACATCGAACACGGCACCGCGCTGTTCTCGATCGCGTCTACCGGCATCACCGTCGGCGGCATCCTCGGCGGGCTGCTCTGCGGGTATCTGTCCGACAACGTGTTCGGATCGCGGCGTCCGCCGGTGGCGTTCATCTTCTATCTGGGACAAATCGTGGCGCTGGTGGCGCTGGGGCAGTCGACCTCGCCGCTGGTCGCCGCGTTGCTGATTCCGTTTACCTGCATGTGGATCTTCGGCGTGCACGGCATGCTGTCGGCGACCTCTGCGATGGACTTTGGCGGCACCAAGGCGGCGGCGACCGTGGCGGGCATCTGTGATGGCGTGCAGTACATCGCGTCCGGCCTCACCGGGTTCGCGCTGGGAGGCGCGCTCGACGCGTACGGCTGGGGAATGTGGACCTGGATGATCCTGCCGTTCTCGGTCGTTGGCGCGTTGCTGATGACGCGGCTGTGGAACGAAACGCCGCTTCGCGCACATGCCGGGCACTAGCCGCGCGGGCGCCCGTTCGGATACGCAACAGATGGACTACGAGGTCCCGACCGTGGATCTGCACCGCCATTTCGAGGCGGGGCTGAGGCCGGAGGCCATCGCGACGCTGGCCGCCAGGCACGGCGTGACCCAGGCGCGGACCCGATCGGGCCAGGTAGTCGCCGGCGTCGATCCGCAGGATCCGGAATCCATCCGGCGGTACTATCGCGACGTGGCGGCGGGGTTCGGCCGGCCCGACGGCTTCGCCCGGTTCGCCGATTCGTTCGGCCTGCCGCTGTCGGTGTTGCAGACGCTCGAGGATCTCGAACAGGCCGCGTTCGACCAGATTGTCGACCTCGCGGGCCGCGGGCATCTGCACACCGAACTGCGCGGTTCGCCGTTTACGTACCGGGAGCAGATCGGGGCGCCGCTCGATCAGATCGCCGCCGCCCTGGTGCACGGTGTCGATCGGGCGTGGCGCGAACGGGAGGCGAGCGGCACGTTTCTGCTGGCCTTCAGCCGGCAAAAAGGCCTCGCCGGGCCGGCCGCCGGGCCCTCAGGCGGCCAGGCGAGGACGGTGGCGGAATTGGCGGCAGGGCTGCATCGCGCCGATCGCCCCGTCGGGCTCGACATCGCCGGCTATCCCGAAACCCCGTTTCCGCCGAGTCTGTTCGAAGAGGCACTTGGGCCCGCGCGGGAGGCGGGTGTGCCGTTGACCGTCCACGCGGGCGAGCAGGGCCGACCGCCCGACTACCAGTCGGCTCCACCCGCGCTCATCGTCGAAGCCGTTACCGCGCTGGGCGCGCGGCGGATCGGCCATGGCACGTCGCTGGCGGCGTCGCCCCAGGCGCGACAGCTGATCAAGGAGCGGGGCGTGGCGGTGGAATGCTGTCCGGTGTCGAACGACCGGATGGGGTTTGTCTCACTGGCCGCGCATCCGCTGCCGCTGCTGCTGGACGAAGGATTGCTGGTGTCGGTGGGCACCGACGACCCCCTGATGTTTGGCCCGTTCACAGTAACCGAAACGTGTGAGATGATGGCGCCAGCGCTCGGGTTGCGGCGTTTGTGGCGGCGACAGTTGACCAGCAACGGCGTGGCGTCCGCCTTCGTCTCCGACCAGCGCCGGGCCTGGCTGATGGCGTGTCTGGCGCAGACGGCGCCGGACGCGGTGGCCGCGCCGGTTCACGTTCCGGGCACTCGCGCCGACTGTTGATCGTACGGCCGTCGTCTGTCCTGATGTTGGAGTGTATAGATGGCTATCCCCCCGCAACTGATCGACGGAATCAAGCGCCTCGATCCTCTTCCGGCGACCCTGCACCGGCTGATGCGGGCGCTGAATGACGAAGATGCCGGCGCCTACGTGATTGGCGAAATCGTCCAGTTCGATTCCGCGGTGGTGTCGATGCTGCTGCGGGTGGCCAATTCGGTGGCCTACGGCGGCTGGGTGCGCACCGAATCGGTGCGCGAGGCCGTGACGCGGATCGGCAAGGCGCGCGTGGTCGACCTCATCATGGGGGACCACCTCAAGAAACTGCAGGGCGCCGCGCCCATGTACGATCTGAGCGAAGAGGACCTCTGGCTCCATTCCACCGCGGCCTCACTGGCGGTGCGCGCCGTCGGACGCGAGTGCCCGACCGCCAACCTCACCGAGTCGGCGGCGATCGCCGGACTGGTCCACGACGTGGGCAAGCTCGTCATGGTGCGCTACCTCAAGGCCGACGTGGCGTCGCTGCTGGCGCTGCGCGATGCGCGGAGCATCACCTTCGTGCAGGCCGAGCGCGAAATGTTCGGCTGCGACCACGCCGAAGTCGGCGGGGAAATGGCGAAGCACTGGGGATTTCCGCCAGAGATTCAGGATGCCATCGCCCGGCACCACGAGGCCCCGATCGAGAACTCGACGCCGCTGCTCGACGCGGTGGTGGTCGCCAACCTGGCGGCCAAGTCCATCGGTGCGGGGCTGGGCGCCGAAGGGATGGACATGCTCGTCGACGATCGCTGCTACGCCCGGCTCAAGCTCGACTTTGCGGGGTTTTCGCGCGTGTGCCTGGCCACGCTGTCGGGACTCAAGGACGTCGCGACGGCCTACGGCGTCAAGATGGGGTAGGGCGCTAGCCGCGTCGCCGGAAGAACTCGGCGAACCCCATCACGACCAGCAACAGGGCGAACACAACCATCAACCCGCCCAAGCCGACCGCGATCCGGCTCACCACCGAGGTCGGCAGCATCCGGACCAGACCGTACGAGACGCTGGTCGCGCGGCTGGCCACGGCCCTGGCCGGGCCGGGTGGCGCCGTCAGCGTGGCCCACATGATGAGTGCGCCGACCCCGCCCACCAGCGCGGCGATGCCCCAGCTCAACCGAACCGCTTCCCAGTCGATGCCGCCGCGCGTTGACCGTTTCGTAATTGTCTTCTTCGCCATGGCTCACCTTCTCCCTTCTGGAATCGCCGGCGGGACGAATGGCGCCGGGTCTGAAGACCCGGCCTCCGCTATCCCTATTCGTCCTCCGACGCGTGATCCTGCAGCGCTTCCCACTGGCTCATCAGATCGCCGACGATCCACATCAACTTCTGATGTTCATCGATCACCGGCTTGGACGCGTCGCGGTTTTCGTAGAATCCGGGCGCCGACATCAGGGCCTCGATGGCCTTGACGCGTTGTTCGCGATCGGCGATGCGCACTTCGAGTTCGGCAATCCGGTCGCGCAGCGCTTTGCGAGCGCGGTGCCGCTTGCGGGCGTCGGCGTCGGCGCGCTTCTTCGCCTCGTAGTCGGCGGCCCGATCGGCGGGCACCGCCTGCGCCGGGCGCGCCTGCGGCGCCGGGCCTTTGGCCGGCGCCCCCTTGTCGGCCACCGTCGGCGCGGTGCCGACCCGGGGCGGCACGGCGGTGGCGGCTCCCGCGCGCGCGGGCGGCGGCGATTTGGGGGCCGGCTTGCGTCCCATATCCAGCGCGTCGGGCAGCGCCGGAGCCTGGCCGGCGTGCGTCCGGCTCCAGTGGAATTCCTCGTAGGTGCCCGGGTAGAGCAGCGCGCGGCCGTTGCCGATTTCGACGACCTTGGTGGCGAGTTTGTCGATGAAGTACCGATCGTGCGAGACGACAATCAGCGTGCCGCCGTAGTCCATGAGGGCGTCGAGCAGCACGTCCTTCGAATCGAGATCGAGATGGTTGGTCGGCTCGTCGAGCAGCAGCGTATTGGACGGCCGCAGCAGCATGCGCGCCACCGCCAGCCGCGTGCGCTCGCCGCCCGACAGCACCCCGACCCGCTTGTAGACATCGTCGCCCGAAAACAGGAAGCCGCCGAGGATGTCGCGAATCATCGGCACCATCTGGAGCGGGGAGCCCGCCGACAGCGTTTCGTAGACGGTCAGCGTCGGATCGAGCCGCACCGCTTCGTCCTGCGCGAAGTACTGCATCACCACCTGGTAGCCCAGTGTCCGTTCGCCGGTGTCGGGATCTTCCACGCCCGACAGCATGCGCATCAGCGTCGATTTGCCGGCGCCGTTCGGGCCGAGTAGCGCAATGCGGTCGCCGCGCTCGACGTGCAGGTTCGCGTTCGAAAAGACCGCGGTCGGGCCGTAGGCCTTGGCGACGTCCTTCAGTTCGAACACCATCCGGCCGCTCTTTTCGCAGGTCGGAAAGTGGAAGTGCACCCGTCGCCGCTCCGGCGGCACCTCGATCGGCGTCACCTTCTCGAGCATCTTGATCCGGCTCTGCACCTGGGAGGCCTTGGTGGCCTGGTAGCGGAACCGATCGATGAACATCTTGACGCGCGCCACCTCCTCGTCTTGCCGGCGCTTGGCGTCGCGCAACCGCGTCATGCGCTCCTCGCGCTCGGTGAGGTAGTGCGAGTAGTTGCCCGGGTAGTCGGTGAGCGTGCGCAGGTTGATGTCACCGATCCGATCGACCACCGCGTCGAGGAAGAAGCGGTCGTGCGACACCAGAATCACCGCGTGCGGGTAGTCGTGCAGGTACTCTTCGAGCCAGTTGCGCGCGTCGAGGTCGAGATGATTGGTCGGCTCGTCGAGCAGCAGCAGGTCGGGCTTCTCGAGCAGCAGCTTGGCCAGCGCGATGCGCATCTGCCAGCCGCCTGAGAATTCGCGGGTCGGCCTCTCGTAATCGGTCGAGGCGAACCCGAGTCCCCGGAGCACCGTGTCGATCTTCAGATCGATGGCGTAGCCGTCGTGCAGGCGGAAGCGATCCTGCAGATCGCTGTAGCGGTGCAGAATCTCGTCGTGCTCGGAGAGCGGCACCAACGGGTCGGCGAGCCGATCTTCGAGCGTCTGCATCTCGGTCTTCGCATCGAGCAGCCACCCGAAGGCCAGCGAGGCCTCGCCGTAGAGCGTAAGGCCTTCGTGCGTGAGGCCATCCTGCGGCAGGTAGCCGACGCGCGTGCCCGACGGCTTGATGATCAGGCCCGCGTCCGGCTCGTCGATGCCGGCGAGCATCCTGAGTACCGTGGTCTTGCCAGCTCCATTCGGGCCGCACAACCCGACCCGCTCGCGGTCGGAGACCTGCCAGGTGACGTCCTTGAGCAGGACGCGATCGCCAAACGCTTTTGTCAGGGAAGAGAGCTGGATCATGACTTCGGGGGCGCTACACGCGCGTTGCGCCGTCGCTGGCGCTCAAGCGTACCACTCTACTACACGGGGCGGCCTCGTCTGCCGATTCTCACTATTTCACGCGTCAAAGCGCGCTTTTAGTCCATCAAGACTGCATGAGCGTCACACCGTGTCATGTAGAGTCGTTCGTAAATCTGTCGCTTGTGGCATTGTGGCTTGCAGGGAGCGGCCCTAGCATCGGTAGTAACGATGATGCGGGGGTCTGCGCTCCTTCGGCGTATGTTGGTGACGGTCGCCACCGTGGTGGCCACTGCGCCGCTCTACGCGTCGGACGTCGCGTCCTCGATCATCCGGTTCAACAGCGATGTGTCGGCGTCCACCTCGCTGCGCGTGTCCAGTTCGGTGCTGCGCGTGGCGCCCGCCACCGGCCTCAACGGCGAGGCGGTGGTGGTGGGCACGATCGACTATCGGGCGGCGGCCCGGACCCGCAGCGGCGGCGAAGTGGTCCTCACCGTGGAAGCGCAAGCGGACGTGCCCTTGGTCGGCGGTCCCGCCTCCGGCGGCGAACCGGCGATCGATTTTGCCGGCGTCGGCGATGGCGCACGCGCCGGCGTGCTGCGCCAAGACGGTCCGCAGATTGCCGGACGCTGGGTGGGCAGCGGCGTGCGGACCGGCCAGCTCGTCTTCACGCTTCGGGGCGGGACATCCGGCCCCGGCATGACCGTGCCGTTGCGTTTCGTGATCAGCCTGCCCTAACCATTTCCGCCTCGCGGGCCACTGTGTCCGATCCGCGCGTCACTTCTTCTTCGGCGGAAACACTTTTCTCACTTCCGGCCGCTTCTCGAGCTTCACCAGAAACACGATCTGATCGGGCGCGCGCTGCCGGACCAGTTCAACCTCGACGGCAGGCTCACCGGCCAACTGCGCCCCGTCGGGCAGCGATGCCATCAGCAGCAGCACGGTGTGCGAACCCATGCGAATGCTGTCGAATCGGAATCGCCCGTCCCGCGTCACTTCTGTCCGCGCGCCATCGTCGAGCACCAGCACCGCCCGATCGATCGGCGTATCGGAGGCCGACAGCCGGCCATCCCCGTCCACATCCTGATAGACCAGGCCGTGAACCGAGCCGAGAGGGAGCAGGCCGAACTGCAGCCCGACCGTCTGATTGCGCGAGACCGCCACGTTCTGCCGCTGGTCGGCCGGCGGATCGTAGTCGGCCGGCACCGACCCGATGTCGAGCGACACGGGCTGTGCGCCAACCGGGACGCCCGGGAAGCTGAACCTGCCGTCGCGACCCGTTTCGACCGCGCCCATCGCGCCCAGCGACACGGTGATGCCGCCGACGGGCGGCTCGTCGGGATCCATCACGCCGTTGCCATTCCAGTCTGCGAACACCACGCCGGAGATGCGGCCGGAAGGGCCGGCGTGAGACGGGCGTCCGGCTGCCAGGGGCGACCGCGCGCCGCCGAACGGGAACGCGCGCGTCAGCCGGATCATGGTGCGCGTCATCCACGGACTGCCCGCGCTGCCCAGCGCGTAGGGCGTGTGATCGATGTAGGTGTCGAGCGAGAGGTACGTCTGGGCCGCAATCTGGCCGGCCACACCCACCGTCACGGCTTGCCGGGTCGACACGGTCTGCAGGTTCCAGTCTCGCGTGCGGCCGAACGTGCCTTCGAGGCGCAGGTAGAGGGGGCCGATGGGCCGTTGGCCTCCGGCTCCCACGTGCCAGAACGTCTCGCCGTCGCCCGATCCGTCGGAGCGCCGAGCCAGGGCTGCCAGCGCGAACACCTGTTGTCCCCCTTGGAGGTTGACGTAGATCTGGCTCGACGCGTCGTGCTGCGTGAAGCTCGATCCCGAATTATTCGGATCCAGGTTCGACCGCCGTTCGTAGCGCGCAAACACATTGGCCGTCCGCAGCCGTCCGTGCCACTCGGTGCTGATCGCGCCGGTGTCGCTTTCGAAACCCGGGCTGAAGCGGGAGGGACGAATCTCGCGACCGCCGCCTTCGGCCCGGACCGTGAACATCGACGACCCGGCGATCGCAAACCGGACGCCGCCGTAGCCGCGCGTGACCAGGCCTGCCGGCACGCCGGTGGTGGCGGCCGACGAGGCGGCCGGATCGAGATTGCTTCTGGCGTATTCGCCCCCGCCGAACAGCTTGGCCGAGGTGTGCAGATCGAGTTCGCCCGCGACAAACACGCCCGACCGATCGCTGTACGGAAAGTTCGAGACCGCGTAGTAGCCGAGCGAGTACCGCTGCGCGTTGACCTGCAGCCAGCCGCCCGGGAACGCCCAGATCGATCCGACCAGCGCGCTGGGGGCGTACTCCGTGATCGCGACCCCGCGTCGGCGGAACGCCGTCATGCCGCCGTCGGCCATCACCTGGACCGACAAGGTGGGCCGGTACCGGACGCCGCCGCCCACGTCGGTGCTTTGATCGGTGACCGCCGTGTACAACGGCATCGGCCCGCTGTGAACCTGCACACCGCGGGCGTACACATCGAGCGCCTGATTGACCCGGTGCGACAGCGACGCCTGATAGAGTTGCTGGCCGATCGCCAGGGTATCGGTGCCGAAGATGTTGCGCTGGGCCGTGACGCGTCCCGCCGTGACCAGCAGCGTCGTCGCGGCGCTCGACCCGCGCACCGACGCGCCCTGAAACGTGACCATCGGCGCGAACAGGTTGGAGAAGCCGAAATTCTGCACGACCGGCGCGCTCCATGTGTCGCCGGCGTCGAGCGACCAGGTCAGGCCCGCCGCCTGCCAGCCGTCGGCGCGCAGCACGCCGCGCCCGATCACGGCGCGGTCGCCGCGGCGCGTGATGCTGAGATCTCCGTAGAGATTGCCGAACCGGAATCCTGGATAGGAGAGCTGGAGGCCCAGATCGGGCTCGATCCGGTTCTGGCCTCCCAGGCGCAACTGGTCGCCGGTGGTTACCTGCGTGGCGGTGGACACCTGGACAGACGCCTGCTGGGCGACGGCCGGCAGGGCCGCCATCACGACCATCAGCGCGCCAACGCCCACGGCCTGCCTCATAGTTTCGCAGCGATCTCCAGCGTCGTTTCGCCGACGATCATCGCGGGCTGGCCCACGTCGATTCTCAGCTCGACCCGGTACGTGCCCGGCGGCAGGCGCGGATCGTTCTCGCCGGAGGTCGGCATGTTCACGTCGCGCTCGCTTGTCGGCAGCACCGGGACATTGGGGACCGGCAGTTGCCGGACCAGCTTGCCGGTCGCGTCGAAGATCGACAGCGTGCCTTTGGTGCGGACGTGGACGCGGCTCGTGTTGGCCAGCGTGGCGACCACCGACGGGACGTCGCCGGGAGGCATGCGGACCTGCAGATCGGTCAGATCCACGGCCGGCACCGGGTTGCCCACGGTGGCGTAGAGCAGGGTGGCGACGCGGCCCCGGAACATCACGTCGCGCGAACTGGCGACCGGGTCGGCGTCGGCCGGATCGAACTCGAACATCACCGCGCAGCGGTACCCGCCATCCCGGGTGCCCGACGGCACCGTCGTCGTAAAGCGGACCAGCGCCGTGCCGCCGGCGGCCACCAACTGTTCGGGCGGGTTCACGCGAAGCCACGATGCGGCCGAGAGCGCATCGGCGGCATCGGCCGCTTTGAATTGCGGCGTGCCGTCCTTCGAGAGGTACCAGTCGTCGACGCGCGCCCGAATCTTGACCGCCTTCTTGCCGTCGTTGTGCAGCGTCACCACCTGGGTATGCGCGGCGCCTGGCCCGAGCTTGAGTTCGACGCGCAGCGGCGTCACTTCGATCGACAGCGAGGCTTGCGCACGGGCCGGCGCCGGGGCGGCCCACGCGAGCACGCACACCAGCAGGGCCGAATTGAGGCGCGCCAGGTGGTGGCCGCGAGCGTTCCGGGCTGTCTTGTATCGAGTCATCAGGTTCGTGCTCATGCAGGAAAACTGTTGCCGGTCGGGCGGCTTCCGCATCAGGGCGCCGTCAAGGTATACGTCAAGGTCGTCGTGTAGGTGCCGGTCGAATAGGTCCACGCGTTGGCGAGCGCATAGCTTTGCGTGCCCGTCCAGAACCCCGAACTGACCCACGAACCGACCGTCTGAGCGGCGGTCTTGTTGACCGTCCCGGCGACAAAGCCCGTGCCCGTCGCGGTCCACCGCAACTGGCTGGCCGCGATCGTATCGAGGCCAGACTGCAGATCACTGCTCGCCACCACCACCAGCGTCACCGTGCTGCCGATCGTGGTTCGCGCTTTGGCGGTGATGGTGAGGGCCCCGCCGTTGGCGGGCACCAGCGGCACCGTGTCGGGGTCGGCGTCGGAAAACGTCATCGACGCGTTCGACAACGTCAGTTTGGCCCGCGCCGCGACGGTGGCCGACACCAGGAGCGGATCGGATCGACTCGCTGCCCGCAGCCCGAGCGGGGTGATCACCAGGATCAGCGCGACGATGAGGGCCAGCGTCCGGCACATCAATGGCAGGGTCCTATGGCGCGGTCAGCGTGAAGGTCAAGGTGGCCGAGTACGTGCCCACGTTGTAGGTCCACGCATTGACGAGACTGAACACCACGGTGCCGGTCCGCGTGGTATTGACGTTGCCGGTGCCCGACGCCACCGTCTGCTGCACGCTCGTGCTCATGGTCCCCGCCTGAAACGGCGGCGACGGCGTGGCGGTCCAGCTGAGGTTGCCGATGGGGATGCTCGCACTGCCGCTCGTCAGGTCCGTGCCCGACATCACCGTGATTCGCCAGGCGCCCGCGGCGTTGCCGGTGACCTTGTAATTCAGCGTGACGCCGGTTGCCGTCAGGCTTGGCGTGATATCCGGGTCGGCATCGGCAAAGGCGATCGAGGTCTGCGTCACACTGAAGGTGAGGGTCTGCGCCCCGGCGGCAGGCGCCAGCCAGCCGGCGATCCCGGCCACCAGACAGGTTGCGACCCATCGGCTCATCGTCACGCGGTACCTCGATCGATTCCGCATCGGCTACGGCGCCGTCAGGGTGTAGGTGGCCGTGGCGGAGAAGATGCCCGTCGGGTACGACCAGTTGTTGGTCAGCGCATACGACTGCGATCCGGTACGTGCGCCCGACCCGGACCAGGAGGCCACGGTTTGCGCGGCCGTCTTGCTCAGCGTTCCGGCCGTAAAGCCCGCGCCGCTCGCCGTCCACTTCACATTCGTGATGGCGATGGCATCCAGACCGCTCGCCAGGTCGTTGTTCGCGATCACGGTGAGCGTCACCAGCGCGCCGGTGGCGGTCTTGGCTTTGGCGGTGATGGCGATGGCCCCTTCGCTGGCGGGGATCGCGGCCACCAGGTCGGGATCGGCGTTGACAAAGGTGATGGTGGAGACGCCGAGCGCAAGCTTGGCGGCGGCCGACACCGTCACGCTCACCGCGACGTTGCCCGCCGATGTGGACGCACCGAGCCCCGGAGCCCACACGACGAGGGCGACCAGGGCGGCCAACGCGGGCTGTCGGATGTTGCCGGTGAACACAGGCCTTAGGATATCCCGAGTTCGGGCCGATGAGCGACTCGCCGGTCAATTTCTGGACGGGGAAAAGCGCCTGGTCCGACGAAGGTGCGAAGGTGCGGGGAACGGGGGCCTAGGCGGGAGGGGCGAACGGCTCCGGCCGATGTGGTTCCCGTGGCGCGGGGTGAACCGAGCCACGGGAAACCGGCCGCGCATCACGGTGCCGGGAAACGGGTGTGCGCGTCGTGCGACGACTGGCAACCGCATCGATGTATCGCCGATGGCCGCAACGCCCGCAGTTGCTCCCTCAGCACGACGTCATGAGCGCGCACGTCGGTTGGCGTACTGGTGCATCGAAACACTTAGGGCGCGGTCAGCGTGTAGGTGGCGGTCGCCGAAAAGCTGCCCGTCGGGTACGCCCAGTTGTTGGCCAGCGCGAACGTCTGAGTGCCGGTGCGGGCGCCCGAACCGGTCCACGACGCCACGCTCTGGGCCGTCGTCTTGTTCATCGCGCCGGCCGCAAATCCGGTCCCGCTCACCGTCCACGAGACGTTCGAGATGGCGATCGTGTCGGTGCCGCTGGTCAGGTCGGTGCCCGCCACCAGCGTCAGCGTGACGCTGCCGTTGGCCGTCGTCTTGGCCTTGGCCGTGATCGTGACCGCGCCCTCACTTGCCGGGATGCTGAGGACCGTGTCGGGGTCAGAGTTGGGGAAGCTGAGGGTCGCCGAGCTGACCGTCAATTTCGCCGTGGCAGAGACAGTGGCGGCGAGGGTGACGTTACTGGTCGTGCTGATGGCGCCGATCGGCTGCGTAAACGCGACGGCGGCGACGGCGATACTGAGCAGTGCGATTTTGGTCTTCATGCGCGGTCTCCACATGGAGGAAAGCGTGGCTTCCCTCCGGTATTGCACACACCCCGTGACTGTCAGAGCTGCCGTGGCGCGTGCGTAGCCGGCGAACTCCGTATGGCGAATAGTCCAGGTCTTCGGTTCTGAATAAAACATCATCAACGACCTTCAAAGACACTTATCGTCACGACTACAACGAACTTTAGATGACAACTGACGATTTTGGAAGCATCTGGTTCGTCGGCTCCGCCTGATTGGAGCCGGCCTGGTCTGAATCGAGTCTGTCGCGGCTGTCGGCCGGCTCTTCGGGGGGCCAGGGCGTGATCGCGCCGCGTCCGTCTACGGCCTGCCGTCGCAGCCAAAGCTCGAAATCACGGGGCCTTACGCGCCATTGGCGTCCGATCCTGACCGCCGGGAGCGTGCCTTCGCTCATCAGGCGATACAGGGTCCGGGCGTTCACCCGGAGCGTCCTGAGGACCTCTGTCGGTGTGAGAAACGCCTCGGTCGGAGGATGTGTGTGCTGGTGTAATGCCATAAAATGTCTTCAAAGTGCTTTATCGGCATGCAATCTAAGGAACTGTATAGGACAAAATAGTAACAAGAGGTCCATACGCGCCATGCGCCATTGCAAGCGGCATGCCGAGACCGCGTCTTCGCGTCTATGGAGAGGGTGTTTGGATGACCGCGAGTAAAGGGCCGATCGAGCCCCTGGAATCAGGACCCGGGCGCACCAATCGGAGGCGCCGGCCTGGGGCGTCCCGCAGAAGAGACCGCGGCGACGAGTTATTCGCCGAGCGCCTTGGCGACCGTGCCCAGGGCCTTGGCAATGCGGAAGGGTTTGGTGAGGTAGCCGACCACGCCGAGGTTGACGGCCTCGATCGCGCTCGCCTCTGTCGAGTACGCCGTCATGATGATCACCGGCAGCGTCGGCGCCAGGCGCCGCGCGTCGCGAATCAGCGCCAGGCCGTCCATCCCGGGCATCTTCAGGTCCGTGATCAGCAAATCGAACACCGTCGTCCGAAGCAGGTTGAGCGCGGTGCGGCCATCGGGCGCCTCTTCCACCTCGTACTCCGCCAGGGCCAGCGTCTTGCTCATCATGTCGCGGATCGACGCTTCGTCATCCACCACCAGCACCCTGGGGCGTCGCGTCGGCGACCGATCGCCGGTGGCGACCGGCGTGCCCGCAAATGACGGTTCGACCGCCGGCAGGGACGTCCCCTGACTGCCGAGCCACCGATCGATATCGGTCTTTCTGAAGCGCCACTGACGACCGACACGGACCGCGGGAATCTTCCCGGCCTTGATCAGCCGGTACACCGTGCGCAAGTTGACCTGAAGGTATTCGAGAACTTCTTCGGTGGTGAGAAAGACGTCGTCCATGTGCGTTGGCGGCCTTTACTGTATCACCGTTTTGATGAGGACGTGGTTGGAAGGTGCACCGTGAACACGGCACCGTGGCCTCTGCCTTTTGACGAAGCGGCCACCTCTCCGCCATGCTCCGTGATGATGCGCAGCGTCATGGCCAGGCCCAGACCGCTGCCCGCATCCTTCGTCGTGAAGAACGGTTCGAAAATCTGCGGCAGCACGTCAGGCGCGATGCCCGGTCCCGAATCCTTCACCACCACCGATACCTGTTTACGTCGTGCCGAGTAGGAGGTCGTCACCTCGATGCGGCCCGGCCTCGCGTCGAGCGCCTGTTCGGCGTTGATCAGCAGGTTGAGGAACGCCTGCTGGAGCAGCACGGTGTCGCCGGCGATGGTGGGGATCGAGTCGGTCAGCCGTCGCACGATCGCGATCTTCGCCGAGCGGCACGCCTTGGCCCTCAGCGCCAGAGCCCTGCGCAGCGCGCTGTTCACGCTGATTGGGCGTCGGGCCATCTGCCCCGGTCCGGCCAGCACCAGCAGATTCCGGACGATGCGCGCGGCGCGCTCGGATTCGCGGCACACCAGCCGAAGCGGCCCCGCGACCGGCGCCGGAAAACGGTGCGCCCGCTGCAGCAATTCGATTTGTCCCAGCACCGCCTGCAACGGATTGTTCAGTTCGTGCGCGATGCCTGCCACCAACTGGCCCATCGCTTCGGACCGGGCGAGGCGGTCGCGCAGATTGGCCCGCTCGGCCTCGACCCGGCGATCGTCGGACACGTCGCGGACCACCACCACGCTGCCCGGCCGCGACGTCGATGGGTCGACCACCGGGGTGACGGTGACGACGAAGGTTCCGCCCAGCAGTTCATCGTCGAGTTCGGTGGTGCGCGGCATCGCGTGATCGATCTGACCCTCGGGAGGCGTCGTCAGCCAGGCGGCGAGCGCCGGCCCGACCATCATCGCGACGGGCTGGCCTATCAGGGCGTCGCGTTGCCGACCCAACCGATAGGCCGCCGCCCGGTTGACGTGTGCCATGCGGCCGTCGTGTCTGCACACAAACACCAGGTCGCGCATCGAGTCGAACGAATTTTCGAGTTCGCGTCGAGTGCGGAGCACGTCGTCGAGCAACTGCGCGCTTTCGATCACGTTGGCCAGCAGGTGTCCGATGCCGTCGAGCAGGTCGAGCATCAGGACGATGTCGGCGGCAGGCAATCCCAGCCCATCCACCACCAGCACGCCCAGCGCGCGGCGTCTCCCCTGCAGCGGCACGGCGACTGTGGCGCAACCGGCGGCGCCTTCCAGTGGCGTGCCGAGCAGGCGGGCGCGGGGCCGCCGGAGCGTTTCGGCGACGACGTGGCTGGGGTCGGAGGCGGGCACCGACGCGGCGCCCCCTGATGTCGGCGTGTCGGAAGAGGCCACCCGGTTGACGGTTTCTCCCCGTCGATCGTGCAGCCACACATCGACGCGGTCGGCCGGCATCGCCCGCGCGGCATCAACGCAAAAGCGCTCAAACCGATCCTGGGTCATCCAGGGCGTGCCGCTTCGGCCCAACTCGACGACCAGAGACGCGAGTCGGCGCTGCACCTGTTCGCGTCGCAGACGGCGAGCGTCGGCCAGAGCCACGGCGAGGCCATCGGCGCATTCGACGACGCGACCCGACCATTCAAGCGCCGGCAACACCCCGGGCAGGCCGAGCAGGAGCAGGCCCAGGGGGTGTCCGGCGTGCAGCACGGGCGCCAGCACCGCCGCGGGCGTGCCGAGTCGGCGGGCCAGCGCGGGCGTCGTGGTTGATTCGAGGATCACCTGTCTGACGCGGCCCGAGGCCAGCACCTCGGAGGTGAGGGCCGCGGATGCCGGCTCGTCGAGCCAGCCTGGAGCAGCCGGCGCGCCGGCGTGGGGCCGGAGTGTTTCGCGCAGCCGGCCCGACCGATCGTCGATCTCGAGCAGCACAACGGTGGTGGCGCCAGCCGCGGCGCCTGCCCGCTGGCAGATCGCCGCCACCTGGTCGTCGACCTCGCCTGCTCGGGCCAGCAGGCTGACAACCGAACCGGCGAACTCAGACGGGATGTCCACAGGGAGTGAGCCCTCGCTGATGATGGCCGTCTCGACCCCGGGGCGGGCGCGGGGCATGGCTGGCGAGATTCTACCCGAACCGCGACGCCCCGGGCTAACGGATTCCTTGTGCACGACTTAGTCCTTCGCTGCGCCAATACGGCGACCGGGGGGTGCCCTCGGGATTACGTGCTGAGCCAGCACCACAGGCCTCGCGCGCGCCGGAGACCTGTCGTGATCGTCATGGCGAGTCGAAGGAGGGAGCCGGCCTATAATCGACGTTTTGAGGGAGAGGCCCGTCGGGCCAGACTGCCGCCTGGTTTCCTGCGTCTAACTGGATGACCGGCGGCACATCGCCGGCGGCGGCAGCACAAAGAGAGCCCGAGACGTGATCGCCCAGGCATGACGGCCACAGACGAGGAACTGGTCGCCCGCAGCGTGGCGGGAGACACAGAGAGCTTCAATCAACTCATCGTGCGATGGGAGCGGCCGATCTACGCCCTGGCGTACCGGCAGATTGGCCGCGAAGAAGACGCGCGGGACGTGTGCCAGGAGGCGTTTCTCAGGGCGTTTCGCGGGTTGCCTGGTTTCAAAGGCGAGGCGAAATTCTCGTCGTGGCTCTACCGGATCACGCTCAATTTGTGCCGCGACTGGATGCGGCGTCAGCGGCGGGCGCCGTTTGTTCAGGCTCCGGAGGGCGTCGACCTGGCCGATCTGGCGGTGGCCGAGATCAGTCCTGGCGAGTCGATCGAGGATCAGATCAGCCGCAAGGATCTGAGCCGGCACGTGGCGAAAGCGATGCAGATCCTGCCCGACGAGCAGCGCACCACCATCGTATTGAAGGAATATCACGGCCTGACGTTTCAGGAGATTGCCGAACTGCAGGGCTGTCCGCTCAGTACCGTCAAGACGCGGTTGTACCAGGGTCTGACGGTGCTTCGGCGGGAGCTTGAGCGGATCGGGGCGGTGCGGTGAGATTGGGCGATTCAGCCTGACCAGCGGGTGGACGACGATGACTGACCAACGATATTGCGGGAATGCCGATGCGTTGATGTCCTACCTCTACGAGGAGGGAGACGCCGCCGAGCGCCAGGCGTTCGAGGCCCACGTGGTCGAGTGCCGGGACTGTGCGAACGACGTCGGCGCCATGCGGGCGGTGCGCGGCGGTCTGGCGGCGTGGGCACCTCCGGAAACGGTGCTGGGCTTCCGCATCGTGCGCGAGCCGGCGCCGCTGCCTCGGCGCTCGGTCTGGGACATGCTCACGATGCCGGCGTGGGCGCAATTGGCGGCGGCCTCGCTCGCCGTGGCGGTGGCGGTCGGCATCTCCGGGGTGGAAGTGCGCTACGACCAGCAGGGCTGGACGATGCGCGCGGGATGGAGCCGGCCGGCGATCGCGCCGGCGGCACTGCCCGTGTCGGCGAGCCCGCAGTCCGCCTCGACCGTGGCCGACGCGCCGTGGCGGACCGAGTTGGCGGCCCTCGAGCAGCGGTTGCGCGGCGATCTGCAGCCGGTGGGTCGCGACGCCGCCGCGTCGGGCCTGCGCCAGGCGTCGAGTGCGGCGACGGTTGCGCCGACCAGCGACCAGGCTTTTCTTGCGCGGGTGCGCGACCTGATTGAGGCGAGCGAGACGCGACAGCAGCGCGAAATGGCGATGCGCATTTCGCAGGTGACGCGCGATTTCGATACGCAGCGGCGATCCGATCTCACCAGAGTCGTCGACGGCATGGGCGCGCTCGAAGGGCGGACCGGCGCCGCGGTGGCCCAGCAGCGCGAGTTGCTCAACTATCTGGTGCGAGTGTCGCAGAAGCAGTAGCGCGGTGGAATCGCGTATGGACACAGTGACAGGTGCGGCCCTTCGGTTTCCGAGGGCGTCAGGGAGGATCGACGTGAGTGCACGACGATGGTTGGCGGGACTGGCGGCGGCGGGATGCAGCGTCGTGATGGCGGGGCCGATCTGGGCCCAGTCTCGGCCCAGTCGCGTGGCCCATGCTCCGGTGGCGGTCGCGAAGGCCGATCCCCAGGAGGCGGCGCGTTACCAGGTGGCGGTGATGGAGAGCGTGCTCGAGACCGCCGTCCAGCGAGGCGCGACGGTGATGACGAGGCAGTGGCGGTCGGTGGCGCCCGAGATGCTGCTGATCGGCGGCACGGCACGGGCGCGAGGCTTCCGGCTCGACGGCTACGGGATCTTTTTCGTGGTCGACGTGCCAGCGATGCGGCAAAGCGTGGTCTGGACGTGGCGGATGCTCGACCGCGATTCGGGCGGGGCCGGCACCGCGGTGCAGTCGATCCGGAATTTCATCAAGAGCGTCAACGATCCGGCCCAGCGCAAGGAACTCGAGCAGGCGATTCGGCGGCTCGAGATGCAGGTGTCGCCCTATTCGAGGCCCGGGGATGGGTCCGCCCAAGGGCCGCCAGCCGAACAGGTCGCGGCGCGGTCGTCAGCCGCCGGCGGCGCGGCGAACCTTCCGTCACCCGATCCGGCGCCGGCCGGCGAGATGATGGCGGATCCGAGCGAGTCGTACACCGCCGCGGTCCAGGAGGCCTTGATTGGGGCGATGCTCGACTACAGCAAGGCCCTGTCGGTCGGCGCCGACGAGTCGCTCACCGTCGCCGCACGCGACAACAACGCGCGCAGCATCGGGGCCGACGACCAGGGTGATGCGATGACGATCTTCATCCGCATCAAAGGGGCCGACCTGCAGGCGCTGCACAGCGGCCGGATCACCCGCGACGAGGCGCGCAAGCGGGTCGAGGTGCGACAGTACTGATATTGATATAGTGGAACCTTTCGCGTCGGGCTGGTGCCTAACCCTTCGACTCGGTTCTCCGGGACACGAACATCGGTCCGATCCGCGCGTCTGCCGCGATGGCGTTGGGCCGGTGCCGCGCCCGACAGAGGCGGGTTCGATCGACAGCCTCGCAGATCTGAGGCGGCGTGGCCGCTTCCGGCGCGAGTGACGCCGGGCGGAAGGGCGCCGGGCGATCCAAACGAAAGGGACCCATGCAATTGCTGCGACTGGCCCACGCGGGTCTCGTGATCGTTCTCGCGCCGCTCCTGCTGGTGGCCGCGTGCAGTCCCTCCACCATCGACGTGGCCAACGTCGTCAAAGTGGGAAACCTCACGAGCGGGTGGTTCGATGTCGGCGTCACCAACGGCATGAACAAGCTCGTGCCGAGTGCCTCGTTCACCGTGTCGAACACGAGCGTTTCGCCCATCAACTCGCTGCAGGTGTTTTCCGTGTTCCGCTTCGCCGGCGAAACCGAAGAACTGGGATCGGCGCTGGTCGTGCTGCACGGCCAGGACGCGCTCGGGCCGTCGGCGGTCAGCAAGCCCATCACCGTGCGCGGCAACTGGGGATTCTCGGGCCAGCAACCCCGCGCCCAGATGTTGATGCACAAGCTGTTCAAAGATGCCCGCGTCCAGATTTTTGCCAAGTACGGGACTGGCCAATTCGTCAGGCTCGTCGACGCGGCGGTCGTGCGGCAGTTGATCACCCATTAGGACATCGCCGACACGGCGCCGGTCGTCGCCGGCCAACCGTCGTGGCTGCCCCGGTGTCGACCCGCGCATCACGGGCGGGCACGGGGGACCGCCCCTGCCAATGCCAACCGCTGCGCCAGTGGTCGTTGGGGCCGCCCCTTGTGTCGGCCCGCCTGCCCCGTGTCGGTCCCACCATATATAATGCGGGCGTGTCTCAGACCTCCAACGATCCGCAGACCCTCGAACGCCGACTCGGTCCCCTTGACGCGGCGGCCATCGTCATCTCGAACGTGATCGGCGTCGGCATCTTCATCACGCCGGGGATCATCGCGCAACTGGTGCCGCACCCGCTGATGTTTCTCGCGGTGTGGCTGGGCGGCGGATTGCTGGCCTTCGCCGGCGCGATGGCCTACGCCGAACTGGGGTCGTTGCGACCGCGGTCCGGCGGCGAGTACGTCTACCTGCGAGAAGGGTATGGGCCGCTGGCCGCGTTCCTGACCGGCTGGACCTCGTTTGTCGCGGGTTTCGCCGGAGCCATCGCCGCCGGCGCGCTGGGCGCTGCCGAATATCTCGGCCGATTCGTGCCCGTCGCGGCCGATACCACTCCGTTCTTTTCGGTGCTGCTGCCCTTTCGCGCGGCAGGCGTCGACGTGTCGATCGTGTTTGCGCCAAAGACACTGGTCGCCCTCGCCATCGTCGTAACGCTTGCGGTCATCCACATTCGAGGCCTTGGGCCCGGCCGCCTCGTGCAGAACACGCTCGCCACCGTCAAGGTGGGCGCGTTGGCGTTGTTCGTCGCGATTGGCATCGGCATGGGCCGCGGCAGTTTTGCGAATCTGCAGACGGTTGCGCCTGCCGGTGCGACGTTCAACTGGTCGCTGGCGTTTATCATCGTCATGTTCTCGTACAGCGGATGGAATGCGGCCGCGTACGTGGCCGAAGAAATCCGCGAACCCGGACGCAACGTGCCCAGGGCCTTGGCGATTGGAACCGTCGCTGTGGTGGTGCTGTATCTCGGTCTGAACTTCCTCTACATCTACGCGGTGCCGATGACCGAGATCGGAGGCGTGCAGGGGTCGATCGCGATGGTGGCGGCCGACCGGCTGATTGGTCCGCTGGCGTCGCAGTTGCTCGGAGGGCTGGCGGTTGTGGTCCTGCTCGGCAGTCTGAGCGCGATGACCATTGCCGGTCCGCGCGTCTACTTTGCGATGGCGCGCGACGGCGCGTTTTTTCCTGCCGCCGCGAACATCCATCCCCGATTCCACACGCCGTGGGTGGCGATTATCGCGCAGACGGTGTGGAGTTGCGTGTTGATTCTCACCAACAACACGGTTCAATTGGCCGAGTACACGGGGTTCGCGGTGCTGCTGTTCTCGGCGGTGGCCGTGAGCGTGATTTTCGTGCTGCGGATGCGCAATCCCAACGAGCCTCGCCCGTTCAAGGCGTGGGGCTATCCGGTCGCCCCGGCCATCTTCGTGCTCGCCTCACTGGCCATCATGGTCACCGCGATATGGGGACGACCCGGTCCCTCGCTTTGGGGTGCCGCGATCATTCTTGCCGGGATTCCGGTCTACTACCTGTTCTGGGGCCGAACCAAACCATAGTTGCGCATCAATGCTGGTGGATGCCGGCGTTCGCCGGAATGACCGACACGAGATGCCGGAATGACGGATGGCGAAGCGGGCATGCCGTGTGGTGAGGGTCGTCCCTCTGCCCGCGCGTGCGCCTTGCGGCGAGGCTAGCCCTTCTACCCGCGCGTGCGCCTTGCGGCGAGGCTAGCCCTTCTGCTCCCGCGTGCGCCTTGCGGCGAGGCTAGCCCTTCTGCTCCCGCGTGCGCCTTGCGGCGAGGCTAGCCCTTCTGCTCCCGCGTGCGCGGGCGCCTCGAGGCGAGCAGCGCCCACAGCGTCAGGAGCGCGATCGATCCGTCGCCGGCCGCGAACAGCAGGAACGAGGCGGGCGACCCGCGGAGCAGGTGGTCGGCGACAAACAGCAGCGCGCCCGCGCCTTTCAATCCAGGTCCCATCACCCACAAATACCCGCGGTACTTTTCCGGATCCCGGTAGGGCAGCGCGTAGCCGATCGCAATGGCCACGGCAAACAGGCCGTTCAGGTCTGCGTGAATCGGCGGCACCGGATCTGGCAGCCCGAAGAGCTGTACAAGCAGAGGCCGCCCGGCAAGCAGGGCGGCCCCGATGAGAAAATCGTAGACGGCCGACAGCGCGGCGACGAATCGAAGCACGACAGACCCGCTACTTGACCATCTTGAGGTCGCTCTGGAACGTGATGTTTTCGCCAACCCGGATGTTCACGTCGATCGACACCGATTCATAGCCTGGAGCCGAGATTTCGACCTTGTGGGGTCCCGGCTCGAGCCGGAGTCGCTGACCGTCGAAATCGTCCACCTTGCCCGAATAGTAGCCGTCCACGTAAACCGACGCGTTCGACGGTTTGATCTTGAGCTTGAGGCTGCCAGTCGCACGCTTCGGCTGGTCGCCGAATCCGGGCGGCGTGCTGGCGCCGTAGCCGCCGCCGCCATATTCCGACGAGTACCGGGTATCGCCAAAACCGCCGTAACCCGGGTAGCCGGAGAAGCCCCCGTACATCCCATAGTTCGACCAGAACGGATCGTAGTAGTACGCGTATCCCGGGCCGAAGCCGCCCATGCCGTAGGACCCATACGACCCGTACGACCCGTACGATCCGTAAGACCCGTAGCTCCCGTACGGTCCGAAGGGGCCGTTGTAAATGCCGCCGCCAGGGTAGTACTGGTAATAGGGTGGGTACTCAGCGGTAGCACCGCCCAATCCGACGGTGCCGGTTCCGCTCGCCGGGGCAGCCGGGCGAGCGGTTGCGGTGCCGGTTGCCGGGCTTTCACCACGGGGGCGCGAGAACCAGACAGCGGCCGGCGTCGCGGGTGCTTCGCCCGCCAGCGGTACGGTTGAACCGGGTACGCGTCGGCCGTTGCCATCCGACCACGCCGCGCCCGGATTGCCGCTCGTCCCGGCGGTCCCGCCACTCCAAGTGCCGCCGGTCGACGACGACCCGCTTGATGCGGGAGACGACGAGCCCATGCTCGAACCTCCGCCCGCGCCCATCCCCGCGCCGCCTCCGCCCCCAGGGGCTCCGGTTCCACCGCCACCGCCGCCGCCGGCAGTGGTCTCGTTCGGCCTTTGCGCCAGGGCTTCGCCCACAGGCACGGCCAGCAGCAACGCCGCAACCACGACGACGACGACGCCGGAATTGAGCCGAGTCATGATGCGCTCCTTTGAGAGGATCGACCAGCGGGGGAGTCGTCCCCCCCAACGTGTCTGCTCAAGCAACTCCGCTGCCAGGCAGGCTCAATGGGATCACTACAGAATCTACGCTTCTGTCCTCCGGTTGTCCAGTTCTGAGGTCGCCAGGCCCGGCTGGGGTGTCCCGTTTTCTTGACAGTATTTTCAGCCGTCCGATAGACTGCCGCCAGAGAGACAATCGCCCCGCGCTGCGCCCGATTCCCACGTTCCCGTCCGAAGGTTGGCCCGTCAATGATTCACGCGACGACGATTCTCACGGTCCGGCACCAGAATCGCGTCGTGATGGCCAGCGACGGCCAGGTGACGCTCGGCCAGACGGTGGTCAAGCACGGCGCACGCAAGATCCGTCGCCTGCACCACGACCGGGTGCTGGCCGGGTTTGCCGGTTCCGCCGCCGATTCGTTTGCGCTGTTCGAGCGGTTCGAGGCGAAGCTCGACCAACATCGTGGCAATCTCGAGCGGTCGGCCGTCGAACTGGCCAAGGACTGGCGCACCGACCGGGCGCTCAGGCGCCTCGAGGCGATGCTGACGGTGGCGGACGCCAAGTCGACCTTCCTGCTGTCGGGCACCGGCGATCTGATCGAACCCGACGATGGCATCGTGGGCATCGGATCGGGCGGGATGTATGCGGTGGCGGCGGCCCGGGCGCTGGCGCGCAACACGGCGTTCGACGCCAGGAAGATTGCGGAAATCGCGATGGCGCTGGCCGCCGAGATCTGCATCTACACCAACACGCAGTTTACCGTCGAAGAACTGACGATCACCCCGCCGCCGTCCGTGGCGATCAGCTAGCCCATGCCCATATACCTGCCCGCCTCGCTCACCCCGTTCGGATCGGCCCTCACGCCGCGCCAAATCGTGGCCGAACTCGACAAGTTCGTCATCGGGCAGCATCAGGCCAAGCGGGCCGTGGCGATCGCGTTGCGCAACCGGCTTCGCCGGCAGCACCTGCCCAAGGAGCTGGCCGACGAGGTCACGCCGAAAAACATCCTCATGATCGGGCCGACCGGCGTGGGCAAGACCGAAATCGCCCGGCGGCTCGCGCGGCTGGCGCAGTCGCCGTTTCTCAAGGTCGAGGCCTCGCGGTTTACCGAAGTCGGCTACGTCGGCCGGGACGTCGAGTCGATGATTCGCGATCTGGTCGAAATCAGTGTGGCGATGGTCCGCGAAGAGCGCTACCGCGACGTGCAGGCCACCGCAGACGAGCGGGCCGAGGAACGGTTGCTCGACTTGCTGCTGCCCCCGCGCCCGCCCACGCCCGGCGATGACGCGGCGGCGAGAAACGAACACGCGGGACAGACGCGCGAATGGCTGCGGAACCAGTTGCGCGAGGGCAAGCTCGACGAGCGCACCGTCGAGGTGGACGTGCGCGAGCAGGCGCTGCCGATGATGCAGGTGGTCGGCGGATCGTCGATGGACGAGATCGGGCTCAATCTCAAGGACATGCTGCCGGGCCTGTTCCAGGGCCGCAACCGGAGCAGCACCATGAAGGTGCCCGACGCGCGGGCCCATCTGGTCCAGGAAGAGCAGCAGAAACTGGTCGACATGGAGACGATCGCGCGCACCGCGATCGAGCGCGTCGAGCAGAGCGGCATCATCTTTGTCGACGAGATCGACAAGATCGCCGGGCGCGAGGGCGGGCACGGGCCCGATGTCAGCCGCGAGGGCGTGCAGCGCGACATCCTGCCGATTATCGAGGGCACCACCGTCAACACCAAGCACGGCATGGTGCGGACCGATCACATTCTGTTTATTGCCGCCGGCGCGTTCCACGTCTCGAAACCCTCGGATCTGATTCCCGAACTGCAGGGGCGGTTCCCCATCCGCGTGGAACTCGAAGCGCTCGGCAAAGACGAGTTCGTCCGCATTCTGCGCGAACCCCGCCACGCGCTGATCACCCAGTACATCGCGTTGCTCGAGACCGAAGGACTCACCCTCACCTTTACCGACGATGCCATCGCCCGCATCGCGGAATTGGCCGCGCTGGTCAACGACCGCACCGAGAACATCGGGGCGCGCCGCCTTCATACGGTGATGGAAAAGCTGCTCGACGTGATTTCGTTCGAGGCCCCGGACCGTGCGGATCGCACCATGACGGTTGACGCCGAGTACGTGGACCACATGCTCGGGGACATCGTGAAGAACGAAGACCTGAGCCGGTACATCCTGTGAGATCAACGCCCACGCGTCGCCTCTCCCGAAGGCCGCGGCTGTGCGCCGTCGTGGGCCGCGCCTGCGTGTGCGCCGCCATCCTGTCGGTGGCGTGGGCGCCTGCCGCGTGCGGCAAGAAAGGGCCGCCGCTCGCGCCCATCGTCAAGACACCCGCGGTGCCGGCGGATTTCTCGGCGGTGCGTTCCGGTGACACCGTCTACGTCAGGTTTACCGCCCCGATCGCCAACACCGACAGGACGACACCGGCTGATCTCAGCCGCGTCGAGGTGTACGCGTATACCGCGATCAGGGAGATCGAAGGGCTCGAAGTGCGCGACATGACGTTGGTGGCCGACGTGCTCGTGCGGCGGCCGCCCGATCCGGAAGACGACCGCGACGCCAAGGACCAGAAAGCGTCGGCCAAGAAGCCGGCCAAGCCCAAGCCGGTGGAGCCCGGCGTCGATCAAGGGACCATCGTCACTATCACCGAGACGTTGACGCCCGAGACGATGGCGATGACGGTCTTGCGGAAGCGATGGATCCCGAAGCCGGCCGTCGTGATCGACGCACCCGACAGGGGATCGACGCTGGCGCCGCCGGCCGTTGGGCCGATGACCGAACCTGGCCCACGGCGGTTCTATCTGGCCTACACGGTCAATCACCGCGGCGAGCGCGGGACCCCGTCGCTGCGCGTGGCGGTCGCGTTCGACCCGCCACCGCCGGCCCCCGGCAAGCCCTGGCTCGCGGTCAAGGACAAGACCGTCGAGGTGTCGTGGGATCCCCCGGTGGGCAGCGCCTTCACGGTCGATCAGCCCGCCGCCGGCCTGCTGGCCTGGTCCACCGACCTCGCCGTGCTGCTGCCGCCGCTGAGTTTGCGGGCCGCCGCGCCGCCCGTCGTCCGACTCGACGAGAAGGATGGCGCGCGCGAATTGGTGTGGGACCCGGCGCCGCCGACCGTGTGGGCGGCCGAGAAAGCCGCCCCGTTCGCGCCGCTGGCCGTCACCACCCGCGGGGTGCTGCTGCCCGTGCTGCCGTCGTACAACGTCTATCTGGTCGCCCAGGCACCGGCGGCGCCCGTCGCGCCGCCTCCCGCGTCGCTTCGGCGGTCGGCGAAGACCGAGAAGGACGCGATCGTCGTCGCCCCGCCCAACTTGCCGTTGCCACTCAACGAGAAACCGCTGGCGGTGACGACATTTGTCGACGAGAAGGCCCAGTTCGGGGTGGAGCGGTGCTACCAGGTGCGCACGCTGAACACCGCGGGCGTCGCGGCGCAGCTGCCGGTCGATCCAACCGCCAAGCCGCTGCCCGGCGTCATCGCGCCGGCCACGGCAGCCATCATCGAGAGCCTGCCGTCCGAGATGGCGTGCGTGACGCCGACCGACACGGTTCCGCCGCCCGCGCCGACCGGACTGGCCGCCGTCTCGAGCACCGGCGCCATCAGCTTGATCTGGACCGGCGTCGAGGCCTCCGATCTGGCTGGCTATCTGGTGCTGCGCAGTTCCACGCCGGACGGCGAGCTGACGCCGCTCAACGCCAAGCCGGTTCGTGAGACGACGTATCGCGACACCAATGTGAGGTCCGGGGCGCGCTACTGGTACGCGGTGGTCGCGGTCGACACCGCCACGCCGGCCAACCGGAGCCCGAAATCGAACATCGTTCAGGAAACGGCGCGGTAGCCCACGCCAGCGAGGATCGACAGATGGACCGCATCTACCGGATTGTGTGGCACGAGGTTCCGCGGTACGCGATCGAGCGCGACGGCGCGCTGCGGCTGGCGGTGGGCGACGTGTACGGAAGCTACACGCTCGGCGATCGCGTTGCCGAGGGTGAGCGCGGGCGTTTTTCGCCCGCCGTGCCGCTGCTCGCCCCGGTCGAACCCTCCAAGATTGTGGCGATTGGTCTCAACTACAAGGATCACGCCGCCGAGCAGGGCAAGCCGCTGCCCAAGGAGCCGATGCTCTTTCTCAAGCCGTCGACCGCCGTCATCGGCCCCGGGCATCCGATCCTGTTGCCGCCGGGCGTGGGCCGCGTCGATCACGAAGCCGAACTGGGCATTGTCATCGGCCGGCGTGCCAGCTGCGTCAGCCCCGCCGAGGCCATGTCGCACGTCCTCGGCGTCACGTGTGCCAACGACGTGACCGCCCGCGACATGCAGAACCGCGGGTACCAGTATTCGCACGTCAAAGGGTTCGACACGTTTGCGGCGCTGGGCCCCTGCGTCGTTGTCGGGCTCGATCCCGACGACCTGGCGGTCGAAGGATCGGTCAACGGCACCATCCGGCAGCGTTCGCGGACCAGCCAGCTGATTTTCTCGGTGACCGAATTGATTGCCTACCTCAGCGCGATCATGACGCTGTTGCCGGGCGACGTGATCTCCACCGGGACGCCCTCGGGCATCGGCCCCCTGGTGGACGGCGATACGGTGACGGTGCGGGTCGAAGGCGTCGGCGAGCTGGTCAATCCGGTCAAGCTCAGGACATAACGCAGGTGGCGCTCGACCACCCGGTGACGTGAAGGAGCCACGCGTGAAGCAGTCTCTCGAAAAACTGGCGGCCCTCGAACGACAGGCCGAACTGGGCGGCGGCGAGGCGCGGCTCAAAAAGCAGCACGAGGCCGGCAAGCTCACCGCCCGCGAACGGATGCTCGCCTTGTTCGATCCGGGCACGTTCGAGGAACTCGACAAGCTGGTGACGCACCGCTGCCGCGATTTCGGGATGCAGGAACAGGTGATTCCCGGCGATGGCGTCGTGTCGGGCCACGGGAAAGTCGATGGGCGTTCGGTGTACGCCTTTGCCCAGGACTTTACCGTGTTCGGCGGATCGCTGTCGGAGACCAACGCCGCCAAGATCTGCAAGGTGATGGACATGGCGGTCCGGATGGGCGCGCCCATTGTCGGGCTCAACGACTCGGGCGGTGCGCGCATCCAGGAAGGCGTCGTGTCGCTGGGCGGGTATGCCGACATCTTCCTGCGCAACACGCTCGCCTCCGGCGTGGTGCCGCAGATCTCGGCCATCATGGGCCCGTGCGCCGGCGGCGCGGTGTACTCGCCGGCGATCACCGACTTCAACGTGATGGTGAAGGGCACCAGCTACATGTTCGTCACCGGGCCCGACGTGATCAAGACGGTGACCCACGAGGACGTGACGAAGGAAGAGCTCGGCGGCGCGATGACGCACAACGAGAAGAGCGGCGTCGCGCACTTTGCCGTGGACGACGACCGCGAGTGCATTGCGCTGATTCGTGAGTTGCTCGGGCTGCTCCCCTCCAACAATCTGGATGACGCGCCGCGCGGCCCGACCACCGATTCGCCCACCCGCGAGGACGCGTCGCTCGACACGCTGGTGCCGGCCTCGCCGTACCAGCCCTACGACATGCTGGATTTGATCCACACGATTGCCGACCACGGGTACTTCCTCGAAGTGCATCGGTACTTCGCGCCCAACATCGTCGTCGGGTTGGCGCGGATGGGCGGCAGAACGGTGGGCATCGTGGCGAACCAGCCCGCGCATCTGGCGGGCACGCTCGACATCGACGCGTCGGTGAAGGCCGCGCGGTTCGTGCGCTTCTGCGACGCGTTCAACATCCCGCTGGTCACCATCGAAGACGTCCCCGGCTTTCTGCCGGGCACGGTGCAGGAGTTCGGCGGCATCATCCGCCACGGGGCCAAGCTGCTGTACGCGTTCGCGGAGGCAACGGTGCCGAAAGTCACCGTCATCACGCGCAAGGCGTACGGCGGGGCGTATTGCGTGATGTCGAGCAAGCACATCCGCACCGACTTCAACTACGCGTGGCCGATGGCGGAGATTGCGGTGATGGGGCCGGAAGGCGCGGTCAACATCCTGTACCGCCGGGAGCTCGAACACGTCGCCGACGCGCCGGCCCGGCGGGCCGAGAAGACCGCGGAGTTCCGCGACGCGTTTGCCAATCCGTACATCGCGGCGGCGCGCGGGTTCGTCGACGAGGTGATCCAGCCGCGGATGACGCGGCGCAAGATCATTTCGGCGCTCGAGGCATGCGCGAACAAGCGCGACACCAACCCGCCGAAGAAGCACGGCAACATTCCGCTGTAGTCCGCTCATCACGCGCTAATTACTCCGGGAGTGTTTGTGCCAGCGCAAGAACCGATCCAATGCGGCCGATCCGGCGTGAATCGGCCCTCCCGGCGTGGTTCGCGCTAGAATATGAGTCGCATGTCCGCACCCTTGACCAAAGTTCTTGTCGCCAACCGCGGCGAAATCGCCGTCCGCATCATTCGGGGCTGCCGCGAGATGGGCATCAAGACGGTCGCCGTCTACTCCGAGTGCGACCGGCTCAGTCAACACGTGCGTCTGGCCGACCAGGCGTACCCGATCGGCCCGAACCCGCCCCGCGACAGCTATCTACGTATCGACAAACTTCTCGATGTGGCCCGCAAGTCCGGCGCCGACGCGGTGCATCCGGGCTACGGCTTCCTGGCCGAAAACGCCGAGTTCGCCAGAGCCTGCCGCGATGCGGGGCTGATTTTCGTCGGTCCGGCACCCGAGGCGATCGACTTGATGGGCAGCAAGACGGCCGCCCGGGCGGTGGCGATGGCCGCCGGCGTGAGCGTGGTGCCGGGGACCAGGGACCCGCTCGGGCCCGACGTGCCCGAAGCCGAGGTGGTGCGAATCGCGGCCGAGGTCGGCTATCCGATTCTCATCAAGGCGGTGTCGGGCGGCGGCGGCAAAGGGATGCGCACGGTGACCGACCCGGCCGATCTTCCCGGTGCGCTGCGGGCGGCGAGGTCGGAGGCCTTGTCGGCGTTCGGCGATCCGGCCGTGTATATCGAGCGACGGGTGATGCGCCCGCGTCATATCGAGATCCAGTTGCTCGGCGATCATCACGGCACCGTCGTCCCGTTCGTCGAGCGCGAGTGTTCCATTCAGCGGCGCCACCAGAAGGTGGTCGAAGAATCGCCGTCCCTCCAGGTGACGCCGGCGACGCGGCGCAAACTGGCGGAGGCGGCGGCCGCGGTCGCCCGCGGCGTGGGCTACACCAACGCCGGGACGATCGAATTCCTGCTCGATCAGAGCGGCGAATTCTTTTTTCTCGAAATGAACACCCGGCTGCAGGTCGAGCACCCGGTGACCGAACTGGTGACGTTGACCGATCTGGTGCACTGGCAGTTGCGGATCGCGCGCGGCGAACGCCTCGATGTGAATCCGGACGATCTGTTGTTTCCCAAAGGCCACGCCATCGAATGCCGCATCTACGCCGAGGATCCGGATCACGACTTTCTGCCCTCGCCGGGCCGCATCACGGCGTTGCGCGTGCCGGCCGGTCCTGGCATCCGGCGTGACGACAGCGGGGCGGTTGGCGGATCGGACGTGCCGGTCTATTACGATCCGTTGATCGCGAAGCTCTCGGTCTGGGCCGGCGACCGGCCGACCGCGATTGCGCGGATGGCGCGAGCGCTGGGCGAATACGATATTCGGGGCATCCGCACCACGATCCCGTTTTTCCGATGGCTGATGGCCGATCCCGATTTTCTCGCCGGACGGTTCGACACCACCTTTATCGATCAGGCGGTCGCCGAGCGCAACGGTCGGCCGTTTCTGGAGCTGCCGTCGGAGGACGAACACCTCACCCTGGTCGCGGCAGCGGTGCACGCGTTCACCCAGAAGACGTCCGCCGGCGTTTCGGTGGCCCCTGCCGCGTCCGAGAGTCGCTGGTCGCGGCACGCGCGCACCCAGGGACTTCGCTAACCGCGCGGGTGCCGGAGTTCTCCATGGAATTGCAGATTGACATCGGCGGCCGAATCCACGCCGTCACCGTCGAAACCAGGGACGGCTTGTGTGAGGTGACCAGCCTCGGCCAGACCTGGATGGTCGACGTCGCGGCCATCGACGCCTCGACGTTGTCGCTGATCTTTCCGGATCGCGGTTGCGCCAGCCTCGAAGCCGGCCTTGCCGCGGGGATCTCGCCCGGCGCGTTCGACGTCCACCTGGCCGGCGGCACCACAAGCGTGCGCCGTCTGGGCGGCGGCCGATTCGGTGGCCGGGGCACGCAGGCCGCGCAGGCGGTCGGAACCCAGCAGGTGCTCGCCCCGATGCCCGGAAAAGTCCTTCGCGTGCTGGTGAAGGCGGGCGATCAGGTGAAGGCCCGGCAGGGGCTGGTCGTGGTGGAAGCGATGAAGATGGAGAACGAACTGCGCTCGCCCAAGGACGGTCGCGTGGTTGACGTCCCGGTCGCCGAGGGGATGTCGGTCGAGGCGGGACGTCTGCTGGTGGTGGTCGAATGACGCTCGTGCGGACATGACACTGAAGGACCTTGCGCGCGAAGGGCTGAAACACGCGAAGAGGGTTGCGGGGCTTGCGCTCGTCCTGATTGCGGCCGGCATCGTCACCAGTTTCAGCGTCGAACTTGGACCCAGCCTGCGGGGGCGCGCCGAAATCGCGGCCTCGGGCGCGATACGCCGCCCGATGCACATCGGCGCCCTGTCGGTCCGCCTGTTTGACGGCCGGTTCGTTGTTCGCGATCTGATCATCGAGGGGCTCACGCCGCGGGAGACACCCTTTCTGGCGGCCGGAGAAATCGTCGTCTCGATGCCGCTCTGGTCGCTGCTGCGCCGCGCGCTGATTCTCGAGAGCATCGAGGTGGTCGACTGGCGGCTGACGATCGACACCTGGCCTGGCGATCGCAATAACACCC
>Ga0194060_10000022_pt1 | contig 105338 bp, 105 predicted proteins | sample SepL225m_MetaG_FD_163427 | JGI IMG/M metagenome (GOLD analysis project Ga0194060, IMG submission 163427) | Anoxic zone freshwater microbial communities from boreal shield lake in IISD Experimental Lakes Area, Ontario, Canada - Sep2016-L222-5m | ecosystem: Environmental > Aquatic > Freshwater... | reverse complement strand
CTGCAGTCCCCTCCCATTGGCCGCTCGGGCAGCCTCCGCCAGATTGATTTAGCCATCAGACTGAGCCCAAAAGTACCCTCCTCTGATTCGACCACTACGGAAACTCCTTGCTCTCAAATTTTCATCGGACGGAAATTCAACTAAGCCATTTGCCAATGTAAAAGCGCGTCTATGATTCTGTTGCTTTGGCAAGATCCCGCGTAATAACCTATTTCATGTAGGGTTGGTTCTGGACAATTAGTGTGACCTGTTACGAGAGGTTTGGTTGTGTCAAGTGAGCATATAGATTTATCAGAATACTTAGACTTCGAGGAAATCCGATCATCAGTAAGAAAACTCAAGAATTGGATTGACATATATGGGCCTATCCAAGAAATTAGTGAAGCTAAAGTAAGAGAAATCCCAATAGAAAAAATATGGTCTGAGCTCTCAGACGATAACAATGTATCTCTGCATATTGGAATACTTAAATCTGCTGATCGATTCTTTGTTTCTAATATTTCAAGTAACGTAAATGATAATTCGTACATAGAAACCGCACTATTCACTGATTGTCCAGTTTGTGGAAATAATGACGATGATTTTGACGAAGAAGAAAATCTTAGTTGTTTATGCGAAGGGAACGGTAGGCTTTTTATAGACTTAGAAAAGCTTCTTAAGAATGACAGTAATATCTCAATAAACATCTTTATTGAACCAGCCTAAAAGTGGGTAGAAAGACTAATCCCTGGTGAGTTGCGCTGTCTAGTCTTCGGCATCCTCAACGACACCACAAGTAAACGAATAAGGCCCACAATCTAACGAAAATAGATTTGCACTGGGAGCCCCAAATTCATACATTGGTGCTAGCAATTTCTTCTGCTCATCATTAATTTCAAAAATGCAATCGATGTAGAGTAAATAAGTTTCATCATCTTCATCAAAAACAACATTTTCTTCAATCGCTGAGCTTTGAATCAGTAAATTTTCGAATATTAATCGAGCATTAGTCTTACTCTCCCAATTCTCTAATACAAATTTGGTCGAGAGAGCGATCTCAAAATCTTCATCGCCTTCTGTTTCACCGATATAAAATGACGCTAAATATTTTTTCATGATCCGGACCTCCTACATAGTGAGACAAACTTGCCTAGATACACCATTCCTTTAGCCGATGCTGGTTCCATTTGAGAAAGTTGTGGTGAGCGTAATAAGTAGCAAGCCCATTGGGCACGGGAAATAGCAACATTTAGACGGTTAGGTGAGAGCAAAAATTCAATACCCCGAGGTAAATCTTCGCTTGATGACGTGGCCATAGAAACAAAGACTATCGGCGCTTCTTGCCCCTGGAACTTATCTACTGTTCCGAGTCATCTGATGCACTTGCTAAGTGCCCCGAGTGGGGGTCGAACCCACACTGGGAGGATTTTAAGTCCTCTGCCTCTGCCATTGGGCTATCGGGGCCACGTGAAGAAGTAAATCTACACTCTTTTTATAGCTCTAATTTCCAGCGATAGAACGAGCGATTCCATCCAAAATATCCGATTCGGATGCCACAAACTCAGTGGCCACTGTTGCTTTCATTACCTCTGATAACACTAAGGATCCTGCAGGTATTACATCGACGCGGCCAGGGTGCATGTAGCCAAGGGCTAAGCGCTGTGCATGGGTCGATGTTAAAAACATCTCTGCGACTTCACGAGTTTTATCAGCACTGATTCGTGATAAATGAATTGCATAACGATCATATTCTGGTAATCCAAGGGCGGCAGCTGCAACTGTTGTTGCAGTGCCAGCTACTGCAATGAGAGTTTTAGCCGTTGTAATCGGAACTATTACTGCCGCCTTTGCAATCGCCTCTTGAATATCAATACGAGCTTTATCAATCTCATCAGTATGCGCGGGATCGCTAGTGAAGTGGCGCTCGGTCATGCGAACGCAGCCGATGTTGACGCTCTTTGCAGATTGAACATGTGTAGTTCCGAAGACAAACTCGGTTGATCCCCCACCAATATCAACAACTAAGAATGGTCCATCGGCTGGTGATAAATCTTGAATGGCACCAGTAAACGAGAGTGATGCCTCTTCCTCTCCGCTAATTACTTCGGGCTCTATGCCCAGACGCTCACGGACTCCATCGACAAATAAGTGGCGATTTGTGGCATCGCGCGTGGCACTAGTTGCACAGAAGCGAATCTTTTGAACTCCGCGCTTTGCGATTTCGAGAGCGAATTTATCAACGGCCGCTAAAGTTCGGACAATTGCATCGGGGTGGAACTGGCCTGTTTCATCGACGCCTTGGCCAAGACGGACAATCTCCATTGTACGAATAACTTCACGAAAGTTATCGCCCTCAATATCGGCGATAAGCATTCTGATTGAGTTGGTACCGCAATCAATTGCCGCTACTCGCATGGAATGCTCTCCCACCACTTAGGTAATTTCGCTAACGCTTCATCTCCGAGTGGGTTTACGTCGGGACCCGCGGCAAGTGAGTGCGCAACAAGTGAGTGCAGGCATTTAACGCGCGTTGGCATTCCGCCGGCAGATACGCCATCAACTTCAGGAACTTCGATGCCAAGGGCTGAGCGAGCTGCGATGTAATCATCATGGGCTGCGTGATAGGCGCCGGCTAATTCAGCATCGGTTGATAGGCGATCATTCATCTCACCCATTAAGCCCGTTGTCTCTAGGGTTGAAATGACGGCGGTTAACCGTGGACAGGTTGCGTAATAGAAAGTTGGAAATGGTGTGCCATCGCCTAAGCGGGGTGGGGTTTCAACGACTGCGGGTTTTCCGCATGGACAGCGATATGCGATTGCATGAACATCACGAGGTGTGCGACCTAGTTGTGTTTCTATACAATCAATATCGCTCTGACTAACTTCTTTCACTTGTCGCCTGATTCGCTAATCGATGCGATTAATCGCGTGTACCAAGGCTGGCCATCGGTAAGTGAGTTCGCGACTTTAGTTGTTGGCGCGGCATCTGTAGTAGCTGTGCCCTCGGTGACGATGTACTGGCGCTCACCTGGTAGAACAAAGTGCAGACGTTCGCGGGCTTGGGACTTTACATACTCGGGATTTTGCCAGAGCAGTAACTCTTTACGTGCAGCATCTAAAGCTTTGTGATCGGAAACTAATTGAGCATTCAGCGCGCTTATTTGAGCACGTTGAGTGAAGTAATGCTTAATCGGAGGTGCAAGCGTTAACGCTAAAAAGAAAAGGATTGCCGATAGGGCCAACGTGCGCCCCGATGTACGTCGACGTCTGAATGAAAGTTGTCGACGTGCCATCGGTGCTACTACTTAAGCCTTAAAGCGCGGAAATGCATCACGGCCGGCATAACGTGCACCGGATTGAAGCTCTTCCTCAATACGTAGTAACTGGTTGTACTTAGCCACGCGCTCTGTACGGGCAGGTGCACCGGTTTTAATCTGTCCGCAGTTAAGGGCCACAGCTAAATCGGCGATTGTTGTATCTTCGGTCTCACCAGATCGGTGGCTCATCATCGTGCGATAACTTGCATGATGGGCCATTTCAACTGCATCAATAGTTTCAGTAAGTGTTCCGATTTGATTGACCTTAACAAGGAGTGCGTTGGCGGTATTGCCAGCAATTCCACGTGCCAGACGCTCAGGGTTAGTTACAAATAAATCATCTCCAACGATCTGGATACGTGAGCCAAGAACGCCAGTCATCTGCGTCCAGCCGGCCCAATCCTCTTCATTGAGAGGATCTTCAATAGAAACGATTGGGTAGGCATCCACTAGGGATGTGTAATAGGCGATCATTTCATCAGATGTCTTGAGTGCGCCCTCAAACTTATATTTGCCATTCTCATGGAACTCAGTAGCTGCAACATCCATCGCGAGTGCGATCTCTGTACCGGGCTTAAAGCCCGCGGCAGTAATGGCCTCCAGAATTAGGTCGAGTGCTGCGCGATTGCTCTCAAGGTTTGGCGCAAAGCCACCTTCATCGCCGACACTGGTTGCAAGTCCACGCTTTTTAAGAACTGCCTTAAGTGCGTGATAAATCTCGGCGCCCCATCGCAATGACTCGCGGAAAGTTGGTGCACCAATCGGTGCAATCATGAACTCTTGAATATCAACGTTGGTATCGGCATGTGCGCCACCGTTGAGAATGTTCATCATTGGAACTGGAAGTAAGTGTGCGTTTGGTCCACCGAGATATCGAAAGAGTGAGAGGTCGGCAGATTCAGCCGATGCCTTAGCAACGGCAAGTGAGGCACCGAGAATTGCATTGGCACCCATGCGCGACTTGTTCTTTGTGCCATCCAGCTCGATCATCGCCGCATCGATCAAGCGTTGATCTTGTGCATCAAGGCCAATAATCTCTGGCGCAATTTCTTTGTTTAGAAATGCGATCGCCTTTTCGACACCCTTACCTAAATACCGTGTTCCACCATCGCGAAGTTCAGCGGCTTCAAATGCACCAGTCGATGCACCGCTTGGAACTGCGGCGCGGGCTTGTGTTCCATCCTCTAATTCGATTTCAACTTCAACCGTTGGATTTCCACGGGAGTCGAGAATCTCACGGGCTCCAAGAGCTTCGATAATTGCCATAGCGTTTCTCCTTCGTCACTTAAATCTTTGTGCCGGGTGAGACCTCAACGCTGAAATCACACAAACTTTGATGTGCCAATCCTACCGTGCCTCAGTAGTGGCTATCTGTTGGCTCAAACGCATGGCCTCCTTGCGCAAGGCCGATTCAGCGTCCACTCCATTGGCATGCGCCCATGCGATCACCGTCAAAAGCGCGGCTCCTACAGCGCTTTCATCGGCGGCATTACTTAGATCCACATTTTCTGGGGTCAGTACATCGACGCCAAATTTAGATGCGCGGTATAAAAGTTTTTCAATTAATGGCAGAGCTGGCTGCGCCATAGCAACTCCATCAAGAGCAGAAGTTCTTCCTTTTTCTTGCTTCTTAATCTCTTCCCAGTTTTGTAATACTTCAGCCGAATCCCGTACCTCCACGCCCGCAAATACGTGGGGGTGGCGACGGATTAACTTGTCTGCGATCGATTGCGCTACATCTTCAATTGAAAATGGATCCGTTGTATCTTCTTGAGCTATACGTGCGTGGAAATAGACTTGGAGTAAGACATCGCCAAGCTCTTCACGCATATCAACTCGGTTGCCACTTTGTACGGCATCTACAAACTCGTATGACTCTTCGAGTAAGTATTTAAGTAAGGACTCATGTGATTGCTCAGCATCCCAAGGACATCCTCCTGGCGAGCGAAGTTGGTCCATAACTTCAGCAAGGCGCTGAAGTTGTGAACCTTCCATCGGCGTGAATTACTTTGTAGCTGGAGTAACTGCAGGGCTTGCAGAGTCGGTAGCAACAACATCGGCAACGGCGCCATCCCATTTACCATAGCGAGGGTTAACCGTTACGCCTAACTGCTTTGCCTTTGCTACTACGAGCTTTTGAACTGTAGCTCCAAGATCGGCCTGTGCAACTCCGCTTGCGGTAAGTGCTTGGCTAATCTTGTCTGAGAATGTCATTGCCTCGATATATGCATCTAAATCATTTGGTGCAATTCCTGCAGAGACTAATGCCTTAGGCAAACCTGCCGCACCGCCAACTTGATCGATGATGCTTTGACGACGTGTATCGATTTCGGCTTTAGAGACTGTAATTTTTAACTCTTCGCCAGTGGCGCGAAGAAGGGCGGTTAATAAGTGAAAGCGGAGTTGTCCACGATTGAGTGCCTCGCCAGTTTCAAGCTGCATCTGTGATGTATCAACGCCAACACGAGCGGCGATGATTGCATCGATACTTGACTGAACAGTTGCTTGCGTGATCTTTGTATCACCCAACGTTGCCGCTGCTCCAACTTGCGAGCAACCAGTTAAAAATAACGCTGTTGCTACGGTTAGGACACCAAGAATCTTCTTCACTATGAACTCGCTTTCGGTGGTTCGCTCAGTTGGTTGACGGCCTCGACGACCCAGGCTAGAAGAGAAGTATCCACTATGGCGGGAGCACTCTTGGACGGATTCCATGAATTACCCGTATTAAGTGCAACTAATACGGTGCTGGCCGCCGATTTATAGAGGGAGCCTGGGTATAAACGTGACAGGCGCAACTGCTTGGACTCAGGCAGCGTTAAGGGTGCTAATCGCAAAAACTTTCCTTGAACTACAACCTCGGTTAATTTAGCCGCCTTGGCCCGAGCTCGCAGTGAAGCAACACCCAATAGGGCTAGCGCCTCTTCTGGAAGTTCGCCAAAGCGATCTAAGAGTTCGGCATGGATTGATTCAACATCTTCATTATTTTTAACATCGGCCAGACGTCTATAGAGATCCAAGCGCAAACGTTCGCCTGGAACATACTCCGTTGAAAGGTGGGCATTAATAGGTAGTTCGACTTTGCACTCGCTAATTTTCTCTTGGGTTTCGATAATTCCAGCTTTGTAATCATTTACCGCTTCCCCCACCATGCGCATGTAAAGATCAAAGCCAACGTCGGCGATATGACCGGATTGTTCACCACCCAGTAAATTACCGGCTCCACGAATCTCAAGATCCTTTAACGCAACTCGCATTCCTGAGCCCAAATCAGTATTTGCCGCGATTGTCGTTAATCGTTCATGTGCAAGCTCTGATAGCGGCTGATCGGCAGGGTAAAGGAAATATGCATATGCACGTTCACGGCCACGTCCTACACGGCCACGAAGTTGGTGGAGTTGAGATAGACCAAAGCGATCGGCGCGCTCGACGATTAAAGTATTGGCATTTTGAATATCTAAACCGCTTTCGACAATTGTGGTACTGACAAGAACATCAAAGTCGCGGTTCCAAAAACCGAGAATTACATCCTCAAGTGCTCCCTCACTCATCTGGCCGTGCGCGATACGAATCCGCGCTTCGGGCACTAGCTCTTGTAATCGCGATGCTGCTTGATCAATTGTCTCAACGCGGTTATGGAGATAAAAGATCTGACCGTCACGTAAAAGTTCTCGGTGAATAGCCGCTGTGATCTGTCCCTCTTCAGCCGGACCCACATATGTCAAAATCGGATGTCGCTCTTCAGGTGGCGTCGTAATCGTCGACATCTCACGGATTCCGGTAACTGCCATCTCTAAAGTTCGCGGAATAGGTGTGGCCGACATCGCCAAAACATCAACGGTAGTGCGCATCTTTTTTAACGCCTCTTTTTGTTCAACACCAAAGCGCTGTTCCTCATCGACAACCACTAAACCTAAATCTTTGAAGACAACATCACTTGAGAGAATTCGATGTGTACCAATTACTACGTCCACAGTGCCTTTTAATAGTCCTTCGATGACCTCTTTGCCCTCTTTAGCGGTGTTAAAACGCGATAGCCCGGCAACTTTTAATGGAAAGCCTGCATAGCGCTCGGCAAATGTTTTTGTATGTTGCTGAACAAGAAGTGTTGTTGGAACAAGGACGGCGACCTGTTTTCCATCTTGTACGGCTTTGAATGCTGCGCGAATTGCAATCTCTGTTTTGCCGTAACCAACATCTCCGCAGATAATGCGATCCATCGGGTACGGGCGCTCCATGTCGGCTTTGACATCATTGATTGTCGAGAGTTGGTCGGGCGTCTCGATGTATGAAAATGAATCCTCTAGCTCGCGCTGCCAGGGAGTATCTGGTGAGAATGCAAAGCCAGGCGAGCTGGTTCGAGCCGCGTACAAACGGATAAGCTCTCCGGCAATCTGGCGGACGGCTTTGCGTGCACGCCCCTTAGCCTTCTGCCACTCACCGCTTCCGATTCGGTGAACAGTTGGTGCCTCACCTCCAACATATTTACTGACCTGTTCAAGTGCATCGGTCGGCACAAAGATTCGATCCCCCGGTTGACCACGCTTAGCCGATGCATATTCGATTACTAAATATTCGCGGGTTACATTGGCGACGGTTCGCTGAACTAGTTCAAGGTAGCGACCAATTCCATGTTGCTCATGAACAACAAAATCTCCAGCACGAAGCTCTAAAGGATCGATTGCAGCCTTTCGCTTTGACGGCAGTCGCGCACCGTCTTTTACACTGCCCTTGCTGCCGGTTAAATCGCGCTCAGTCATAAAGAAAATCTGACCGCTCTGGCTCTCGAAGCCGTGGGCGATGACTGAGGTAGTTAAGTGAATGCTGCCTTTAGTTGGTGTTGCATGAAGTCTTTCAACGATATGAATTGGTAGATCTGCATTTCTAAATATCCCGGCATAACGTTCTAACATGCCATGTCCGTGAGTTGCAAAGACAACGGTGTAGTGGGCATCAACGGCAGCTCGTAGCGCCGCAATCGTACGATCAATATCTCCTCTCATTGGGTCAATGGCGCGATAATCCAGGAACTGCGTATCCTCGGCTAAATCGCTTCCAAAAGGGTTAAGTGAGCTTGTTTTTAAAGAGAGCGAAGCAATTTCCTGCATCAACAATTCCCACGACATATATGTACCAGAGCCATCATGAATAGGAGCGACTGCTCCGTGTGCGGCATTTGACCATGATGCATTGAGAAACTCTTCATTGGTAGCTAGTAAATCTCCTGCTCTAGATTTAATTCTCTCGTAGTCGATGAAGACCACGCGCGTATTGGAGGGCATTCGAGCTAACAGAGTTTGAGTCTCATCAACTAATAGCGGAATTAGAGACTCCATTCCTTCAAATGAAATCCCTTCACTTATTTTTTCTAGTAGTTCGGCGGCCCCTGGCAGGCTCGCTTTGAGTTCAGCCGCACGAGCTCGCATGCTTGGTGTAATAAGCATTTCGCGACAGGGAAAGATTTCAATGCTTCCAACTACTGGTGCAAAGGTCCGCTGATCGGCAACTTCAAAATAGCTTATATCTTCAATCTCATCACCAAAAAAATCAATGCGAATTGGGTGTGCGCTCAAGGGTAGAAAGAGATCTACGATTCCACCACGAACTGCAAACTCACCACGTCGCTCAACTAAATCAGTACGTGAATATGCCAAGCTCGATAAGTGGCGAACTAATAAATCCAAGGACTGCTCTTTGCCGATTTCTAATTTGAGCAGTGTGGATCTGCCAAGATCGCCAATGATTCTATGAATTGCCCCGCGCACAGGAGTTACAACTATTGGATTAATTCGCTGCTCTTCTTCCAAACCATAAAGTGTTGAGATTCTGCGAGCCACCGTATCGCTGCGTGGACTTAAGCGCTCATGTGGCAAAGTTTCCCATGCTGGAAACTCCATGACATTGCCGTGAAGTTCGCGCAGTTCGCTTACTAAATCTTCAGCACTGCGACTTGAACTAGTAATCACAAGAATCGGTGAATCAACTACCTGGGCTGCAAGGAGAAAGGGGTACATTGCAGAAGGAGCAACAGTGTTTAGGGCATGGTCCGTGTCAGGGATTGCGCCAATTAATCCGCGCATTCTCCACCCCCAAACGTCTATTGGCCCCAACTCCCAATGGGAGGGGGCTTACAAGCACTGAGTCTAATTTATTATGAGCAGCGCTCGATACCTGAGAGGATTGCCCAATGAATACGCGCTCTAGCGGGGTCGCAGCAGATGATGCTGAACTACGTAGTGATGTGCGTCGCTTAGGAGATTTGCTCGGCCAAACGCTTGTGCGTCAAGAGGGCCCAGAGCTATTAGCCCTCGTAGAAAAGGTACGAAAGGCCGTACGTGAAGGAAACGATGTAGAGCTTCTTGAAACCTTATCGGTTGAAGATTCTGTGCAGTTAGTGCGCGCATTTAGTACCTATTTCAACTTAGCAAATATCGCAGAGCAGGTTCACCGAGCACGAATCTTGGCTAATGCCCGAGCGGAGGGCGGATCATGGTTGGCGCGGGCCGTCGATAAAATCGAAGCGGCATTAAAGGCTCAAACACCCGGGCATGAGTTATCAATTGAAGAGATCTCCAAGTGGATTAATGAAATGTCGGTCAGGCCAGTCTTTACTGCACACCCAACTGAGGCCGCACGTCGTTCAGTCTTAAGTAAAATGGGAAGCGTCGCAGATCTACTTGATGATTCGCGCAATCCATCGCAAGGCGAACGCCTTGCTGAAACGATTGATCTTTTATGGCAGACCGATGAGCTCCGTGTTGGACAGCCCGAGCCACTTGATGAGGCGATGAATGCGCTGTATTACCTGGATGATTTATTTCGCCAGACTGTTCCAGAGGTACTCAATGACTTTGCCCACCAATTAAAGCGCATTGGAGTTGAAGTTCCAGTAACTGCCAGACCCTTATCCTTTGGAAGTTGGATCGGTGGTGACCGCGATGGAAATCCAAATGTCACCGCTCAAGTAACAACTGATGCGATGGTGCTACAAGTTGGTCATGCAATTCGCGTAACAATTGCGGCGATGGATGCGCTACGCCAGATGCTTTCAATATCTACAAGGATTATCGGTGCAACGCCTGAGTTAACTGCATCTGTTGAAGCGGATTTACAACACATTACCGAGTTTGAACCGCGTTTCTTACGTCTTAACGCCCAAGAGCCTTATCGCCTTAAGGCAACTGCGATAGTGCACCGGCTGGCTTTAACTCGTGATCGTCACGCTAAGGGCGCATCGCATATAGAGCATCGAGATTACGCCGATAGCGCCGAATTAATCAAAGATTTAACCCTCATGCGGGACTCCTTATTTGCCCATAAAGGTGAACTGATAGCTACGGGTCTTCTTGAGCGCACTATTCGCACAGTTGCAGCATTTGGAATAACGCATGCCACGATGGATATTCGCGAGCACTCCGATGCCCATCACCATGTATTGAGTCAAGCAACTGGGGTTGCTAACTACATTGAAAAAACCCATGAGGAGAAGTTCGAAATCCTTACCGCCCTCCTTGCTACTGATACAAACTTGAATTTAACTGGATTAGATGCCCAGGGGCAAAAGACGCTAGATACATTCTTTGCAATCGCCGATTTAATCGATCGCTTCGGATCACAGGCAATTGAAACCTATATCGTCTCAATGACTAAGGGTGCCGATGATCTAATCGCCGCAGTAGTTATCGCTCAACAGGCCGGACTAGTCAACCTTCATAATAAGAAAGCACGTATTGGTTTTGCGCCCCTCCTTGAAACCGTTGCCGAACTTCGCTCAGCTGGTGAGATTCTAGAAAAGCTACTGAGTAATGCCGCTTATCGCAATGTAGTGGCACTTCGTGGAGATGTTCAAGAGGTAATGCTTGGTTACTCTGACTCCAATAAAGATGCAGGCATTGCAACGAGTCAGTGGGAGATTCACCGAGCACAACGTCGCCTACGCGATATTGCAATGAAATTCGGTGTAACACTTCGTCTCTTCCATGGTCGAGGCGGCTCTGTTGGTCGAGGCGGAGGTCCCACGTATGAAGCACTCATTGCACTTCCTTGGGGATCTGTAGATGGTCAAATTAAAATGACTGAGCAAGGCGAAGTCATTAGCGATAAATACTCTTTGGCATCTCTGGCCCGTGAAAACGTTGAACTAACTCTTGCAGCATCACTTGAGGCAACGATCCTCAATCGTGGCCCAAGGCAATCCATTGAAGATTTAGCGAGCTGGAACGAATGTATGCAGCTAGTCAGCGATAGATCCTTTACTTCCTACCGCGCATTAGTTGACCATCCAGATCTTCCGGCCTACTTCTATGCATCGACCCCAGTTGAACATTTAGGAAATCTATTCTTGGGTTCACGCCCATCGCGACGTCCCGATGCAGCTTCTGGGTTGGCCTCATTACGTGCGATCCCATGGGTATTTGGATGGACGCAGTCTCGTCAGATCGTTCCAGGATGGTTTGGTGTCGGCACTGGTTTAAAGGCGGCCCGCGAGGCGGGTAAGGGTGAGGTTTTGGCAACAATGCTTCATGAGTGGCACTTCTTCAACACATTTATCAGCAACGTAGAGATGACCTTAGCTAAAACAGATTTAGTTTTAGCCCGTCGATATGTAGATGTCCTTGTTCCTAAAGAGCTCCATCACTTTCTCGATGAGATTCAGGCTGAGTTCGATTTAACTGTTGCTGAGATTCTAACTTTAACAGGCAAAGATTCATTACTCGGAGATCAAGAGATTTTGGCCCGAACTTTGCAAGTACGCGATGCTTACTTATCGCCAATTCATTTACTGCAAATTAACCTATTAAAGCGCGTGCGAGATGCGGGAAACTCTGCCGATCCAGTTTTGCAGCGTGCCCTGCTTCTTACTATTAATGGTGTCGCTGCTGGCCTTCGAAATACCGGTTGATGCTTAAGAGTTAAAACGGGTTTGTGTCTGCTCTAACCCTGCAGAAATTAATGACTCAACAACATCGGCGCCGCGGTCAATAAACTCTCCGAGCTCTTTCTGCTCAATTTTTGAAAATGCTTTAAGAACGAAGTCGGCAGGATCTTGTTGACCCATTGGCCGGCCTATTCCCAGACGAACCCGGAAATACTCTGCAGTTCCAAAGGCTGAAGTCATCGATTTAAGACCATTGTGGCCGTTATCGCCTCCACCAATTTTGCTGCGAATTGCGGCAAATGGAATATCGAGTTCATCATGCAGAGCAATAATGTTATTTGTTTCAACAGAGTAGAAATTTGCAAGGGCCTTTATCGGTCCACCGGTTTCATTCATGTAGCTCTTGGATCTTGCGAGAATAATTGAATGAGCGCTCTCACCTACGCCTAATTTATAAGCTGCTACTTCAGTGCGAGACTTATGTGAGGATAATTTGATGTCATGACGTCGAACAAGCTCGTCGATGACCATCGCACCCACGTTGTGACGGGTGGCAGCGTACTGATCTCCCGGATTTCCGAGTCCCACTACCAACCACGTCATAACCGTAAGCGTAAGGGTTAAGCCTTCTACTTTTCCGTTTCAGGAGCAGCTGCAGGTGCTGCCGCGCTTGCATCTGCGGCCGCAGCAACTGGTGCTACTTCTTCAACTGCAGTTGAACGCTCAGATAGGTGAACGACGATCATCTTCACATCTGATTCAAGCTCTACACCTGCTGGAAGAACTACATCGCCTGCATAGAGAGAAGTACCGGCGGCAAGGCCAGTGATATTGAGCTCTAGGAAGTTAGGGATTGCAGTTGCCTCAACGCGAACGTCGATTGTGTTGTTTACATGCTCAAGAACGCCATCGCGATCGTGCTCGCCGACTGCGTGGATAGGAACAGATACGACAACTTTTTCTCCACGACGAACAAGAACTAAATCAATGTGCTCAAGAATCTGCTTAAGTGGATGACGCACGATCGCCTTTGGAAGTGTGAGTTCGGTCTTTCCATCGATAACGATATCTAGCAAAACGTTTGACTGCTTAAGAGCTACGCCGAGTTCACGTGCTGGAAGTGTGATGTGCTGTGGCTTCTCGCCATGACCGTAGATAACGGCAGGAACTAAACCATCGCGACGTGCACGACGTGAGGCGCCTTTACCAAATTCAGTACGAACTACGCCGTTGATAGTGATCTCTGCCATTTTATAACTCCTCTAAGTGGAAACTTCGGTTTAAACACAAAGTCCCAGCAGGAGAACTAACCCACACCGTCGATTACGGAAGTAATTTCATACCCTCGCCGGAACAGGCCAAAGATTAGCCTGCAAGGCCGAGATAGTGCAAATTGCGCTTATGAAAGCCCGTCAAAGAGGCTCGTAACTGAGCCATCTTCGAAGACTTCACGAATGGCCCGAGCTAAAAGTGGGGCGATTGAGAGAACAGTTAGGCCATCGAATTTTTGATCTTCTGATATTGGAAGGGTATTTGTAATAACAACTTCAGATGCTCGGCAATCGCGTAAACGCTCAACTGCAGGACCAGAGAGAACTGCGTGAGTCGCAGCGATGATGACATCTTTTGCGCCGGCTTCAAATAATGCATCCACTGCCTTTGTAATAGTGCCGGCAGTATCAATCATGTCATCGATAACGACGCAAGTTTGGCCCGATACATCACCAACGACGCGACCTACGGTCGCTTCATTTGGGATACGTGGGTCGCGGGTCTTATGAATAAATGCAATCGGGCAACCGCCTAGTAAATCTGACCAACGCTCAGCAACACGGACTCGGCCTGAGTCTGGAGAGACGATTGTTAAACGACTGCGATCAACTTTACTTCCGACGTAGTTTGCAAGCATTGGTAGTGCAAAGAGATGGTCCACTGGGCCATCGAAGAAACCTTGAATCTGTGATGTATGTAAATCAACACACATCAGGCGATCGGCGCCTGCCGTCTTAAAGAGATCGGCCATCAATCGGGCCGTGATTGGCTCACGTCCGCGGCTCTTTTTATCTTGGCGCGCATAACCATAAAAAGGTGCAACGACTGTGATCCGCTTTGCAGAAGCGCGCTTGAGTGCATCGACCATGATGAGTTGTTCCATGATCTGCTTATTAACTGGAGTTGTATGGCTCTGAATTACGAATGCATCGCAGCCACGGACTGACTCTTCGAAGCGAACAAATATCTCTCCATTTGCAAAGTCATATGCAGATGTTGGAGTTAATGGAATACCGAGCTCTGAGGCGACCTCATCGGCTAATTCAGGAAATCCGCGACCTGCAAAAAGACGTAATCTCTTCTCGGACGATAAACGGATCTCGCTCATTTATTAGCCTTTCTTCTCTTTAGCTTCGGCGGCTTTGGCAGATTTACTTCCTGCACGCTTTCGTAGTACCCAACCTAATACATTTCTCTGCTTAGCTCTGCCAACTCCAATTGCTCCCGCAGGAACGTCTTCGGTGATTACCGATCCTGCGGCAGTGTATGCCCCGTCACCAATTGAAACTGGCGCGATGAGCATCGTGTCGCTTCCGATACGGACATGGTCGCCGACTGTGGTGTGATGTTTATCTACGCCGTCGTAATTCACAAAGATGGTTGCCGCACCGATATTGGTGCCCTCACCTATCGTGGCATCTCCAACATAAGACAGGTGTGGAACTTTTGAAGCACGTCCAACGATGGAGTTTTTAATCTCAACAAATGCGCCGGCCTTGGCCCCTTCATCAAGAAAAGTTCCGCTACGAAGGTAGGAGAAAGGTCCAACGGTTGCACCTTCACCAATGACGCTTTCGATGGCAATAGATTCAAGAACGGCAGCGCCCTCCTTAACATCACAATCGGTCAGTGTCGTACGCGGGCCAATAACTGCGCCAGTTGCAATCGTAGTTGTCCCCAAAATAGAACTTCCTGGATGCACCGTTACGTCGCGACCTAACTGTGCGGTCACATCTATCCATGTAGTGGTTGGATCGATAATAGTTACGCCTTCTCGCATCCAGTGCTCATTAATTCGATCGCGCAGCAGGGCTGCGCTTTCGGCAAGTTGAATACGATCATTTACACCTAGAATCTCAGTGAAGTCTTCCAGCAATACTGCGGCAGTTGACTCACCTTCGCGTTTTAAAATGCCGATGACATCGGTTAAATATAGTTCGCCCTGCACATTAGCATCTGTGATTTTTCCAATAGAGTTCATTAATTTTGCACCATCAAATGCATAAACGCCTGAGTTGACTTCAAAAATAAACTTTTCTTCATCTGTTGCATCACGCTCTTCAACGATATGAGAGAGTTCGTCGCTAGCAGTACGAACAATTCGACCGTAGCCAGTGGGATCGGGATGTTCGGCAGTTAACACTGAGGCTGTGAAATTTCCTGAGTTATGCACCTGTAGAAAAGCGGCAAGTGATTGGCCGGTAAGCATTGGGGTGTCACCGGCTAGAACTAAGACTGTGCCACGTATGTCATTACCGGCGAGCGCTAGTTGAGTGGCATGCCCAGTCCCACCACGCTTTTCCTGAAAGATAGTAGTTGCACTCGGCAAAACCTCTGAAATATATTCCTCGACGCTCTGGCGACCAGAGCCAACGACAATGCGAATCTCTTTCGGTTGTAAATGTTCAACGGCGGCAAGTACGTGTCCAAGAAGCGGACGACCTGCAACGCGATGTAAGACTTTGGCGGTATTTGATTTCATCCGTGTTCCCTCGCCTGCTGCAAGGATGATCACGGTTTCAACGGCCACGGTGTGAGTCTATCGGTGGAGATTTACCTTATTGCTCCGCCACCAGGTATCGATCCTGGACCCTGGGCTTCAAAGGCCCATGTGCTAGCCACTACACAATGGCGGAACCCGTATTCTCCCTCATAAAAGGTGATGCTTGTGACCACCTGGCCACGGCCATTAGTTGAGAATCTTCGCCCCGGCCACTGGTCCACTTGCACGTGCAACGCTTCCAACTACGCCACTTGCCGTTAAAGCCACCGCTAAATCAAGGCCCGCCTCTTCATCGGCAACTAAAAATGCAACGGTAGGACCCGAACCTGAAACGAGGGCACCAAGTGCTCCATACTCATGGCCAACTTCTAAAACTAAACGCAATGCCGGACGAAGTGAACAGGCCGCAGCTTGCAGATCATTTACAAGGCAGAGTCCAACTGCCTTTGGATCTGCGGCAAGGAGAGCTTGCATCAATGATTCATTTGTCTGCGGCTGTGTAATCTCAGATTCAGCACGAAGGCGATCACACTCACCATATACGGCCGGTGTTGATAATCCAACGCTCGATAAAGCTAAGACCCAGTGATAGGTACCGCGGGAAAGAGCTGCGGTTAACTGATCACCATGTCCGGTGCCAATTGCAGTTCCGCCACTCAACATAAAAGGTACGTCACTGCCTATCTGCGCAGCAATCTCTGACATCTCTTCGCGGCTCATTCCGAGCGAGTATAAATAATCTATTGCAACAATTGCAGCGGCCGCATCGGCGCTTCCTCCAGCCATCCCACCTGCAACTGGAATCGATTTCTTAATCTCTACATGCACATCAATCTCTAAGTCATACTCTTTTGCCATTAACTCGATCGCTTTAAATGCAAGATTGCTCTCATCTGCAGGAACACCATGTACATGTTCGCCGATAATAGAGATGCTAACGCCGCTATTCTCCTTGGCAAAAGTTACGGTGACATCATCAAAGATTGAAATCGCTTGAAAAACCGTAACGAGATTATGAAAGCCATCATCCTCACGCGGTCCAACCGAGAGCTGCAGATTGACTTTTGCCGGCACGCGCACGGTTACGTTCTTTACTGGCATGAATTGACCCTATTGCCTTCGTTATTAATTGTCAGGTTCTGCGTGAGCGATGGCACAAAAACTTGATATTTCAAGGGCCTCTCCACGAAGAGTTGGATCAATACCGGCCCGCAATAAAACCGCTTCGGCCGCGCGCGATGAACCATATAAAGAGGAGAGTGCAGAGCGCAACATTTTTCGGCGCTGAGCAAATGCGCCATCGATTATTGCAAAGGTTTTCTTACGTAAATCTTCATCTCCTGGAGTCGGGCGGCGAGTAAATGAGACCAGTTTTGAATCTACATTTGGTGCCGGCCAGAAAACCGAACGTGAGATTGAACCTGCAGCTTTTACTTCGGCCCACCAAGCAGCTTTTACCGATGGGATTCCATACTCCTTTGTCCCAGGTTTGCCGGCCAAACGATCGGCCACCTCGGCTTGCACCATAACGACCCCAGTTCGAATCGTTGGAAATTTTTCAAGTAAGTGCAAAAGGACTGGGACTGAAACGTTATAGGGCAGATTTGCAACTAAGACAGTTGGCTGCATCGGTAGCTCCTGCAACGTCAAAGCATCACGATGTATTACCGTCAATTTTTCAGGCTCATCAGCATGTTCGGCCACAGTAATTGGAAGTTGGGTTGCTAGTCGACTATCGATTTCGACTGCAATAACCGACGCAGCACTATTCATTAGCGCTAACGTTAACGAGCCCAGTCCAGGACCAATCTCTAAAGCGATGTCATCGGATGTAACGCCTGCAATGCGAACAATTTTCGTGCATACATTTGAATCAATAACAAAGTTTTGGCCCAGTGATTTAGATGGTTTTAAATCTAGCGCGGTCGCTAGCGCGCGGATTTGTGCTGCACCGAGAAGGTTCATGAGGCAAAGGAACCAAATAGGCGCTCTGCATTATTGCTTAGTTCAAATGCCAGTTCACCGAGATCACACTCGCGTTCAGTTGCCATAGCTCGAACGATGTTTGCAACCTGCGCGGGAGTATTTCCAGCGCCGCGGTGGGGCATCGGGGCTAAGAAAGGCGAGTCTGTTTCGACTAGAAGTTGATTCATTGGAACCAACTTAACGGCCTCTCGAAGTTGCGGCGCGTTTTTAAAGGTCAGCGTTCCAGCAAAAGAGAGAATATAGCCGCGTTCTATGCAGGTTTTTGCCATTGCAACATCGCCTGAAAAACAGTGAAAGATAACTTTCTCAGGTGCACCGACTTCTAGCAAAACCGACAAAACATCATCGTGTGAATCGCGATCGTGAATAACCAGTGCTTTATTGGTTTTCTTTGCCAGTTCAATATGCCATTTAAATGACTCTTGCTGCCTAGCCCGTAACTCAGGCGGCGTACGAAAATAATCTAAACCCGTCTCACCTATTGCGCGTACCCGTGGATGTTGTGCGAGCGCTTCGATGATCGCCCAATCGGCGGCTAAATCTGCAACAACTGGAGCCTCATTAGGATGCAAAGCAACTGCAGCCAATACTGCTGTATCCCATTTCTCTGCTGCAGCTACACACCATGCAGATTGTTCGGCGGAGTATCCAACTTGAACAATACGATCGACGTTTACCGATTTTGCCTCGGCAATTACATCGGCAACCTCTTGAGAGTCAGGGGCGGTATTTGTGATGATCTCCATGTGTGCATGGACATCGACGGTTGCGACGGGAAGTGGTTGCGGTAACGGTGCACGCGGACGATCAATATCGCGTTTGTGGCGGTCAGCCATATTTCTTATGCGCCTGTTTCTAAACGGGGAAATAGGACTGGCGTCTTAGTAACTCTGGCACCTGCTGGTAACTGACCCCACGTTGCTACATCGCTAATCTTTTGCGCAGATAGATCACCTAGTTGTTCCTGGGCTCCGAGACTCTGCCAGAGAATTTCGCACGTTGCCGGCATCACTGGGTGCAGTAGAACCGCTAGCGCGCGCAAAGACTCAGCGGTGTTATATAGAACCTCTTCAAGGGTTTTTTTATTGGCTTCATCTTTGGCAAGAATCCAAGGCTCTTTCTCGGTGACATATCCATTTACTTTCTTACAAAAATCCATAATCGCTAAAATTCCACCTTGGAAATCAAGTTCGCATATTGCTGCATCGGCCTTTGTTACTGCGATATCTAACGCTGCCTGCAGACCAGCATCATGGCTGACGGCGGGCAGTACACCTTCACAGTATTTTTCAACCATAGCAGCAGAGCGTGAGGCTAAGTTGCCAAAGTCATTAGCAAGCTCGGATGTGTACCGGGCCGACATGTCTTCCCAAGAAAATGAACCATCTGTGCCAAATGGAATCGCTCGCAAAAAGTAATATCGAAATGCATCTACGCCAAAGTGATCGGTGATGTCTTTCGGTGCAATTCCAGTCAGTTTGCTCTTACTCATCTTTTCTCCGCCGACCAAGAGCCAGCCATGAGCAAAGACTTTCTTTGGAACGTCAATGCCCGCAGCCATCAGCATCGCGGGCCAAATAACTGCGTGAAAGCGCAAAATATCTTTTCCTACTAAGTGCACATCGGCGGGCCAAGTTTGTGCAAACTTCTTACCACCTTCGCTATCGGCGGCATCGGTTAAGCCAACTGCAGTTGCATAATTTAACAAGGCATCAAACCAGACATAGACAACTTGATCTGTATCCCACGGAACTGGTATTCCCCAGTCAAAGGTCGAGCGCGAAATTGATAGATCAGAGACGCCGCCCTCTAAGAATGAAATGACCTCATTGCGTGCGCTCTCAGGTTGGCATGCATCGGGATTAGAGCGGTAGTGCTCTAACAGCTTGTCAGTAAATGCGGAAAGTTTGAAGAACCAGTTATTTTCGTTGACGAGTTCGATTGGCTTGCTATGAATCGGGCAGCACTTTTGACCATCGATTTCGATGAGATCTCCAGCCAATTTAAACTCTTCACAGCCCACGCAATATGGGCCCTCATATTTTCCAGCATAGATATGCCCTGAATCTTTAAGAGATTGCAGAAATTTTTGTACGCGCTCTGTATGTCGTTTTTCAGTTGTGCGAATGAAATCATCGTTGGCGATATTTAGACTTTCCCAGTTTGGCTTCCAGGCATCGTGAACTAGGCGATCGACCCAAGCTTGGGGCGCAGTTGAGTTCTCTTGCGCGGTGCGCATAACCTTTTGCCCATGCTCATCGGTTCCAGTTAAGAACCAGACTGACTCTCCTTTTTGACGATGCCAGCGAGTGAGTACATCTCCAGCCACAGTTGTATAGGCATGCCCAATATGCGGGGCATCGTTGACGTAATAAATCGGCGTCGTTAAGTAAAAGGATTTATTCACGGGTTTATCTTATTAGCATCAACGACTGCGGCATAAACAATTCGCTTTGCAATACCGAACTCTTGGGCAACCGATGCAATTGCCCCTTTGCGATCCATTCCCGCCCCCTCAAATTCACGCACTCGAGCGACCATCTCATCGGCCGACAGTGATGCCGAATCAGCCGATGCACCTTCAACAACGAGAGTAATCTCCCCCAATACTTCATTGGAGTCGGCCCATGTGGAGAGTTCACTTAAAGTGCCACGTATCGTTTCCTCGTAGCGCTTAGTCATTTCACGACAGATTGCACCCCGACGCTCTCCCCCAAATACACCAGCGGCATCACCCAATGAATCTCCCAAGCGGTGTGGGGCTTCAAAGAAAACCATTGTCCGCTCTTCATGGCGCAGTTTTTCAAAAGAAGCTAACCGAGCACCTGATGCGCGCGGAGTAAAGCCCTCAAAAGTAAATCGATCGGTAGGCAGTCCAGAGAGTGCTACGGCCATTGTTACAGCACTTGGTCCAGGAATAACTCGCACTTCGATTCCATTTTTAATTGCATCGCGCATCAGACGAAAACCTGGATCACTAATCGTTGGCATACCCGCATCTGAAACCACTAAGACTGTAGCACCGGCGCTAAGTTCATCTAAAAGTTCACGTGTGCGATCCTCTTCATTGCCTTCAAAGAAAGATAAAACTCGGGCAGTAAAAGTAACTTCGATATCTGAACATAGACGATGAAATCTTCGTGAGTCTTCGGCGGCGATGATTGTGGCCTCTTCAATCGCCGTTTTTAGGCGCGCGCTGGCATCACCTACGTTACCAAGCGGGGTTGCCGCCAAAATTAAAGCCATAGGACCATCATCTCAGTAATTTCGCCCGTAGTAAGCCATACGATTACGCACATGATGGCCGCCCTTGCTCCAATAGTTATCGCAATCGCATCTCTGGCGCTACGCCTTTTCAACCTATCCACCCCAAAGGGTTTGGTTTTCGATGAGGTCTATTACGTCGATGGTGCGCGAGATTTTTTGAAATTTGGCGTTGAGGTTTCAGGTAGTAAGCCTGAGTTTATTGTCCATCCTCCAGTTGGAAAGTGGCTCATTGCTGGAGGAATTAAACTCTTTGGAGATAATGAGTTCGGCTGGCGTTTTGCTACAGCGCTTATAGGCACCTTGTTGATTCTTCTCTTTGCACGCCTAGTCCACACGCTCTTTTACTCACCACTTATTACCGCCCTTGGCGCTGGTCTCATGGCGATGGATGGGCTTCAACTTGTTCACTCACGCACCGCACTTCTAGATCTCTTTCTAACTTTTTTCATTCTTCTTTCGGTTTATTTTTGGTATCGAGAACGACACTGGTTTGCCGCAATCGCTCTGGGACTTGCGTTAGGAACAAAGTGGAGCGCCTTGTATTTCCTATTACTTTTGGCTCTTGTTTCGATATATAGAGTTTTTACTTCGTACTCTGGCCGCGCGATTATTAAACCCACATTGATTAAATCCATTCAATATGGATTTCTTCCCATCGCAATCTACATAAGTACATGGACGGGGTGGTTTCTTAGTAATCGCGGATGGGATCGAAAATGGTCTCCGAGTGTCATCGCATCATGGTGGCACTATCACGCTGAAATGCTGGGCTTTCATACTGGATTGACCCAGAAGCACTCCTACCAAGCAAATCCTTGGAGCTGGATGGTGATGGGACGACCAACTTCATTCTTCTACGACTCGCCCAAAACATGCAGCTCCAAAAACTGCTCTCAGGAGGTTTTAGCACTCGGTACCCCGATCCTTTGGTGGCTTGGAACTATTGCAGTTGCTATCGCCTTCGGGTTTTGGTTTCAATCAATCTATAAGCGGAAGTTCAACAATGTTTTGAATTTGATTGTGCTAGGTATGAGCGCTGGCTACTTGCCATGGTTTTTCTTTCAGGCCCGCACAGTTTTCTCTTTCTATGCAATCATCTTTGAGCCTTTTATGCTGCTTGCCATTGTCTATTGCATAAAACTCTTACTAGATAGCGCATTAGACCCACGTATTTCAATAGCTATTGTTACCGCGGTAGTCATTGCAATATTCCTCAACTTTATATATTTCATACCGATATTTACCGGTGAAATTATTAACTACAGCGGTTGGTTTAACCGTATGTGGTTGAGCTCGTGGATCTAACTACTGATTAGCTGCCCGAGACTGGTTTAATCGCTCAACTGCGGCATCTGCAAGTTGCTGATCAAATATTTCGTTGCGGGACGGCGAGGCTGCTGCTAGAGCTTCGCGCTCAAGACGCTCTTGCTCATCGCTCCATGCGCCAGGAATAGTTAAATCGATAACACGTTTTGGAACAATCGCCTTAGGTGCACTGACATATGTTGGAACTGGAACTTCGGCAGGTTGCCATGCATTACGAACACTCGCACTTCCTTGAGGGACGATGACAACTCCCTTGAGTTCACGCTCAGATAATGGAATCCAATGCTCTTGTGTATCTCTTGGTGTAACTACTTCAACAAGATTTGTTGCAGATACTCCTGCGGTACGTCGGTGTAACTGCTGAATACGTCGATGTTGAATACTGTCTGCGACACTTTGTCGTCGTACATTAGCGACATAAATTAAAATGCCAGTTACTGGGACAAGTGCATACAAGAATGGCATCGTATTCATAAACCCACCCACGATAGTTGTTGTTAGGGAAAAAATAAGAAGTGTGAAGATGATCCGTCGACGTAATAAGAGCTGGGCAATCTTGGCTTCTCGATCTAAATCAATATGGTGAACACCATGATTGTCGGTTTTATACGCTGAAGAATTAGCGACAACGGTGAGCGCGACTTTGAAGCGCTCAACGGATTTACCAGAAAACTCATTTCGATTATGGATCCAGCGGGGTGCAAAATAGGCCACCCACATGCCGATGATCGCAATATAAATAAGTCCGGAAGCCATGATGTACAAAGATAAAGGAGGTTTCTTTACTTTTCTGGGATTTAGAGGTTACTTAATTGAGGGATTTTCCTTCACAAAACAGATATGGTCTCGCCAATCCCCATCAATATGTAGGTATCGAGCCCTGCCGCCCTCAAAGATATAGCCGGCTTTTTCGGCGACTCTGCGCGATGCGGCATTTTCTGGACGCAGGTTGATCTCAATTCGGTGGAGAAGTAGCGATTTGAATGCATACTCCGTGAGCAGCTCTACGGCAGCGCTGGTATAGCCCTTACTGGCGAAGTTGCGGTCGATCCAGTAACCGATATGCCCCCCACGAAGGGCGCCATATACCACTGCGCCTAGTGAAATCTGACCGATGAGATTTCGATCCTTCCAGATTGCAAAGGTGAAGGAGCGGGCCTGCTTAGCTTCGGTATTTAACGTTCGAACCATCCCGAAGTACGAGGGCAGTAGGTGGTTCTGGTCGGCTTCATCTGCATAGAGCCGGGGAGTTGTTGCCTCCCATGGCGATAGCCACTCTCGATTTTCGGCTCGAACTGCGTTCCATTTTTTGCGGTCTTGATATCTAAGGGGCCGCAAGAGAATTTCATCCCCAAAAATTGTTACGGGCCAGTGTTGATTCATCGTTTTCTTATATGTATCTGCGTTCAAGAATCACGACTGTTACATTATCTCCAGCCGATAGATTGACGTCTTTTTCACTAACGGCGATAAAAGCATTTGCATCTGAAAGTGTAGAAAGCTCTTCCTGTCCTGAAAGTGGGGCGACTGATTTTCCATCCTCGGATAAAACTGCACGGATGTATGTGCGCATTCCCCCGGTCGATTTAATAGCTTTTTCGAGTTTGGCCTTCACGGATGGGCGATGAATCGTTGCCGCGCCAAGCATTGTCCGAATCATGGGGCGCACAAAGAGTTCAAAAGATATGTATGCAGCAATTGGGTCGCCCGGCAGAGTTACAACGGGCGTCTTATCTGGGCCAATCTGACCATAGTTATGACGCCCACTCATCTCAATGGCCATATCAACGGTGGTGATTTCACCTAATCGACTAAGTGTGCGAGTAATAAGATCGAATGAGTCATCCTGGCGCTCACCACTAATAATAATTAAATCGGCTCGGACTAATTGATCTTCAATTACCTTTTGAAGCTCATCCTCATCATCTGGAATAGAGTGAACTCGATAGGCCACCGCTCCGACTTCACGAACGGCAGTTGTTAGAAGCCATGAGTTAGTTTCAAACTCTTCATTACCTACTAGCTCTTTTCCAGGTTCAACTAGATCTGGGCCAGCAGAGAGAACTACTACACGTGGATGAGGCCGAGTTGGAAGATGATCAAGGCCGATTGATGCGGCAAGACCAATTTGAGTTGAGCGGATTCGACTTCCCGCGCGCATGACTAGACGCTCTCCGGCATATATGTCCTCAGAGAGAGTTGCTCCATGGGCATCCAATAAAGGCATATCAAAGGAATCTAAGGGGTTGCAGATCGCAATTAGGGAGGTAAGAAACTCATCTACCCGCGTGTGCTCTGTCATAATCACACCATACTTGTTAGGCCCGTCTTTCTTTGGGATTTAGGCCCACAAATTACAGGGAGAAGGCAATGAATCAGAGCACAGTTAAGAAAGAACTACGTGATCGATTGCGTCGCCAGCGGAGCCAAAAATTCATTCCCTCGAATTTTAATATTATTTTGAAATCTCCAGAAATTCTCGCCGCCACAACAATTGCTTCATATTTTTCATACGGTGTTGAACCAAGCACAACAGAGATTAATCAAGCCTTTCTCAAAGCTGGCAAGCGCTTACTTTTGCCGAGAGTAAAAGGTGAAGTCCTTGAGTGGGTTGAGTGGAGAGGTGAAGAGAACCAGTTGAAAATCACTAAGAAACTCTCCGAGCCAATTGGCAGTCCCACTTTTGATCTAGATGCAATCGATGTCATGGTTGTGCCCGCATTACATATCGATCAAGAGGGTTATCGATTAGGGCAAGGTGGCGGTTTCTATGATCGCGCACTAGCGAACTTACCGGGTTGGAAAATAGGTTTGGTGCATGCCGGCGAGCTAACAAGTGAAATTCTGCCGCGCGAAGTACATGATGTGCCGTTGGATGCGGCGGCGACGCCTTCAATAGTTGTGCGTTTTAAGAGGTAGGGAGATTGCGCGCCATAACGATGCGTTGAATCTGGTTAGTTCCCTCATAAATCTGAGTTAACTTCGCATCGCGCATCATTCGTTCAACTGGATAATCCGAAACATATCCATAACCGCCTAAAACTTGAATTGCATCCTGTGTAACTTTCATCGCCATATCACTTGCAAAGCATTTGCTCGCTGCTGAAAAGAAGCGAAGATCTTTCTCGCCATTTTCACTCTTTACTGCGGCGGCATATGTTAGCTGTCGAGCAGCTTCAATATTCATAGCCATATCTGCCAACATAAACTGCACGCCTTGGAAATCAAAAATCTCCTTGCCGAACTGCTTTCGCTCATGTGCATACTGTTTAGCTACGTCGAGTGCACCTTGTGCTAATCCCAGTGCTTGGGCAGCGATTGTGATGCGTGTGTGATCTAACGTATCCATTGCTAATGAAAACCCTCCGCCGATTTCGCTGATTCGGCGGTCATCGCTGAGTTTCACATTATCGAAGTAGACCTCTCGCGTAGGTGAGCCTCGGAAACCCATCTTCTTTTCAGGGGCGCCGAAAGAGATCCCTGGATCGGATTTCTCGACTATGAACGCGGTTATTCCCTTTGAGCCGAGCGTGGGATCTCCTTGGGCGATGACGGTATAAAACTCCGAAACTCCAGCATTGGATATCCACTTCTTACTGCCGTTAAGTATCCAGCCATCGCCATCACGTTCAACTTTCGTACGCAGTGCCGAAGCATCAGAGCCCGCCTCTGATTCAGATAAGCAGTATGAAAAACCTAAACCTGCAACTAGTTGTGGCAACCAACGCTTCTTTTGCTCAACATTTCCTCCCAAAATTAATGGAAGTGAACCGAGTTTATTAACTGCAGGAATCAGAGATGAAGCTCCGCACACTCGTGCAACCTCTTCAATAATGATTGCTGTTGCAAGTGCATCTGCGCCATCACCGCCAAATTCAACCGGTACGTGTGCCGCACTTAAACCGGCTTTTTGTAATGCATCGGCGGCTTCTTGCGGATAACGATGCTCTTCATCAACTGCTTGGGCGTGTGGAGCAATCTCCTTAAGTGAGAGTGCCCGCACGCTGGCCCGCAACTCTTTATATTCTGCGGGAAGTTCAAATAAGTTTTCCATCATGGTTCTTTCCTATCGCGCGCTGCTAGCTCTTGTAAATACTGGTTGTACTCGGCCAAATCATCGGGTTGGCCCATTGCCGCCTGCCTTAAGCTGTTTCGATCGATGCGCTTTGCCTCACGAGAATCATCTTTGACCCAACTAATAAAAGTTGCAACTAACGCCAAGATAATTGGGATCTCTCCCATGGCCCAACCAATAGAGCCACCTAACTGCTGATCGGCCAAAAGATCTGTTAGCCACGGGGTCTTGAGAGAGGCGAAATATCCTTGATCTATAAGTGTCGTAGAAGACATTAATGCAACTGAGAAGAATGCGTGAATACTCATTGCGGCAAAGACAATTACGATGCGAACTAAGTGTGGGATTCGCCGTGGATTTGGATCTACTCCGATAATTACGTGGAAGAAAAGAAGACCGGCGAGAATGAAGTGAATACTCATGAAGAGATGACCTACATGGCTCTGCATCATTCCACCAAATAGTCCTGTGAAATAGAGAACAAAGAGTGAACCATCGAAGAAGGCAAGGGCGACAATCGGATTGGTATAAAAAACAGCTAATTTAGAGTGCAATGCTGCAAGTAAAGTTCCACGAATACCGCGCTCACTGCTATTTCTTCCCTGTGGCAAAGTTCGCAGTGCAAGTGTTATTGGTGCACCTAGAACTATTCCAATCGGTGCGATCATTCCTAATACCATGTGCGCAACCATGTGATACGAGAAAGCAAAATGCGCATATAGACCAAGGCCTCCGCTCGTTGCAAAATCTATTGCCGCGATGCCGAGAGCAAAAGCTGCGGTGCGCCCAATGGGCCACTTATCGCCGCGGCGTGTCAATACAAGCACGCCTTTTATGTATAGAGCAACGGCAGTAATCAGAAGCCCAATCATTAGCGCATCTGGTTCGTAACTAAAAAAGATTCGTGACCATGTGGGTGGTGGTGGTGTTGATATTCCAGCCACCGCAATAGCTGGGTCGAACTTTTCGCGCGTTGGACGAATTGGGGCTTGGTTCGATGAAAGCCACGCACCCATAGCAACCGTAGAAACCATAATTAAAGCTTCAGCGAAAATTAATCGGCCGAATCCAAGCCAATCAATCGAATCTTTTTGAGCTAAATTTCTGCGGTGCTTATAGCCAATTGTTATTAAAATCAAAGTCAAAATTACTTTGATGATTACTACATAAGCATATGCCGTCGACCATGCGCTCTTAAAATCAAGACGTGCCCATGCGTTCAATGATCCACTGGCAACAACTGCAATTACCGACCACAGCGCGAGTTCGCTAAAGCGGGCTACTGCTAATGGGCGATCTCCTGAATCCATAACGGCAATAGCAATCACTCCGCCAACCCATGCGGAAAGTGCAACAACATGGATGACTAATGAACCGATTGCTAAGCCGTGCGAGCCGCTAGATGCCGCATGACTTTGGAAAACTGGAGCTACTAATCCAATAAGTGAAATAATTAAAAGGAGAGCGGCAGTAAGCGTGCTTCGAATACGAAAAGCTAATGCAGTTACGCTTAATGCCACAAAGGTTTCAAAGAGAAGGTACTGACCCAACGTAATCTGTGTAACAAAGGAGCGAAGTACGGTCGGGTCTAGCGCAACTGAAAGCGACTGACCCAAAATCGATGAAAGCGTGAAGATGATGGTTCCAACGCTTCCAACAACCCATAGAAGAGCAGAGGACCATAAGAGGCGCTTTAATCGCTGCGAAGAAGTGGAAAGTTTTCCATAAACGTCTAAAAGTAGGAAGCCGATTGCAAGCAATAATCCAATTGTGGCGAAACTGCCAATCAACGAAAGATATTTAAATAACGTGCCTAAAGCGATCATCGGTCCCTAAAAAGCTTTCTAGCATAGAGCGACAATCCGACTAAGACAAAAAACGCGAGAATTAAAACTATAATAATGAAAACATTAGTTCCCCAACTGCTACTGGCTGGCGTTTGCGACTGAGTCGGTGTTGGCGTTGGTTGGGTTGGCGTAATCACACTTGGTGCGGAAAAATTAAATGTGAATGATCCCTGCAGAGGAATCTCACCTTCTGAGTAAAGAATATAACTGACTCTGTAAATTCCACTTTCAACTAATGGCTTTAAACCAACCGAAGCATTAACTCCATCAACGGTGATAGTTCCATCATCAACGCGTAGGCCCGATGGATCCGTAACCAAGAGTTCGTTAGCATCAGTTAAGAGCGGTATTTGAGTTGTAAGTGTTACTGAACTCGGTGCAACGGTAAGAGTTGAACCACTAATAGGTAGAGTTGTAATAAGTGAGTTTGCAGAGGCACTTGCCATGCCAAGATATGCAAGAGTGACGAGCAGCACGGCCAAACGCTTGGTTTTCAACTTATTTCCCTCATTCTTTGCTCTCGATTCGACCCTATAGTCCCACTTCTTTAGACTTGGCATCTACCCCCAACAGGGGGGTAGATGCCTGAGATTGGAGCAGAAGTGCCTACATATCAATATGCATGTACTGCCTGCTCTCATGAGTTCGAGGCGGTTCAATCTTTTTCAGATGACTCGCTCACGAAGTGCCCGGTATGTGCTGGAGAGATTCGAAAGGTTTATTCGGCAGTGGGAGTTGTTTTTAAAGGCTCAGGCTTTTATAAGACCGACTCTGCAAAAAAGAAAACTACGAGCGAAAGTACGCCCACCGCTCCGGTCGCGCCGACTCCTAAGTCAGATTAATCTTCGTGGTGAGGCGGTTTATCAGACTTGATTTCAGCTTCGCGCTTTGCCGCTTCAGCGGCGGCCTCAGGGTCGATCTCATCTGAAGTTACATTTGGAAAGAGATCGCTCATGTCAGTAAGTCTAACCGTAGTTATAGGAGTATCGCGTGTTTGAAAAGCTAGGAAGTTTCATTGTCAGGCGTCGAAAAGGCGTTCTTATTATTTTCTTGCTCGGCACGCTTGCTGCTGGAGCCGTTGGCTCTTTAGCATTTGGGAAACTCGATAGCGGCGGCTACTCCGATGCAAATAGTGAGTCAGCCCAGGCAACGAAATATGTCATTGAGAAGTTCAAGGTCCAAGAGCCAATTATCACCTTGGTTGTGGATTCCAAAGCTGGGGTAAGTGACCCACAAGTTGCAGCTAATGCACTAGCGCTAGAAAAAGAGATCGGTGCAGTTAAAGGTATCTCTAAGGTTTATTCTTACTGGTCTACTGGCGGTGCTCCAACGATGCGCTCAACAGATGGCAAAGCAGGATTCATTCTTGTCTACGCAAATCTAAAATCAAATGACTTTGATGGCTTTAGTTCGCTCGGTAAGACAATTCAGCAGAAATTTGATGGTAACTACAAGGGTTTAGAAGTTTATGCAGGTGGTGGCGCAGTCATTACGCATGCGATTAATCACCGAATCGAAAAAGATTTGTTCCTTGCTGAATCAATTGCGATTCCATTGACATTCCTTTTACTTATATTTGTCTTTGGTGCGATGGTTGCATCAGTAATGCCTCTATTTGTTGGCGTTACTGCGATTCTGGGCTCATTTTTCTTGATCTATCTCTTAACACAATTTACTAATGTGAGTGTCTTTGCCCTTAACCTCATAACTGGTTTAGGACTGGGCTTAGGCATCGACTACGCGCTACTTATGGTTAACCGCTTCCGTGAAGAGCTCCACCATGGTAAATCAGTTGAAGACTCAGTAATCACAACGGTAGCAACGGCAGGCAAGACCGTCTTTTACTCAGGTTTAACCGTCTTCGTAACTATGGCATCACTTCTCTTCTTCCCGCTTAACTTCTTGAAATCATTTGGATACGCCGGCATCGCGGTAATTTCACTGGCCGTTCTTGGAGCCGTTATTGCACTCCCTGCGCTGCTTGCACTCTTGGGCGAAAAGGTCGACAAGGGAGTATTTCGACGAAGTGCGATAACTCCAAAAGAGGATGGCCGTTGGGCACAAACGGCTCGCACTGTGATGCGCCGTCCGATTCCAGTTGTAATCGCAGCAGTAACAATTCTTGGAATTATGGCAATGCCCGTTGCAAATATCGCCTTCGCTCAGATTGATTCACGAGTTTTGCCCGCCTCTGATCGAGCCGCGATTTCATCACAAATGATCGAAACCCGCTTTGATGGCCTACTCGGAAGTCCAATCGAAGTTGTTGTACCTAATGGAGTTGGGCATGAGAGTGAAATCTCAAATTTCCTCAACCAGGTAAAGAACGTTGCCGGTGTTGTACGAATCGGTGCTTTTGAGACATACGGCAAAGATATTCGCGTACAGGTTGTCTCTTCGGTCGCATCGCGCAGTACCGCATCAGAGGAAGTTATTCACTCGATCCGTGCACTGGATAAACCAACTGGAACGTTAATTGGTGGAGCTGCTGCAGATTTCACTGATTCACAAGATGGTATTGCCAACAAACTTCCATTTGCCCTTGGTTGGATTGCCTTAACTGTTTTGATTCTCATCTTTATATTTACGGGCTCAATAATCCTGCCGTTAAAGGCGATTATTTTAAACGCTCTTTCCCTCTGCGCCACACTGGGTGCAATCACATGGATCTTCATCGATGGACACCTTAAATGGTTGGTTGGTGACTTCACCGTCACTGGAACCCTTGATACAGGCTCGGTTATTTTGGTAGCCGTTGTTGTCTTCGGTCTTTCGATGGACTATGAGCTATTCCTACTCTCACGTATCCGCGAAGAGCATCTATCAGGAAAAACGAACGTCGAATCCGTGGCCGTTGGTCTTCAACGATCGGCGCGAATCATTACCGCCGCCGCACTTCTGCTTGCCGTCGTATTCGCAACTTTCATGACAAGCGGAGTGACTTCGATCAAGATGCTTGGTTTCGGTGTAGCACTTGCAGTGTTACTTGATGCAACTTTAGTTCGCGCACTATTAGTTCCAGCACTCATGCGCTTATTTGGTGAACGTAACTGGTGGGCGCCAAAGTGGATGCAACGCTTTACTTTAAAGCACTAAGAAAATGTGTCCTAGGCGGGAGTTGAACCTGCGACCTACCGCTTAGGAGGCGGTTGCTCTATCCACTGAGCTACTAGGACTTATAGATATCAGGGGCAATCTTGTCATGAATTATTGGGAGGGCTAGACTCAATATTCAATAGAAAAGGATGTTATTTCCTCATGAAGGGCCAACAATGAAGGCGCTAGTTATAGGCGCGGGCGGAGTTGGCAGCGCTATTGTCAATATCGCATCGCGAAAGAGTTTTATCACTTCCATGGTCGTTGCGGATCGCGTTTTGGCGCGAGCTGAAGCATCGGTAAATCGCATTAAGGATGCAAGGTTTTCAGCCGCCGAAGTTAACGCCGCCGAACTTGAAGATCTGCGTGCACTTATCCGAAAAGTGAAACCCGATGTAGTCGTCAACGCTGTAGACCCACGATTTGTGATGCCAATCTTCTTGGCCTGCGAGATTGAGAATACCAACTACATCGATATGGCGATGTCACTCTCTCGCCCACATGCGCACTATCCCAACTCAGAAACTGGAGTGAAGTTGGGTGACGAACAGTTTGCACGTGACTGGAACTGGAAGGAGCGCGATATCTATGCGCTTGTCGGAATGGGAATTGAACCGGGGATGAGCGATGTTTTCGCTCGCTATGCATCCGACCATCTCTTTAGTCGACTTGATTCAATAACAATTATGGATGGATCTAACTTGACCGTTGAGGGATATGAGTTCGCGCCATCATTTTCAATTTGGACAACTATTGAAGAGTGTCTCAATCCCCCAATCGTTTGGGAAGATGGCCGTGGGTGGTTTACTACTGAACCTTTTAGCGAGATTGAAACCTTTGATTTCCCCGAGGGAATTGGCCCTGTCGAGTGCGTGAACGTAGAGCATGAAGAGGTGATTTTGATTCCTCAGAAAGTTGATGCAAAAAAAGTTAACTTCAAATACGGCCTTGGAGCCCAATTCATTACAACGTTAAAAACTATTCATATGCTCGGTTTGGATCGAAAAGATCACGTTGATGTCCAAGGAATCTCGGTATCGCCGCGAGATTTACTTGCAGCATCTCTTCCAGATCCAGCGACTTTGGGCTCGCGCATGAAAGGTAAAACCTGTGCAGGCGCGCTCGTTAAGGGATTAAATAAAGAGGGCAAGCCATACGCTTGCTACATGTACAACGTCGTCGATAACGAATGGTCTATGGCCGAGTATGGGGATCAGGCAGTTGTTTGGCAGACAGCCGTTAATCCGGTGATCGCTATGGAGTTAATTCATAATGGTATTTGGAAGCCAGAAGGTGTGGCTGGTCCAGAGTGGTTTGATGCAAAGCCCTTCCTGGATTCACTCGAGTCATACGGCACAGAGTGGAAGATTCGCGATGAAGATACTGCAGGGATTCTTGCTTAAATGAAGAAGAGTTTCGATGTTGTCGTAATCGGATCTGGTTTTGGAGGTTCCGTTTCCGCGCTGCGCCTTCGCGAGAAGGGGTACAGCGTCGCGGTCTTAGAGGCTGGACGCCGCTTTAAGGATAAGGATTTTCCAAAGACTTCGTGGCGACTTCGAAAGTTTCTCTTTGCGCCTGCAATTGGATGTTATGGAATTCAACGGATTCACGTTCTACCCGATGTACTGATTTTGGCCGGAGCCGGTGTTGGCGGTGGATCACTTGTTTATGCTAATACTCTCTATCAACCAGGCGATGAGTACTTTAAGGATGCACAGTGGGCATCGATCACGGATTGGAAATCAGAGTTAACACCTTGGTATGACCAAGCTCGGCGCATGTTAGGTGTTATTGAGAATCCATATTTTTCACCAAGTGATCAAGCGATGAAAGATGTCGCAGAAGAGATGGGTGTCGGACATACATTCACGATGGCGCCAGTAGGAATCTACTTTGGTGAAGGCAAAGGGGTTAGCTCAGCCGATCCATTCTTTGGTGGAGTTGGGCCAGATCGAAGCGGTTGTCAGCAGTGTGGCGCCTGCATGACGGGCTGTAAGTTCAACGCTAAAAACACTCTGCCAAAGAACTACTTGGGGCTAGCTGAATCAGCTGGGGCTACGGTTTTTCCAATGACTACGGTTAAATCATTTGCACAAAACAGTGACGGCACTTGGGATATTTTTGCGGTTAGAACAGATGATCCCTTTGCAACGTCGATCAAGTTCAAGGCAGATCAAGTTATTCTCGCGGCGGGAACTTACAACACACAAAAACTTCTCCATAAGATGAAGTTAAAATCCCTGCCTAAACTCTCCAATCATCTCGGTCAGTTATCGCGAACCAATAGCGAAGCATTAACTGGAGCGATGATGCCTACTACTGAAATTGATTTCAGCGCCGGAAGTGCCATTACATCCTCGTTCTACCCTGATGAACACACGCATATTGAGCCCGTTAGATACGGCAAAGGCAGCAACTTCATGGGTCTCATGCAGACCATCATGACCGATGGTTATGACTCAAAGGGGCGCAGGAGACATTGGCTCAAGCAGTTCTTAGCTAATCCATCTCTGCTTGGAAAGATTTTGAATGTACGTCAGTGGAGTCAACGCACAGTCATTGCGCTAACTATGCAAAATGTAGATTCGTCGGTAACGGTTAGTGGAAAACGTGGGTTGTTTGGCTGGCATTTAACATCAAAGAATGATCCTCTAAAACCAAATGCTACATATATTCCAGCAGCTAATGAGGTTGTACGGCGCATCGCAGATAAACACAACGGCATTGCGGGCGGACATGTCGGCGATCTCATCGATGCTCCATTTACCGCTCACTTTGTAGGCGGTTGTGTAATCGGTGAAAATGCCGATCACGGAGTGATTGATCCCTACCACCGTGTTTACAACTATCCGACACTACATGTCGTAGATGGTTCAACAATTACTGCAAACCTTGGAGTTAATCCATCGCTGACTATTACCGCCCAGGCTGAACGCGCATTATCTATGTGGCCAAATAAAGGGCAGGAAGATGTGCGACCAATCCAAGGTCAGGCCTACAAACGTGTATCACCTATCTCACCGAACGAACCATTTGTACCAAAAGGTGCAATTGGTGAGCTAAAACTTTCTTAGGAGATCAGATGAGATCGTGGGCATTAGTTACTGGCGCAACGGCTGGAATCGGTGAGAGCTTCACTCGCTTATTAGCTTCCAACAATTACAACATCGTTCTAGTTGCACGTGATTTGCCTCGTCTACACGAACGCGCCGCAGGGTTGCAGGCGACGTATGGCGTAGAAACCGTTGTTCTTCAAGCCGATCTCTCAACGCATATCGGATCAACTCTCGTTGAAAACTACCTATCCGAGCATGAAATTGATGTGTTGATTAATAATGCAGGTTTTGGAATCAATAAGGCTTTCACCGCAAGTGCACTTGATGCCGAACAAAACCTTCTAGACGTTCTAGTTCGCACCCCGATGAGGCTCATGCACGTTGTACTCCCTGGGATGAAAGCAAGGGATAAGGGAATAATCATCAACGTCTCATCGGTAGCAGGCTTTATAGCTGGCGGAACTTACAGCGCATCAAAGTCTTATCTCACGGTCCTATCTGAATCGCTCAATACCGAACTCAGCGGCACAAAGATTAAAGTGAGTGCTCTTTGCCCGGGCTTCACTCGCACCGAGTTTCATCAGAGGGGGCGGATGTCGATGAAGGGGCTCCCTGGCTTTATGTGGCTCAACGCCGATGCCCTTGTTGCCACAGCTTGGCAAGATGCCCTCAAAGGAAGGGCGATCTCAATCCCAGGATGGCAGTATCAGCTATTAACTTTTGTTATGCGATGGGCTCCTCGGCCAATGGTTCGCAGAATCGGAATGAATGTCCGCGTAAAGCAACGGCGCTAATAGATCGTATTAAACTCACAGCGAATTCTTTGCTTATCTGCCGCACAATCAAGGGTTTTTAAAGGGGCATTGGATAAGATTGCACCATATTCAATGGAGGTTCATCACATGCGTAAACTCGCTTCAGTAAGCGTTGCAATCGTCGTCGCCGCAGGCGTCATGATCGCAACACCGGCAACGGCTGCAACTAAGATTTCAAATGGAGTTACTTGCACGAAATCTGGCGCCTCGACAACTGTGAGTGGCAGTAAATATAAGTGTGCCAAGAATCCATTAACGACAAGTGCAAAGTTAACCTGGTTATCTATTGACTGTATCAACTCTGCCAACGCATATTTGAAGGCGCAGAAAGACTCCGCCGCAATTTCGGCCAATCTCACGGCACAAATTCCAGTGATTGATATTGGAATTGCCAATGAAAACATCAACAAGACGGAGATCCAAACTAAACTTGATGAGGCAAATCTACGACTTGCTGCTGCGAAAACTAAGTTAGCTGCCGCGATTACCGATGCAGATAAGCGAGTATTAACTACTGCTATCAGCTCTTGGACTTCGGCAGTACGTGCATACACAAGCAAGCTCAATAGCATCGCATTGAGTATTCGTAAGCTTGAGTCTGCTAAGGCGACTGCAACTACTCAGCCAGTTCAGTTAAAGGCAGATGTCGCAGATACAAAGGCAAATGCGCAATTAATCTGCACTAAAGGCTTATAAAACTCTTCACAATTAAGGCACGGCCCCGTTACTGAAATTAGTAGCGGGGCTTTCCCTATTCTTAAGTAAATAACCGATACCTACCGTGAGTTAATGCCTACGGCTCTACTGCGAAGATTAGCTCCACTCCTCCTTGCGATTCATATCATGCTTAACTTCTTTCCCTCCATCAAAGGGCAGTGGAGTGAGCTCTATCTATATAACGCTCTTCCTCTATGTGCGATTGCAGTAATACTCACTGCGCCGCGCGTTAATGATCGCGTTGCACGTCCACTCACCGCCGTTGCGATTGCGCTCTGGTGGGCCGGCTCTTTGATATCGAGCATCTCTTCCTACTACCAAGTGAATCTACCTACTCAACTTCTCTCCAATATCGCTTATCTGCTTTTCTATCCCTTTGCGATTCTGGGATTGCCGCGATTGATAGCAACTAGCCGAAAGTTCACACTTCTTGAGATTTTCGATGCATCGATTATCGGCTTGGGGTTGAGCACTCTAGGTACAACCCTGCTGTTGAAGCCTGTTTTGCCGCACTTTGGTGGCGAACTCACTCAAACATTCTTTGCAATCATATACCCCATTACCGATTTGATTTTGATTTCGCTCACATTAGCAACCGTTGCTGCACAGGGAGCTTCCAAACGCGCAGTTGGCCTAGCGATCGGAATCTTAGTTTTCCTCTGTACAGATTTTCTATACCTTGGCATGCATTTGAAAGGTACCTACTCTTTTGGATCTCTCATTGACGATGGTTGGCTACTGGGTCTACTAATAATTGCATTGAGTACATGGCAAGAGAGCGTTGATGCATTAGAGGAACGACCAGTGAGCCCTGTCTTAATTGCAATTTCAGTTTTTTTGAGTGCAACAATCCTGGCTTTGATTGCACTACGACCGGGATATTTTCCAACCTTTGTTCTATTGCCTGCCGTGGTTACTCTGATGTTGGCCTTTATACGGATGACCCTTGCGCTCAAAGCGGCAAGAAATATTGGATATGAACGTATTTTGGCTCGCACCGATGATTTAACAAGTCTTCCTAATCGCCGTACATTGATTTCTGAGATAGAGAGCTTTGTCAGCAAAGACGGCTCACTCCTTCTCTTAGATCTCGATGGCTTCAAACCGGTTAATGATGAACACGGACATGCCACTGGCGACAAGGTCCTACAACAGGTTGCGCTACGTTTTAACCGCGCACTTCCCCATGGTGCACTTCTGGCCCGCCTTGGTGGCGATGAGTTTGGAGTTCTTTATGAAGGCAGTTATGAATCTGCCATGGATTTAGCGCTAGCTTTACGTGCAACTCTTAGCTATCCATTTCTTATCGATAATGAGCAGATTCAAATCGGTGTCAGTATCGGCGTTGCTGCCAACAATGGAACACAGGATTTACTGCGCCGAGCCGATGAGGCGATGTATCGTGCTAAGCGCGAGGGTCTTGGGGTTTGTCGGCTTTAATCTCATGCAGTCGCGCCAAAGACTCAAGACGTTCAGTCGCGTGGTCAACTATCGGCTGGCTATATCCATGGGTATAGCCATCTGGATGCAGCCAGGGTTCATGAATTGTATCGGCCGATAAGTGCGCTAACTCTGGAACATACTTTCGAATATAGGCTCCGTCGGCGTCAAAGCGTTTGCCCTGTTCGATCGGGTTAAAGACTCGGTAATACGGTGATGCATCGGTGCCGCTTCCCGCAGTCCACTGCCAACCATGGGCATTGGATGCAACATCAAAATCAACAAGATGCTCCATAAAGAAATCGGCTCCTAGCTGCCACTCAAGGTGTAAATCTTTAACCAGAAATGATGCAACGACCATGCGAGTTCGATTATGCATCCACCCCTCTTGAACAATTTGGCGCATTGCAGCATCGACAAATGGATAGCCTGTTTTTCCAGACTTCCACGCCTCAAATTTTTCACCAGGTGCGTCATAACGCATCTGGGCAAAGCGCGGTGCGTAGTACTCCTTCTCGGTGTGCGGATTGTTAAAGAGCACATCGGCATAGAACTCGCGCCAAGCAATCTCTTTTCTAAAAGTGTCGTGGTCTTTATCCTCGCCAAGTTCGGCCAAGAGCGTGCGGGGGTGAATCTCGCCCCACTTTAAATGCGCACTAAGTTTGCTCGTGCCATCGATTCCAGCGAGATTTCGACCCTCGTTGTAATTATTTAATCCATTTTTTTGAAAGATTTTCCAGCGAGCTAAGGCCGCTTTTTCACCGGCTGGTGTGATTGATAGGCCTTGCGGTAATTTCCAGTCGGGAAAATTTCGATCAGTGTCTTTGGGAGTAATTGCATTAATAGTTTTAGGCTTTGCCGCCGGCTTTCGCCAACCATGCACACGCCAAGCGCGGTAGAAGGGCGTGTAAACCTTGTACGGTGTGGCATCACTGGCTTTTACAACGCGCCCTGGCGCAACTGCATATGGACTTCCAGTACGAACTAAGGGAATTCCTGCAGCTTCAACCCGTTCATCGCGTCTGGCACCGTAAGGCTCATACTCGGTTGAGATATGAACCGATGTTGCGCCATAACGAAGCATTAACTCCTGTAGGACCTCGACCTGCTCGCCGACCATTACATGCAGTTTGTTATTCAGGGATTCATCTAAGGCCCGCAGCGAGGCAGCTAAATATGCCAAACGTTTACTTCCGCTGTGCTGTATTAGTTTTGGATCGAGTATGAAGAGGGCGATAATCTCATCACTTGTCTGAATCGCCTCCAGAAGTGCCGGGTGGTCGCTGATTCGAAGATCTCGACGAAACCAGATGATGTTTCGTTTAGGCAAAGGCATGGGTAGATTTAACCATTATGAAAGAGATTAAGCGCTTCCAAATCCGTGGCGTGGCTGGAGATGTTAGGCGCGTGGATTTTAGCGGCCGCATCGTTGACTACTGGCTTCCTAAAGCCCCGGCAACGCACGTATTAATCGCACATGACGGGCAAAATGTATTTGATGGCCGTACATCGACCCGTCGTGGTCAAACGTGGCAGATGGCACAATCGGCGCTTCGCGTGAGTTCTGAATTGGGAATAACGCCACCGGCGATTATCGGAGTGTGGCATAGCAGTACAAAAACTAATCCATGGGGCCGAGGAAAAGATTTGGTCCCTGAAAAGTATTTCCGACAAGGAATAGCTGTTGAAAGCAGATTCAAAGATACTTTTGATCCCGATCTGCTGCACGGCGATGCTTACTTAAAGAAAATATTTGAGGAATACGTCCCTTCAATCGCTCCAGGAATTTCCCCTGAAAATACTGCAATGATTGGTTCGAGTATGGGTGCACTCGCGACCTTATACGCCCTTGCCGAACTCCCTGATCGTTTCACAACCGCCCTTGCGCTCTCTCCGCACTGGCCCTTTGGTGCCAATGCATTAGTTGAGCGCACTATTCAAGCCTTACCAACTCCTGGACCATTTAAGGTTTGGATGAGTCACGGTACAAAGGGTTTAGATGCCGAATATGCTCCATTTCAACTTAATGCCGATCAATTAATGCATGAGCACGGATATAGAAGTCATAATTTTAAGTCCAAGGTCTATAACCGAAGCGGTCACAATGAACGCTCGTGGGCGAAATACTTAGATCAGCCGATGCGCTTTTGGTTAGATTCAACGACCCATACGCTCTGAGTTGCGCCTTTGCAGTTGATCGATATTTTTGAACCTTTGGCGCTCTCTCCATATAAGGTTTCCTTAACGCGATATCCGTATGCTGCAAGATCAATCCTCGTTTTTACTCCCTTTCGGCAGATAAAAACAAGCAGGGATTCTTTTTTAGATTCGCGCAGATAGACAATGTAATCATCTTCAACTGCCACCCACCGTAAACCACCATGAATAAGCGAATCACGATTCCTGCGTAGGTTTACTAGTTTTTTAACCTCGCCGAGAAATTCATGATCCCACTCTGATCTATTCTCCCAATTGATCGTTCTCCGAGAATCTTCGCCCCACGCCCCTTCGAGGCCAATCTCATCACCTGCAAAAATCGAAGGAACACCGGGATAAGTAAGCATCATCGCCATTGCAGAAAGGTGAAGCGCTTTGTCTGCAAGGACTACCGTGCGCATACGTGCAGTGTCATGGGAATCAAGTAAGACCATGCTTGCAACTAATGATCGCCATGGAATTGCCGAGTTGAATTGCATCATGCTCTCCACTAACTGGCGCCCATTTATTTTTGGCATTTGGAAAGGTAGACCCTGAAAGCCTCCGCCAATTGTTGAGTTTTTGTTCACCCAGTTCCATACCGGGCGCATAAATCCTTGATAATTCATCGCGCCATGCCACCCTAAACCATTTAAATCACTGGCTACAAAATCACCATTCTCTGCAACGAGCCACGCATCGGGCTTTACCTCATCCATCGCTTTACGAATACCGTGCATAACCTCATCATGGAGATCATCGGCTCCAAGGCGACCAGTCATGTTCCCAACATCTATTCGCCAACCTGCCATGCCAAATTTAGGTGATAACCATTTCTTAACAATTGAATCTTTACCCGCATACATTGCATTACGAAGAGCCTGCGAATTAAAGTTCAGTTTGGGGAGCGAGGCTAAATCCCACCACCCGACATAACCATGCTTGACTGATTTGTCCCAATAAAAGTAGCCGCGCTCCTTTGATTTCTTATCTGCGATTGCTGTAGCTAGCCATGAATGGCCTGCCCCACAGTGGTTCGATGTTAAATCACCAAGTAAGCGGATTTTACGTTTAGAGGCAGCTGCCACCAAACTGAACAGCGCTTTGTTGCCTCCAAGAATTGGATCAACTTCATCAAAACTGCTTGCGTCGTAGCGATGGTTGGAGCGTGCAGGGAAAAACGGAGTGAAATAGATTCCATTTACACCTAGCTCGCTCACATAATCTAAGTGTTGTTCGACGCCCATTAAATCTCCACCGTAAAGCTCGCGCCCTGTGTACTTGCTGCGTCCACTAGGCGGTTCATTCCAGTCTCGCGGATATGCCCAGTCGGGGGTTTCATGCTTCTGGCCAGATTTAGCGAATCGGTCAGGGAATATTTGGTAGAAAACCGACGACTTTATCCAATCAGGATAGGACGGTAGCGCGACTATTTGAAAATCATTATTGGAGTGGACATCATAATCAAAGACTCCTGCGGCATTTAGCCACTCATATTTTCCATCATCAACAAAGACAAAGCGATAACTTGTAGAGAGATTCATTATTGATACTTTTACAGACCACCAGCTCTCTACTTCACCTTTGTGTGCTTGCTTCAAATCAAAGCTACGTGGTTCACCATCGTGATACAAGCGTACAAATGCCCTTGCGAATGTATATGTATTTGGAATGCGCACTTTGAGCGTTACATTCTCGCCGATTGAAGGCGCTTCATTGCTGACATAAAGCTCACTGCCATCATGATGTGGGAATAGTGAATTTTTCACTGTTGATTTCATAGACATCTCCCTTCGAATTCGTAGCTACTGCCTTAATCTCGATACTTGGCCCAGAATTCTCTTGTGGATTAAGGAAGAGCTTATAAGGTGCACTCGTATCGACACCCTGTGAGACCCACTGGGCGGTGCTTGGGGATTTCACAAAAAACTCAACTGATAGAAGATCTTGTGAAGTCAATTGTGATGTTGCCTGGAAGTAGCCTGTCATATCATCCACTGTCACCGAAATCTTTCCAGTTTTTACTTTCACTGTATCGATGAGATTGTTTGCTTTGAACACCACGGTTGAGAGCGCTGGAACCGAGAATTTCAATGTAGTTCCAACGCTTCGATAGGCGCTCTCTCCCATAAGCACTCGCCAACCTCCAGTAGAAGTTGCGGTGTTGACTGCGATGCTTACGGGCTTGATTCCGTTATTAAATGCTACGACGTATTCTCGGTTTTCGGCCGGGTCTTTCTTGGAAACGACAAAGACCGATCCCTTTGCTAATCGAGTTTGCATGGTCGCATTCGCCAGAGCTGGATTTGTTTTTCGCAGAGCGCCCAGCATGGTTAGGTACTTCGTCAGCGGATTTGTTTTTGCAAGGGTAAAAGAGTTGCCTTTGCCTACAGGCTTTCCACCTACACGGAGCTCGTTTTTCCAGAATGGAATCTGCGTTGCAAACATATCTTGACGTGCCATTTGGTCGTTTCCGCCATTAGTTCCAGTCATTCCTACTTCATCACCGTAGTAAACAGTTGGAATTCCTCTTGAAAAGTACATTAGAGCGTGCGCAAGTTTATCGCGGGCCAATAACTCTGAAGGGGTTTGTATCTTCATCGTATTGAGGATGAAGCCAACGCGCCCCATATCGTGATTTCCTAAGAATGTAACGAGGTTACCCGCGCTCGATGTTGGGCTCGTGTAATAGTCATCGGTAAGAAAGAAATTACCCAGGCTAGCTGCATCGCTTATTCCCGAGGCGAAATCTGTCGCATTTGTTTGAAATGGGAAGTCGAGGACTGTTTGTATTTTATTCTCTCGGACATATGTCATGAGGCCAAAGGCAGTAGGGTTTGTAACCTCACCAAAGATTGTGAAGTTAGAGATTCCAGCTTTCTTTGCTTTTTGCAGGATCAATGGCTGCCAGTTCTTAAAGAACTCAGTATCAACATGTTTTGCAGTATCCACCCGAAAACCTGAGAAACCGTAGTTCTTTATCCACTGTCCATAAACATCTGCCCAACCGTTATACACCACTGGTTTTTCAGTAGCTAAGTCATCAAGCCCATAAAAATCGCCAAGCGTTGTGCAATCACCATCTCCCCAACATTTGCCCATGTCACCAACATTATGATAATTATTTACATCATTGAGCCAACTTGGATTTTTGAGTTTGGCCCAGTTGCTTGGAATATAGGCTTGAGTTCCGTTGTACTGAATGATATCGGCGGTATGGTTTGTAACGATATCTAAAATCAATTTCAATTTAAGTTTTTTAGCACAGGCCGAAAAGGCGACTAGATCTGCATTTGTCCCCAAATGTGGATCCACGTTGAGAAAATCAACTCCCCAATATCCGTGGTAGCCCGCCGACACAACAGTAGGGGTTGCCTGTCGAACTAATGGAGTCACCCAAACTGCAGTAAAGCCCATCGCCTTTATCCGAGCTAAACCCTCATCACCAGCTGCGCATGTACCCGTTAAGCCTTTGAGATCTCCACCGTGATAGAAGGCGGTATCAGTTGGATCAAAGCCAGCGATTTTATCGTTTGCTGTGTTGCCATCTTTATAGCGATCGGGCATTACAAAATAAATCAAATCATTAGTGAGTCCGACATGAGCACTCACTGAAGGAGTTGGTGCGGCAAATGAGAGAGTTGTCGCGCAGAGAAAGAGAGCGATTAGTAAAGCCAGCGCTGACTTTCTTTTTATCATCCCTTAACAGATCCAGCAGTTAGGCCATTTACGATGAAGCGCTGAAGCGATAGGAAGATAATGACGATCGGGATAGAGGCCAAGATCGATCCAGCGGCGAAAGGTCCCCAGTTAGAGGCATACTGCCCACCGATAAACTGTTGAAGTCCTACAGCAATAGTTCTTCCGTTCATCTCAACAAGGAATAACCTGGCCAAAATAAACTCATTAAACGTTCCGATGAAACTTAAGAGGCAGACCACCGCTAAGACTGGCGTTGCCAGTGGAAGGAAGATTAGCCAGTAGGTCTGGACCGGGCTTGCACCATCGATCTTGGCCGCTTCATCTAGTTCAACTGGAATCGAGTCCACGAAGCCCTTCAATAGCCAGATGTTGACTCCCATTGAGCCGCCCAGATAGACAAGAATCAAACCGCCTTGACTGCCTAAACCGATGTTAGGCGCGAAGGTATAGACCCGCTCCATGATGACGTAAACCGCTGAGATTGCTAAGACTGCGGGAAACATTTGTACTAAAAGTAAGAGTCGAATTCCAAGTTTCTTGCCTTTGAACTTCAAGCGGCTGAATGCAAAAGCTGATGCTGCACCAATAAATACCGAACTAAGCGCGACCGTTGATGCGATGACAAGTGAGTTCTTAAACCAGAGTACATAAGGCGTTTTTGGTGAATGGAATAGAAAGCGAAAGTTATCCAAGGAAACCTCATGGGGAATGAAGGATCCAACTTGCAAACTTCCGCTTGTTTTAAGGGAGGAGAGAATGACCAAATAGAGTGGGAAAAGTGAAAAAAGGCAGGTAGCGATTGCAATGCTATGTCGCCAGAGATTCTCTCTCATCCATTTGTTCATCCGAAACTCTCCATTACCTTAGATCGGCGCAAGCCGTACATTGAAATCGAAGCGATAATTAGGAAAATAATTACGGAAATTGCGCTGGCCAAACCAAAGTCTTGGAAGTTAGTACCGAAGGCGATCTTGTATGTGTAGCTAATCAAAATATCGGTGGCACCTGCAATCTCTCCGTTAAGAGTCTGCGTTGGACCGCCGCCCGTTAGCAGATAGATTAAATTGAAGTTGTTAAAATTGAAAGCGAAAGAGGCGATAAGAAGCGGCGAAAGAATCTGTAAAAGGAGAGGGAGAGTGATTTTCCTAAATACCTGGCGAGGGTTGGCGCCATCAATAGCGGCAGCTTCCAATAGTTCGTTTGGAATTGCCTGCAAAGATCCAGAGCAGATGAGGTAGAAATATGGAAAGCCAAGCCAAAGGTTAACAAGTAAGACAATTGATCTGGCAAGGCTGGGATTCTGTAGCCAGTGAATATTGGTATGCAAGATGCTATTTACCGCTCCAAAGTCAGAGTCAAACATGCCTGCCCAAATCAAGATACTCATAACACTCGGCATCGCATAGGGAAGAATTAGAATGGAGCGATAGATTCTTCGCCCTCTTATTGGGCGATTAAGTGACATGGCTAGAATTAATCCAAGAGCAAAAGTGCTCAGTACCGAGAATAAAGCGAAGAAGAAGGTCCAGAGAAAGACTCTAATTAATGGGGTTCTAACTTTTTGATCGGTTACGAGCCTGCTGTAGTTTTCAAACCAGATTGGTGCACGCCAGCCAGGACTTAGCAAAACAGTTGGATCGCCAACTTTGGCAAAGTTTCCACGGTGGTTATCTACATAGGTCGCACCTGTAAATATATTGGTCAATACGCCGGTCTTAGCCGAGTACGTCAACTCCTGCCTAAAAACACCTCCGGCGTTCTGACTTTCAATGGCAATGTAATAGTCGCCCTCATACTTATATCTGATCTTTGAATAGGCATCGTTTGCTGCAAGTGCATCGGCAGACATCGCATTGAAATTTGGAGCCTTTATCGCCACGCCATATTCATTGAAAGTCGCAGAGGCTGCAGGCACATCGACTCTCTGCGTTGGAGTTGAAACAAAATACTTATTGTTAGCTATATCTGAAACTAGAATTGCGAATTCATTCGATGAGTTGCGTCCCACCGTAATATCAAAGGTGGTTCCTTGGGCATCAGGTTGCGCACCGAGGTTAATTACCTGTTCAAGAGCTGTTGCTTTATCGATGTAATTTCCAGTCTGGTATTTAAATCCAGACATTTGCACCGTAAAGAATATTGGCGCAATTACAAAAGCTATAAAAAAGAGAATTCCTGGCAAGAAGAATTTAAATGGAACTGAAATGCTCGTCAGATAGACAATATTTAGCGCAAGGGCGGCGACCAAAATAAAGCCGCCAATTACATACTGCTTTTGCGCGAAGGCACTCTCCGTCAAAAGTGCCAAAATAGCGGTGGTGAAGCCAAGAAAGACTATCTTGGCAATTAGGGCAAATTTACCCCGCATCAATCCACTCACGTCTATATACCGTTCTCTCTCATATAAAACACTGACTAATGAAATAGGTGACGCGGGTGAGAATTTGACTCACCCACGTCACCTACTATTCACAAACTACTGACGTTAAGCAATCCCTTTTATAGGAGTGATTGTGCGGCAGTTACATTTGCTCGCCAAATTGCGGCGAGCTTGCGTGCCTCAACAGTGGCATCTTTTCCATTGATCAAGGTCTGTGTCCAGTAATCAGCACTTGAATCCCAGTAGTTTGATCCGCCAGCCTTGTTATCCAAGATGGCGCCAATCTGTGGAATTCCAGCCTGTGATGCTGCCACTCCGAAGCCCTTTTGAGCATCGCTGACAGTTGGATCTGCCTGAGCGCCCTTAGCTGCAGGTGGTCGTCCTTCGATCTTCTCGTAGGCAACCTGTCCGGCCGTTGATGCGAAGAAGTTAACTAGAAGTGACTTCGCTCCAACTGCTACGCCGTGCTTGTCGGCAAAAGAGGTAAGGAAAGCTCCGCTTACGCTACCAAACATGTGGCCATAGCCACCCTTGACGCTTGGAACTGGCTGCAAGTTCATTGCAAATCCCTTGTCAACATACGTCTTCCACTCCCAGTTACCGATGATGGAGTAAGGAACTTTGCCTGAGTAGAAATCATCATTACATGTTGTATTTGATGAGGCCCAGAAACCATTGCTCTTGCCGGTAGCTGGATCGATTAAATACTTCTTCATGTTAGTTCCGAATGTAGTTGGGTTGAATCCACGAGCAGTATCAACCTTGCCACGGCCCGTCATTAAGTATGGATCGGCACCTAGGGCTGAGAAGACTGAAAGTGCTCCCCATGACATTCCGCCACCAGTTACGCAGAGACCATTCTTAAGGCTCAACTTAGTTTTGTTTGCCTTATAGAAATCAACCATGTCACCAAATGACTTTGGAGCAGTGGTTACAAGCTTGGTGTTATAAATCATTCCTACGTTGTTGATGTCAAGAGGAACTCCATAAAGCTTTCCTGCATATGTAAGATCATAAAGTTGGCTTGATGTGAACTGAGCCTTCTGTGATGCAGTCAATGTAACTGGAGCAAGCTTTCCGCTCTTTGCAGAGGCTACTACCCAGTCATTTCCACCAACGAAAATATCTGGACCGGTTGTACCGGTTGCCTTATCAAGTGCTGCACCCAAAGCTGAATAGCTTGAGAAAGTTACAATCTTGATCGTGTAACCAGGAACCCAGTCACCCTTTGCTGCAATTACCTTAGTTAAGTTTGGCCCACGAGTTTCATCTGCCCACACTACGATTTCTGTGGTTGCACTTGCTGTTGGTACAACAAGTGTTGAAACTGCGAGCGCGGCTGCTGCTATTACGCCAGCAAAACCAAAACGCTTTGAAATCATGAATATCCTCCATGGATGGATTACACGCACACGAGGGTATGCGTTAGTAAGGCCATTTCACACGCCCAGAGGGAGGGAAGCAAATCAAAAGGCTGCTTTTAGCACTCAAATCTGCCTGATTTACTAGATTGTTATAAAGGCCCGCCCTTGCATAAAGGGCTTGCAGTCCTTTACTTGTGGAGCTGTTCGACCGTTGAATCCCAGCCGGTGACCGACTCGGCGGCGCGAGGTGCCTTGCCAATGTATCTAGCCGAAGGGCGAATTAAGCGGCCTGTGCGCTTTTGCTCAAGAATATGCGCAGACCAACCCGCGGTACGTGCAGCGGTAAACATCGACGTAAATAGATGCGACGGAACCTCTGCAAAATCCAAGATAATCGCTGCCCAGAACTCAACATTTGTTTCAAGAACGCGATCTGGTTGACGCTCGCGTAGCTCTTTCAATGCAGCTTGCTCTAGCGCTTCAGCAACTGCATAGCGCGGAGCATTTAATTCTTTTGCAGTACGGCGAAGTGTACGTGCGCGTGGATCTTCGGCACGATAAACACGGTGACCAAATCCCATCAAGCGCTCTTTGCGATCGAGCAAACCTTTTACATATGCAGTTGCATCTCCAGATTTTTCAACTTCGTCGATCATATGCAAGACACGTGATGGCGCACCTCCATGAAGTGGACCAGACATCGCACCAATTGCACCAGAAAGAGCTGCTGCAACATCGGCGCCCGTTGATGCAATCACGCGAGCGGTAAATGTTGAGGCGTTCATTCCATGTTCGGCGGCAGATACAAAATAGGCATCGATTGCACGCACGTGAAGTGGATCTGGCTCTCCGCGCCAACGGATCATCATGCGCTCTACAACGGTATGCGCCTTATCGATTTCCGACTCTGGAACTGGTGGTGCGGTTACTCCACGAGCAGCTTGTGACAAATATGAAAGTACCATTACTGATGCGCGTGCAAGATTGCTACGCGCTTCGGCATCATCAATATCTAGAAGCGGCTTAAATCCCCAAGCCGGTGCCAGCATTGAAATTGCTGCTTGAACATCGACGCGAACATCGCCTGAATGGACCGGCAATGGAAATTTCTCTGCATTTGGAAGTCCTGGATTGAACTCATCATCGACTAGTAAGCCCCATACATTTCCAAAAGAAACGCGACCGACCAACTCATCGATATCAACGCCACGGTAGCGAAGCGCACTTCCCTCTTTATCGGGCTCGGCGATCTCAGATTCAAAAGCAATGACACCTTCAAGACCAGGCTTAAAATCTTCAGACACTGTGAGCTCCTTTTATGGGTTTAACACTGCCCTAATTCTGCACCTAGCCAAGGGGTGCTCGCGACCACTGCACTAAGGGGATGCACTCTTGGAGAAAGTGAGGTTCGATACACCTATGAGTAATCAGAGTTTTAATCGGGATGAAATCAGAGCGATGCGCCTTTCATATGGCCAGGCCGGGATTGGCGAGTTAGATGCCGACCCATTTGTAAGCTTTGCCGATTGGTTGCGCCAAGCTCATGAGAACCCAATTATCGTCGAGGCAAATGCAATGGTGCTCTCGACCGTTGACTCTGAATTGAACATGACCACACGTTCGGTTTTGCTGAAAGATATTTCGCAAGGCGGCTTTACGTTTTTTACCAACTACTCATCTCGCAAAGCCCATTCGATTGATATGAATCCACAGGTAAGTGTTTTGTTTCCTTGGTATGCAATGGAGCGGCAGGTTTCAATTAGTGGATTGGCGCATAAAGTCAGTAGGGAAGAGTCACAGAGTTACTTTGCAACACGTCCTTGGGCATCTCAAATTGGAGCATGGGCAAGTCATCAATCTGCTCCTTTGGCATCTCGCGCCGAGCTCGATCAGAGGTTTGATGGTGCAGCCGAGAAGTGGCCAGCGGGCAGTGTTGTTCCATGTCCTGCCCATTGGGGCGGATTTCGTATTACACCGCTCTCAATTGAATTCTGGCAGGGACGATACTCACGAATGCATGATCGAGTTCGCTATGAGCGCGATAACTCCACCTCTGATTGGGTGATAGGTCGCTACTACCCGTAAACTCACCTAATGAGCGCAGAGATAATAATTCCGGCAGAGATCAAACCCGTTGACGGTCGATTTGGTTGCGGCCCATCAAAGATTCGCCCAGAGGCTTTAGCGGCACTCTCGGCATCAAGTAATTTAATTCTTGGAACTTCTCATCGACAAAAGCCTGTGAAGAATGTTGTTAAGCGAGTACGCGATGGACTGCACTCTCTTTTTAATCTACCTGTCGGCTATGAAGTAATCCTTGGTAACGGGGGATCTACTGCATTTTGGGATATTGCGACCCTTGGCTTAATCCAAGAGCGCTCACAGCACTTAGTTTTCGGAGAGTTCTCCTCCAAATTCGCCTCCGCAGCTAAAGAGGCTCCATTCTTAGGTGAGCCAACGGTCATTAAATCTGAGCCTGGAACACATCCTTTAGCGGTCACAGAGCCTGGAATAGATGTCTACGCATTAACACACAATGAAACTAGTACGGGTGTATCTATGCCAATTCTGCGACCTGCCGGCTCTGAAGGTGCACTCGTTGTTGTAGATGCAACAAGTGGCGCAGGAGGATTGCTCGTAGATCCGCGGGAGTTTGATACGTACTACTTTGCGCCTCAGAAATCCTTTGCCTCTGATGGAGGGCTCTGGATTGCAATCATGAGTCCTGCGGCGATTGCGCGAGTGGAGAGCATTAAAGCAAGTGGACGTTGGATTCCAGCCTTCTTTGACTTAAGTATTGCAATTGAAAACTCTCGGCTTGATCAGACGTATAACACTCCAGCGGTTACAACATTGATGTTACTTGCCGAGCAAATTGAGTGGATGAACGCTGGCGGTGGACTTTCATTTGCTGCAGGCAGAAGTGCTCAATCATCAAACACTTTATATTCATGGGCCGAGAAAACAAGTTATACAACGCCATTTGTAGTAGATCCTGCAATGCGTTCTAAAGTTGTTGGAACTATTAACTTCGATGATGCTATCGATGCCACAAAGATAGCTGCGGCACTGCGAGTAAATGGAATTGTAGATACCGAGCCTTATCGCAAACTTGGAAAGAATCAACTTCGAATTGGAATGTTCCCAGCAGTTAATCCAAGTGATGTTGAGGCACTCACACAATGCATTGAATTCGTTGTAGCGGCGCTTTAATTCATGCCAAAGAGTTTTCGTCGCAACCGAACGTTCTGGGTTGTTGCCATACAGACTGCGATAGTTAACTTCTATCTCGGTGGTTTTGGGTCGGCACAATCTCTCTTGCGTGCCGATCAAGGAACGTCGTTAACAGTTGCAGGACTCCACGGCACAGCAATGGGAGTGGCAGCAATCCTTGCCGGTTATGCCAACCCGCATATCGCCCATCGTTTCGGGCGCGTACGTGCGGGCTGGATTGGACTCACGATTTTTTCTGCCGGTCTAACTCTCTTTGTTGTCTCACCACCTGTGTTTTTGACTTTACCAGCTACATTTATTACCGGCGTAGGAACATCAATTGTCATTAATACAATGTTGACTTCACTGTCCCATCACTATGGCAAAGCTGCAGAGGTCGCAATTCCGCAAGCCAATGCAATCTCTTCAGTTGGCTTTGTTTCAGGAACCGCGCTGATCGGCACTATCGCAATCTTCTTTCCCCACTTATGGCGTGTTGGACTGTTGCTAGCTTTGCCCGTTGCAATCGCCGTATTTGTTTTCGGTCGCAATAAAGATGTTGATGAACATGTCCCAGATATTGAAGGACCGCAGGGCGGAAAGCTCTCTGGGGTTTTCTGGATCTCCTGGATCGGTTTTGTTGCGTGTATTTCGAGTGAGTTTGCCGTTTCTTTCTGGGCTGCGGCTCTACTTAAAGAGCGCGTTGGTTCAACCGCAGCGATATCAACGGTAGCTATCGTTGCCCTCGGAACTGGCATGGCAATTGGCCGTTGGTACACGGCAGTTGTTTTGAAGAGCTTTAAATTGGATACACAACTTCTGACAGTGATTGCAGTTCAATTCTTAGGCTTTGCCGCTTTTTGGCTTTCTCACTCAATGCTCATCAGCTTAATCTCGTTATTTATTATCGGTGTGGGTGTCTCGATTCAGTTTGCCCTTGCCTCAATTCGACTGATCGCCTTTAGTGATGGGCGTCCCGATCTTGCAATCGGGCGAACTTCATTAGGTGCTGGTATCGCTATCGCTGCCGCGCCATTCCTTCTAGGCGTGCTTGGGGATAGTTTTGGAATATCTCGTGCATATATTATGGTGCCGATTTTAATTCTAATTGCCTTTGCTATTGTAAAATTCGTTCCATCGCACGCTATGAAAAGTTGAGGCTATGAACTACAAAACGCGCAGAACTATCACGTTGATAGCACTTTTTGGATTAGTTATTCTGATTGCCCTGAGCGGGCTTTAGGACTGCATTCACGCTTACATCGACAGGAACTTCAAGTCGATGGCGATATTTAAGCCAAATAATTAACGTCGCGAACAACGTAATAGAGCCACATCCGGCGATAGTTGCGCGGATGCCGATGATCTCCGAGAGTACCCCGATTAAAGGTGAGCCAACGGGAGTTCCTCCCATGAAGATAAATAGGTAGATCCCCATGACGCGTCCGCGAATAACTGGGTCGGTGTTTACCTGCACGATTGAGTTCGCCATAATCATCGTTGTTAAGGCGGAAACTCCGCAGATAGGTAGAAAGAGAGCGTAAGCCGTGTAATTAGGCATTCCTGAAAGGATTATGACGGCGGTCGAAAAAATCGCTCCAGCTAAAATAACAAAGCGGGTTTGCCGGAAGCGCTCTAACCGAGCCGAAGCGATAGCACCCGAGAATGATCCGATTGCAACGTAAGTGCCTAATAAACCAAATGAAGCAGGACCCTTACCAAACTCCTTTGTAGCCATCAGAGCGTTGAAGACTTGAAAATTTAAACCAAAGGTTCCAAGGAAGAAAACCATGAGCATGACCACATAAATATCTGGTCGTTTTAGCGTATAGCGCAGGCCCTCTCTAACACTGGTCTTACTCGGTGAACGCTCTTGATGGAAAAACTCTTGCTCTCTTAAATTGAGCATTGCAATGATTGCAAATATGTATGAAAAACCATTAACTAGAAACGATGGCCCAGTTCCAAAGGCTGCGATAAGCCCACCTGAGATAGCGGGCCCAATTAAGCGGCCAGCGTTAAAATTAGCTGAATTAAGGCTCACAGCATTTGGTAAATCATCATTGCCCACGATCTCAGCGGCAAATGCCTGCCGAACTGGAGCATCGATCGCAGTTGATATTCCGAGGACTCCTGCAAGTGCAAAGACGTGCCATAAAGCGATGTGATGCGACATCACTAACGTTCCCAAAGTGATTGCAGCAAACGCTCCGAGAATGTTGGTGGCGATGAGAAGTTTACGTTTATCGAAGCGATCGGCCAAAGCCCCACCATGAAGTGAAAAGAATAAGACAGGTGTGAATTGAATCGCCGTTACAAGTCCTAAGTAGGTGCCGCTGTGTGTAAGTTCCAGAACAAGCCAATCCTGTGCAACTCGTTGAGCCCAACTACCAACATTTGAAATTGTGGTCGCAGGAAAGAGAATTCGGTAATTTCGGTGACGAAATGAACGCCAATTACCATCGGCTTTTATGGAGATTCGCATTACTCTTCTCTCATGGAATCAAATATACGTTCAGTCGTAACACTAGTAGCAATTGGAACGATCTGCTGGTTAGTCGCTGGCGTAGTTGCACTTGCCATGAATGCCGACGCAAAGATTATTTGGACGTGCATCTTTGGAGCTATTTTTGGTGTGCTTGGAATTCGATACTCAATTCGTCGCGCGCGACGTAGTGGTATTTAAGCCTCTAGTTGTGAGGCAATTCCGCGCAGAACTCGACCCAAACGCTCGGCCTCAGGTCCTGCTGGGTGACGTCCGTGACGTAGCCCATTTCCAACTCGATCTAAAATCTTAATTGTGTCCTCAATCATTGCAGCTAAATCATCTGGATTAACTCGAGAGTTTTCAGCTAGCGATGGAGGTGCATCGACGATATGAACTGACATCGCCTGAGGCCCTTTGCGACTATCGGCGACACTGAACTCCAGTTTGGTTCCAGGCTTCACGGTTGTGATGCCTTCGGGAAGAGATGAAGCAGCTAGATAAACATCTTCGCCCTCATCGTTTGCGATAAAGCCAAAACCTTTTTCTAATGAGAACCATTTAACGCGGCCTGTAGGCATGGGGATGACTCCTTAAGGTTTTTAAAGTTCATGTGTAGCCGCCGGTTGCGGTCAGGTGATTAGTTTAACAGAGGTGCTGCGAAGGTCGCTTCAGAGTGCGCACCGCAGCCATGATCGACCGAAACTACGCGTGCATCTTCTGGTGAAATCGCATTCGCACACACGCCGAAAGTTGAGCGTAGTGAGCCGGCAATTTGAATGAAGAAACCGCATGAATGACATGGCTTGGGAGCAGATTCGGCCATTGGGGATTTTGGACCACGATCTCCTTCATACCAACGCTTGGCAGCCTGATCGCGACCTTCGATAGACATCACGCGCGCACGACCGAAACCAAGCTCTATCGCCATTGCAGTATCTAAATCTTCATCGGCAGGTAGTGCTTCTGCACCTGTTACTAAACGTGTGTCATCTAGTGAACTTGGAACGATGTCACCAACGCCGACGTCGCCAGGCTGAATACGATCGCGATATGGAATCCAGTCTGGAGCGATAAGAGCATCTGGGCCTGGAAGAACTACTACATCGCAAATTGTTGGCTGCGCATCGGCATCAACTTTTGCAACGGTAACGCACCAGCGCCAACCTTTATATCCTGCTAACTTGGCTTCAAATAAATATGTAGCAACACGATCTTCATCATCGAACTCAACTGAAACAAAACTTCCTATCTCAGATGCGCCGTGAAGTTCATCGATTATTGCATTTCGGGCAAGGTCAGATGCATCAAATGGATTTTCTCCACTCGATCTCTCTTCTTTAGATGCTCTCTTGAGGAGCGACTTCTTTGCCATGAGATAAGGATAAAGCAGAACGCCGCCCCCCTGTTAATCGGGAGCGGCGTTCTGCACTACGACTGGGCTTTAGAAGTCCATATCTCCGCCACCTTGTGGCATCGGTGCTGGATTCTTTTCTGGCTTGTCTGCGATCACGGCTTCAGTTGTGATGAAGAGAGCTGCAATCGATGCCGCATTCTGAAGTGCAGAGCGCGTGACCTTAGCTGGATCGATGATGCCAGCTTTAATCATGTCTACATACTCTCCAGTTGCAGCATTTAATCCCTGGCCTGAAGGTAAGTGACGGACCTTCTCAACTACAACTCCGCCTTCAAGTCCTGCATTAATCGCGATCTGTTTCAATGGAGCTTCGATTGCAAACTCAACAATCTTCGCACCAGTTGCTTCATCGCCAGTAAGTGATAACTTCTTAAATACTGCGGTGCCAGCTTGTAGAAGTGCAACGCCGCCGCCGGCGACGATTCCCTCTTCTACTGCAGCCTTTGCGTTGCGCACTGCATCTTCAATGCGGTGCTTGCGCTCTTTGAGTTCTACCTCTGTGGCAGCTCCTGCTTTGATGACAGCTACGCCACCAGCAAGCTTGGCAAGACGCTCCTGTAGCTTCTCGCGGTCATAATCTGAATCAGATTTTTCAATCTCTGAGCGAATCTGTGAGACGCGACCCTTAATGAGTGCGTCATCTCCAGCGCCTTCAACGATTGTTGTCTCGTCCTTGCTGATAACAACCTTGCGAGCGCGACCTAATAGTTCAAGTCCAGCTTGATCAAGCTTTAGACCAACTTCTTCAGAGATGACTGTTGCGCCTGTAAGGATTGCAATGTCTTGAAGCATCGCCTTACGACGATCTCCAAAGCCTGGTGCCTTAACAGCTGCTGAGCGGAAAGTTCCGCGAATCTTATTTACTACCAATGTTGCAAGGGCTTCGCCTTCAACATCTTCGGCAATGATTGCAAGTGGCTTGCCTGATTGCATAACTTTCTCAAGAACAGGTACCAAATCTTTGATATTTGCAATCTTGGAGTTAGCAATCAATACATATGCATCTTCTAGAACAACTTCCATACGATCTTGATCGGTAACGAAGTATGGGGAGATGTAGCCCTTGTCAAAACGCATTCCCTCGGTGAGCTCTAGCTCTAATCCGAAAGTATTTGACTCTTCGACGGTGATAACACCCTCTTTACCAACCTTGTCCATCGCCTCAGCGATCATCTCGCCGATAGTTGCATCTGCTGCAGAAATTGATGCAGTTGCTGCGATCTGTTCTTTCGAATCGACGCTCTTTGCCATAGACAAAAGTTCGGCAACGATTAGTTCAACGGCTTTTTCGATTCCGCGCTTAAGTGCCATTGGATTGGATCCAGCGGCAACGTTGCGAAGGCCTTCGCGAACTAAGGCTTGCGCCAAAACCGTTGCAGTTGTTGTTCCATCGCCTGCGACATCATCGGTCTTCTTGGCAACTTCTTTAACAAGCTCTGCGCCAATCTTCTCCCAAGGATCTTCCAAGTCGATCTCTTTTGCGATTGAGACGCCATCGTTTGTAATTGTTGGTGCGCCCCATTTTTTCTCAAGAACGACGTTACGTCCGCGGGGTCCAAGGGTTACTTTGACCGCATCGGCCAAGATATTCATTCCACGCTCTAGACCGCGACGGGCCTCTTCGTTAAAGGCAATCTGCTTTGCCATGAGTTGTGCTCACTTTCCTTGTAATTTAAGTGGGGGCTTTATCACTCGCACCCCGAGAGTGCTAACGCCAAATCTACGGGAGGTACTCCAAGGACGCAAAACGAGATGGGGTTAGCGGGCGATACGGGTCGACATGCGGGCCTCGCGCAGGCGGCGAAGGCGTTTTACCAGCATTGGGGCGGCCATTAGGGCATCGTCCCGGTCGATCAAATCATTGAGGAGTTGGTAGTAACGGGCTGCGGTTAGGTCAAAGAGCTCTTTAATCGCACTCTCTTTTGCTCCTGCATATCGCCACCAGCTGCCCTCAAAATCAAGGATGCGGCTCTCTAAATCACTTAACCCGCTCTTTATTGTTGGCTCTTCTTGTGCAGACATGATGGCAATCGTATCGGGGGCATGCGTAAAAGTGTGGGATTTACAGCCTGCTTAAAATCAACTCTATGTCGCTGACTTTTGTCCAAGGATTAACAATTGCAAATCTGAGTATCGCTTGACCATGGTGAGATGAGGGAGGAATAAATCCTACTTGATCGGCGAGTAATAAATCAGACCACTCTTGATAATCCTTTGCCACCCAACCTTTTCGAGTAAAGGCCACAATCGAAAGTTCTGGTTCACAGATAAGTTCAAGATTTGGATGCAATCGAACTAGTTCAGCGGCGGCTTGTGCAACTGAAATCGTGTGCTCCATTGCATCGGTATACGCATCGGTTCCATAAGCTGCTAGTGAAAACCAAAATGGCAGACCACGCGTGCGACGGGTTAATTGAATTGCGTAATCTGAAGGCGACCATGCTCCATCTTTTAACGTATCTAAATACGATGCGTGCTGTGAATGAACTGCTCGTGCAAGTTCGGGCTCACGATAGATAAGTGCGCAGGCATCATATGGCGCAAATAGCCACTTATGAGGGTCGACGATAAATGAATCTGCAGATTCGATTCCATCAAAATGCGAGCGCACTGACGGTGCACATAAAGCTGCGAGCCCATAGGCACCATCGACATGAAACCAAATATCACGATCGTGTGCAGCGGTGCTGAGCCCCTTTAGATCATCGATGATTCCTAAGTTGGTAGTTCCAGAAGTGGCGACAACTACAAAAACTCGTGTGGAAGTTGTCGCATGAAGTTCATCAATTGCTAAGGCAACGGCCTGGCCCATTAACTTCCCATTAGCGGCAACTGGCACTTTAAGTACGTCGACATCCATGACATTTGCGGCGGTAACAATCGAGGAGTGCGCCTCTTGGCTACACGCAATAACCCAACGCGTTGTATCGGGATACTTTTTACGGGCCTGTGCTCGGGCCACAACTAAAGCCGAGAGATTTCCAATAGTGCCGCCTTGAACAAAGACTCCACCTGCACTTTGTGGCATTCCAGCTATATCCGAAAGCCAGCGCAGCGCTTGGTTTTCGGCAAAGACTGCGCCGGCGCCTTCTTGCCATGAGCCGCCATATAGTGCGCTGGCACCTACAACTAAATCAAAAAGATTTGCATACTCACTCGGCGCCGATGGAATAAATGCCAAGTTGCGTGGGTGGTCGGTTGAAATACATGCCTTAGCTAAAACGCTTGTGAAGACTTCTAACGCTTGTTTTCCACCTAAACCACGTGCAGTAATCGTATTTCCAACTTCGCTGTATAGATCTTGCGCACTTCGTGGTCCATCCAGTGGTGGATCATTTTTTAATCGGTCGAGACTGTACGCCAAGACCTCTTGGGCAAGGGCCTCAACTTCGGCCGTGAACTCATGCATCTTTGCCCGCCCTTTTAATAATATTTCGAAGCATAGTTGGGAAAACAAATAGATGGAATGGAGAAACGGCATACCAATAAAGCTGCCCACCTAAGCCACGCGGATTGAATGTTGCCTCTTGAACAATTTTTGTCTTTCCATCTTCTGACGTGACTGTGAACTCCAGCCATGCTTTACCAGGCAAAACCATCTCGGCATAAAGTTTTAATCGGTGGCCTTGCTCTAACTCTTCAACTCTCCAAAAATCTAAACTCTCTCCCACGCGTAAATAATCTGGATCACGACGTCCACGACGCAGACCCACGCCACCTACGAATCGATCTAAAACTCCACGACCCCACCAGAGAAAATCAGAGCCAAACCAACCATGCTCTCCACCGATGCCTTCAATCTGTCGCCAGATTTTCTCAACGCTAAGAGGTGTTGTGGCCTCTCTGCGATCACGTAAAACCGCTTCACCCGCCCACGATGGATCACCTTGAGCTTTCTGCCAAGGCGCCGTTGGAGAGGTTGCATCCGACCATCGGGTTTCAACTCGGCGATCGGTAATTGTAGATAGCGCCAAGTTAATTGCAGTTGCAACGTCGGTTAAACCCTCTGGTGGTGGTGCAATCACAGCATCAATACTCTTTGCTGGATCTGCAACGACTTCACTTATGAGTGAACCAACAAGGGGTCTGGCAAGGGCGGTAGGTACTGGTGTTACTAAACCAATCCATAAACTAGAAAGACCCGGCGTTAAAACTGGGACCTTAATAATCCAACGCTTTTTCAGCCCTGATAGCTTTGCAAACTTTTGCATCATCTCGGCATAGGTCAGTACTTCAGGTCCACCGATATCAAAGACTCTGCCAACGGGTGTGGCTATTCTTGCGGCGCCAGATAAGTAATAGAGGACATCGCGGATCGCTATTGGATGAGTCCGATTCATTACCCATTTAGGTGTAGTCATTATTGGAAGCCGGTGCGTTAAATGTCGCAACATTTCAAAGCTAGCCGAACCAGAGCCGATAATAATTCCAGCCCTTAACTCCATGACTGGTACTGATGTACTGGCTAACTCCGCACCTGTGCGAGCGCGCGAGGCTAAGTGCTTACTAATATTTATATCGTTTGCAATTCCGCCCAAATAGACAATCTGTGATGCTCCAGCGGCCTCTGCAGCTTGCGCAAAATTGCGCGCCATCTCGGCCTCAATCTCATGAAAGTTAGGTCCTAAATTAATAGAGTGAAGTAAGTAATAAGCGGTATGGACTCCTGCTAACGCCGCATCCAAATCTCCTCGATTATCGGCACTTCCTTCACTAATCTCAACATCTGATGCCCAAGGCTGCCCCTTTACCTTATTGCGATCGCGCACGAGAATTCGGACATCGAATTTTTCATCAACTAAGGTGCGAACTAACCGGCCGCCTACGTAGCCTGATGCTCCTGTTACTAAAATCTTTCGTGGTGCGTTCATATCTGAGAGCCTAACTTAGGCACGCTACTCTTGCGCAATGCCAGAGTATGTAAACCTGCAGGGCCATAACCTCTATTCCTATGAGTGGGATAACGATGGTGAGGCCCTTGTTCTGCTACATGGCGGATTGAGCAAGACCTCAAGTTGGGACTACATCATGGTCCCGCCGCTTGAAGATGATTTCCATGTATTTGCATATGATCGCACCGCACATGGCTTTTCAGGGGATCAAGTTGGAAGTCTGCACTTTGATTTTCAAACTCGAGAAGCTATCGCATATCTAGAGGATGTAGTTAAAGAGCCGGCGCATTTAATCGGCTGGAGCGATGGCGGAATTATCGCGCTGATGGTTGCGATGCAACGCCCTGACCTGGTGAAATCAATCGTAGCCATCGGCGCTAACTATCATTTTAGTGGGGTTATGCAAGATTTCGGTGATGTTGTAATTTCACCGGAGGATCAAGCTGAGTACAACTTAATCTCTCCGGATGCTCCCTCTACTCTGCTTGAAAAATCTATTCGGATGCATGCAATCTGGAAAAGTGAACCTACGATGACTTTGCAAGAGATTGCAGAAATTCAATGCCCTGTATTAGTTCTAGCTGGCGATGATGATGTCATTGATCATGCACACTCTGTTGCACTTTATGAAGCGTTGCCACTTGGACAGTTAGCGATTATTCCAGGTACTTCACACCTTGTTGTAAAAGAAAAACCTGATTTAATGAATGCAGTAATTCTTCAGTTCTTAGAGGATTTAAGCTACCCAATAACGCGAATGCCGGTGCGAAGAACTAGCAATCCACCGGAGTAATTTTTCCATTCGCAACATCATAAATTGCACCGCCAACGACTACCCCATCATTTAATAATGGATAGGCTCGCACACGATTAACATCGATTTTTAGCGCCTTAGTTTGATCCGACACAGTTCGAAACTCGAGGCTGCGAGTGTCAACGCCGTGCTCTTGTTGTATTAAGGCGTGAATGTCGGCCTCTTCACCCATCGCCATGCGGCAGTTCGTATGCGGCATAATTAAAATTCTTTTTACGCCAAGCAGATATGTTGCAAGAACTAATGTTCGTAAAACATCCTCGGTTACTCGAGCGCCGGCATTACGTAAAATCTTGGCATCACCCGATCGCATTCCGACTACCGATAAGGGATTTATCCGTGAATCCATACATGTGACGATCGCAAGACCTTGTTGGGCAACGCCAGTTAGTTCTGAGTATTTAAAACTCTTTATGTACTCAGCATTTGCCGCCAATGCATCGGCAAACTCTTCATGTGGAAAGTTAGGCATGGGCTTCCCCTTCAACTAAAACTACGAGCCCCCCGTCAGGATTGAACTGACGACCTGCGCATTACAAGTGCGCTGCTCTACCACTGAGCTAGAGAGGCCTACGTGCGAACACGTATCGATCTTTCGACCAGCGGCAATTATGGCAGTGAGTTGCAAAAACTTGAAATCGAGATGCTTAGCCAAGGCAGAGAGTAGGTTGGGGCCGTGAGATTAGGCGTATTGGATGTGGGATCTAACACGATCCACCTGCAAGTAATGGATGCTCATACGGGAGCCCGACCATCGCCGACCACCAATTATAAAGTCGAACTTAGGCTGACTCAATATCTCAATAAGTCAGGGACGATTTCGGCCGAAGGCATCAAACTGCTCCACGAAGCAATTGCCGCCGCCGTGGCGCATGCTCAAGAAAATAACACTGATGAGATTTTAGCTTTTGCAACATCTGCCGTTAGAGATGCTAAAAATGGCCCAAGCATTATCCAGGAGATTAATGAGCGCCATGAAATTGATTTACAGATTCTTACTGGCGATGAAGAGGCCCGCATGACATTTCTTGCAGTGCGGCGTTGGTTTGGGTGGTCTGCCGGAAAATTACTGATGCTCGACATTGGTGGAGGTTCATTGGAGATCGCATCTGGAATAGATGAGGGGCCGGAGGCAACTCTTTCTTTACCTTTGGGCGCTGCCAGGCTAACTCGAGATTTTTTGAGTGGTGATCCTTACAATTCAAAGGATGTGAAATTCTTACAGAGCTATGTTGTTAACAACCTTGAGGAAAAACTACCAGCAATTCTGCGCTCACACGATGCGAATCACTTTGTAGCTACCAGTAAAACATTTCGAACTTTAGCTCGACTCTCTGGACACTGGTTTAATGACAATCCAAAGTATTTAGATGTTGCCAACCTCCAAGCAATGACCTCGAAACTTGCAGGTATGAGCGACAAAGCAAGGGCTGAGCTGCCAGGTGTTTCCCCAAGCCGAGCCCAACAAATCGTCGCTGGTGCAATTGTTGCCCACTCTGTAATGGATGTCTTAGATATCGATCGTGTTGAAATCTGTCCATGGGCATTACGTGAGGGTGTTGTATTACGACGCCTTGATTGGCTGGAGAGTTAATCTAGGTATTTGGTGCACTAACCCAGTCAACTGCAATGATTTCACCATCGCGGTGGTGAAGTACCCAAGCCTCTGCCGGCTTTAAATCTAAACCCAACTCTTTAAAGCTCTTCTTGCCAATAAGTTTCTTTAATAACTTCGGAAGTATCGGGTTATGACTACAAATAATTGCACCCTGGCCTCTATTCATGAGGTCCTGTGCGTAATCCAGTGCCGCCTCTTTATCTTTTGCAAATCTATACTCACTCAAATCCGTTGAGAAAATTGGATGCATATTCAAAGAACGCGCCATTGGTTCGATAGTTTCTATACAACGCATTGCATCAGAGGAGTGAATAACCTCGATGGCAAATGGTAAGTACGTTGATAAAAGACGTTTCGCCTGAATCTGACCTACGTTAGCTAACGGGCGATCCCCATCATCGCCATCCCAGTCTTCACGCTTGACCGCCTTAGCGTGGCGAAGCAGAACTAAAGGCGTAGTCCCAGTTCCAAACTCAGAAAAGAAATCAACGATAGATCGATCATCATCTAACGCTAATTTTTTACGCGCATCTGAAGTAGAGAGCCACAAAATCTGATCAACTTCCTGGGGATTTGGCTTTCCAGTGGCTTCACCAACTGCTTGTGCAGACCAGTATTTAACTAGCTTGGTAACCCCATCAACAATATATGTCGCGTGGCCAATTTCAGGTCCAAAGACTGCTGAGTAACCTGTCTCTTCCATGACCTCGCGATGTGCGCAACCAATCATGGTCTCGTTAGGGTCTAGCTTGCCTTTAGGTAGCGACCAATCGTCGTAACGAGGTCGATGTATTAAGGCGATCTCTACCTTCTTGTTCTCACCAATACGCCACAAAACAGCTCCCGCAGCATAAATAACTGGGTTTTCAGTGCTCATCGCCTACCTGCCCTTTGCATAATGCTTAATCATTGTTGCATGGACATCACGAAGCGGTTTGCCCTGATCATCGCAGTTCTTTCGAAGCCATTCGGTACCGTTTAACTGCCAGCTCGAAGTTTCATCAGATAGACCTAAATCTAAAATAGCTTGCAATCTTTGGTGATGCTCTTTCCTGTCAACGCGAACTAAACTCTCAACTCGACGATCTAAATTGCGGCCCATTAAATCTGCACTGCCAATCCAATATTGACTGTCCCCACCATTGATGAAATGAAAGATGCGTGAATGCTCCAAAAAGCGACCTAAAACTGACTTAACTGTAATATTTTCTGAAACTCCTGGAATCCCAGGCTGAACAGCACAAATACCACGAATTAAAAGTTCTACTTTTACACCGGCAGTAGATGCTTCATACATTTTGGCAACAAAGCTCTCGTCTAAAATTGAGTTGAGTTTAAATTGAATACCGGCGGGTTTACCGGCTTTTGCATTCTCGATTTCACGATCAATGCGCTCGATGATTCCAGAGCGTAGAGTTCTAGGTGCAACAAGTAATCGTGAATATGTTGATTGCGGTGCAAAACCAGAGAGCTGATTAAAGAGTTTAGTTAAATCCTCAGTGAGCTCGATATCGGTGCTGAGGATACCTAAGTCCTCATACATGCGTGCCGTCTTTGGATTGTAATTTCCCGTTCCAATATGACAGTAACGTCGCAGGCCCTGCTGTTCGTCACGAATTACAAGGGAGAGTTTTGCATGAGTTTTCAAGCCCATTAATCCATAGACAACGTGCACGCCAGCGGCCTCTAGTTTTCTCGCCCAACGTACATTTGCCTGTTCATCAAATCGAGCACGAATCTCTATTACCGCTAATACCTGTTTACCTGCTTCAGCCGCTTCGATGAGCGCTTCGATGATGGGTGAGTCGCCAGAGGTCCTATAGAGCGTCTGCTTTATGGCAAGTACATGCCGGTCTTGAGCGGCACTTTGCAAGAAGTGAACTACCGATGAAGTGAAGGATTCATAGGGGTGGTGGAGCAGAATCTCGCCTTGGCGAATTGCGGCAAAAAATAGGTCGGTGTCCTCTGCATCTACCTCTGATAAGGCATGTGCGGTTCGAGATCTAAAAACCTCATACTTTAAATCTGGGAATCCAAGATCTGCAATCTTGTTAAGGGCAGTTAAGTCTAAGGGCGAGGGTGCATGAAGAATATTCTCTTCATCTATTCCAAGTTCGTTAGCTAAGCGTTCAACTAATCGAGAATCTACGCCACTCTCAATTTCAAGACGTACCGGCGGACCAAAGCGACGTCGTGCTAACTCGGCTTCAAGGGAGAGTAAAATATCCTCCGACTCTTCCTCATCTAATTCAATATCCTGGTTACGTGTGACACGAAATGTGTAGTGATCTTCAATAACCATTCCAGGAAAAAGCTCATGTAGGTTGATCGCAATCAGCTCTTCGATTGGGATGAATCGAGTTGAGCCGCTCTTTGCGGTTGCGATGAAACGTGGCAGGATTTCAGGAACTTTAACGCGAGCGAAAAACTCTTCATGAGTTAGTGGATTCTTAACAATCACAGCTAGATTTAACGACAACCCTGAGATGTATGGGAATGGGTGTGAAGGATCAACAGCAAGTGGAGTTAGAACTGGAAATATACGATCGTGAAATAATTTATCAACGTAGCTGCGCTCAGTTTCATCCAGATTATCCCAGTGTAAGAATTCAATTCCGTGCGCTTTAAGTTTGGGCACAATATCTTCGTGTAAAGTTTTAGATTGCCTTTCGATTAAATCTTTGGTGCGCAGTGAGATCTCCCTCATCAAAGCTTTTGGTGATATTCCAGCGACATTGGCAGCTGTAATCTCGTTTTCAATCTTGCTCATCAAGGTCGCTACTCGCACCATAAAAAACTCATCGAGATTTGATGAGAAAATCGCTAAAAATCGGACGCGCTCCAGTAATGGAATCGTTGGGTCTTCGGCCAGCTCTAAAACCCGCTGATCGAAGGAGAGCCAACTGAGCTCTCGGTCCGTCACATTCTCGAACTTCATTCTTTGATTCTCCACGTTTAGGGTGAACTGCAGGTGTCTAGGATATGGACAAACCGTAAACCACCAAAAATTTCACGCCATCTGCGCTCAAGTGGCAGACTAAAGCCCGTGATTACAAACTATTGGATGAGCCCGGAAACCACCTCCGTAAATCGCTTGCCCATGCTCAATATTGAACATATTGAGAAAATCTCCCTTGACGGTATTTGGCGCTTTCAGCTGCTGCATAGCCCTTTGGCCTCCCTTGGTAAAAAATGGTCCTCTATTCCAGTTCCGGGTTTATGGACAATGCAGCCTGAGAGCGAAGTTTTTTTCGATAAGCCTATTTATACAAATGTTCAAATGCCTTTTCAAGAGCAGCCGCCAATGGTCCCAGCAGAAAATCCTCATGGTGTGTACGAACGTGATTTTGAACTTCCTGAAAGCTGGATAGACAAACGCGTAGTTTTAAGACTCGGCGGTTACGAATCGGTGGCGCTTATTTATATCAATGGCGTAGAAGTTGGGCTCACTAAAGATTCACGCTTGGCAGCTGAATTCGACGTAACACAATTCGTACGTCGTGGATCCAACGTCCTACGAATCGATGTTACTAAATGGTCAGATGCGACTTTCATTGAGGATCAAGATCAATGGTGGCATGGTGGTATCACACGTTCAGTAATGCTTTTTGCAACAAATAAGGTTTATATTGAACGGTACTACACCACCGCTGGCTTAGAAAAGGATTGCACAACGGGATCTTTAGATATTCGATCACAGATCGCATCCATCGAAAACCTTTCTACTCATGGCTACACATTGTCTGTGGGGATTGAAGAGCTCCCTAATGTTAAATCCTCGAAGATGTCTCAAACAATTGCGAATTTCACCGCGCCAATATGGACCGATTACAACGAAGAGTTGCGCAGCGCTAGTAATGATTACTTTCATGGAGCCTATTGGCAGGGCAATATGCCCGAAGCGACCCGCGCCGCAATAGAGAGAACTGAGCCACCTCCGGCTGGGTTAGTCCACTTTAAAGCTACTATTCCAGGCGTAAAAGCCTGGTCGGCTGAAGAGCCCAACCTCTACACATTACAGATTGAGTTACGCGATCCCACCGGTCATATTATCGAAGTTTCATCGCAACGAATCGGTTTTAAATCAGTTGTTATTAGTGGGCGTGAATTATTGGTCAATGGTAAAGCGGTAATATTCTATGGAATTAATCGACATGATTTTAATCGCTTCACTGGGCGTGTACTAACTCGCGAGGATATGCGAGAAGATCTGCTCGAACTTAAACGCTGGAACTTTAATGCCGTGCGCACGTCGCACTATCCCAATGACGCCGCATTTCTAGATCTTTGCGATGAACTTGGTTTTTATGTAATTGGTGAGGCCAATATTGAATCACACGCCTTTATCGCATCTATCTGTAATGACCCAAAATACTTGACTGCCTTTGTGGACCGTGTTGGAAGAATGATTCAACGCGATATTCACCACCCTGCCGTTGTTATGTGGTCGCTTGGAAATGAATCGGGTGCTGGAACAAATCATGAGGCGGCCGCTGCATATGCGCGCAGCTTTGACCCTTCACGGCCCTTGCACTACGAGGGTGGAATACGTGGAAACTGGATGGGTAGTCACTCCCTTACCGATGTGATCTGCCCGATGTATCCATCGATCAATGCGATTAAGGAGTATGCGGCATCAAAGGAGGCTGATCGGCCATTAATTATGTGCGAGTACTCCCATGCGATGGGTAACTCCAACGGAACTTTGGCTGAGTATTGGGAGACGATTGAATCTACGCCCGGCTTACAGGGCGGTTTTATTTGGGAGTTCTGGGATCACGGGCCGGTACAGACGATGCCCGATGGCACTACTCGTAATGCATATGGTGGTGATTACGGCGAAGTTAAACATGATGGAAATTTTTGCTGCGATGGAATGGTTTTCCCAGATCGCACCGCAAAGCCTGCCATGCATGAGTTTAAAGCCATCGCCGCACCTGCCAATATATCTTCTGTAAAAGCCTCTGCAGGCAATTTTAAGATCTTCAACAAATTATTTTTTAGAGATTTAAGTGAGTATGAAGTTCACTGGGCAATTACTCGTGATGGAATTATTGGTGATAGTGGAAAGATCAAGCTCCCTAAAGTGGGCCCACGTAAAACGATTGGTTTCAAAGTTACTTCACCTCTACTGACCAAACCAGATGGATTCGGCGAGCGCTTCATTACCTTTACTATTGTTCGAATTTCTAGCACTGCCTGGTCACCTTCAATGAGTGAAGTTGGCTGGAATCAGTTACCACTTCCTTCGCGAGCTTTAACTCTTGCCGCCTCCGATCCAACTGCAACTTTTAGTCAGATAGTTGACGAGAATGGGCAGATTGTTCTGCCTTACGGTGTAATCGCTCCAGTTTTAACATTATGGCGCGCGCCTACAGATAACGATCGCATTGGACACATCGCTACTAAATGGAACCGATGGGGCTTACGTGAAATGGATCGTACGGCCTGCACTGTCTCTGAAACGCAATCTCGTATTACTGTTACAAATACTTGGCAGACTGGTGCAGGTTTTACTATTAAGCAGGTGCAAGTCATTACACCCGTTGCCGATGGTTTTAAAGTAAAAGAAAGTATCGCACTTCCAAAACATTTAGACGATGTTGCCAGGGTAGGTATTAACTTTGAACTCGATGGATCTCTGTCAGATTTAACCTGGTTTGGAAGTGGGCCTCATGAGACTTATCCTGATCGAAAGATTGCACGCGTGCACCGTTACGTTTCAACGGTTGCGGCACAGTATGTTCCTTATGTGCGTCCACAGGAAAATGGTGGCCATAGCCTTGTGCGCTGGTTTGAGCTCACAAACGCTAACGGGCATGGAGTTCGTATCCAACTAAATAGACCCCATCAGGTCTCAGTCACACCAAACCGTGCAATCGATTTAGCGGATGCAACTCATGATGTTGAGGTCAAGGCCTGCGGTAATACTGTCGTAAACATTGATGCTCTACACCGCGGAGTTGGAACCGCTTCATGTGGCCCGGATACTCTCAATACATACATTATTAAACCTGGAATTCATACATTTGAATGGGCAGTTACTTCACTCACAAACTAATCTAGATGTGAGAGCGGCCAATGAATGGCCACAGGATATTTACAGCTGCGGCCATCTCCCGATGATTTACCCCGTGCGCGCCGCCACATCCATGGCAGAGCAAAAGCTATAAACCAGATCGTTGTGACCGCCACACGTAAAAACTTATTGGGCGGATTCCTCGGTGGAAGTGGATCTCGCCAGTGTGCATCAAATGGAAGTTCTATCAATTCAAGCACCGCTTCAGCTACGCGAGAATGCCCCATTACATTTAAATGCAGGCGATCAAATGCTAAGAATCTACGATCACTAAATGCAACCTCTTCATTTGCATCTGCGATTATTGCGCCGACTTCCATTCCAACATCACGCACATTTCGGTTGAATTCACTAAAGCGTTGCTCCCAAATTTTTGCTGAGCGCCCAGTATTTCCCGTTTTTTCTAAAACAGTAAATAAAATTATCGTCGCACCCGATGCAGATAGGCGTCGTACCGCATCGGCATATACAGGCAAAACTAGCTCTGATTTGTATCCTGGGCGAATAACATCGTTGGCGCCGGCGTGAAAGGAGATAAGCGTTTGTGGACCAGTCACTTGCGCAATAGCCGCTTCGATCTGCTCATCAACTACTTGTGCCACTAATTTCCCACGAATGGCTAAGTTGGCATATGTAAAATCTGGATGGAACTTGGCCATCACATCGGCGACGCGATCTGCCCATCCTCGGTATTGTCCATATTTCTTTTCATCACACATACCCTCGGTATATGAGTCCCCAAGGGCGATAAAACGCTGATAAATCAAGGCATTATCCCTTACGGCGGGCCTGATCTACAAAGAAAAGTGCGATTGCGGTTGCGACGCTGGCATTGAGCGATTCTGTCGTTGCGCTAATTGGAATTGAGATTACGAGATCACATTTCTCACGAGTAAGACGAGCTAAACCTTTTCCTTCACTACCGACAACAATCATGATCGCCTCGGATGCAATCTTCATCGTACTGATTAACTCTTCTGATTCTCCATCAAGGCCAACAACAAAGAGGCCCTCTTTCTTGGCAGCATCAATAGTTCGTGCAAGGTTGGTTACTTGTGCAATAGGCAATCGTGCCGCTGCACCTGCAGAAGACTTCCATGCCGAAGCGGTCATAGATGCCGCACGACGCTCGGTCATGATTACTCCCGCTGCACCAAATGCTGCTGCACTTCTAATAATTGCTCCTAAGTTGCGTGGATCTGTAACTCCATCGAGTGCAACAACAAGGGCTGGATATTTGGCGCGCTGCATAATCTCTTCAAAACTTGAGTATTGGAATGGCTTAATTGCAAGAATAATTCCCTGGCTATTTGGTGAGATGCCTTCAACTTCAGCGCGGTGAGCCTCGCGAATTGGAAGACCAAGGTGCAGTGCTAACTTCAATGATTCGGCAACGCGATCGTCAACTTCGATGCTGCGTGCAACTAATAGTTCAGTGGCAGGAACGCTCTCGCGTAGAGCTTCAAGAACGGCATTACGACCAGCGACAATCTCACCGCGTGGACGATCTCCGCGTGGTGCGCGGGCCGGCCTAATCTCTTTGCCATCACTTCTACCGGCAGTTACTTTTCCGGCGCCTCGAGTTGTGGTTTTGCTCGAGCTCTTTTTCGCAACGGCCTTCTTGCGCTTTGCAGCTGCATGGTAAGGACGATCTTCAGCCTTAGGCGTAGGTCCTTTTCCAGTAAGACGCTTCTTATTTTTGCCACCAGTGCCGGTAGATGGACCTTTTTTTGAGGCACGGATAGCGCCCTTGCGGGATGAATTTCCGGCCATCGTTAACTCTTTTCCATAATCGACCAACGTGGCCCTTGTGCAGTGTCTTCAATTGTAATTCCTAAAGCAAGGAGCCCATCACGGATGGCATCAGATGCAGCGAAATCCTTGCGTTCGCGCGCCGATGTTCGCTCTTTAAGCGCCAACGCGATGACTCCATCCATCGCTTGGCTCAAATCTGCTGACCTGAAATCAGTAAAGTTCTTATCGAATGGATCACAGCCCAAAATCTCTAAAGCTCCACGAATTTCATTGGCATTTTTCGAGATCTCAGAAACATCATTATCGGTAATTGCTTGATTTCCAAGGCGCAGGTTCTCTGAAATAGTTGCAAGCCCTGCTGGAACTGCTAAGTCATCATCCATTGCAGCAGCAAAAGAAGTGCTTACTTCGCACTTTGGTAACGAGCCAGTGATTTCAGCTGCACGTTTTAGAAAGTTTTCAACTCTTCGAAATGCAACGGCCGATTCTTCCAGCGCGGTCTGTGAGTACTCAAGCATTGAACGGTAGTGAGCACTTCCTAAATACCAGCGCAGTTCGATTCCGCGAACATTTTGCAAGATAACTTCTACCAGAAGTGAGTTGCCTAGTGACTTACTCATCTTCTCGCCTGACTGTGTAACCCAAGCATTGTGTAACCATCGCTTTGCAAAACCATATCCCGCAGCTTCGGATTGTGCGATTTCATTTTCATGGTGAGGGAAAATTAAATCTAATCCGCCTCCATGAATATCAAAACTCTCGCCAAGATATGTATGTGCCATTGCAGAGCACTCTAAGTGCCAACCAGGTCGACCATCGCCCCACGGTGTTGGCCATGATGGCTCACCTGGCTTTGCCGCTTTCCATAGTGCAAAGTCACGAGGATCGCGCTTGATTGAACTAGCTGCGTCAACGTCGGTCGCGGGCATTAAATCATCGATGCGTTGACCTGAAAGTGTTAAGTAGCGATGTAATTTACGGACCTCTAAATAGACATCGCCGTTGCCTGGAGCATAGGCCGAACCATTATCAATAAGAATCTGCATGAGTTCGATCATCTGCGTAATGTGGCCAGTAGCTCGTGGCTCATACGTTGGCGGCAAGACGTTTAATGCAGCGAAAGCGGCAGTAAATTCACGCTCATACTTCATGGCAAGCGCCCACCATGGAGTTTTTTCCTGTGCAGCTTTCTGCAATATTTTGTCGTCGATATCGGTGACGTTGCGGATTAAAGTGACATCGTAACCACTCTTATTTAACCAACGCCGCAAAATATCGAAGTTAACTGCGCTACGAATGTGGCCAATATGTGGAGCAGCTTGTACGGTAGCACCACATACATAGATTGAAACTTCACCCTTTTTTATTGGAGTGAATGGGCCAACTTCACGAGTGGCCGTATCGTAGAGATTTAACATCTATGGCACCTGCACAAGTGCATTAGCGATTACAAATACGCCTTCACCGCGACCAGTAAAGCCCATCGCATCAGATGTCGTTGCTGCAACAGAAACTGGTGCACCAAGTGCCTGGCTTAAAACCTCTTGGGCTTCGGCTCTACGTGGTGTAATTCTTGGTTCATTGCCAATAATCTGTAGAGCTACGTTGTTGATTACAAATCCTTTTTTAGTAACGAGCTCTTTCACATGTGCAAGCATTGCAACTCCAGTTACGCCGGCCCATTCAGGGCGATCAACGCCAAAGAGTTCACCGATGTCACCAAGTTGGCATGCAGATAACACTGCATCACATATTGCGTGCACCGCTGCATCACCATCGGAGTGTGCGACTAATCCATTAACATCTGGCCACTCAAGTCCGGCCAAGAAACATGGACCGGTTACGCCATACTTATGCGCATCGACACCGATTCCAGTTCGGATTTTAGAGCTCAATGATCAACGCTCTCTACGATCATCTGAAGATTGGCAAGAGTTTCACTCTCGGTTGCGCCCTCAACCTGCACAACGACTTGATCTCCGCACTTAACTCCAAGGGTCATAACTCTCAAAACGCTCGCTCCATCGACTGGAGTGGATACAACTCCATCTACGACTTTAGAGAGTCGGACCGTGCAACCCGATGATTTGGCACTTGAAGCAAAGAGGGCGGCAGGTCGAGCGTGAAGACCTACGGCCGAGGCAACTGTTGAGCGGAATTCAATCATGGGCGATAGCGTAATGCGTAGAGTGAGTAGTGTTTAATAGGAACATCCATTCAACCCCGTGCACATATGTGAAAGTCGGACTATGACTACTGCGCCGCTCCTAATTGGACATCCGCTCGCCTCCAAAGAACATGCTCGTCATGCTCTGCTCTATATGTGCCGAATTAGAAAATTTGAAGAGGCCGTGGAGGATTTATTCGGACGCGGGATGATGCATGGAACGATGCACTTATCTATTGGTCAGGAAGCATCGCCAACTGGAATGTGTATGGCGCTCAATCTCACTGACCAGATTACGTCGACGCACCGCGGTCATGGACATTGCATTGCTAAGGGCGCTGATTTAACGCGCATGATCGCCGAACTTCTTGGTAAAGAGATTGGATACTGCGGCGGTCGAGGCGGAAGTATGCATATTGCCGATGTTGATACAGGAAATTTAGGAGCTAACGGTGTTGTAGGTGGCGGAATTCCAATTGCCGCTGGTGCAGCTCTTGCCTCAAAGATGATGAAGATCGGGAAAGTAGTTGTCTCGTTTTTCGGAGATGGTGCCATGAATGAAGGTGCTTTCCACGAGGCGGCGAACTTGGCGGCAATCTGGAAACTACCGATGATTTTATTCTGCGAAAATAATAAATATGGAATGAGCTCCTCGACTGAAAAGGCATTTGCAATCGATAATTTGAAGGATCGCGCTCTTGGATATGGAATTCCATCGGTCAATGTTGATGGTAACGATGTTGTGGCTGTCTATGAGCAAGCTCAAATCGCCGCTGACCGTGCCCGAAATGGTGAAGGCCCAACTTTAATTGTCGCCGAAACATATCGCTGGAAGGGCCACTCACGCTCTGATAAGAATTTATACCGCACAAAAGAGGAGATTGAAGAGTGGAGACTCTTAGATCCAATCCCTAAGTTTGTCGAGAAAATTCTTGAGTCAAAGCTAATGGAGCAGAGCGAAATCGATGCCATTCAAGCCGAAGCCCAGGATCAAGTAATTGCCGCAGTAAACGAGGCAGTGAAAGCTAAATCTGCTGAACCCTCCGGCTTATTAGCTGCAGTTTTTAAGGAGATCAGCGCATGAGCGATCGCATGTTGACCATGGCTGAAGCCGTCCGCGAAGCGATGAGTATCGCCTTCGATGAACGTCCCGAGGTATTCCTGCTCGGAGAAGACGTAGGAATTTATGGTGGAGCCTTCGGTGTCTCTGCAGATATGTACCATCGTTATGGTGCCGAACGAGTACTTGATACACCGATCGCCGAACTCGGCATTGTTGGTGCAGCTGTAGGCGCAGCCCTTGCTGGAATGCGCCCAATCGTTGAAATTCAATTCTCTGACTTCACTGCACAGGCGATGGATCAAATTGCAAATCAAGCCGCCAAGATTCACTTCATGCTAGGTGGTGCGCTACATGTCCCTATGGTTTTACGTACACCGCAAGGCTCAGGTACCGGCGCTGCCGCTCAGCACTCACAAAATCTTGAGCCGTGGTTTGCAAGTGTGCCAGGATTAAAAGTTGTTGTGCCATCTAACCCGGCCGATGCTAAAGGTCTACTTCTCTCTGCCATCGATGATCCCAATCCAGTTATTTTCTTAGAGCACAAACTGCTCTATAAGATTCCTGGTCGCGATAGCGTTCCAGTGGGCTCAGGACGTATTCCACTAGGCGTTGCTAAAGTCGTTCGCGAAGGAAAAGATTTAACAATTGTTGCAACGGGAATTATGGTCAACAAATCCTGGGAGGTCTGTGAAAAACTTGCAGCCGAAGGTATCTCAATTACATTAATCGATCCGCGCACAATCTCTCCGCTAGATATGCAACCTGTATATGAGTCCGTTGAAAAAACCGGACGTCTACTAGTTGTACAAGAAGGCCCATCACACGCAGGCTTCATCAATGAAGTAATTGCGCAAATGGCTGGAAGCTCCTCTTTTGGCTCATTAATCGCACCGATTAAGCGCCTAGCGGGGATGAATATCCCTATCCCATATGCTCCACAACTTGAAAAAGCTGCGGTACCTCAAATTGAAGATATCGAAATCGCCGCACGAGACATAGTAAAGAACTGGCGATGAGTTTTAAATATCCGGTAGTCATGCCGAAGATGAGCATGACAATGGAAACTGGAGAGCTCATCGGCTATCACGTTAAAGCTGGAGACAGCGTTAAGACTGGTGATGTCTTATTTGAGGTAATGACCGACAAGATCGACATGGAAGTTGAGGCGCCCGCCGATGGAGTTATTGAATCTTTAGTGGCCGAACCTGGTGCCGTTATTGATATTGGTAAACCCGTATTAATAATGTTGACCGAAACCCAGATTATGGCCTTTGATTTTTCAGGCGATGAGGCGCCAGTTGTAGCTCAACCAGTTGCACTCGCTGTCGTTGAAGCGCCCGTTCCTGCACCAGCGGTGGTGCTCAACAATGACGTAAAGGCCGTACCAAAGGCGCGCGTTGAAGCGGCTAAGCGTGGAATAGATCTGCGCACAATTCAACCAACTGGACCAGATCGAACCATCATGATGGCCGACATTAACTCGGCTCAGGCCGATCCGGCAGTGCGTAAACGTCAGTCGGCCAATAAAGCCCTCATCGCTAAAGGCATTGCGATGGGCCGAGAGATCCCGCAGAGCTCATTTAGTCGTAGCGTTTCGACTAACTTCGATCATGCCAGGCTTATAAGTTCATGGGCGCGCATTTTGCGCTCACGTCCAGATTTATCAATTCGCCCTCAAGTCGGCGTTGCAGTGATTATCGAGTCAAAATATGGAAGCGCGCTACCGGTTTTTAAAGATCCTGATTTGATGTCACTTGCTGATCTAACTTCGCTTATTTCATCGACAAGTAGCGCCGCAGTCAATGGCAAGGTCCCTCTGGAGATGCTCTCTGGTGCAACGACCACGATCTTTGATTTAACGAGCTACTCAATGAACGCGGCGACACCATTGCTTTTTCCTAACCAAATCACTTCCGTGACAGTTGGATATGAATCCGCCACTACAAGAAATATTTCGCTAACTATTGATTTGCGATACTGCGACTTTTATGATGGCGCACAACTCTTAGATGCCCTGGCCGCTTCCCTCTAGGAAGCAGATAACGTAAGGATCAATTCGTGACCACTCTTACTGGCATACCTGCGAGTTCAGGTGCGGCCATTGGTCCATTTTTTCTTTTAACTACCGATATTCCAGTTCCATCGTCGGCACCATCTCAACTTGGCGCCGAGCAAGAGGGCGCACATTTAAATCAAGCGCTTGCATCAGTTGGGCGAGATTTACAATCACGGGCTGAGAGAACTGAGGGTGAACTTCACGAAATCTTGGTTGCGATCGCAGAGATTGCTACCGATCCTGCAATTGCTGAAGAGGCGATTTCATTTATTGAAAAAGGTCACACCGCAAGTTATGCAATTACGAAAGCGACAGAGGTTTTCCAAGATTTATTAGCCGCCTCTGGTGGATATTTAGCCGAGCGCGTCAGTGATGTGATGAATATTCGCGATCGTGTGTTGTGTGAAATTGCAGGTACTGGCTATCCAGAAATTCCGCATTTTGACCGACCTGTAATTCTTATTGCTCAAGATTTATCACCGGCAGATACTGCAGATTTAGAGACTCACATGATTCTTGCGATTGTCACTGCCGGGGGTGGACCGACTAGCCACACGGCCATCATCGCGCGCTCGAATGGAATTGCCGCCGTGGTTGCCTGCGCTGGTGTTGTAGAGCTTGCAAGGAGCTTGCCTGATGCGGTTATTGCCGTAGATTCGACAGTTGGCTCGGTTACTTTCAATCCCTCAATCGAGTTAAGCGGTGAGATTGAGGCGATAATCGCGAAAATTAAGCTCCGTAAATCAAGAGTCGTCACTAGAACAGATGGTGCATATACAACCACTGATGGTGTGAAGATTCCGATCTATGCAAATATCGGGCGAATTGAAGATACCCCGGCAGCGGTAACGGCTGGCGCCGATGGTGTTGGATTATTACGAACTGAACTCTTGTACTTAGATCGCAATGATGCACCTACACTTCAAGAGCAGACGGCAATTTATGCCGAGATTTTTAAATCCTTTAACGGACAGAAAGTTGTAATCCGTACTTTGGATGCTGGGGCAGATAAGCCAATGGCTTTTATTAACTTTGACCAGGAGCCAAATCCAGCTTTAGGCGTGCGCGGCTACCGCACAATTGATCAACATGAGAATCTATTGCGTACTCAGCTTGAGGCAATCGCTGCAGCAGCAAAGAGTTGCAGCGCTGAAATTTGGGTAATGGCTCCCATGATTACTCTGCCTAGTGAAGCTGCACGTTTTGTTTCAATAGCGCATGAGTATGGTTTAGAAAAAGTTGGAATTATGATCGAGGTTCCTGCCGCAATTTTTCATATCGATGAATTAACAAAGATTTGTGATTTTGTCTCGATTGGAACTAATGATTTAGGTCAGTACTTGCATGCTGCAGATCGTGAATCGGCACCACTTGCCGCCTTTAATGATCCTTGGCAACCGGCACTTCTCCGAGCAATAAAAATAATTGCCGACGCTGGAATAAAGAATAATTGTCCAGTTGGAGTCTGCGGAGAGGCGGCATCAGATGCGGCTTTAGCATCCGTACTCATCGGTAGCGGTATTACGTCACTCTCATGCGGTGTCACAACGCTTTCAGATGTGGCAGCTGCGATTAGCGCGCAAAGCTTGCACACGCTCAAAACCGCTGCTGCCGCAGCCTTAAATGCATCAGATGCCAATACCGCAAAGCAGGCAGCGCGATCGGCAATGCCTGATTTAGTCGAACTAGGGTTATAGGTAAATAGTTTATTTTGTTACAAAGATTTTCACGGATGTGCTTGATTTACATCTGTTACTAGCGCCACACTAGTCCAAACGTGCACCTACTGAACGGATGTGACTATAGTGAAACAGCGCGAGACGGAGTTAATCCTTCGCGCGGCCCGCATGTACTACGAGGCCCATTTTTCACAGGACCAAGTTGCAGCAGAGCTACATACTTCCCGTTCAAATATTTCGCGGATGCTCACAGATGCTAAGCGGCTGGGTTTCGTTGAGATCCGAGTTGTTAGCCCCGCTCATCATCACGAAGCGCTTTCAGCCCAGCTCTCATCACTACTTAAAATTAATGATGTTCAAGTCATCGTTACAACATCAAATGATTTAACGCTCAACACCATCGGGCGAGCTGCAGCAAATGCTCTACTTTCCGGACTTCGCGATAATCAAACCATTGCTATCTCGTGGGGGCGTGGACTTGAAGCAACGGTAGTAAACACGCACTCTCAGAGCTTCTCTGGTTTGAAAGTCACCCAACTTATGGGTTCACTCTCATCGGTTTCAACTTCGGTAAGTGCTGAAGAGGTTGGTCGCAACTTAGCTAAAAACCTCAATGCGCAGTTTGTTCCATTTTTAGCACCGGTCGTTGTTAGCAATAGTAAAGTCCGCGACTCACTATTAGAGGAAGAGAGCATCTCAAAGACTCTCCAACTTGCACGTGGCGCACATGTAGCGTTAGTAGGCATCGGCTCGGTCGGTTCCTCATCAAGTGAAATGGTTTTTAGTGAGTTTAAAACCTCCAAGAGCGAGCGTGAGGCGTTGAGTCAAGATTATGCTGGAGATATCGCTGCACGTTTCTACAAGCGTGATGGTTCCTCCTTATCTTCTAAGTTAGATAACCGAGTCATTGGGCTTACGTTGGATGAGATCCGTGCAATCCCTCGTGTCATCGGTGTAGCAGTTGGAGCTGAAAAAGTTCTCGGAGTGGTCGGGGCGGCACGTTCGGGTTTAATCGATACATTAATACTTGACTTAGCGTGTGCTAATTCAATTGTGAAATCACTCCAACCATTGGCGGTAAAAAGCGCATGACGAATCTCGGCAAGATCTTCATTCTTATCGGAATTATGTGGCTTTTCCAGCTGTGGTTTGCATACAAGCAGGCGATGTTTTTCCAAAAGGATATCGGTGGCCTTCGCAAAGAGGGCACTATGGCTATAGGTCTAGGTGGACGGCGTTACCGCGGTGGACGTGCATTTGTGGCGTTAGCGTGCGATGAGAGCGGAATCGTAAAGCGAGGAATGGTCCTTAAGGGATTCACTATCTTCGCGCGATCTAAGCCGCTCGATACATATACAGGATTCTCCATCGAGGAGATCGCTTCGGGAAACCGAGTAGTTCAAAGTGAGAAGAAGAAGGTGCAAGAGGCGGCTCAATCGTCGGCTCAGCACATTCTCGAACACTTTGAGCGGATCAAGTCGGGAGAATAATGATCGGAACTCCGTACGGGTCGATCATTGAACGGTTATATAACCAAAAAACACTAGGAGGTGTGCATTGAACCTACAGTCACTGATTTTGTTATCAGCTGATGTAACAGTGGATAAGCAAACGGGCTTTCTCGGCGCGTTAGCAACCGCTGCTGAAGACTTTATTAAAGTCTTCAACAAGGGTGGATCAGTTCTTCTCTCACTTATGGGCGGAATTCTTCCAACACTGATTGTTCTTCTTACAGCAGTAAATGCTCTCGTTCGTCTAATCGGCGCAGAGCGAATTGAGAACCTAGGAAAGGCAGCTGCTCGACCTGGACTTCAATGGTATCCAGTTCGCTACATCATCCTTCCCTTCGTTGCAGTTTTCGTTCTAACAAACCCAATGGCGTACACAATGGGTCGCTTTTTACCAGAACGCTTCAAGCCTGCGTTCTATGACTCAGCGGTCTCATTTGTTCACCCAATCTTGGGTATTTTCCCACACGCTAACCCAGGTGAGCTCTTCGTATACGTAGGCATTGCAACTGGTATCCAGCAACTCGGTTTTGGTCTTGGAGACCTAGCTGTTCGCTACTTGCTTGTTGGTCTTGTCGTCATATTCATTCGTGGAATCGTTACTGAAGCGATTACTGCACGAATGATGAAGAAGGGAGCATAACCGTGGGTGCATTTAATAGTCTTATCGTAAAGATTGGCCGAGGCGTTGGTGGAGTAGTTGGTACTCTCTATCAGGCTGGACGTGATTCTGTTGACACAGTAATCCGTAACGTCATTCCATTCATGGCTTTCATCTCATTCATTATCGGTTTAATTTTGACAACCGGTATTGGTGACTGGATTGCAAAGGGACTTAAGGGATCAGCTTCAACGCTTCCAGGTCTTTTGTTAATCTCAGTAGTCTGTGCAATTCCACTTATCTCTCCACTGCTTGGACCAGGAGCGGTAATCGCACAGATCGTTGGAACTCTTCTTGGCGTTGAAATTGGTAAGGGAAATATTCCTGCCCAATACTCATTGCCAGCGTTGTTTGCCATCAACCCACAGGTTGGTTGCGACTTCATCCCTGTAGGCCTTGCTCTCGGTGAAGCCGAGCCTGAGACTGTAGAGATTGGTGTTCCAGCGGTGCTCATTAGCCGTCTGTTCACTGGCCCTCTATCAGTTGTCATCGCTTACTTCGCTAGCTTCGGTCTATACACAAGCAAGTAATGAAGTAACTGTTAAACCCCAAGGTGTGAAAATTCGCACCTTGGGGTTTAATTACTAGTAATGATTAATTAAACAAAAGGGGAAGATCATGGCAAGTTATAAGACAGTAGTTGTATCTGCAGGCAAAGGTGGCTGGGGTGGGCCTTTAACAATTACTCCAACTGAGGATCGCCCTTATATTTATTCAGTCACTGGTGGAGGAATTCATCCCATCGCCGCACGCATCGCTGAACTAACCGGTGGAATTCCATTCGATGGTTTTAAGAGCAGCGTCCCCTTCGACAAGATTGCAGTCGCAGTTATCGACTGCGGTGGAACCGCTCGTGTCGGTGTCTATCCAATGAAGAAAGTTCTAACCGTTGATATTCATGCAACAAGCCCCGCTGGACCACTAGCGATGTTTATTACTGCCGAGCTCTTTGTCTCCGGCGTAAAAGCTGACAACATTGTAGAAAAGTAAATGTCGGAAGTTGTTTACTCATCGACAGTTACGGCTGTCGGCGAGTTAGTTCCTGAATTTGCCGAACAGGGCGTATTAGTCTGGTTCGGCGAGAACGCGCCCATTGAGCTGCATGAGTTCTCGATTATTCATAGGCCTGAACTCGCGCTTCGGGCGCCAGAAGTTGGCGACGTTATCAAGATTAATGAAACTACTTTTAATGTACTAGCTGTCGGCTCCGTGTCCAGCGAAAACCTTTTAAATCTTGGCCATTTAGATCTTAAAGCCAACGGGTTGAATGAACCTGAAATGCCTGGAGATGTGAATGTGGAAGCAGTGCCGCTTCCAACTGTAAAAATCGGAGATCGCTTTACTGTGATCTCACAACCTTAAGAAAAGAGCTCCCCGTGTCATATTCAACTCGTTTAGCAGATCACGCCAAGAAACAGGGCCGCAATACGCGTATCGCCCTCGTAGGTGCAGGACAGATGGGACGTGGTTTTGGTAACCAATTAGGTCACATGACTGGGATCTCCCTTTCAGTTGTCATCGATATTGATCCAGCCCGCATCCAAACTGTTTATTCAGATCTTGGAATAAGTGATGTCGTTATTAGCGATGATTTAAAGGTTTTATCAGATGCAATTTTGGCGGGCAAGCACACAGGCACAAGTAATTCAGAGCTAGTATCAAAACTTCCAGTCGATGTAGTAGTCGAGGCAACAGGTGTTCCAGATATTGGAGCACGGGTTACTCACTCATCACTCTTAGCAAAAAAGCACGTCGCGGTTTTAAATGTTGAAATGGATGTAACTATTGGGCCACTTCTGCACCATATTGCAGTAGAAAACGGCGTGGTCTACGCCGTTTGTCATGGGGATGAACCAGTTGAAGCCAAAGTTCTCGTTGACTATGCACGGGATTTAAACTTTGAAATCGTTGCCGCTGGAAAGGGCAAGAACAATCCCTTTGAACCTTTGAGTAACCCTGACTCTGTCAAAGAGGTCGCTGCAAAAAAGAAGATGAATCCTAAGATGCTCTGTTCATTTACAGATGGATCCAAGACGATGACTGAGATGGTTGCACTTGCTAATACAACTGGCCTTCAACTCTCAAAGCGAGGCATGTATGGACCGGCAGCTACTGTAAAGACTTTGCAGGATGTCTTTGCGTTACAGGCCGATGGTGGAGAACTAGATCGCCCAGGCGTTGTTGATTACTGCACTGGAGATGTTGCCCCAGGTGTATTCGTAGTTGTCCGACACAACGACCCTTACATCGCACATGAGATGAGCTATTTATCGATGGGTCCTGGCCCTTACTTCACGCTATATCGCCCCTTTCACTTAGCTTCAGTCGAAGCTCCAATTACGGTCTACCGTGCGATTTTGGATAATGAGTCATCATTGTTTGCACCGCACTTAAACGCCGAAGTTGTCTGCATGACAAAGAAAGTTCTTGCAATCGGCGATGTGATTGATGGAATTGGTGGCTATACAGTTAGAGGTTATGCCGATAATGCACTCGATGCCAAGTCAGATAACTTAGTACCAATCGGATTAATCGCTGGTGCAAAGATTATTAAGGCAATCGGTGTAGGAGAGCTTCTTACCTATGATCATGTAGAACTAAAATCTGATTCCTTGATTGTTGCCTTGCGCAAACAGCAGGATGAGATGGGACTTACTTACGCTTCCTAATCTTCATCTTTCGTAAGGCCTAGCTCTTTCATCATCGCGCGTTGGCGTTTTGTTAATGGATCTTTAGCTTTCTCTTTTCGCACCGCTTTTGTATCGGGGCGAAGTTCGGGGTGCAGGCCTAGTTGGCGGCGCAGCTCCTCCTGAGCGGGCGTAAACATCTTCGAGTCACGCTCGCGTCGAGCATGGTGCTTGGCGATGATTTCTGCCGCCTCATCGATGGGCGCCTTCTTTTTACGTCGACCGAGCATGCAGGAATCATGACACAATTACAGGTATGAAAGCGCAGATTAAAGCCGCACTCGTCGTGTTGGCGGCAGGATCTGGTCAGCGCTTTGGCCATTCAACCAACAAGGTCTGGCTCCCAATAAGTGGCCGACGCATTATTTCGCGATCTTTGATGAACGCGTCAAAAAGCTTTCCTCATGGGCGAACGGTTTTAGTAATCAACCCAGATGACGAGGAGCTAGCTCGCGCAACTATCGAACGCGAAGTTCGTCATCTCAATGTTGAAATCGTCTACGGGGGTGCAACTCGGCACGAATCTGAGTTTCATGCACTGGAGTATTTAGCGAGTGCAATTGAGGCCGGTGAGATTGACGTTGTACTCATTCATGATGGTGCGCGACCTTTGGCAACCCCCGCACTCTTTGCGCAGATTGCCGAAGCGGCCCATCGTCACGGAGGTGCAATTCCTACAATCGCCGTCGAGCAACGTGAGATGGATACTGCGCATAGGGATAGAGTTGTTCGAGTACAGACTCCGCAGGGATTTCATGCGCGCCAATTGTTAGAGGCATACCGTAAGGCCTCAATTGATGGCTTTACTGGAACCGATACGGCGGCCTGTATGGAGAAGTATTTTCCAGATGTTAAGACGATGGCAATCACTGCAGATGTTTCAAATGTAAAGATTACCTATCCGCAGGATTTGGCCATCGCTGAACATGTATTAGCTAGAAGGGGGTACAAGGATTGAGTAAGGAAATTATTGAAGCATCGCTCAACTGCCCCCACTGCAGAAAAGAGACGGTACACCAGTTGGTGTATGCCGGTCGACTCTTAGTTTCAACTACCTGCACTGATTGCAATAGTCGAGTAGAGCACGAGAGCAATGACTTATGGGATCACTACATCAAAGATTTAGAACATCGAATAGCTACTAAACCTTTTCGCTTATGGAAACGTTTTTGGCGAGCACCAAAATCGCTCCTGTGGAATCTTCCTAAATCCACCTTTGGAAAGCCCATTAAGATGCTCAAGGAGTATCGCAACCTTAAAAAGTAGCCACGCTTTGCTGCCAGTGGATAAAAGACTCCATCAGTGCAATCTCTGACTCAGAGTTAACGCGCAGACTTTCAGGATCGGCATCAACGAGAGCGGTTTTTGCCTCTCTCTTAAGCGGCACAAACCATGTTGAATCAGTGGAGTCACAATCAATAGCGCTAAAACGAATCATCTCAGGCGTAGATATGCGCATCATGCTTGTTCGATCGACCGAGCGCTCAATGAATTGACTCCCATTGACTATCTTTAGTGACTCAGTAAATACCGCCGCTGGACGTACAGCGTCGACATCTCCAACAAGGGCACCGAGTGTGCGGTGGAACTGTGTGGTGCGCGTTAAAGGTCGTAACGCATCGTGAATTGCGATTATTTCGCAAGGGGTTGAATCTGCGATTGCACGAGCTAGCCATTGAGGTGAATTAGGGTCGCACTCAAGGATTGGACATCCGAATCCTTGGACACTCGCAGGATCGCTTGTGGCGATTGCAATTGTCGCATCTACTCCGGTTTCAACAGTGAACGCTCTGGCAACGGCCATAGATGCGTGAAGAATTGAATGCTTATCTAGTTGAGAAAACGAGATAGGCGAGGTGACTGCAACAACGACTTTAAGAGTTGTCACGAATTAAGAGGCAAGAACCTCGTCAAGGATGGTTGCAGCCTTCTCTTCATCAGTGCGCTCAGCAAGAGCGAGCTCTGAGATTAGAATCTGCTTCGCCTTGGCGAGCATGCGCTTTTCACCAGCTGAAAGTCCTCTATCTAAGTCGCGGCGATAGAGATCGCGCACAACCTCAGCAACCTTAATAACATCGCCAGAGGCTAGCTTCTCAAGGTTGGCCTTATATCGGCGGGACCAGTTAGTTGGCTCTTCGGTATATGGCTGACGTAGGACGTTAAATACACGATCTAGACCGGCAGAATCGACAACATCGCGCACGCCTACAAGGTCTACATTCTCTGCCGGGACTCGAACAGTTAAGTCACCTTGAGCGATTTTCAACACTAGATAGGTCTTTTCTTCACCTTTGATCACGCGCATCTCAATTGCTTCGATGAGAGCTGCTCCGTGATGGGGATAAACAACGGTTTCGCCGACCTTAAATGTCATGTGTTGCCCTTCGATAGAGGACAATTGTACCAGCGATTAGGTAGCCAGTCACCCTGCCATATTTAGCGTAAAACCAGCGTATTTCACTGGTTATTTCATGTGAGAGAATACCTCTCATGCGCCGCATCACTATTTCACTAATGACGTTAACTCTTGCACTCTCACTAACTGCATGTGGGGCTGGCTTACACGCCTCTACTCGTGAAGTTAAGCAAGTGACCGATGGTGTTGAGGGTTCTATAACAACTAATGGGAACTCCATCAAGCTTCTCAATATTCTCGTTGTGCAAACCGCGGGTGGGACTGGCGTTCTTGTCGGGACGGTTATTAATACTCTTGCGAGCGAAGATGCTCTTCTTGGAGTTTCAATTAATGGTGCAATCGCTACATTGACCGGAACAAACTCTTTGCCACAGAACGCACCTATTTATTTTGAGGGCGATCGTGCAAATGCAAAGGCAACTGCCCCGGCCCTTAACTTACCGGCTGGATCCCACGTTCAAGTAACTATGTTTTTTGCACATGCCGGTGCCATCAACGTTTTAGCAATCATTCGTGACCAGCGTGATACTTACGCTGGTATTACTGCTTAGTTTATTTTTTGCCTTGATTGGCAACTGCAGCTATTGCATCTTTTGCCGCTGCAGGATCTAAATACTCGCCGCCGTTAACCACTGGTATTAAATCTGAGTTGAGTTTGTAGAGCAGAGGAATTCCAGTTGGAATATTAAGCCCGGCAATATCGGCATCACCAATTCCATCAAGGTGCTTTACTAATGCACGAATTGAATTACCATGCGCGGTTACCAGAACGCGTTTCCCGCCCTTGAGATCGGGAACGATTGCTTCATGCCAATATGGCAACATGCGGTTGATGACATCGCTGAGACATTCAGTTTTTGGCACGACGATATCGCCGTAGCGAGGATCTGCGCTCTGAGAAAACTCATCGGAGTCATCAATTGGCGGTGGTGGAACATCAAATGAACGTCGCCAGAGTTTGAACTGTTCCTCGCCGTATTGAGCCAAAGTAGCTGCTTTATCTTTACCTTGAAGTGCGCCGTAATGACGCTCATTCAGGCGCCACGAGCGATGTACTGGGATCCAGTCACGCTCACATGCATCGAGGGCTAGTTGTGATGTATGTATTGCACGGCGAAGCATCGATGTGTGAAGTACATCCGGCAAAAGAGCGCTTTCAGTAAGGAGCGCACCTGCGCGACGTGCCTCACCTTCACCTTTTGCACTTAGCCGTACATCGACCCAGCCCGTAAATAGATTCTTGGCATTCCACTCGGACTCACCATGACGTAGGAGGATTAATTCAAAGTTACTCATGGCTACATCCTAAACCAGATGTTTAAAAGCATCTAAATTAGCCAGTGACTCTCCACGAGAAACCCGCCAAGCCCACTCACGACGTATGGCATTGGCAAAACCTAGTTCCAACAATGGGTTAAAGGATGAGTCAGAGATCTGAAGAACTGCACCAACTAAGCGATCAATTTCTCTATCTGATACTGCAACAAGTGGCAAACGTCCCACTAGGAAGATGTCTCCGACGTCGTTGGTTGCAAATGAAATCCCATAGAGAGAAGCATTCTTTGCTAAACACCAGGCATGGACAGCGGCTGCATTATCATCGGGTTTGCGAATGACGAAGGCGTTAATGCTCAAGGTGTAATCCCCAACAATAAGTGCACAATGCGTCTGCAGCTTCTTTTCTCCAGGCAAAGTTACAAGAAAGGTATTGTCGTAGGCCTTCTCATACTCTAAATCATGCGAATCAAAGAACTCTTCAATGATTATTCGTGGATCTACTGCCGCCATCACTGGCCTGCTATTTTTGCCGTTGCATTATTTTGAGTTATAACTTCATCGTAAATATCTAAGGTTTCACGTGCAGTTGCATCCCAACCAAAGTGAGATGCATGTTCAATCGCACCCATCGAGAGCAAGACTCGTCGTTGCGGCTCCTGAAGTAGGCGTGCAATAACCGAAGACCAAGCCTTTGGATCATGGCCATCAACTAAAACGCCAGAGATTCCATCGGCCACAGCTGTGCGCAGGCCGCCAACGGCCGTTGCAATTACGGGCGTGCCACAAGCTTGCGCTTCAAGGGCTACCAAGCCAAAGCTCTCGGAATAACTTGGGACTGCAACTAAATCTGCGGCGCGATACCAATGTACTAAATCTGCTCGAGGAACAGGTGGTGCAAAATGAACTACATCATCGATGCCCAGCCACGTTGCTAACTCTTTTAAACGCTCAACCTCTTCAGTATTGGCACCTGAGGCGCCGCCGATAATATTGACTATCAACTTAGGACGCATGTGTGGTGAGTGTTTTACAAGCTCTGCCGCCGCACGAATTAATACCTCTGGACCTTTGTGCGGTTGGATACGGCCGACGAAAGTTACAACAAAGCAGTCGCTAGGAGTTCCAATATGTTCGCGGGCCGCTTTGCGCCCAAATCCGGGTGTAAATGTGTAGAGATCTACGCCGGGGGTAACAACATGGACCGTGTCGGGACAGGCATCGTAAAGGGAGACCAGACTGGCCGCCTCTGCATCGGTGTTGGCAATCAAAGCTTGAGCTGCAGCTGCGACCTGGGTTTCACCTTGCACTCGAATCATTGGCTCCGGAGTTTCGCCCTCAGCCAAATTCAGATTCTTCACTCTCGCCATTGTGTGCATCGTATGAACCAACGGTATGCCTAACTGCGCAGCTACAGGCATCGCAACTTTTCCTGAAATCCAGTAATGCGAATGGATGGCATCATAGTTTTCATCTTTGATAATGCGCATGAACTCTTTAGATAAACCTACGATGTGGACGGGCAGTTGCTCTTTAGTTAAATTTCCATGTCCGCACTCAAAATACCGAACGCGAACACCTTTAGAGATTTCAATAATGTCGGGCGATTTATTTTCTGTACGTCGCGTGAAGATATCCACCTCAACACCCATAGCCGCCATGCGCTGTGCCGATTCGAGTACATAAATGTTCATGCCACCAGCATCGCCAATACCTGGTTGATCCAGAGGCGATGTATGCACCATTAATGTTGCAATGCGGCCATTCATTACTCAAGGGTACGACTAGTTAGAAGGTTGCGCGAACGGAGCCGACAATTTGCGCGCCGCCATAGACCTGTTCCAACTCATCATCGGCATCTATGCCCAGTAATTTCAACCCCGCCACCGTTAAAGGTAAGCGTGGACGCATGCCACCATCATTGACCTTGTAGGCAAAGCTGCGTCCATCAGGTACAGATGCAACCATGATCGACTCCGCACCACTTTTCATAAATACGCCAGGAAACCTCTTCATAAACAAAGATGTCATCCGCTCAGGTCCGGCAACCATCTCTGGGAATGCTCGACAGGCTTCAACGACGCTTTGATGCACAGGGTCAGTTGAAATTGTTAATGCACGAATGGCTCGCGCTAAGCCAAGTAAAGAGATCAAAAATAGTGGTGCGCCGCAACCATCAATAGCGATGTGCGAAATCTTCTCACCGGAAAGGCTCTCAAGTTCGCGCTTGAAAGCTACCTGCACTGGATGATCTATATCCAAATAATTACTGATCGGCCAAGCATTTGTTGTGCAACCCATAAGCATTCCAGCGTGCTTACCGCTGCAGTTCATAGCAAGGCGAGTTGGTTGCGCAGTTGCAATGGCCGCCTTTTCATCGAGTGGTTTGCCCTTTACGTTTTGAAGTGCGCTCTCATCTAAGCCAGCTAAGGCCAAGATTTCTAGCGCTCCGTCTTGATGCATGGCAAGGCCCGAGTGAGATGCGCACGTTAATGCTAATAGCCGTGGCTCTAATACAACGCCACTTCGAACCATCGCTGCTGCCAAAATTGATTTATAGGATGAGCGCGGATAGATGAGCTGTGTTGGATCTCCTTTTTGAAAAAGGATAGATCCATCGCTATCTAAGGCGACAAAGTGGCCAACATGGCTCGACTCAACAACATCATTCCTAATAAGTTCGGCAAGAACTTCGCCAACAGCTAATGGAATCAATTACTCGCTCTGACGTTCGAGGGAGGACCAAATATGTGACTGCAACTCTTGCGTTGGCGTCTCCATGTCATATGCAAAGAAAAGTTCGCCGGCAACAAGACCATATAGACGAACTCCACCAGTTACAATTTTTGCCGTTGGTGTCGAGTATGGCTGATCAAGAACTAGCTGGATCTTTGGCCCGTCGAAGTGCCCCACCCAACCCTCAGTGATTCCAGTGTTATGTGCAAGAACCACCTCTAAAATATTATTAGGTTTCGGGCGCCAGAAACCAGTTTCAGAACCACCGGGGCGCAGAATTTCGCCCTCTTTATCCAAGATCCATGAACGCGAGTAGTAGTTTAAAAAAGGACGTCCATCGTGATTAAAGACAACTTCTTGCGCAAACTCAAAGGGTTCGACATTGGGATACTCACCACGGCCTTTGCCACGCCAGGTTCCAACCATCCAAGCAAGTGGATTGAGATCTGCATGTAAACCTTCTGGAATTGTAAAAACCATTTATGGGCGTCCTCTGAATCTAGGTGCACGACGTGCCTGTGATTGGCGACCGCGAAATGCATAGAAAATGAGCGCGATACCAAAGACAATAGCTACTAAGCCAAGGATCACAGAGGTAAAGAGCTCCATGTGCAGAGCCTACCGTGCTTAAACTATTGCTTGTTGCGAAGCTGGAACTCCATCGACAGTTAGTGTGGCATCCATCGGTGTATTTCGCTTTATTACCGCGAGTGCAATGGTGCCCAGTTCATGATGGCGGGCCACGGTTCCAAGAAATCCAACAACAACCCCATCGTTTTCAACCTTAACTCCTTTGGCGGGGAAGGCGACATCGCTACCATCTAAATGCAACATCACTAAGCGCCTCGGTGGGTTACCTAAATTAAAAATCTTGGCAACGGTCTCTTGACCTCTATAACAACCTTTGTTCATATGGACTGCGCCATTTAAGACGCCAATCTCATTAGGAATCGATTTGTGATCGGTTTCAAAACCGATTCGTGGCCGCCCAGCTGCGACGCGTTCGGCATCTAAAGCCCACATACCAACTTGTGTTGCAACGGAGTTAAAAGTTGCACTCATCTGCACTAACTCGCTGCGAGGCAGTAATGCATATGGGCCCCCGATATCGGTGGTTATTCCTGGAGCGCGCAGTACTGCGAACTCAGCTGTCGCATCACGTACATCTACTCGGAGCATGAACTTCATCTTGTTTAAATATGTAAGTAGGGTTTGGCTATAACCGGGATCGATGACAATCCAAGTCGTCGCTCCGTCATCAACCAAATTAAATTGATACTCAATATGGCCTTGCGGGTCCAAAATCATCGCCGACTTCCATAGGCCAACGGCTAAATCACTTAAGAACTGCGTGGTTAAATCATGTAACCATTTCAAACGATCCTCTCCGCTCACCGCGACAACGCTTAAATGTGAGAGGTCGGCCCACGCAGTGCCTGCTTCTAAGGCGCGCTGCTCTTTGACAGGCTCACCAAAATGCCAGATCGCCCCTTTATCTACACCCTCTTCAACAACTACTGCGCTCATTGGCAGGCGGTACAGGTTCCGTAGACAGCAAAGTGGGTTACATCTGTCTTGAATCCATAATCATCGGCAAGGGAGTTTACGAAGTTAGCTGCAACTTCAATCGGGGCATCTCCAATGGATCCACACTTTCCGCAGACTAGATGTAAATGTGTTAACTCTTCAGCTGCATGATATGTCGCACCACCATGGCCTAGATGCGTGTGAACAACAAGGCCCACATTTTCTAATGTCTCAAGGTTTCGGTAGACAGTGGAGAGATTAATTCCTGGATGTGCCAGACGAACTTTCTCTGCAATCTCTTCAGGGGTTGAATGCCCCAGTTCACGGACGGCCGATAAAACAAGCTCACGTTGAGGGGTAAGGCGTAGCCCCTTTTCGTGCAGTTCGTGCTTATTAGCCATGTGAGAATCTTACGCGAAGAAGTAGCAAATAGAGTTCACAGCCTAAGCAGAAGTTAAAAGCTGCATTTAAAAACGCTGCCGCTAGGGCAAAACTCACTGCAATAGTGAAAATTGGTGCGATACCAGTGAGCGCACCCGCAACCCCAGTAATAGCAAAGAGTAGTCCAACGCTTTGGGCAAACTGTGGTGGGCGAATATCTTCAACAATCGCCTTGCCTTTGAGTCGAGGTTTAATAATCCTTCGAAAAATAAAGGCGTACGGAGTGAACTGTGGACCTTTAGTAGAACCAATTAGAAAGACAACTGCTTGTGCACCTAAAATCCAAATATTTGAAGTAACGAGAGTAACTGCTAACACAATCGTAGTGAGAGCCGCCGAAAAACGTGGACCTCTTGCATCAATTGAAACTGCGGCTATTTTTTCTGCTAGAACTTGAGTCATTAGATATTCCTTTGGTCGTTGAATGGGTAATTGTTTTTAACTACAACAATTACATTCGACACAAAGAGCCAGCAAGGCGACCGAAATCAATTACTCGACGCTTGGTGAAATTACTGGCTAAAGACATAGTAGGAATCTTAAACAGGGATAGTTTTTAAAGCCAGTTGCAAACTATTGGCGAATAGCCGCCAGCGCGGTCATAACTTGTTCTCGCTTTGGTGCGCCAACGGCGCGGCCCACTTCACGCCCACTGGAGTCGAGAATTAGCGTCGTTGGCGTACTCAAGATATTTAATTTCCGGACTAGATGCAACTGCGCTTCGGCATCGACTTCAACATGGGTAACATCGTGCATATCTGTGACGATATTTTCAAGCAGAGCTCGCGTAGCCCGACATGGGGTACAAAATGCCGATGAGAACTGCACCAGCGTTGCGCGTGATCCCAGCGCGCCGCCAATCATTGATTGGCTTATAAGAGATGGCCCGTATTTAGCTTTCACTGTGCCGCGCGAGCGCCGATACCAAAGGCCATATCCGCTGGCTAGGCCCAGGACAATGGCGAGTGGAAGCAATGTTTTCACGAGGGTAGTCTGTACCAATGGCCAGAGTGTTGCTACTTACAAACACTCAATTGGCGAGCGCTGAAGTTCTACCCGCATTGGCCTTGCTTGCGCATAACGTTCGCATCTTGCCCGCTGAGGCCAGCATCCTCGTTGATGTTCCTGAAGTAGATCTCATCCTGGTCGATGCACGCCGCGACTTACCCTCTGCAAAATCCCTAGCACGTCTATTAACAACTACTGGGCTTGGCTGCCCGATTATTGTTATTGCAACTGAGGGTGGATTGTCGGCAGTAAGTGCCGATTGGGGAATCGATGATGTCATGCTCGATACATCTGGGCCTGCTGAAGTCGATGCAAGAATTCGAATCGCAGTTGGAAAGCATCACGCAGTCATGGCGCTAAGTGATCCTCACTCAGGTGAAATTCGCACAGGAGATGTCGTCATTGATGAATCAACGTACACCGCTCGACTTAAGGGAAATGTTTTAGATTTAACATTTAAAGAGTTTGAGCTCTTGAAGTACTTAGCCCAACATCCTGGCCGTGTCTTTACTCGCGCCCAACTTTTGCAGGAGATTTGGGGCTATGACTACTTTGGAGGAACGCGCACGGTCGATGTGCATATTCGTCGTTTACGTTCAAAGTTAGGTCCAGAGTTTGAGGCGATAATCGGAACCGTTCGCAATGTTGGCTATCGCTTCACAATGCCAACTGGTGGCAAAGAGAGCGCCATTAACGAGCGTGTCTAAACATGCGCCATATTTTAAAAATACATCGCGTGCTTCAAGGTCGCATTCCAGATACTGATCACGGTTTCACAATTGAAAGCTTTGATCCGCTAATTCATAAGCAGGTATGGCTAGATCTCAACAATAAGATCTTTATCAACCACCCAGATCAAGGTAACTGGGTGATGCAAGATTTAGAGAATCGCATGGCTGAACCCTGGTTTGATGCCGCAGGATTTTTTCTAGCGATTGAGAGCGGTTCATTGGTCGGAATGTGTTGGACCAAGATTCATCACGATCTAGTCAACCAAGCCCCTGTTGGTGAGTTATATGTCGTTGGTGTCGATCCCGAATTTATGGGCCATGGCATTGGTCGCGCCGTATCTATCGCCGCGATGAACTACTTGTTTGCCCAAGGCATTAGAGATGCGATGTTGTATGTCGATGCCGATAATGAAAAGGGCCTAAAACTCTACGAGAGCTTAGGGTTTAATTAAATCTCTCAGCCCAGCAACAAGGCGATCGACATCCTCACGCGTTGAATAAGGTGCAATACCAGCCCGCAGCGCTCCAGCATCACCTAGGCCAAGCTTTCGCGAGACCTCAAGGGCATAGAAATTATTTGCTGGAAGATTCACTTTCTTGCCAGCCATCGCGCTATAAATCGCGGCATTGTCATGGCCGGCAAAGGAGAAGTAGATCGTCGGTGTGCGGTCTTTGGCATGGCCATAGAGAGTTACACCTGGAAGCGTTTTTATCGAACTCTCCATGTATGCAAAGAGCTCCTCTTCGTAGGCCTCGAGTGCCTTCATTGAGTTAACAATTTTTTCACGTCTTGTTACACCGGCGCCTGGGGCCATTGCTGCAATAAAGTTAACTGCGGCATTACAACCAGCCATAATTTCATAGGGAAGGGTTCCGAACTCAAATTTCTCTGGCACATTACTGGTCGATGGTAGGAGCTTGTCGTTATTGAGCGAGTTAAGAAGTGCCGGTGATGCCGCTAACGCCGCGCAGTGTGGGCCCATTAACTTATAGAACGAGAAACCAAAGAAATCGGCGCCAATATCTCTGGCACTTATCGCCGTATGTGCAGTCAAGTGCACACCGTCGACATAGAAAAGCGCACCGGTCTTATGAACGGCCGTCGCGATAGCTTTGAGATCAGGACGCGTTCCGATGGTATTTCCGGCGCCAGTGATTGCGACTAACTTAGTCTTTGCAGATAAAACCGCTTCAACTGCGGCAACGGTTAACTCTGATGTTTCAACATCAAATTCGGCCCACCTCACAGTTGCGCCTACGGCTTCGGCGGCTTGCACCCAGGGGCGGATATTTGAATCGTGATCCAATCGCGAAACAACGATCTCATCTCCGGGCTTCCAACTCTTGGCAAGCGTTCGAGAAAAGTCATATGTGAGTTGAGTCCAGGAACGGCCATATACAACTCCACCTGGATCTACATCAATTAAATCACCAACGGCTTTACGGAACTCATTAACAATCTCGTCGGCATTCTTTTCAGATTCAGTCAAGGTGTTTCGATTAGAGATTGGTTTGGTAATCGCATCAGCTATCGCTGCACCAACAACATCCGGAACTTGACTACCTCCGGGGCCATCAAAAAAAGCTAAGCCCGAGGCAAGGGAGGGGAAGTGGGCGCGTATGGCGTTAACGTCGTAAGTCATACGGGGCAGGCTATCACTGCGTTAGTTCGGCGCACATAGCTCGAAAGGCTTTTGTATGTGCATCGACATCGGCCGCAGTCGTATCAGGGCACATCAGCGCCATGTTATGAAAAGGGGTGATCAAAAAACCATCGTTGAGCATGCGCAGGTGAATGTACTGCTCTAACTCAAAATCTCCCGCATCGTTGGCATCGGCACCAGTGATTGGCGCACTCGTTGCAAACATATATTCACCACGGGCACCTAAACGGTTACACGTCCACGGTAAACCAAACTCTTTAATCGAGGCGTCGACGCCATCTGACCAACGCGTGCCAAGCTCAATCATGCGATCGAAGTTTTCTTGTGTAAGAACCTGCGAGAGTGTTGCCCGCATCGATGCAAGTGAAAGCGCGTTACCGGCCAGCGTTCCACCGATTCCACCAGTGTCAATGATCTCTAACTCGACCATCTTCTTAATCGAATCGGCAATCTCCTGAGTCATTCCAAAAGTTCCCGTTGGAATTCCCCCAGCGATAGCTTTTCCGATGGTTAAGAAATCGGGCTTTAATCCGAGATCAGCGGTCATTCCGCCAGGGCCAACTGAGATTGTATGTGTCTCGTCGATAATTAAAATTGTTCCATATTTCTTAGCAAGGCTTTGTACTGCATCTAAATAACCTGCCTGCGGCAAGACGATTCCAACGTTAGTCATCGCAGGCTCCATTAAAATAGCTGCAACATCACCATGAGCTAAAGCCTTTTCCATTCCTGCAATATCGTTAAATTCAACGACTCGTGTTGTGACATCGAGTGCAACAGGTGCTCCGATGTTTCCTTCGCGAGCAACGGTATCCCCGTGTGAATCTAACGTTGCAAAGGTTTCATCCACCGAGCCGTGATAACAACGATCGATGACAACGATCTTTGATCGACCAGTGATCATGCGAGAATAACGGATTACATGGCGGTTGGCATCGGTTGCCGACACTGTGAACTGCCAAAGTGGTAGGCCAAAGCGTCGTGATAACTCAGCTGAAACTATTGCAGCATCGGCCGTTGGTAACATCGCAGTGATTCCCTTAACAACCTGCTCTCGAATCGCTGCCACGGTCGCATCGGGTGAGTGACCCGTCATAGATCCGGTATCGCCTAAACAGAAATCGATATAGGTATGTCCATCAACATCGGTGAAACGGGCACCTTTAGCACTCTCAACGAATACGGGATAGGCACCCGGCCACTTTGCCATCCACGACATTGGAACTCCGCCGGGCATAGTTGCCTTGCCCTGCTCAAAGAGCTGACCACTCTTTGGATGAGCCTTTAAGAAACGTTCATGCTCGATCACTGTTAAGCGTTTTAAGGTATCGCGATTAATCATCGGCCTATCCTAATCAAGTCGCTCGAAAACAAATAAGGCTTCGATGTAATCTTCGCCCGAGATTCCTAAGTTCTGTGCATCGGGCGGAGCAGTTTGTGGCTCGATACAAACGCCCTCACTGTCCTCGGTGTAAACGACCCACCATGGCGCATCGCTCTCAATGGAGATCCGAGCAACGTCCTCCCATACAACGGCGGGCGTTCCCTTAACTCCTGTGAAGGCATCGTCCCACGGTGGTGGAGTTGGTGCGCAGCGCTCACCAGTTGGAATGCCCTCAAAGTTTCTTATTAGCATCTGGCTGGCTTCAAACTCTACTTCGGCGCTTGCACCACGATCTAAATCGCGCGCAAACCATGGATGTAAACCCATCCACACCGGTAAATCACAACCGTTAGCATCGTATTCAAGTGACCACCGCACCGCATCGTCGAGAACTTCGATGCGCTGTTCAACTGTTGCACCGTTATATGGCGCAGGAAGATGTAGCAACGATCTACCTGGACCTATCTCTTGCCACGATGAGATTAAACCAAAGCCATGTAATGCATGCGGTGGATCGATAGTTGCAGGAAGTTGGAAACTCTCGCCCTTTGAGTTTGTAATCAGACCCTCGTTGATGCGTCCAGCCCACGGTGCCATTGCATACCAGCCCGAGGTATGAACCTGCCCGCGAAATGGAACTGCAAACTCATTATCTCGCCACTTCAGTGAAACTATACGTCCACCATTGTCGTCATCGATTGCAATTTGAAACTCGGCATCATCAATAAACTGCATTATTTTCCATCGCCTTTGCTAGTTCGTGTCTGTATGGAGGTTCAGCACCTTCACGTGAACACGTAATGCCGGCTGCGATTGCAGCTTTATGCAAAACTTCATTGAGAGTTATTCCAGTCAGCTCCGCAACTGAGTGTTCAATAACGCCTGCACAGATAATGGCCCCAACGCTATCGCCTGCCCCAACGCTATCTACGACTGTTACTTTGGCGCCATCGACCTCTTCCATCCCATGCTCGGTATAGCCGATTAAGCCATGAGCCCCGCGTGTAATGATGACGCAGCTAACACCCTGTTCAATCCAGCGATGCGCAACCTCATCCATTGTTTCATTGGGATAGAGCCAATCTATATCTGCATCACTGAGTTTTACAATCGATGAGATTGCAATCCACTTCTCAACAGCTGCGCAGTACGTTGCACGATCTGGGAGAACCGATGGGCGGATATTGGGATCGAAGATAATCGGCGCAAACTCGCCAACACCCACCGCCCAATCAAATAAAACGCTTGCTCCAGGCTCAATTATCGTAGCTAACGTGCCTACATGTAAGAGTGAAGGCTTTAACATCGAGGGATCTGGCAGCCATGATCGGTTGAAATCAAATGTCGCCGTACCTGCAGTAAGAAACTCATAACTTGCAATACCGGCTGAATCTAAGGTTACAGTGGCAGTACATGTTGGTTTATCACTTATGAGCGAGAGCTTTAGACCAACACCATCGCGCTCTAACTCTCTACGTGTCTGTACTCCATAAGCATCGTTTGAGATTCCATCGATAAAATCAACATCAAATCCCAAACGTGCGAGCGCTTTAGCTGTATTTGCTGGGCCACCGCCAACTGCCCTTACCGATGGCAAAATATCAATCAATACTTCGCCTGCAACCCAGATGCTCATTGCAGCTCGCCCTTTCGAGCTAAAAACTCGGCGATAACTTCAACGCCCAGCAGGTGATCTTGTACTTGAGGCAGACCACTGATTAATAAAATTCCAGTAAAACCTAAGCCGGTAACGTTGAGCGGAAGCGAACCTCCATGAATTGCATGGCGCTCTTCGGAAAGAGAGTGAGTTTCATACCAATTGATTCCCAACTCCTCGGCGAGGACTCGTTCGTACATCGTTGAATGTTCGGTGGCCATTGTTACGCGTGCTTTACGCGCGATCCATCCATCATTGCTCTGATCAGAACCGGGCAGTGAAACATGAAAAACGACCCAATCTTTTAGGCGAACCTCGATTGCGATAGGAAGATTGCGATCCATCCCGATTTTTCTTGCAATCTCACCGATCTCAATGGCCTCGGCCTGCGTTAACGATGGCAGTACCAATGTTCGCGCCTCAAGGGCTAGGCCCTGACTTGTAAATCCGCCCGTTGTTTCGACCACGTACCAATTGTGCCTTACTGTGCGTACATGATCACTATCCCAGAGAGCGACCTCGTAGTTCATCCACTTTGCCTTGGCGGAAATGTCTTTGGTTGGAGCGCAGATGAGAGCGCCTCCCACGCTGTTCTCGATGCCTATATCGCCCATGGTGGAAACTTCATTGATACTGCCGATGTATATAGTGAGTGGAAAGAGGGCAACTCTGGGGGAGACTCGGAGAAAATTATCGGTACGTGGATGAAGGCGCGCGGCAATCGCGACAAGGTAGTAATTGCGACAAAAGTTGCTAAGTTCTCCAAGCGTCCAGGTCTATCGGCGGCAAATATTCTCGCTGCATGTGAAGAATCTTTAAATCGATTGCAGAGTGATTACATTGATCTCTATTACAGCCATGAAGATGATGCGAAAGTTCCCATGGAAGAGACATTGGGTGCCTATGCTCAGTTGATTGCGCAGGGAAAAGTCCGCAATATCGCAGCATCCAACTTCACCGCTGCTCGTCTGGCGCAGGCTTTACGATTCTCTGCCGAAAACTCACTACCGTCGTATATCGCGGTGCAAGATCAGTACAACTTAATGGCGCGCGAACCTTTTGAGTCTGAGACCGCACCAGTCTTACTTGAGAACTCAATCTCTTGTCTTCCATTCTTTGGACTTGCTCGAGGATTTCTAACTGGCAAATATCGCCCAGGAATCACAATTGAATCGGTTCGTGCTGCAGGAGTTAGCGATTATTTAAATGAAAAGGGTTATGGAGTTATCGAAGCTCTCGATCTCATTGCAAAAAACCACAATGCCTCGATAGCTGCAGTTGCATTAGGGTGGTTGCGTTCAAACCCCGCAGTTAGTGCACCGATCGCATCGGCGCGCACCGTCGAACAACTCAATGAGATTATTCAAGTTGTTGAACTTAGCGCTACAGAGGTCGAAACTCTTAACGCGATTTCGTGAGCCGCCTTCGGGAATCGAACCCGAGACCTTCGCTTTACGAGAGCGACGCTCTACCAACTGAGCTAAGGCGGCCTTTGCTGTTAATCATAGGCACTCGCGCAAGAGGCTTAGAAAAACTAAACTGCCGGCCCGCTCAAACGATTAGCCATAACTACGGCCTCTTGTAGCCAGGTCGCAACTTGGGCATCGGTAAAGGCGCTTTCGCCGGCTTTAATCACATACAGCCCGGTAAACATCTGGCCATTGAATTGATAGAAGGCAAGTAGTTGGTGAGCTCGAACTCCCGTGTCGATCTGCGTGCGCACAAGTACGCGCGCGGACTCGCCCATCAAAGCATTTGGAGGGCTCTTAATCTCGCTAAATGTATAGGTTATAAAGCTACCTGCTGCATCTTTATAACCGCCATCTTTGGCACACTGAGCAAGGGCTTTGACTAACTCCTTCTGCGCTAACTGCGCTGCTGCAGGTGTTGAGTATCGAACTACTTCGGTTGAGAGAAAAGTAAATGGAGACTCTTCTTTAGTGACCGTTACCTGCCTGCGCTCAACGCGCTCTTTTTCTGAGGCATATGAAGCGTTGCATAAATCTAGTGAGGGATCATCGAGTGCAGTTCCACCAACCATTGGTAGGACAGTCCACTCTTGGCTGAAATCTCCAGCGTTAAATCCAAACTTCGCCATCGCACTTTGTTTGCTATCTAATAGAGATACGTCCTCAACGGCTGGAAGGCGATCTATATTCTTGGTCCGCGTAAAATTGGCTGTTACCGATGCGAGTCCAATGAGAACAAAATTGCTTCCTGAAACTCGGATAACTTTTTTGGAGTCCCCGCTATCTACCGTTGCACCAATACGCAATTTAGTAGTTTTCGAATCGGGGATAGTTGCTAACTTTGCGCTGCCCGAGGTTACAACCGCGGCGCCGTTTCCGACTAGAACATCAAAGCGGCCACGCGTTGTAAATGAGGCCGTGCACTTTCCAGTGCACTTGAGTGCACCTGTTCCATATGAGTTTGCAGCTGCAGCCCATGTACCAGTGCGCGAGGATTTATATGCCGTCGAGAAGGTGTTAGTGATTGATAAATCGCCTATGGCTCCGTTTCCTGTGCAGTCATAGATTTGAGCCGTCGCCTTAAGTGCAGCGCCTTGGGTTAATTGAAAAGTAGGAGCTGATTTTGCTGCGCTGCTTTGCAGCACAAGGCCATCACTATTAACTAAATTCGTCTGGCATAAACCGCTACCCGCATCTTTAGCACCTGCCCATGCAACGGAAATCTGATCATTGTTAACGGCAGTGATATTAAAATCATTGGTGACGACTGGATGTCCGCGATCGATTGTGACCGCCATACTCTGCGACCACAGGCTCTTGTTTCCAGCAAAATCCACCGAGCGGATCGCCAGCGAGTAGGAGCCCTCGGGCAGATCTCGCATATGCACTGTCAGCGGGGCCTTCATCGGGTCCATATAGGTCGGAGCCCAGTTATCCCTGGGAGTTGCCGACAACGGGCCCAATACTCCATCTATTAAGGCCTCAAAGCCCGTGACATAGGTTTGTGCATCCTCGAAGCCAGGCCTCATGATCTCAATGCTCGGATAGTGCCAATCTGCTTGGGGAATTAAGACCGGTGTTGGAGGTGGTGTTACATCGGCTTTGATAGCCACAGCCACCGTAGCGCCGCTCTCTGAGGCATTTGCAGTGAAAGTGACGTTGCCCGAATAGGTCGTTGCAGTCAAGGCCGTCATTGAACCGCCATAGCTATTTGATGTCGAATACCTGTACTTATCGAGATTGAGCATCCACACATCGGTTCCTAAAAGATTTCCAAACTCTGCCGCGGCTTGATCCTCTGGGTTAGGAGAGATCAACGAAGCGATTGGTGGTGGATCTAAACGAAAGATTACTAGCCCCGGTTTATAACCAACGCCCTCTAAGGTGCGGCGATACTCAATCCAATAGGCCGCATTTGCATCACGTAAATAAATAGCGCGTACTCCATTTGCAAAATCTGATGGCGCCAAGGTTACGGCCTCAGATTGCCAGATTTGCCGTACCTGCGAATCATCGAGAAGGCCCATTCGCCACTGGTAGTACGTATTGAGCGGAGATGGAGTTTCGATATTACCCATAACATCGATAATGCCACCGTATTCAACGGCCTTACATACATCGCCCCACGGCCCATCTTTCTTTCCGTTATCACATCGCAGAAAATTACTATGTCCCAAGCCGAAGGTATGGCCGAGCTCATGTGTGATCACAAATGGATCACCAGAGTCGTGCAGAACTAAGGTTCCATTTCGCGAAGTAGCCGAACCCATCTGCGAACGACCCGACCAGACACAACCGGCCTTTGGCGCAATAATCAATATATATCGATTGCTGTAATCCTCTATGCCTAAACGTTTGTAGGCCTCTATGCGCGTTGTGTTCATAAAATCTGTAGCCGCACTTCCAATACATGGCATTTTTGCAGTGAGGAAGATTGGCGCCTTAAGAATCTTTCCTGAGACAAATGAGATGGTGCGGTCTTGAGTGTCACCGACTAACGTTGTAAAAGATCTCCAACTCGCATTTACCTTAGTATCAATTGTTGCTGCAATTTGATCGACGTTAGAAGGCAAAGCTCCAGAGCCGGTCCAACTCACAGATACGATATCGATTGGGCGCTCATCTACGGCAAGGGCCGGAGTTAGGCCCAACGCAACAAATGCAAGAATCAAAGTTAGATAAATCGAGATACGCCTTCTCATGGTAATTATTTTATCGGCGCTCATAGTTAAATACTCCACGAAGTACTCTCGTGACGGTTAACTGCCCAGACGAGGTAGCCCTCAAGCTCTTTTTGCCCAAACCAGAGTGCAGCATCGCTTCCTGCAACCATTACTGCAGTAGCTAAGGCATCGCACAACCAGCCCTCTTTGCCGACAATAGTGGCCGATTTAGCACCGATTGCGATCATGCCCGTATATGGGTCATTGATATGGGCGCCACGTTCATATGTTCCCGATGTAGCAATCGCACCATCGGTGATTTCAAATATCTTCACAACCTCTTGGCGGTTATCGGGATTGACTACACCTATTTTCCACGGCTTTACATCCCCATCGGCCGGATCACACCAACCTCCACGCAAAGCTAAATCTCCAGCTGCATTTACCTGTACATGTTGGGCACCTGCAGCTACCAACATATTGGCACAGATATCTGCGGCCCACCCTTTAACTAATCCCGATGGATCAAAGCCACCGGCTACGGCCCAAGGATCAAATGCGCCATCGCTTAAATACTTTGCTTGCCCGCACAGCTCATAGACTTCACGAACCAAGTTCGGGCAGTCCTGAATTTCGACTTTTCCTTGACGCAGCAGAGTTATCCACGAAGAGTCAATATATGTAGAAAAATCCTGATCGACTTCGCGACAAAACTCAATTATCTTTTCAATCGCATTCTTTAGCATGGTTTCACTAATCACCGCTGATGCAACATCAACATCTACGACCGTGCCCCAGACCTCAAACTGCCTACGGACTCGGTTCATGGGTTGAGCCTAACTAAATCCTTACAAACCGGCTTTAGCTAGCGCCCCTTGTAGCGATTTATACCAACCATAGGAAGTATATGAAGCTCCCGATGCACCTTGAATTGCATCGGACTGTGCGGCCAGAGTCTGCTTCTTCAACGTTGGCAGCGCCATATCGGTGTAACGAGAGTTTCGACCCGATGGTGCTTGTAATGCAGTTGCATCAGTGATCTTGCCATTGTTAACTGTTATCTGAACTTGAACAGTTCCATAATTTACGAAAATCGCTGGGCCAACAAATGTTCCAGTTACTCCCTTAGGCGCCTGTGTCTGCGTTGGTGTAGGTGTAGGTGTAGCTGTCTTAGTAGCTGCTGGAGTTGGATCGGTTGCTACCGCACCAGAGTTTGAATTATTTGTTGTCGCCGTTGCTGAAGGTGTTGCCTTCTTGGTCGCCGTTGCCTTCTTGGTCGCCGTTGCCTTCTTGGTCGCCGTTGCCTTCTTGGTGGCGCTCTGTTGTGGAGCCGGCGTTGCACTCTGTGATGCCGCCGATGATGTGGCAGTACTAGCCATCGATCCGCCGATTGCTAGACCATTGCTCGATGAAAACTGCGGCGGCGTAATAGCCATGACCGCACCGAGGCCACCTAAGGTGCCTCCTGCGATTAATAACGCCCGCTTCATCTCATCCGCCCTCTTGTTGAACCTAGATCGTAGTTAACTGCCTTAACCTGTGAACTTTCTGAACTCCGCCGCATTTTCTCCTGCGGGTTTTACTCTCTGTGGAAGGCAAAGGCCTCATCGTGGAAGCGATTCTTCGGCACACCAACATCGGATGCGGCGTTGCGCACCGAAGTTACCAATGGCTCAGGTCCACAGATGTAGATATCGCTATCGGCAAACTGTGGCACCAAGCGTCGGAGCGCACGCGCATCCATTGGATGATTCTTTCGTGGGCCCACTAAATAGTGAATCCGAATGGATCCACCGCTATTAAAGGCCAAATAATCCAACTCATCACGCAGAACTAAATCCTCTTCCTTTGATGCCCTAAAAATTACATCCATCTGAACACCACCACTGAGCTCATCGATTAGCGCTCTAATCGGAGTAATCCCAACACCACCACCCACCAAGACAACGTGCGGACGTGTTGATCGACCAGCAGTAAAGGCTCCGTATGGACCTTCAACAAATACTCGAGTACCCGGTTTCATAAAGGCTAGAGATCGAGAATGATCGCCCAAGTCCTTGACTGTAATTCGCATTAAATGTTCAGTCGGAGCAGCCGATAGCGAATATGGATGCGACATTAAGAAGTGCCCACGTGTAAGGAAGCGCCAACCGAAGAACTGCCCGCCCTGTGCACCTAACGTATGTAAGTTGCGCCCCTTCATAATCACCGACACAACGCCTGGTCCCTCAACGACAACTTTTTCCACTCGCAGATTAACCTTCATAGACCTGATCAATGGCACTCCGAAGCGCCAATAGATAATCGCAAATGCCATCATCACGTACAGCGCAGTCCAGTAGGCCCGATTGAGCGGATGGCCGATAAACATTTGACCGTTAATGACCTGGTGCATAAAGGATGCGGCAACTGCAATATAGGTATAGACGTGAATAATCCACCACGTCTCATAACTCATCTTGGCACGCGCTTTTTTATACGACGTAACGCCCGCTAAGACCATCAAGATAAATCCCGCTAGTGCAAACCAGAGCCAATCAAATGTATTGAGCAAGCGCCAGAGCTCTTTATAGAGCGGCACTGAATCCTGACCTGCAAAGGAGAAAACAATAAAAAAGACATGTGCGCTAATTCCATACAGCGACCACGGCCCTAAGTTGCGATGCCACGTAACCAATCGATCATGGCCAACGCCACGTTCTACCCATGGAATACGCGCAATTAGAAAGATTCCAACGATTGCTAAATACGTTCCGACCAATGCAGAAAACCGCGAGAACGATGCAATCAATGCATACATAGAAGTGAAATCACTCTTGCGAACTGTTGTTAATTCAAGTGCAAGTGTTAATCCCAATCCAGCCCCAAGCAGCAATGCCGCCCAATCGGTGCCGGCACCTGATTGTTTATAGATTCGCGTTGGTGTTGTCATGCCCCTATTAGACACCCTCTTGCTGAGAACTTGCTGAATAAAAGGTAAAAGCCCCGACCACATGGCCGGGGCTTTTACTTACTTTTCTAATTACTTACCAGTGAACTCGACAACCGCACACTTGTTATTTGCGCTTACGCAAAGAGCATTAGTTGTGCGGCCCTTACCAATAGCAACAACGTTTGCTGATGGTACGAGCTCCAAGATCTGGGCAGCTAGTGCATCTGCACGTTGCTGAGACAGCTTCTTGTCTGCTGATAGTGAGTTAGAAGGTTGTACGTATCCGTACACGATTACCTTCTCGCCTGGAAGCGCAGCATTGGCGCGGATGTTAGCCAAAACGCTTGCTGGAATCTTTGCAGATCCAAGGCTAAACGTTACGACGATTGAACGCGCTCCTGGCACAACTTCAATAACTGTTTGTGTGCGAGCAGTGTTGTAGTTGACGGCATCTTCAGGTGCAAAGTCTGCAACTGCGTCATAAGTGCCAACTGCAAGAACTGCGCCTGAGTCAACTGTGTAGGTGAAAGTACCCTTCACATTTGCTGTGGCATTGAGCTGCTTAGAAGTAACAGGAGTTCCCTGCTTGATTTTAGCTGGCTTATTCCACTTCAAGATTGGGTTGATCTTATTAATAACGATAGTTCCTGATGCTTCAGTTGCTTCGTAATCCTTTGCAGTAATCGTTGCAACAACGCCATAAGTGCCGCTATTAACAGGTGCTGAAGATCCGCCTGCATACTTAACAGAAACACTCAAACCAGCTGGATTAGTTGTGACTGTTGCTGACTTAGGTGAACCATCGTATGAATAAGTTCCACCAGTAACCGTGATTGTTGCCTTCTTCAATGGTGTTGCTGAAGGAGAAGGTGTCGCGGTTGGTGTTGGTGTTGGATCAATAGTTGGGTTAACACCTGGATCGATGCTTGGTATTACTTCTAATGAACCAGGCCCAACTGCAAGAAAATTACATGCCGCATCAACTGCAAAGGTATCTAACCCAACAAATGCAAAACGTGGAGTCACGACGTAAGTGCCTACAGCTCTTGGCTGAGTCAAAGTTGGTTCAGAAAGTCCGCCCCCTGAATACTCAAGTTCCATAGTCGCGGTGATTCCGTAAGGTAAAGATCCAATTGTGTAACCGGATGTGTTCATACCTTGACCCTGGTAAATTACTTTGTGATCTACTGTGTTATTCATTACGTATGGCAAAACAGTGAAAGTAACCGGTGTCGATGTGAATACATAACCTTCAAGCGGTGATGTTAAAAGGTCATACGAAATTCCATCTCTTGTAACAATCGCATGGACTGTTGCAGTGTATGTACCTGCGTAATAAGGCTCATTCGCTACTAACCCTGCACATGAGTCGCCAGTTGTAAATACGGTTTCATATTCAATGTGATCCGCGACTTCTCCAACAACAATTGGATCGCCAGAAGTTTCTTCTGTCACATCAATGTCATCCCCAAAATGCCACCCAGCAGTATTGGTAACTGTTGCAGTGAGAACTCCTGGTTCATCCGCCTTAGCGGCTGTATTTGTGAAAAGGGAGAGCCCCATCACGATTGTCGCAAGGACGGCAAATGCTGACTTGTGCAATTTATTCATCTGTACTCCTCGAGGGTTAAATTAAATGACCTATCAATGACCAAAGTCTACCCTATGTTGATTAGGACACACTCATTCTTCTGAGCTGTACAAGCGGCATTGAGCGTAGAACCCATAGCCTGAATCACATAGGTGGCCTTTGGAGCCGACTTCTTGAGCAATGAAACTACCTTTGCGGCCTTAGCGCGAGAAGCGGTCAGATCTGCTGACTTGCTTGCTCCCTTAGCTACATAAGCAGAAACCGTGACAATTACTGCCTTAGATGGAGCTGCCTTCTTAAGGGCGGCCTTGTCTTTGGCGCTAAGTGTTGTAGTTGCTGTGAACTTGCCTTTGAGGACAAGTGCAAGCGCCTTGGTCGTTGTGGTGCTTGAAGCAGAGACAGCCACACTCTTTTCAACTGTTACTGAGTTGTAGTTGGTTGAATCCTTAGGATCAAAGACAACCTTGATGGCACGAGTTCCCGCGACAAACTTACTTCCAAGAGCAGCGGAGTACGTAAACGTACCCATTGT
>Ga0194060_10000020_pt1 | contig 108059 bp, 95 predicted proteins | sample SepL225m_MetaG_FD_163427 | JGI IMG/M metagenome (GOLD analysis project Ga0194060, IMG submission 163427) | Anoxic zone freshwater microbial communities from boreal shield lake in IISD Experimental Lakes Area, Ontario, Canada - Sep2016-L222-5m | ecosystem: Environmental > Aquatic > Freshwater >... | reverse complement strand
AAAAATAATAATCCTCTAATAAGTCTTACCAGTAAGGGTTTTGTGAGAATGAGTTGGAAGGGGATTCAGGATGAAGGAGGTTCCGTTAGGAACCTCCTTCATCACTGATTTAGGAATAATGTGGAGTCGAGGGGAGTCGAACCCCTGTCCAAACATCGCGACCATTGGCTTTCTACATGCTTATTTTCTTATTAATTGTAGGCACTAAGCAGGAAAGAAACCAACCAACCTAGCGCTTAGCTGAATAGTCTTAGGTAACAGTCACAGCCTTCTGTTACAGCATCCTCTTTTGTTTTGAGTCGGCGGCAGCAAGAGGTAACAGGCGAACCTTAGCCGCGGCCCGAATGGTTACTTAATCACTGATTAAGCAGCCATGGCATACTGAGTATTGCCATTTGAAGTTTGAATATTCAGATTAAAGTGCTAATTATCCAACGCACTGCATGCTTACACCAACCGTGACATATGCTGTCGAAACCAATACGACCCCATGGTTGTTATTATTGCAAAGCTAAACCTAATGGTTCAACTCTATAAATAAGCTTACTTAAATAATCGCCAAAAATCTAAACCTAAGGCATAGGCCATTAATCCTAGTAACAATACCATACCAGCCATTTGCGCATACTCCATAAACTTATCGCCAGGTTTACGACCTGTAATCATTTCATACAATGTAAACAAAGCATGTCCACCATCTAGTGCTGGAATGGGAAGAATATTCATGAAAGCTAATATGATTGAAAAAATACCCGTTAATGTCCAGAATTTTTGCCAATCCCAAACACCAGGAAACGTATTACCAATACTAATTACACTACCCAAAGATTCACTCGCATTTACTTTGCCTGTAAATATTTGTTTGATGCCAGTAATGTATCTGTCTAGTGTTTCAAAGCAATGCGAAAAGCCCATTGGAATAGCTTGTGCCAATGTATAGGTTTTGGTTACACTACCAAAAATTGCATAGGGCGATTTTCTAAAAAATCCTACCGCACCTTTGTTGTTTAATAAAACGCGTACATCAACAGTATCTTTTTGTCTGAGCACAGTAAAGCTTACAACAGAATCTGCATAGCCTTTATTCAAAGCTTCGTATTCGTGAAAATAGTTGAAAGGCTTATTGTTAAAAGCAATCAACTGGTCGCCTTTTTGAAATTTATTTTTTGTAAACACCGCTGTTTTGGCAACAGAATCTACAATAGCAGGATATTGAATCGTTACAAATTCAGAAGCGAGTTCTCTACCCTTTTTTGTTTTAAATAGATTTTTAATTAATCCATCAGGTACACTAATATCAAGCTTTGCACCGTTTCTTTCTATCTGAATTTTTTTAGCATCTGTTGTAATAATTTCTGGAACAATGGTGCCAAAATCTTCTACAATTTTTCCATCGATTGATACTATTTTATCGCCATCCATTATACCAATACTTTTGGCTAAGGAATCGGCATGAACGCCATATTGTACATTTTTTGCTGGCAAATATTGCTCTCCCCAAACCCAAGTGATCCCTATAAAAATTACAATAGCTAATATGATATTTACTACAACGCCACCAATCATAATGATTAATCTTTGCCAAGCTGGTTTTGCACGAAATTCATACGGAGCTGGTGGCAATTTCATTTGCTCTTTGTCCATACTCTCGTCTATCATTCCTGATATTTTTACATAGCCACCAAAAGGTATCCAGCCAAGCCCATATTCGGTATCACCTTTTTTCTTTTTCCACAAACTGAAGTATGGATCAAAAAATAAATAGAATTTTTCTACCCTACATTTAAATAGTCTTGCAGGAATAAAATGTCCTAATTCGTGCAAAACAACCAAAATAGAAAACGACATAATAAACTGTGCCGTTTTTATACCGGTACTTATCCAATCAATAACAAGAAAATTCATCATATGCTATCCCGGAGGAATTTAATTTGGTAAAACACTTAAAAAATAGATTGATTACATGTGTATTAAAGAAGCCGCAAAGTTACGCGCCTCTCCATCGGTTTCAAAATACTCTTCTAAAGTTGGCTTTTCAATAAAAGGTATTTTTTGCATGGCTTGTTGAATCACCTCGGTCATATCTAAGAAACCTATTCTATTGCGTAAAAATGCATAGACTACAATTTCATTAGCCGCATTTAAAATACATGGCATATTTCCACCTTTGTTTAAAGCTTCTGTGGCCAATGCCAAATTTCTAAAAGTTTTTATATCGGGTTCTTCAAAAGAAAGTGCGTGTTGTTTTTTAAAATCTAATCGCGGAAAATTATTAGTTATTCGCTTTGGAAATGCTAGTGCATATTGAATAGGCAATTTCATATCGGGCAACCCCATTTGCGCTTTAATGCTTCCATCTTGAAATTGCACCATACTATGTATAATGCTTTGTGGATGTATTACTACTTGTATTTGTTCGGGTGTTAAATCGAATAACCATTTGGCTTCAATCATCTCAAGCCCTTTATTCATAAGGGTTGCAGAGTCGATGGTTATTTTTGCACCCATTGTCCAGTTAGGATGTTGTAATGCATGATCGCGTTTTACATTCACCAAAAAATTTGGTTTTTTGCCTAAGAATGGACCACCACTTGCTGTTAAAATAATTTTGTCTATCTGATTATTTCCCTCTCCTATCAAACACTGAAAAATAGCTGAGTGCTCACTATCCACTGGAATAATAGCAGCCCTATTTTCACGTGCTTTTTGCATTACAATATCACCAGCAACTACCAATGTTTCTTTGTTTGCTAAGGCCACGGCTTTACCCATACCCACTGCTTGTAAAGTAGGTCGAAGTCCTGCATAACCAACTATGCCCGCCAACATCATATCATAACAATCTAGTCCGGCTACTTCTTCTAATGCTTTTTCGCCGGCGAACACTTTAATGCTTGTTGAGGCCAATGCTTCTTTAACAATGAGGTATTTTTTTTCATCCCCAATTACTACAATATTCGGATTGAATTGTAGTGCCTGTTTAATTAACAAAGCATCATTTGATTGTGCCGTTAATATTTCTGCACTAAACAAATTGGAGTGAGCTGCTATTACATCGAGTGCCTGGGTACCGATTGAACCGGTTGATCCAAATATGGCTATTCTTTTTTGCGTCATTGTTCAATTTTTCTCTTCTTCAAAGATGAGCGCAAAATACGCGAATCTGTGGGTAAACTGGGTTTATTTATCCCCGTTCTATTCCATTATTTAACTAAAAATGCTTGTAAATCTGTTGCAATCAGTCGGTCATTACTCAGCCTAGGCACTTTATTTTGCCCGCCTAACTTACCAATTGATTTCATGTAATCGATAAATCCATTTTTTTGAATGGGGCTAATAATCAATTTTTGCAGGATGCTGCCGCGAATCAAATCATCGTAATACACATTCTTTTCTCGCAGCTGTTGATCGAGTAGTTCCGCAAAATTGGCTAAGGTGTCTGGCATTTTTTCAAACTCAATAAACCATTCGTGGTAACTCTTTCCTTGGCCTTGTTGTATCATAGGTGCCACTGTAAACTCTGTAACTACTCCTCCTAATTGAGCAATGGTTTTCAATAATGCAGCTTCAACTTCTTCGCCAATTACATGCTCACCAAAGGCAGAAATAAAATGTTTGATCCTACCGGTTACAATTATTCTATATGGCGCAAGACTCACAAATTTCACTGTATCTCCTAAATTATATCCCCATAAACCTGCATTACTATTAATTATAAGCGCATAGTTCTCGCCAAGTTTTACGTCTTTTAAACTTAACCTTGTTGGGTGTTCATTAAAAATTTCAGCAGCAGGTACAAATTCAAAATAGATGCCACTATTGGTGTTTAGCAATAAGCCTGGGGCTTCTTGCGTGTCTTGAAAGGCAAAAAATCCTTCGCTTGCAGGAAACAGTTCTATAGTATCTATTTTTTTGCCAATGCTTTCAAATAGTTTAGACTGATAAGGTTCAAAATTTACCCCTCCTTGAACCATTAGGCTAAAATTTGGAAACAAATCACCTATTTTTTTACCTGTTTTTTCAATGAGTCGATCAAAATACATCTGCATCCAAGGGGGAATACCGCTAATTAGGGTCATATCCTTGTTAAGCGTTTCTGCAACAATGGCGTCTAGTTTGGTTTCCCAGTCTTCCATACAATTGGTTTCGTAACTAGGCAATTGGTTCGAGCGTAAATAACTCGGAATATGGTGGTTTACAATTCCGCTAAGCCTACCAGTTGGAATATCCGCTACCCTTTCTAACTCGGGTGAGCCACTTAAAAATATCATTTTCCCATTGGCGAATGCAGTATTGCCTGTTTCGGACATATAACATAATAGGGCATTTCGGGCCGTATTAATATGATTGGGGATGGATTCTTTGGTGATGGGAATGTATTTCACCCCGCTGGTGGTGCCGCTGGTTTTAGCTAGATAAATGGGTTTTCCCTTCCATAGTACATTGTGCTTACCTTCTTTTACCTTTTCTATATAAGGCTTCATTTGTTCGTAGTCACGAATGGGTACGGATTGAATAAATGCCTCATGACTCGATACATTGGCTAATTGGTGGTCTTTCCCAAAATCGGTCTGTTTGCCATTTTTTAGAAGATATTTCAAAATAGCATCCTGGTCTTCCACCGCCGTTAAGATGCTTTTTTGGGTTTTGTTGTGTATATAATTGGCAAAAGGCCGTGCTAATAATGATTTCAAATTCATGGGCGAGGCTTAAGCTGGGCGATTTATTCCGCAAAAATAGGTGTACTCGGGGCATCTTACATTTAAAATCAACAAATTTTATAGCAATTAGCCATATTTTTAGCCTTTATGCCAAAAAAGCTCAAATTTATTTACGAAATGTTTGTTAGAATTCGAGTCAAATCACTACCTTCGCCGTCCTAATTTTGGAAAGCTATGTTAGCAGTTGTAAAAATCGCAGGTCAACAATTTAAAGTACAAGCAGGTCAAAGCTTGTATGTTCCGCACTTGCAAGGTAATACCGGTGACAAGGTAGAATTTAGTGACGTTTTGTTGGTAGACAACAGCGGCACGATCTCTGTAGGTAGCGATGTAAAAGCTATTGTGAAAGCAGAAATCATTAGTGCTTTGGTGCAAGGTGAGAAAGTGATCGCCTTCAAAATGAAGAGAAGGAAGGGCTTCCGCAAAAAGCACGGGCACAGAACGCATTATACTAGAATTAAGATAGAAAGCATCGCTTAATATTTTAAGACAGTCTACTGCTTAACGGGATTCTTGATTTTAAAATCGATTGTCTTGTTGTAGAAAACACAATAAAAAAAATTCTAAAAAGTATTTTATGGCACACAAAAAAGGTGAAGGTAGTGTAAAGAACGGTCGTGATTCACATAGCAAACGTCTTGGCGTAAAAATCTACGGTGGTCAACCAGCAACATCTGGTAATATCATTGTTCGTCAAAGAGGAACGCAATACCATCCAGGTAAAAATGTTGGTTTGGGAACAGACTTTACATTGTTTGCATTAACAGATGGTGTAGTTGAATTTAAAAAAGGCAAAAACGACAAATCAACCGTGTCTGTTTTGGCTATTTCGGCTACTGCTTAAAAAAAAGTTTTTGTATTTGCAAATAAGTTTTTATTTTTAGTGGATTATTTACTAACCATTTAAATTCTAAAACATGGCAACTGCAAAAAAAGCCGCTCCTAAAAAAGCCGCTGCAAAGAAAGCCGCTCCTAAAAAAGCTGCTGCACCAAAGAAAGCTGCTCCTAAGAAAGCTGCTGCAAAAAAAGCTGCTCCTAAAAAAGCTGCTGCTCCTAAAAAAGCTGCTGCTAAGAAAGCCGCTCCTAAAAAAGCCGCTGCTCCTAAAAAAGCTGCTGCTCCTAAAAAGGCTGCAAAAAAAGCTGCTCCTAAAAAAGCTGCTAAGAAAGCTGCTAAGAAATAATTTAACCATTATTTCTAGCACGAATAGTTTAAGTCTCAGGTTTTTACCTGGGACTTTTTTATTTTCTACCTTCGCCAATAACTACTAATTTTTTTCTATGGATAATTATGAAATAGCCGATAATTTTTCGCTTCTTGGAAAATTAATGGATATACATGGCGATAATAGCTTTAAGGCCAAATCCTATACTAGCGCGGCTTTCACAATAGAAAAGCTTCCAATGCAATTGGCAGAAATGCCGCAGGAAAAAATAAATAGCATCAATGGTATAGGCGAAGCAATTGGAAAAAGAATTATTGAACAATTACAAACGGGCACGCTTGCACTGTTACAAGAATATCTTCAAAAAACACCAGAAGGAATTTTAACGATGCTTAGTATAAAAGGCATCGGTCCAAAAAAAATTGCTACCATTTGGAAAGAATTAGAAATAGAAACAATTGGTGAATTATTATATGCTTGCAGTGAAAATAGACTAACACTTTACAAAGGTTTTGGTGCTAAGTCTCAGCAAAATATCAAGGAGGCAATTGAATTTTACATGGGTAGTCAAGGCAGTTTTTTGTACCAACAAATTGAATCTTATGCAACCCAATTAACTACTAGTTTACAAAATATTTTTCCCAATTTTTTGTTTTCAATTACAGGAAATTTCAAGCAACAGGCCGAAGTCATTAGCCAGCTAAGTTGGGTCACTACTACCCCGAAAAACGAAATAATGGCCTTTTTGGGGTCCCAAAGCTTCGTTTTTGAAAATATTTTTGAAAATATTTTTTCGTGTAAAGGACCCGAGCAAATTGAGCTGATTTTTCATATTTCTAGCCCTGAATTATTTATTTCAACACTATTTGAAACAAGTTCAAGCGAAGAGTTTTTACAAGAATGGAAAACACTAACCAACTGGAACAATCAAAAAGAATACCAATCAGAAGAAGATATTTTTGAATCATTTGGCTTTGCCTTTATCCCCGCTTATCAACGAGAAACAAAAGAAATTTTAACACTTGCAAAAAATGCAACCCTAAAACCTTGCATTCAAACAAGCGATATAAAAGGAATCATACATAGTCATAGTAATTGGAGTGATGGAGCTACCACTATAGAAGCAATGGCAAAAGCAGCAATAGAAAAAGGCCTCGAATATTTAGTTATTAGCGACCACTCTCAATCTGCTTTTTATGCAAATGGATTAAAAGAAGCACGCATTTTTGCACAGCAACAACAAATTGATGCGCTAAACAAACAGTTAGCTCCCTTTAGAATTTTTAAAAGTATTGAGTCTGATATTTTAAATGACGGAAGCTTAGACTATAGCGATGAAGTACTAAGTAGTTTCGATTTGGTAATAGCCTCGGTACACAGCAATTTAAAAATGACCGAAGAAAAAGCAATGATGCGACTCCTAAACGCTATTGAAAATCCATTTACGTCTATTCTTGGTCATTTAACGGGTAGATTATTGTTAAGTCGTAACGGTTACCCGATTGATCATGCAAAAATTATTGATGCCTGTGTAGCAAATGATGTGGTAATAGAACTGAACGCACATCCAAGAAGGCTAGATATTGATTGGAGATGGATTGAACGGGCTTTAAAAAAAGGCGCTATGATTTCCATTAATCCCGACGCCCACTCTATAGAAGGCTATTCAGATTGCAAATACGGCGTATTGGTTGCGCAGAAAGCAGGATTGACCGCTAATAAAAATTTAAGTAGCTATTCACTAATAGAATTTGAGCGTTTTTTATTGGAACAACACCAAAAAAGATCTTAAGCATGCAATAGGTCTTTCAACAAAGCCCTATCTGCAAAATAAGACTCGATTTTTTTTCATTAAGCGAAAGCTTTTGCTCGAGGTTTGCTTTTACTTTTTGTGGCGAGGCATTGTAACTCCAATAATTGATAAAAATAAAAGATAGCGGATACAACCAGGCTGCCGTAATAATCAAGTAGCCGTGTTTGTAAATACTTCTTTGTGTTGCTATCAATTTTGTTTCATTTGTTGTTTAACCTCATTCCAAATACTATCCATTTCTAATAAAGTCATTTCAGACAATGACTTTCCTGCTGCTATGGCAATTTTTTCCATCTCTTGAAAACGGCGAATGAACTTTTTATTCGTTTTTTCCAAAGCACCTTCAGCATCTACTTGTAAAAACCTTGCATAATTTGCCAAACTGAATAAAACATCTCCAAATTCTTCTTCTATATCTGCTTGTTGTTTTGTTTGAATCGCTTCTTGCAACTCATCCATCTCTTCTTTAACCTTGGCCCAAACAGCTTCTTTATTATCCCATTCAAAACCTACCTGCTTTGCTTTTTCTTGAATGCGGGTGGCTTTTACAATGGCGGGTAATGAAGGAGGCACCCCTCCTAGCACAGATGTTTTGCCTTCTTTTATTTTTAATTTTTCCCAATTACGTTTTACTTCTTCTTCATCCGCCACTTTTACATCGCTATAAATATGTGGATGTCGATGAATTAACTTGGCGCTAATGCCTTCAATTACTTCTTGTAAAGTGAATTTATTTTCTTCGGACCCAATTTTTGCATAGAAAAGCAAGTGCAATAATAAATCACCTAATTCTTCTTTCACTCCTTTCCAGTCGTTGTCTGTAATGGCATCTGCTAATTCGTAGGTTTCCTCTATGGTTAAAGGCCTAAGTGTATGGATGGTTTGCTTTTTATCCCAAGGACATTGCGCCCTTAACTCATCCATTATTTTTACTAAGGCTAAAAAACTGTTGGCTACTGGTTCCATATAAAGTTTTAATACGTTTTTGCTGTTAACGTTCCACTAAAAATACAGAACTCTAGGCTTTAGGCCACAATTTTAAATACCGCATAATTTGAATTTTGTTTCAGCTACCTGTACATTTGATACCAAATGAGAAGTATGAAAGTTTTATTGGTGCTGTTAGCCGTTTTATTTAGTTGTGTAGCTTATGGGCAATACTATTTTAATGATATAATTGCCACACAGCAAAGCAACCAGAATTACCAGGCTTTACGTGCTAATAAAGTAAAGAAAATTGTTGCTACAAGTTTTGAACAAGACAATACGCCAACTGAAGGATTTTCATTAGAACAAACTTTAAGCATCGACGGAAAAAAACTCGTTACCATTTCAAGTACCATTGCTGGAAAGAAAAACCAAGTAACCAGTTTTTTTGAACTTGGTAAATTGAAAAAAACACAATCCTTTAGTAATGGCATTGACAATAAAATGGAATATGCTTATAATGAAAAAGGACAATTAAAACAACTCATTTTAAATTCTGGAGATACCAGTGTAAAATATAAGTCGAACGAAACAAGAGAGTGGAAATACATGGCAAATGGCCAATTGTTGAGTGTATTGAAAATTAAAAACAATGCCGATACCACCGAAGCCTTATTGGTATTGGATGAAAAAGGAAATGTAATTGAAGAACACTGGAAGAAAAAACAAAAAGAAATAGACACTTATTATTACTATTATAATGCTGCAAACCAGTTAACTGATATTGTACAATACAATACAAGAGCCAAAAAATTAGTTCCTATTTATGTGTATGAATATGATAGTAATGCAAGGATCCAACAAATGACACAAGTATCTACTGGAGGAAAATATATTGTATGGAAATACAGTTACAATAACAAGGGATTAAAATTAATGGAAACCTGTTACGATCAAGAGAATAAAATACTTGGTAAGATTGCATATCAGTACGAATAGTCTACTACCCTTTTTTATTTCATCTACCAAAAAATAATAGACACAAAAAAACCTTAAGCTATTCACTTAAGGTTTTTGTCGATTCGTGCCCCAGGCGGGAATCGGACCCGCACCTCCGTTGCTGAAGACAGGATTTTAAGTCCTGCGTGTCTACCAGTTCCACCACCAGGGCGTTCTCAAAAAAAACCCGATACGCCTATGCGGGACGGGACTTGGAGCGAAAGACCGGGCTCGAACCGGCCACCCCGACCTTGGCAAGGTCGTGCTCTACCAAATGAGCTACTTTCGCAGTTGAATATTGTTGTAAAGAACTAAATTAGGAGTGCAAAAATAGCATTCTGAAGTTCCTGACAAAATTTTTTTTCGGAAATTACTTATATTCAGGTGTGTACTTTGTACTGCCTTGGATTTCAATGTCTGGCTTTCCTGGGTATCTTTGGTGATACATACGGTAACATCCACCTAAAACAAAAGACAGAATACAAAACACTTGTAAATAAAATAAAAACCTAGAAGAACTTACCCAGTTTTTGGTGAAGTCTTTTTCTGAAGTGTGATTAATTTCGTTTGACATATTTTTCTATTGCGTTGCAAAAATAGGATTCATCTGCAAATTATGAAACCTATTTTCCAACTATTTCCTTAAAACTAGTTTTCTGCTTCATAAAATATTGCCAAACCACCGATCCTTGGTACACGCCACCTAGTTCTATCAGTGGTTTTCGAGGAAATTGACGGGCAGGCCTGGTTTGCACCATCCAATAAAATAAAGCAAAATGTGCACGCATTATAGCGGTAAAAAAAGCCGTATCGCCAGTTAACAATCCTTTCCATGCCGAAATTGCATCCAAAATAAAGCGTACAGGCAATTTCCAAATGGCTTCTTGCCAAGGAAGATTTTTGCACATCATGATTAAATTATTCCTGAAATTCAAGAAAACCTTTCTTCCTCCCCTTGGTAAAGTTCCTGCTCCTAAATGGTACACAACCGATGCTGGACAGGCAAAAATCGAATATCCTGCTAACTGCATTCTCCAACAAAGGTCTATTTCTTCTTGATGGGCAAAGAAACTAGCATCTAATCCGCCAAGTTCTTTGTAGACATTGGCGCGAACAAACATTGATGCGCCAGATGCCCAAAATATTTGTTGGGTGTTATTGTATTGGTTGGTATCTAATTCACAAACATCAAAAACCCTTCCCCTAGAAAATGGATAGCCAAAACTATCTATCCAACCACCTGCTGCACCTGCATATTCAAATAGTTGCGGGTTTGCATAAGACAATAATTTAGGTTGACATGCCCCAATATTTTTATCGGATTCCATCAATTGTACAATTGGTTCAATCCAGCCTGGCGTAACAGATACATCGGAATTCAATAATACATAATAGTCTGACTCTAGCCCTTTCAAGGCCCAGTTATAACCACCAGCAAATCCTTCATTAATACTATTGCGCAATATTTCTATTGAACTAAAATTGTCTTTTAAAAATGCTATTGAATCATCTGTAGAGCCATTGTCTGCAACTATTATGCGTTTGTTGGTATAGGTAGACGCAATCACTGAAGGCAAAAAGTTTTCTAAATGCTTCCTGCCGTTATAATTTAAAATAACTATTGCAACACTCGGTACTAACAAACTAATAATTTGTACGAAAATAAGGGGATGTTTACATAATGCCATAGAAATCGTAACTTGGCACCGAATTTATCATTATGCATTTCTTACAGCTTAATCTTGATTTTCTCGATCATCCTTGTTGCTGATACTTCTTTCTTACTAGAAGGATTGGCGAAAAATAGTCAAATGCACTTGACCTTGTAGGTAGTTTTTTGATGGCCTTTTCTTGCAATACTTAATTTTTAATTGAACTTTCATGACCCACTCTGCATTGTCTGAGCGCGCTGCTGCATACTTAGCTACCGAAGACCAATTTGGCGCACACAATTACCATCCATTACCTGTTGTTTTAGAAAGAGGTGAAGGTGTTTTTTTATACGATGTAGATGGTAAAAAATACTATGATTTTTTAAGTGGCTATTCGGCTGTAAACCAAGGACACTGCCATCCTACCATTATTGCTGCACTAGTAAAACAAGCACAGCAATTAACCCTTACTTCTAGGGCTTTTCATAATAATTTACTAGGCGAATATTCGAAATTTATTACACAGTATTTTGGGTATGATAAAGTGTTACCAATGAACACTGGAGTGGAAGGCGGCGAAACGGCTATTAAATTGGCAAGACGTTGGGCCTATACCAAAAAAAATGTACCAGAAAATCAAGCCAAAATAATTTTTGCAGAAGGCAATTTTTGGGGACGCACATTGGCTGCGATTTCATCGTCAACAGATCCTAGTAGTTACAAAGGTTTTGGTCCGTTTATGCCAGGATTTGAATTGGTTCCATACAACGATTTAATTGCACTAGAAAAAGCCTTACAAGACAGCAATGTGGCTGCTTTTATGGTTGAACCAATACAAGGTGAGGCAGGCGTGGTACTACCCAATGAAGGCTATTTAACAGGCGTTAGAAAACTTTGCAACCAATACAATGTTTTGTTCATTGCCGATGAAATTCAAACAGGATTGGCCCGCACTGGTAAAATGCTGGCTTGCGATCACGAAGGCGTGCGGCCCGATATTTTAATTTTAGGAAAAGCCCTTAGTGGTGGCACGCTGCCCGTTTCTGCGGTGTTAGCCGATGATGATATCATGATGAATATTCACCCAGGAGAACATGGTTCTACTTATGGCGGAAACCCTTTGGCTTGTGCTGTTGCAATGGCTTCTTTACAAGTTTTGAAAGATGAAAATATGGCGGAGAATGCAACCATTATGGGTGAATTATTGCGCAGCGAATTAGCCAAACTCAATTCGCCTTTAATTACAACTATTCGTGGAAAAGGCTTGCTGAATGCGATTGTTATTCAACACGAAAATTCTGATGCTTCTTGGGATCTTTGTTTGGCACTAAAAGAAAATGGATTATTAGCCAAACCAACGCATGGCGATAAAATTAGATTCGCTCCCCCATTAATTATTACTAAAACACAAATTCTTGAATCGGTAGATATTATCCATCGTTCATTACTTAGCATTGGATAATGGTTAGCAGTTTGCGGGTTTATTTCTTTAATGCTAATTTTGGGAATAGACTCGCAACTAATAAAATAGCAGAGACAATCAACAATAAATAAAGCCCAATTTGCTTTTCGGGACATTCTCCAGCGCGGCACATTGAAAAAATTAAGTAGTTTTTAAAGGCCCAAGATAAGTTGATGGCCCCTAGAAACACATTGAGCCTTTTTGCCCAAACCCTAGGTACCAAAAAGCAAACGCCCATCCATAGTGCTAAAAACCCATGTGATTTTACTTGGCTCCCAAAATTGAGTTCGGGACTTCCTTTTCCATTTATACCGTTTAAATAGACCTGCAAAGAGGGAATATATACCCAAGGGATAAAACAAATGAAAATCAAAGCTAAAGCGGCTATCAGGCCAATTATTTGGGTGTATTTCATACAATTGAGATTAATTTTAGATAGGGCAAAAAAATAAGGACTACAGCAATGTAATCCTTATTTAAGAGGTCTCGAGCGGATTCGAACCGCTGTGGAAGCTTTTGCAGAGCTCTGCCTAGCCACTCGGCCACAAGACCAATTCTTACTTTTAAAGGGTAAAACTACCTGCTTTTTCAAGTAAGCGACTGCGAAAATATAGTAAACAAAGGAAAATTAAAATTCTAAATCTTAAAACCCGAAATTTGTTCTTTAATCTTACTATATGAACCTGATTGCAGAAAGTGAATTAATTATCAATAGCCGTGGTGCAGTATACCATTTAAACCTTCGTCCCGAGGATTTGGCTAATACCATCATTACAGTGGGTGACCCAGACCGTGTTGCAGCAGTAAGTAAGCATTTCGACCATATAGAAAGTCAATTTCAGCACCGAGAATTTATTACCCATACAGGAACTATTGGTTCTAAACGACTATCTGTTGTTTCTACTGGCATTGGTACTGATAATATTGATATTGTATTTAATGAACTAGATGCATTGGTGAATATTGATTTTGAAAGTAGAACCATTAAACAAACCCTAACGCCTTTAACAATAATTCGTTTTGGTACTTCCGGTTCTTTACAAGCAGATATTCCTATAGATAGTTTTGTTGCAAGTACGCATGGATTAGGTATAGACAATTTGCTTAATTTTTATAGACAAACCAATAACGAAGAAGAACATTATATACTACGCGAATTTGTTGCACACACACAATTAGACAACAAACATGCTTCACCCTATATTACCGCAGCAAGCACTAGTATTTTAAAACATTTTGTAACCGGATTTCACCAAGGGATAACGGTTACTTCTCCTGGATTTTATGGTCCTCAAGGAAGGGTACTCCGTTTAGGTTTATCTAATCCTGATTTAATTGATCGATTTACTGGTTTTAGATATGGCAATCATCGTATTACCAATTTTGAAATGGAAACGAGTGCTATGTATGGTTTAGGAAGATTACTTGGGCATAATAGTTTAAGTTTGAATGCGATTGTTGCCAACAGAATCACCAAAGAATTTAGCAAAGACGGTAACGCTGCAGTAGAGAATTTAATTACCAAAGCGCTAGCAATAATTGTAGAAAATAATATTTAATTACAAGCAATATGGTACTCGATTTTTTTAAATACCAAGGAACAGGAAATGACTTTGTTATCATGGATAACCGAACAGGAAATATTAATTTATCTGAAGCACAAGTAAAGCATATTTGTGATAGACGATTTGGTATTGGCGCTGATGGACTCATGTTATTGAACAATTTGGAAGGATATGATTTTGAAATGAAATATTATAATTCAGATGGCCGGCAAAGTAGCATGTGTGGCAATGGTGGCAGGTGTTTGGTGCAATTTGCAAAAGACCAAGGAATACATCAAACTAGTTACCGATTTTTAGCAGTTGATGGCGAACACCTAGCAGAAATAGGCGAACACGGTTGGGTTCATTTAAAGATGCTTGACGTTGACAAAATTGAAAATTTTCATGGCGATGCAGTATTAAATACAGGATCACCCCATTTTGTAAAACATGTTGAACATGTAATGGACACCAATGTATTTGAACAAGGAAAAGAAATTAGATATAGCAAACAGTTTCAAGAAAAAGGTATTAATGTGAATTTTGTAGAAACTACTGACCATACAATAATTGTTCGAACCTATGAGAGAGGTGTAGAAGATGAAACCTTTAGTTGTGGCACCGGCGTTACAGCAGCTGCATTGGTATTTGCACACAATGAAAATGGCTTTAATAGAATTGAAGTACAAACCAAGGGCGGACACTTGGCGGTAGAATTCGAAAAAAATGGTGAAGAAAATTTTTCAAATATATGGCTTTGCGGCCCTGCTGAATTTGTATTTAAAGGAGTCATTACTATTTAATCACTTGCAATAAAACATTACCTATGGCACTTTTTAATGTTCGAGTTTATGGTATTTTGTTTGATGAGCAATACCGATTATTGGTTGCTGATGAATTTATTCGTGGGAATTTTTTTACAAAACTACCAGGTGGTGGACTAGAAATAGGTGAAGGAACTAGGGATTGTTTAAAACGCGAATTCCTAGAAGAAACCGGTTTAGATGTAACTATTGGCGAGCATATTTATACGACCGATTTTTTTCAAATATCTGCCTTCAACAATGTAGACCAAATCATTTCTATTTATTATGCAGTAACGGCAAATGGGTCTATTAATTTGGAAACAAAAACAATTCCATTTGATTTTAAACCCAATCAAATTGCCGACAATACCAAAACAGCCGAATTATTTCGTTGGATTCATTGGAATGACCTAACAGAAAACGACATGTCTTTACCTATAGACAAAGTGGTCATTCAATTACTCAAAAAAAATATGGGTTCAAGCGGAAAGAAACACAATTCCTTGTAAATAGCTTTTTAACTCAGCAGTTATATTAGTGAAAATTATTGATCCTTTCCCATGGCTGCTAATTTCATTTTTGTAGCAGTCTCATGCCCTAAATAATTTTCAATCCATTTCTCAATCAAATAAATTAAGGGCGTTAATACAATGGCTATGGTAAATTTATAAGCGTAGTTCACTAAGCAAATTGCCAACACCAATTGCCAACTCCAATCATTGCCAATTTTAAACGCAATAAATAAAACCACAAAACTATCAATTAGCTGAGACACAACTGTAGAGCCAGTTGCACGCAACCAAACCCATTTTTCTCCGGTTATTTCTTTGATTTTATGGAAGACAGTTACGTCTACAATTTGGCTAACCAAGAATGCCGTTAAACTTCCTAAAATAATCCACATGCCTTGCCCAAAAATACCGCCAAAGGCAACTTGCATATCTGCTATTCCTGCATTGGTTTTAGAACCTATCCAAAAGTCTGCAGGCGGAATTTTCATGGCAAAATAAAACATAATAAAAGCATAAGAAATTAGTGCAATAGCAATAAAACTTATACGCCTAACAGCTTTTGGTCCATAATATTCATTCACTATATCTGTGATTATAAATTCTAAAGGCCAAAGCAACACACCACAAGTTAAATTAAAGGACAATCCAGACTGTCCAAATAAACTAAAGTTAGTGCCTGGAACGCCAAACAATTTTTCTAAAGAAAATATTTTACCGCCAATACATTCTGCAATCAAGGCATTGGCTACAAAAAAAGCAGCAATACTAATAAAGAGTTTAGTGGGTTTGTCTTTTAAAATAGAATGCACCATTAGGTTAAAATGAAATGTTTAAAAAATTCAATCAATAAAAATAAAAGATTGGTTATTGCTAACCAAACTGGTATTTGATTGGGTTGTTTTTTAACTAACAAAACACCCAGCCAAATGTTCGCTGTTAGGTTAAGAAAGGGCGACAAAAACCAACCCAACACGATAATGATCCCCTTAATATCTTGACTAGGTATAATATCTTGGGTTCTTTGCATAAATAGGCATACTATAAATAAGATATTGCTTATTAAAGTGAGTCGTTCTAGAAATAAAAGCTTCCGCATAAAAAAAATTGATTCAAAATAGCATTAATTTGCTAATAGCTTAAAATGAAAGTATGAAAAAAATGGCAGTATTAGCCTTGATATCCTACCGTGTTTTACCAGCACTGATGGGTGGACAGAAATGTATTGCTTCATTTTATGACGCTTTATCTGCCGATTCAAATGTTACACTAGCTGTTGCAAAAGAGAATGAAACGACATTAGGCAATAACAAAATAGCTATTCAAAATTTTTTGTACAACCATTGGGTTGGAATATTGAACCTCCGCTATATATATCGATTGGTTAAAATTATTAAAACAAAGGAAATTAATACCATTGTTGTTGAACACTCTTATTTTGGCTGGTTAGGTTTGATTGTAAAGAAGTTCACAAAAACCAATCTGATTTTGCGCTTGCATAATATTGAATCTTTTCGTTTTAGAGACATGCAAAAAAGTTGGTGGTGGATGTACCAATTCTACGAAAAATGGGTATGCCGAAAAGCCCAATATTTATGGTTCTCCTCTCCTTCAGACCAAGATTGGATGATTGAAAATTGGGGAATTCAAGCCTCAAAATGCACCACTATATTATATGGAATAAATAATACAGAAGCCCCTACAAATGCCGAACGGAAGGAATGTAAAAATTCACTACAAAACAAGCACCAACTAAATAACGAAACCAAACTTTTTTTATTTAATGGAACCCTAGATTATCTACCCAATACCGACGCTATCCGTATTATCATAACTGAAATAATACCCCGACTAGATAAAACAGATTTAAACTATCGAATTTTTATTTGTGGCAATAGAATTACAGCGCGTTGGAAAAAAGTACTTATTCAATATCCTCAAATCATCTATGAAGGATTTGTGCCAGATATTAATCTTTATTTTAAAGGAACAGATTGCTTTATAAATCCTGTAACCTTAGGCAATGGTGTGAAAACAAAATTAGTAGAAGCCTTAGCCAATAATCAAGACATCATTTCTGCTACAACAGGGGCAAAGGGAATTGACACCAAATATGCGGGAAAAAAAATTCAGTTAATTGCCGATTACGACTGGCAGCATTTTGCACAAGCCATGATTGATTATAAACATAAATTGACCAATAAGACCCCCGTTATTTTTTTTACTGATTTTAATTGGGCAAATATTGTTCATAAAGCAATGGCATCCATCAATTAATAGGATTCTATCCTATAATCCTATTGCCATATAACCCATTTTTTTTGTAGTTTTATTCTTATAAATAAATAAACATGTTGAAGTCGTATTTCAAGTCTGCTTTACCACACCTTATTGCTATTGTTATTTTTGCATTAGTAGCTATTATTTATTGTAGGCCTGCTTTAGAAGGAAAGGTGCTGCAGCAATCAGATGTAACACAGTGGAAAGGCATGGCGCAAGATGCTTTGGCATACAAAGCAAAATATGGACATACACCTCTTTGGACTAAGAATATGTTTGGAGGCATGCCAACTTACCAAATTACAGGTATCCCCGCAAACGATTATACCATTGGAACATTAGATTTAATAATGACACTAAGGCTGCCAGAACCAATTGGCTTATTCTTTTTAGCCAGCCTTTGTTTTTATTTTTTAGCACAAGTGTTGGGATTCAATTCCATCATTAGTATTATTGGTGCTTTGGGCTATAGTTATGCAACGTATAATCCAATCATCATTTCGGTTGGGCATATGACCAAGATGCACGCAATTGGCTATTTGCCATTTTTTATAGGATCAATCTTATTGCTATTTAAAAAGAAATATTTATTGGGCGCAACTTTAGTGGCCATATCAACCGCTTTATTTGTTCAAGCCAACCACTTACAAATAACATACTACGGTATTATTATTGTGTTTTTCATGTCGGTATATTTTTTAATTCAGTGGATCAAAGCAAAACAATACAAACAAATAATTACGAGTTTTGGATTGGCTTTAGTAGCTGGCGCATTAGGAATTGCTGTAAATGCACCTATGCTTATAAGTACTTATGAATATGGAAAAGAATCTATTCGCGGCGGAAGTGTACTTACAACAAAAGACAGCAAAACAACAGCCACCGGACTTAATAAAGACTATGCATTAAGTTATAGTATTTTTAAATCGGAGGCACTGGTATTAATGTTTCCAAATATTTATGGAGGCTCTAGTGATCCTAATGTAATTGAACCTGAAAAATCAAAAGCAATAGAAACATTGCAACAAATGCAACCACAAGTTGCACAACAATTGCAATCTTATATTCAATTTTATTGGGGAGGAATTGGCTTCACTTCAGGTCCCCCTTATATGGGTTTAATTATTTGTTTATTTGCCATTATGGGTTTCTCTGTTTCTTCAAACCAGCACAGGTGGTGGATTGCAGCCGCAGTAAGTTTTTCATTCCTATTGGCATGGGGCTCCTTTTTTGAATCCTTTAATGTTTTCATGCTAAACCATTTACCGCTTTATAATAAATTCAGAGCACCTAGTATGATTCTAATTATTCCTACATTATTACTAGGGATAATGTCTTTGTACGGAATGGCAGCAATAGTATCCGAAAAAAGTTTAAAGGATATTTTTGAAAAGTATAAACCAAGTTTTATAGTATTAGCCTTTATTCTTTTAAGTATAATGACTATCTATTTTACAAGTGATTTTAGAAGTGATAATGAAAAGCGTTTAATCACACAAATAGCTCAAATTCCAGATGCCAATCAAAAAGCAGCATTTGAAGCGCCTGTAAATGATTTAGTGAAAGCTATTGCTACAGATAGAAAAACTTTAATTGAAGGTGATCTATTAAAACTAATTGTATTTCTAGTATTAATTATTGCTTTGTTGGTTTTGTCTTTTAAGAAAATCATCAACCAAACTGTTCTTTTAGTAGGAATTGGACTACTAAGTATGATTGATTTGTTTCAAGTGAATGTAAAATATTTAAAGCCCGATAACTTTTTAGAAGCAACCGAAAATGAAAATGCATTTGCTTTAACACCTATTGATATTGCTTTGAAAAAAGACATAAGCGATTATAGGGTTTTAGATATTAGATATGGTATTCAGAATGCTTTCAATGGCGGTGCGCTAATAGCTTATCACCACAAAACGGTTGGTGGATATAACCCAGCTAAATTAAGTATCTATCAAGACTTGATAGAGAACCAATGGTATCAATTTCCAAATTGCATGCCTACTTTAGACATGATGAATACTAAATATGTTATTTCTGGAAATATAGCAAATGACACTATTCCAAATAAAGGCGCATTAGGAAGTGCCTGGTTTGTAAAAGGAATTCAGGTTGAAAAAAATGCCGCTTCGGTTATGAAACGCTTAAGCAATTTCAATCCTAAGGATACTGCTATTGTTGAAGAAAAAGATCAAATTGCTGATTTAAATAATTTACAATTTGATAGTACTGCTAGTATTAGTTTGGTTGAAAATAAGAATGACGAACTGTTGTATAAAAGTAATTCTAGCAAAAAACAGTTCGCCGTATTTAGTGAGGTTTATTATCGTTTAGGATGGAAAGCTTTTGTAGACGATAAAGAAACACCAATTGTTAAAACCAACTATGTACTAAGGGGATTGGTCCTTAACCCTGGTGCACACAATATTCGATTTGAATTTGCGCCAAGTTCTATTAGCACTGCTAAAAAAGCCTCTTCAATTGCCTCGTTTTTAATATGGGGATTGCTAATTGGAATGGCAGCATTTGCAGTAAAAAATAGTCCTTTCATAAAAACTAGCAAATAATAATACCAGAAAAATACAATGCAATTAAGTATTATTATTTGTAGCTATAACAGAGCCGATTATATCGATCAGGCACTAACTAGCCTATATGAGCAATCGGTAGGACTGAATAATTTCGAAGCAATAATAGTTGACAATAATTCTACTGATGGCACTGCTGATGTGTATGCAAAATGGCGTTTAGAACATCCGAATGGCCAATTTACTTATGCAACAGAAACCAATCAGGGCGCATCTTTTGCAAGAAATAAAGGAGCAGTATTGGCTAAAGGCAACTGGTTTTGTTTTATGGATGACGATGCTGTTGCCACACCCAATTTTGTAGAAAATATTATAGCGCATATTAAACTACATCCTAGTATTGTTGGTTTTGGTGGTAGAATTATACCAAAATATATTCCCGCCGAGCCCAAATGGATGAGTTACTATGTTTCTTCTTTAGTAGGAAATTTCGATTACGCCCCAATAGCCAAAGCGTTTGAAAAAGGCAAATATCCTTTAGAGTCGAATATGATTGTAAGCAAAGAAATCTTTGAAACAATTGCGGGTTTTAATACTGCATTACCTGGTGTAGTTGGCACACTTCGAATTGGTGGCGAGGGCAAAGAATTGTTTTATAAAATACTATCCTTAGGTCATACTATTTATTACGATCCATCCATTGTGGTTTACCATGTGGTAGAAGTAAAAAAACTAACCGCAGAATACCTGTATCGAGTTGCTAGTGGTATAGGTAGAGGAGAACGAACACGAACAAAAAACATTTCACAAAAAGCATACTTGCTAAAAATTACTGAATATATTTTTAAAATGTGTGCTGCTATTATATTAGCTATTAAGTACGCATTACAATTCACACCTGCAAAATCTTGGCCCATAATTCAATTTAGAATTGACGCTTTAAAAGGGCTATTGAACTATTAGCTTAAATACATTTATAAAAATGTTCTTTATTGGCAATGATGGTGAAAATTAGTTTCCAAACTTCTAGCACATTTCTAAATAACCTAACAATATTTACAAATTCTAAAAACGGATTTTTTAATTGTACTAAATGTTTGAAAAAACTAACGATTAAAGCAAAAGGTATTGCCCAAGTATAATTTAGCAATTGAAACAAAAACCAAAATATCCCATATTGTTTTCTAATTCTTACATGGTTAGACAGTATTAATTGTCTGGCTTTTTTATCGTATAAATTCGTATAACTGTTATCTAGTGCATTGGTTGCATCCTTAATAGTCTCTCCTATTAAATGAATTATTTTAATATTGCCATAAATACAAATAGTTCCCAATTTTCTTAACCGACTACACCATTCTACTTCTTCTCCGTATAAAAAAAAGTCTTCATCCATCATTCCAACTTTTTCAATAGCCAATTTTTTAACCATTAAAAAAGCGCCACTAATCCAGTCTAAATTTTGTTCGGTAGTAGCAGTAATAATAGCGGGTTTTTCTGTTTTTAAAACCCCTGCTAATTGTTTAAGTAATCCTCCCCAATAAGGTAATGGCAAGAGGTGATTGATTCCTCCTTTCATAAAATAACTACCCGAAAATTGTGGCATTAAATTTTTGTGTACTAACTGTACGCCACAAGCTACATGGACCGATGCCTTAAATCGTGTTAAGCATGCTTCAATTGATCCTGGCAACAATAAAGTGTCGGGGTTTAACAATAAAATATTCTCCCCCAGTGCTAGTCGCATACCTGCATTATTGGCACGTGCAAAACCTGCATTATAGCCCATATCTACCCACTTTATAAAAGGAAATGCAGTGGTTAAAAAGGATTTACTATCATCACCCGAACAATTATCAATTACAATCCATTCTACTTGTTGGTTAGCCAACAATGCTGCATCTGCAGAATGTAGGCAGTCACTAATAAAGCGACTAGATTTATAATTTACAATAAGAATGGATAATTGCATGAATGTACTACTTGATTAAATAAGCATTATGAAGATAAGGATAATAACAAATACTATGGTTGCAAGCGTATTTGATTAATTATTAATTGAAAATAAATGCCCCGCTAATTACTAGGCCTACCCAAATAATTATACATCATAAGCATTTTAGAAACTATTCCTATTTTTAAAAAAGAAAATGAAAAACGCGTTTGAAATGCAAGCATTTTTTTAATAACTGGCAATATATCCAATTCATTTACACCCATCTGAACTAGTGCCTGAATACTTCTAATTTTATAATTACGTAATAAGCGCCAGTAGTAATCGAATATTAAAATATCCTTGAAAGCGCCATTGCCAATTTTAGTTGCAAAATGTATATTCTCACGCACAATCACGTCTTCATTATTTCTGCAATAAACAGTGGTTTGGTCTTCGTGCAAACCAATGCTTACCAAGTGTTGATCTAGATACACATAACGGTATCCTTTATTTAATAATTGAACATAATAATCTACATCAACCAACCAAATATATTTTTCTTCATAACGTACATCTATACCCGCTTTTAACATTACATTACTTGGAGGGCCTATTACATTCGCCCTTAAAATATGATTAGGCTTTTGGCTCATTTCTTTTAGCAAAGAAGGTATTGCTTGTAAAGTAATTATTTCGCCATCGGGCTGAATGGCTGTATTCCTACAAAAAACAAAATTGACAGTTGGGTTATTTAAAAAAGTATTTAAATAAATTTGTAAGGCATCGGGGCTATTAAACCAATCATCTTGGTGCATTAGTATATAGTAATCGCCAGTAGCTTTATTGATAGCATTGTTCCAATTAGCGGGGCTTTTTAGTGCCGGAGAATTGTGGTAATAGTGAATGTTCAATTCCGAAGTATAAGAATTTATTGCTACATTCATATCCTGATTAGGAGAGTCGTCTGAAATGATTATCTCAACCGCTTTATAAGTTTGTTTCTGTATAGATTGGATACATCGCAATACATATTCAGGCTTTTTATAAGCAGGAATACAAATAGAAATCAGCGGCGAATTCATTAACTATTACTTTTTTATGAAATTGATTACAAATATACTGAATGGCATTGCAAAAAGAATACTAATTAAAAAGCCCATTCAACGCTTTAAAAATATCCCTTGGCTTACGGAGCGGATACTTAAAAATGAAGAAGATACCTCTATAAAAACCCGCAATTTCAACGATTTCACGCTCTCTTATATTCGACCATACGAAGTAGTTAAAACATATAAAGAAATTTTTAATAGCGAAATTTATAGGTTTGATTGCAAAACAACATCCCCTACAATTCTTGATTGCGGCGCCAATATTGGCATGAGTTGCATTTATTTTAAATCGATCTACCCAAACGCAACAATCATAGCATTTGAACCAGACGAACATTTAATTGAGGTATTGAATAAAAATATCACTCAAAATAATTACAGCAATGTTACGCTTCACCAAGCAGCAGTTTGGATTGAAGATGGATTTATTTCATTTGATAGTAAAGGTTCTGAAGCAAGTCATATTGACAATTCTGGAAGCGGAACAAATTTGGTTAAAACAATTAAACTTTCTAATATATTACAAGCATACGATACCATTGATTTTTTAAAAATGGATATTGAAGGCGCAGAATTTGAAGTGGTAAAAGACTGCGCTCCCCATTTAAATAAAGTAACTAATTTCTTTTTAGAATACCATGGAAAAGCTAGTGATACCAATAAATTACAAATACTATTAAACATATTGGAGCAAGCAAATTTTAAAGTTTATATTAAAAATGCAGCTGATTCATTAAAAAGCCCTTTTGTACAAAAAACAACTGGTGAAATGTATGATGTGCAATTAAATATCTTTTGTTATAAATAATAATAACCATAATGAATCCATTAATTAGTGTTGTTATTCCGTGTTTTAATGATGGGATATACTTAAACGAAACGATTGAAAAATTATCGCAACAAACCTATCAAAACATTGAAATAATTATTGTAAATGATGGGTCTACCGATAAACATACATTAGATGTTTTAGAAGCACTTTCTACACATCAAAATATTCGGGTATTACATAAAGAGAATGGACGTATGTCATCTGCTAGAAATTATGGCGTGAAGCATGCAAACGGAACTATTATAGCAGCACTTGATGCCGATGATTATTTTGCGCCAAGTTTTTTTGACAAAGCATTGCAAATTCTAGAAAAAGAACCTAGTACTGCAGTTGTTACCAGTTATATTAAATACTTTGGTGAAAGAAAAGGCAATGCGAAACCAAGGGGTGGGAATGCTTTTAATTTCTTGTTTTCAAGCCAATGTCCGGCATGTGCCATTGTAAGAAAAGAGGTTTGGGATAGTGTTGGCGGCTACGACGAAAGCATGAAAAATGGTTACGAAGATTGGGAATTCTACATTAGGGTTACCAAACAAAAATGGCAGGTGCATGTAATTGCAGAATATTTGCTTTTTTACAGGCAAACAAAAAAATCTACCCATAATAATTATACCATTCCAAACAGGCAGGCTTTAATTGACTATATTTTAGACAAGCACAAAGACTGGTATGTAAACTGCCTTAAAGAACTTGTAATGAATAAACAGGTGCTTTATACTGAATCTAGAATTTCCTTTCAGGATATATGGAAAATGCTAAAAAATAGACTGATAAAAAAGTACAAGTAATGCTTAGCCTAGTTGCTAATAACTAACCTTACTCCTATTTACAATATATTTGCGCTATGGGCATTATTCAAAAACAAAGTATTCAATCTTCTCTTTTTATAATACTCGGTTTTTTAATTGGCGCCATTAATCTATTAATTCTTTTCCCCTTATTTTTTACCAAAAACGATATGGGGCTAGTGCGGGCCCTGATTGATACAGGAGCCACGCTCTCTGTTTTTTGTACTTTAGGAACCCTGCCCGTAGTTTATAAATTTTATCCTTTTTACAACCAATACCTCGGCGCAAGAAAAAACGATTTACCGCTCATTACTTTTATAGTAAATATGATTGGATTTGCTATTTTGCTAGTATTAGGATGGCAGCAAAAAGATTTTATTATTCGCAAATTGGGTAAGTCGCCAAGTTTTGCAGCGCATTTTTCTTATGTATATCCTTACACTTTTTTCTTGTTGTTATTTATTTGGTTAGAAGCATTTGCATGGGGTTTAAGAAAAGGTGTTTATACTAATTTTTTGCGCGAGACCGCTATTAGAATCATTACCACTTTTTTAATTTTAGCATACGGTTTAAAATGGATTAGCCTTACTAATTTCATTGCATTATATAGTGGGGTTTATTTAATTCCTACATTGCTATTGTTGTACGCGTTAATTAAATCTAAGCAATGGTACTTGTACCGTTTTCAACTAAGTAGTGTTACCAGACGACTAAGCAAACGCATGATTAATTTTGCGCTATTTGTATTTGCTGGTCAGTTTTTTAATATGCTAGCCCGCACCAATGATACTTTTTTAATTTTTGGTTTGCGGGGTTTGAGTGATACTGGTATTTTTGCCATAGCTACTTATGTTTCTGCAATTCTAGAAATCCCACAACGTAGTTTAACCTCAATAAGCATACCTATTCTAGCCGTTTCTTGGAAAAACAAAGACTTTGCCAACATCAAACATATTTACCACAAAAGCGTGTCGAATTTATTGGCCATTGGATTGTTTTGCTTTGGATTGATTTGGCTAAATATTGAAAACCTAGTATCGTTTTTAAACTGGGTTAGCCACAAAGAATCTGGGGGCTACGATGCTTTAACCAATTTGATTTTTATATTAGGACTAGCCAAATTAATTGACTTAGCAACAGGTGTGAATGGACAAATAATAGGCACTTCTAATTATTGGCGGTTTGATTTTTTTACCAACCTTTTTTATATTATTTTATCCTTGCCCTTGAATTATTTACTGATAAAAAATTATGGATTAGAAGGGCTTGCTTTTTCTAATTTATTTGCGCTGATTATTTATAATTCTATGCGATTTGGATTCCTATATAAAAAATTCAACCTGCAACCTTATACACTAAAACATGCTTTGTTTTTAGTACTAAGTTTAGCACTAATGGGCTCTATACATTTTGGATTGCATTTAAATAATATTTTTTGGAACCTATTTATTAGATCTGGCTTATATATTATTTGTTTTGCAGGTATGGCTATTTGGATTAATCCTGCACCAGATATTTTGGAACTAGTGAAAAAAGTATTGACAGAAAAAATTCCTGGTTTATTTAAGCAAACTCAAAAATAACTCAAGACCTTTTCTCTTTTCGGCATCTAAAGTATAACTGATATTTTCAGTGTAATATTTGTTTAAATCATAGGTAGCAAAAGGATTTTCTGCAACAACCGCTGCAATATGTTTTAAGCCATACCCATTGGCCATATTAAATGCGTCTTCAAAATCTTCTCCTAAATTTTTATTGGATACCCAGGCTGCAAACACAAAAGGCAGGCCTGAATAATTTTTCCATGCCTCGGCTAAATCATAAATATATGTTGCATGTAAACGTTGTTCTAGTGCTCTATCTCCTATAACCACCCCTGCAACTGTGCCTTTAATGGAATTGGTAAAATCTTCGGTAGTTTCTATAAATGTCACCTGCTTATTCCAGTATTTTTCTAATAATATTTTGGCCAGATTTACACTAGTGCGGCTTTGGTAATCTAATAAAACCGTAGTAATTTCTTCCATTGGCACTTCACTAAATATAGCCACGGAAGCCACTTCGCCATTTGACCCAATACAGTAATCCGATACAATTTGAGGTGCTTTTAGCTGTGGAATAACCGCCACAGGCACTAAACCCATATCAATAGTGTCGTCTAAAAGCATTTTTGCAATATTTGAAGGATATGCTTCTATTAATTCTACCCTATCCATTAGCCCAGAACGGCTTATTCCATATAATAATGGCTTAGTATTTAAATAACTTACTACCCCAATGCGTATTCTCTTGTTCAATTCGGTTAATTTTGTATGCAAAGAAACGGATTATTGCTCAACCTAAACAATCGCATGGAACTCAACAACCTTACCGCTATCTCTCCTATTGACGGTCGCTACCGTAAACAAGTAAGTCATTTAGACGAATATTTTTCGGAATATGCCCTTATTAAATACCGTGTTTTAGTAGAAATCGACTATTTCTTTTTCTTGGCTGATAAGCGATTTTTCAAACTTCCAATTAAAGGGAGAAATGCATTGAAAAAAACTGCCGATGAATTTAGTATTGCAGATGCACAACAAATTAAACAAATTGAAGCCACTACCAACCACGATGTAAAAGCGGTGGAATATTTTTTAAAAGAACAATTAGACAAAGCCAATTTATCTGAACTAAAAGAATGGATACATTTTGGTTTAACGTCGCAAGATATTAATAACACTGCTATTCCATTGAGTTGGAAGCATTGTATGGAATACGAATACCTACCTAATTTAATTAACCTACAAAATCATTTACAAAAACTAGCACGCGATTGGAAAGCTGTTTCACTATTAGCCAGAACACACGGACAAACTGCATCGCCAACTAGTTTAGGTAAAGAAATCATGGTATTTGTAGAAAGAATAAGTAATCAAATCTCATTGTTTTCTCATATCCCTTATGCTGCAAAATTTGGAGGTGCAACTGGCAATTTTAATGCCCACCATGTTGCTTTTCCAAAAAAGAACTGGGTATTATTAGGAAACGAATTTGTTGACGAACGATTAGGCTTACAACGGATGCAGTTTACTACTCAAATTGAACACTACGATAGTTTAGCAGCGCATTTTGATAGTTTAAAACGCATCAATACTATTTTAATTGACTTGTGTAGAGATATCTGGACCTATGTAAGTATGGATTACTTTAAACAAAAAACAAAAGCTGGGGAAGTTGGGTCTTCTGCCATGCCACATAAAGTAAACCCTATTGATTTTGAAAATGCAGAAGGAAACTTAGGCATCGCAAATGCATTACTAGAGCACCTTTCAGCAAAACTGCCCATTAGTAGACTACAACGCGATTTAACTGACTCAACGGTACTTCGCAATATTGGTGTACCTGTTGCACATATTGCCATCGCTTTAAAATCTTTAGAAAAAGGATTGAATAAATTAGTATTAAATGAAGCAAAACTAAAAGAAGACTTAGATAATAATTGGGCTGTTGTAGCGGAAGCAATTCAAACAATTTTAAGAAGAGAAAAATATCCTAATCCATACGAAGCATTAAAAGACCTTACAAGAGGCAACCATAAAATTGATAAAAAATCAATGCACGTATTTATTAGTGGATTAAAAATTTCTGCTGCAGTTAAAAAAGAATTGAAAGCAATTACACCCGCCAATTATGTGGGAGTAAATCCTAACTTTTAGTGTTTAATTAATTCGTTTTTTTTAAACATAAAAATGCCCCCAATAAGTGCTTAACTTTTGGGGGCATTAATTTATAATTCGTGGATGATTTATAATTTTATTACCTCAACAATTGCATCCAAATTAATTGGACCATGTATATGCGGAAACACTTCGTTAATAGAACCTGCTAATTCAAAAACAAGCGGTCTTTCAACTTTTGCTTTTTCTATTTTTAATTTTACTAAGCCTGTTTGCCCTTTGTAGTAGCGATCTAAAACACCAGCCACCTGGCCTTCTACGCTACAATGAATGAACCCTTCTATTGCTAAACTATCTGCAATAAATTCACCTTTCACTTGCGCTTCCTCCCATTTTTGTTGTGCTGTTACATGATATATATAATCTGATTCCATTTTTTAAATTTTAATTTATAATACTCTTTTTATTTGTTGATCTATTATCATTAAATCTGCTAAAACCATTGCTGTTACTGCTTCTAAAACAACAGGAACGCGCAATGCAATGCACAAATCATGACGACCTTTTACAGAAAATGCTTCTATTTCATTGGTTTCCCAATTCCAGGTTTGTTGTTCTTTGGGTGTTGAAGAAGTTGGTTTGATGGCAATTCTAAATACCATTTCATTCCCATTGGTATAACCACCAACTATGCCGCCTGCATGATTGGTAGTTGTTTTACCGCTAGACCCTTCAATTGAATCGTTATGGTCTATGCCAAACATTTTGGCTGCAGCAAAACCAGTTCCAAATTCAATTCCTCTAACAGCAGGAATAGCAAAAACAGCATGGCTAATTAAAGATTCTACTGAATCAAAAAAATGTTCTCCCAATCCAATAGGCAATCCAGTTACCCTGCATTCTACAATGCCACCAATGGAATCTTTTAGTTCAATGGCCCTGTCTAATCCTTTTTCAAGATCTGTTTCTCCACCAATTTCTAAAATGGTAGATTTTATTTCAATGCCTTTTAATATTTTTTTTGCTATTACACCAGCAGCTACTAATGCAACTGTTAGTCTTCCACTAAAATGTCCGCCACCTCTATAATCTTCATACCCCCCAAATTTGGCATGTGCTGTAAAGTCTGCATGACCTGGGCGTGGCACGGATCTTAATTTTTCGTAGTCGCCACTTCTGGTATTATTGTTTTCAAATAAAATAGTAATTGGCGCACCTGTAGTTTTGCCATTAAATAAACCAGATTTGAAAATGGGCAAATCGTCTTCTTTGCGCGGTGTTGTGCCTTTTTGAGTACCACCTTTGCGGCGTTCAATATCCACCAAAAAATCTGCTACATTTAAATCCAATCCGGCAGGACAACCATCTAAGTTTAATCCAACGCTTTCGCCATGAGATTCTCCAAAAATGTTAATTCTAAATATGCGTCCAAAACTATTCAAAATAAAAAAATTTAATAGGGTTAACTAAGGTTAATATGCGCATTTAATGATTGCAAATGTTCATAGAAATTAGGATAAGATTTATTGATGGCTTCGGCTTCTTCAATAACCACTGCAGCACTTGCTTTTAAAGCAGCTACCGCGCAAGCCATTGCAATTCGATGGTCGTGGCGAGAATGCACTTTTGCACCTTGTACACCTGTTCCACCTTTTATTAGCATCAAATCATCTTGCAACACAATTTCAATACCCAATTTAGCAAATTCATCTTGTAAAGTAAGTGCACGGTTACTTTCTTTGTGCGCCAGTCGTCCCACACCTTCAATAACCGTGGTTCCTTCGCAATAAGCAGCAAGCGCTACTAAAGGCGGAAATAAATCCGGACAATCGGTGGCATTAAAATGGAATGCTTTCAATGGCATTGGGCCAATTTCAATCTGTTCAGGTTGAATAGACAACCTACATCCACAATCTATCAATGCCTGTAAAATGGCACGATCTGCTTGTGTAGAAAAAACATCTAGTCCTTTAATAGTAATGTCTCCAGCAATAGCTGCTGCAACTAATAAAAAAGCAGCACCACTCCAATCTCCTTCTACCGAATAATGAATAGGCGTTGTTGTTTTTGATAGATTGGTATTGAAATGAAATTTCTCGTGATTTTCATTGGTAACATCCCATCCAAAATGTTTCATTACTTGGAGGGTAAGGTCTATATAAGGTTTGCTTTTTAAATCTTTTACAGTGATAGTCACATCATTTGCCCCTGCAGCGCCATAAGCCATCAATAGCCCGGTTAAGAACTGAGAACTCAAAGATCCATCCACCGTAATATTTGCGGGCGCTAATGGGCCTTGTATTTGCAAAGGCAGCTTTCCCTTGTTGGATTGTATTTGAACGTGCAACTGCGGTAATATCTCATCAAAAAAATCCATGGGCCTAGTTAATAAACTTCCCGTACCATTAATTAAAATGGCATCGTTACTAAGTGCAGCAATTGGGGTAAACATTCTTATACCCAATCCACTCTCGCCACAATTGATTTCTTTATTAATAGGATTGATTCCTGTTGAACTTATTTCAATGGTATTAGCATCAATCGTTTTAATTGTTGCACCTAGTTTTTGAATAACGTCTAAAGCAGCTAAATCATCATTGCTTTTTCCAGGATTAGTTATAGTTGTAGTGCCCTTTGTTAATAAGGAAGCAGCACAAGCTCTTTGCATACTACTTTTGCTAGCAGCTGCGTATATATTACCCGAAATATTAGAAGGTTCTACTGTTGCAATCATACCCCTTGAATTCCTTAATGGAAATTAATATTGTTGTAAAATAGTTTCTAGTTCAGTAAATAGTAAGGACTGAATTACGCCTTTTCCTATTTTTTGCAAAAGGATATAGTTGATGCCATTCGCATTTTTCTTTTTATCCATCTGCAAAGTTTTAAAAGCTTTTTTCTTGTCGAAATCAGCAAAGGTTGGCAAGCCATATTTTGCTAATAAACCAATCACAGCTTCGGCATCTTTAAAGCCTTTTATTTGAACAGACATCAGCGTTGCATAAGTCATACCAATGCTAATTGCTTGGCCGTGGCTTAACTCATACATGTTTTCAATGGCATGCCCAAGTGTGTGTCCAAAATTTAATAATTTTCTATCTGCTTGTTCAAACTCATCTTTCAATACAACTTTGGTTTTAATTAAAGCATTGCGTTGAATGAGTGCTGCTAATAACGCAGGATCTTTTTTAAATTTTGCAAGCGTATTGTTTTGTAAAAGTGTAAACATTGCTGCATCTTTTATACAAGCATGTTTAATAATTTCTGCAAAACCATTTTGCCATTCTGATTGTGGCAACGTTTTTAAAAAACTAATGTCATATAACAAAAACTGTGGCTGACGAATTAAGCCCACCATGTTTTTATACAATCCTACATCAATACCGTTCTTGCCGCCAATAGACGCATCCACCATGGCCAAAACAGATGTTGGAACAAACCCGCATTTAATACCACGCATGTAAACACCCGCAATATATCCTGTCATATCTGTAATCACACCGCCGCCAACACCAATTAGTGTGGTACTGCGGTCTGCGCCAAAAGCAATCAATTGATCAATAACTACATCTACAGTTTGTTGTACTTTATATGCTTCACCAGGTTTTAATACAATGGTATTCCAACCTTTAAATTTGCGCTGGTGTTTGGCAAATAGATTTTCGTCAGTAATAATTACTGCTTTTTCTTTTGATACCAATTTTTCTAAATAAGAAAAATCTGCATCAAAATAATAATCAACCGAACTATTGGTAAATGTGAAACTTCGTTTTCGCATAGAAGATAATTTGTGCATTCGCGAAGGAAGGATAGAAAAAGAATGAAGTACTAGTGTGCCGGGCAAACCAACTATTCACTAGTACTTCAATAAACAATTATGCGTTCATAATCTTATTCTGATGATTGATGCTTTCCATGTGAACCGCGTCGAAATACTTGGTTACAAATTCTTTGCTCAATCCTTGTTTCTCTCCTTTAACAAATGCTCTTTCCAAAATGGCATTCCAACGATTGGTTTGCAAAATGGTGATATTGTTTTCTTTTTTGTACTGTCCAATTTTTTCAGCCACTTTCATTCTTTGGCTTAACACTTGCATTAATTCGTCGTCTAAATTATTAATTTGTTGACGCAATTTTTCAAGTGCAATATGGTACTCTTCAGATGCAATGTCTTCGCTTCTCCAACGAATATTTCCAACTAATTCGCCCAATTGCTCAGGTGTAATTTGTTGTTTGGCATCGCTCCAAGCATTATCTGGATCAATATGACTTTCAATAATTAAACCGTCAAAATCAAGGTCAATAGCAGTTTGTGCAACATCTTGCAAAATATCTCTGCGTCCGCAAATATGTGAAGGATCATTGATTAATAAAACACCAGGATAACGACGCTTCATTTCAATAGCCAAATGCCACATTGGTGCATTGCGATACTCTGTATTTCCATAAGAACTAAATCCACGGTGTATTAAGCCTACATTTTTAATGCCTGCTTTTTGCACACGTTCCATTGCACCGATCCATAATTCAATGTCGGGGTTAATTGGATTTTTTATTAATACAGGTACATCAACACCGCGAAGTGCATCAGCAACATCTTGTACACTAAAAGGATTCACTGTAGTACGCGCACCAATCCACAATACATCTACACCAAAATGCAATGCATCTTCTACTTGTTTGGCTGTTGCAACTTCTACTGCTACTGGTAAGCCAGACTCTTTACGTGCTTGTTGTAACCATGGCAAACCTTTTGTACCAATTCCTTCAAAACTTCCTGGACGGGTACGCGGTTTCCAAATACCTGCGCGCAAAATATCAACTTTACCTGTTGCAGCTAGTCTAACTGCGGTATTTACTACTTGCTCTTCTGTTTCGGCACTACATGGGCCAGAAATAATGAGCGGACGTTTCTGCAATAATGCTTCCACCGATGTTGCTTTTTCAATTGTTTGCTCCATAAAATGAGACGCTTAAATGTTTGCTTATATTATTATTAACTCGAAATTTATCCTTCACCCCTTCTTGGTCTGCGTGAACCATTACCGCTACCAGAAAATCCGCCCGGACCTCCGCTATCAGCATCATTCATTCTAATTCTTCGGCCTTTGTAATTTTTTCCATCCAAAGAACGAATCATTTGTTGTGCAGCACCTTTTTCAATTTCAATCCAGCTGTTCATGTCTTTCATGTCTATCTTTCCAAGAACTTCTTTTTTCAAGTCGCTCATGTCTAGTACAAACTGTAAAAAACTTGCTTTAAAGAAACCATCTTTTGTTCCTAGGTTAACAAATAAACGGCTGTATCCGCTACCGCCACCACGAGAATATTCTGCTCTTGAATCGCCACGTCCGCCTTCACTAGAACGTTCTTCTCTTCTGCGACCCATTTCTTGGCCACGAGGTTCTCTTGTGCTACGATCTCTTTCACGTGCATTTAAGTCTTCGGCGTTTTCATAGTATTTCAAGAAACGATCAAATTCCATTGCAGCAACACGCTTCAATACATCTTCTTTACTTACTTCAGCAAATTTCTCTGCTAACATGGGTACATAGGTTTCATAATCGCCATGGCTAATATCGGCGGATAATAATTTTTCCATAAAAGCAAAGAATTGTTTTCTACAAACATCTTTACCTGTTGGAATATCTAACTTATGAAACTGCGAATTATTTATGCGTTCAATTTGTTTGAATTTGTACATTTCCTTCTGGTGTACGATTGAAATACAAATTCCTTGCAAACCTGCACGACCTGTACGTCCACTTCTGTGTGTATAAATTTCAACGTCATCAGGTAATTCAAAATTAATAACGTGTGTAATTCCTTGCACATCAATACCACGTGCTGCCACATCTGTTGCAATTAATAACTGCAAAGTTTTGTCGCGGAACTGACCCATTACTTTATCGCGTTGACCTTGTGTAAGATCTCCGTGTAAAGCATCAATATCATATCCTTCACGTGTTAAACGCTCAGAAATTTCTTGTGCATCTAATTTAGTACGTGTGAAAATAATCCCATAAATACCAGGATTAAAATCAATAATCCTTTTTAAAGTTTCGTAACGATGTTGTGCGGTGGTAACATAGTATTGGTGATCAATACTTTTGTTGGCCGTGTTCACTTTTCCTACGGTTACTTCTTTAGGATCCTTCATGTACTTCTTGCTCACCTTTCTAATTTCGGTAGGCATCGTTGCACTGAACAACCAGGTACTTTCGCGTTTTGGGGTATTCTTTAAAATGAATTCAATATCATCTTGGAATCCCATGTTTAGCATTTCATCTGCTTCATCTAACACTACATACTTAATCTGTTCTAGATTGATTGCTTTTCTTTCAATCAAATCTATTAATCTACCCGGAGTAGCTACTACAATTTGAACGCCTCTTTTCAAGTCACGAATTTGTAACCCAATAGAAGCTCCTCCATACACAGCTACCACAGAAATGCCGGTCATGTATTTTTTAAAGAGTTCTATTTCTTTTACAATTTGCATACAAAGCTCTCTGGTAGGACAAACCACCAATGCTTGAGGATACTTTGCTGCAGCGTCAATAATGTGCAGTAATGGCAAGCCAAATGCTGCTGTTTTCCCGGTACCCGTTTGCGCCAATCCAATAAAATCTTGTGTGCCGCTTAGCAAAATGGGTATTGCTTGTTCCTGTATTGCGGTTGGGTTCACATACCCCAACTCATCGGTCGCTTGAATCAATCTCGCATCAATTCCCAACCCTTCAAATGTCATCATGTATTAAAAAATTTGCGGCAAAGGTACTTTTTATATAGGGCTTTGCCTGTTTTTTGTTTGTTTAAACCTGTTTTACACGTAGTTTAACGTTATTTTAGAATGCGTTTAATGCCATTTGCCTGCTCAATCAACTCTTTTAGGTAACTAAAATTCTCTTTTTCTAAACAAGCTTTGAACTTTCTTAACTGAGCAATATGCTCATTTAACACATCCAACACATTCTCTTTGTTCTGCATAAAAATGGGCACCCACATGTCTGGATTACTCTTTGCCAAACGAACAGTACTTTCAAAACCACCACTGGCTAATTCAAAAATGGCATCTTCTTCTCGCTCTTTTTCTAAAACAGTATTGGCCAGTGCAAACGAAGTAATATGTGAAATATGACTCACATACGCTACGTGTACATCATGTGCTTGGGCATTCATATATAATAAGTGCATGCCCAATGATTGGTAGAGTTTTTCTACTAATGCAAGCGCATCAGCATCGTTTTCTTCTTTGTTGCAGATAACACATGCTTTTTCAACAAACGCGCCTTTAATGGCTGCTTCAGGGCCGCTATACTCGGTTCCCCACATTGGGTGCGTTGCAACAAAACGGCCTCTTTTTTTATGCGATTCAATTGTATTTAATAAGCCTGCTTTTGTTGAACCAACATCCATAATTACTTGCTGATGGGTATGGTCTAAAATAAAAGGCAATACTTTTTCTGCCGCATTTACAGGAATGGCTAAAACAATTACATCTGTATTTGCAATTGCTTCTTCTAGTGGCAATATTTGATCAACCAATTTTAGTTCCAATGCTTTTTGTTGGTGTTCTGGATTCGAATCAACTCCAATAACGGAATTGGCAAAACCATTTTCTTTCAATGCCAAAGCCATTGAACCACCAATCAAACCAATACCCACTATTGTAACGCGCATAACAAAGTATTTAAATGATTATAACTGTTTTACTCTTTCAATTGCTTGATCAAATCGTTCTACACTTCCACACAAACTCACGCGAATATACCCATTGCCTGCAGAGCCAAAAATGCCTCCTGGTGTAATGAAAGTATTTGCACCATACAACACTTTATCACTCAATTCAAATCCATCTTTATACGTGCTAGGAATTTTTGCCCAAACAAATAATCCTACTTGATTGGTTGAATACACACAGTGCAATAAATCTAATAGTTCAAATACTTTTTTTCTGCGTTCTGCATAAATAGCATTTACTCCATCGTACCATTCTTTGCCTAAGCCCAAAGCCTTTGCTGCTGCTAGTTGTACGGGTAAAAACATTCCACTATCCATATTGCTTTTAAAGCGTAAAATTTCGTCAATTCTTTCTTTTGCTGCACACAACATTCCTACGCGCCATCCTGCCATATTTTGGCTTTTGCTTAAAGAATTTAATTCAATCACAATCTCTTTTGCACCAGCCACGCTTAACAAACTAACAGGTGTTTCATTTAAAATAAAACTATACGGATTGTCGTGACAAATTAAAATCTGGTGCTTCTTTCCAAAGGCTACAACTTTCTCTAAAAATTCCATACTAGGTAATTGACCCGTTGGCATATGCGGATAATTTACCCAGAACAATTTTACTTTACTTAAATCTGTTTTTTCTAAGGCATCAAAATCAGGCTCCCAATTATTTTCTTCTAATAAAGTATACGAAACTGCTTCGCCTCCAGCCAATTTAACCGCACTGCTATATGTAGGATAGCCCGGATTAGGAATTAATGCTTGATCTCCCTCATTTAAATAGGTCATACAAATATGCATAATGCCTTCTTTGCTTCCTATAAGTGGTAAAATTTCAGTTTCAGGATCTACATTTACGCCATACCATTTTGCATACCATTCACTTATTGCATTACGTAAAATAGGTGAGCCTTTATAATTCTGATAAGCATGTGTATTGGGCTTTGCCGCTTCTTCTTGCAACACTTTTATTACATCTGGATGCGGCGGTAAGTCTGGACTACCAATACCTAAATTGATAATATTTTTCCCTTGTTTATTTAGCGAATCTATTTCACGCAATTTCTGCGAAAAATAATATTCCCCAATTCCTTCTAATCTTTTGGATGTACTTATTGCCATAATTATCCTTTTACAATTTTTCCTTTCTGATAAATGCCAAAAATTTTCACACTATTGGTTAGGCTTTCAATTGAAGCCATCACCTTGTTAAATTGTTGTTTGTTTTCAAATTCTAGGTCTGCATAAAATCCATATTTAAACGTACTTCCTGGAATAGGCATGCTTTGCAATTTACTTAAGTTGATTCCTCCAGAAGCAATCAGGGTAAGCACTTGCGCCAATATCCCTTTTGAATGATTCGTTTGAAAATATACCGATGCTTTGTTTGCATTTGTAATTTCAACTGCTTCTTTTTCTCTTTGCAACACTAAAAAGCGCGTGAAATTATTTTTCATTGTTTGAATATTTGGCGCAATTACATCTAGCTCAAATAATTCTGCTGCAAGCTTACTAGCAATAGCAGCAGTATGTTTGCCTTTGTGTTGGTGTAGTTGTTTTGCACTCAATGCTGTATCATCGGACTCAACTATTTTCCAATTTGTTTTTTCTAAATATTCTAAACATTGTAAAATAGCCATTGGATGACTATGTACTTCTTTAATATCTTCTAAACGAACACCCGGGTTAACTAATAAGTTTTGGCTAATAGATAAATAAACCTCCCCTACTACTTTTAGTTTACTTTTTTGCAGTAGGTTATAATTTGGCAAAATACTTCCTGCAATAGAGTTTTCAATGGCCATGATGGCGCCGCTCGAAGCAGATTTATCTAATGCTATACGAATCAGGTCTCTAAAAGTATCGCAAGGAATTACAGTTACCTGTTTGCCATACATATTTTGGGCAGCTACCTGGTGGAAGCTCCCCTCATATCCTTGAATGGCTATGCCTTTCTTACTTTCAAAAATTGATTTCATATTTCCTGTCATTTTATCTTTTTCTATTTTCCAATTCCGTTCAAATTCCTGCTATTCCGCCAAAAAAAAATCCCGACCAATTGGCCGGGATGATATGTTACTAGTTTCTTAATTAAGCTTTAGCAAACACTACCCGGCTACTTTGTGTAAAGTAGAAATAAAAGAAAAAACTAAATCGGGTATTGTTTAAAAATGTTCTCATGAGAGGCAAATATATAGAATGATTCTATTCGAACCAACCATTTTATAAAAAAAGGGTCCCTCCGTAGAAACGGAGCGACCTCTAACGATTGCTTGCCATATGAAAATAGGTAGTTAGCTAATACTGACCGGCAAGCTGAGTCTCTACATGATCTTCAGCACTTTAGCTTCAATAAATTATTTCTTAGTAGAATCAACCTTTGCAGTTGAATCAACTTTAACAGCTGAAGAATCAACTTTTTTAGTTGAATCAACTTTTGCAGTTGAATCAGCTTTAACTTCTGGAGCAGCAGCATTGTTACAAGCTGTCATTAAACCAGCTACAGCCAAAATTGCGAATACTTTTTTCATTGTAATTGTTTTTTGTTTGAGTAATTTATTGTTAATACCGTAAGGGCATAAAAGGTAACCTTAGAAATTAATTTATTTTTAAAATAAATTTTTCGGGGCATATTGGGTTACTTTTGCCCACTTCATAGTATTAAATACAGCATAGTGAAAGCTGAACAGAACGAACAAGCATTACTGAAAGGACTGGCCAATAATGATTCAAGGGCCATCGAAACCATATATAAAGATAATTTTAATATGGTTCAAGCCTTTGTTTTAAACAATAACGGCTCTTACGATGATGCTAGAGATATTTTTCAGGAAGCAATGATCGCCTTGTACGAAAAGGCACAAAGCGAGTCTTTTGTACTTACCTGTCAAATTAAAACCTATGTGTATTCGATTTGTAGGCGTTTATGGCTGAAAAAGCTGCAACAAATGGGCCGGTTTTCAAACCAGGTAGATAACCTAGACGAAACCATCCCAGTTGAAGAAGACCTTGAAATTCATCAAAAACGCAATGCAGAGTTTGTGATTATGGAACGTGCAATGAATAGTTTGGGGGAGCCTTGTAAGAGTTTATTAGAAGGATACTATTTAAAAAAGATGGGCATGCAGGAACTAGCGTCAGAATTTGGTTATACAAATGCTGATAACGCAAAGAACCAGAAGTACAAATGCCTGATGAGATTGAAGAAATTGTTTTTTTCGCAATATAATATCGGAGAATAAGTACCATGGATGACATTCAATTATTAGCAAGCATTGAAAAATACCTAGCCGGAGAAATGCCTCCTGCTGAGTATGCAATTTTTGATGCCCTTCGCAAAAAAACGCCCGAAATAGACCAGATGGTGGTAGAGCACAAACTCTTTTTACATCAGATGGATAGTTATGTGGCTTACCAAAATATCAAACACAGCCTTCATGAAGCGCATTCCAAACTATTGGAAACTGGCGATTTAAATGAAGGAGGCGAAGTTTCTACTAAAGTACAAGTTGTACAACTTTGGAACAGATACAAAAGAGTTACTGCCATCGCTGCATCAGTGGGTGGTATTATTGCACTTGTGATGAGTGGACTTGTTGCTTATTTTTCTCCTGCAGTAAATGGCAACCAAATTCAACAGTTAAGTAAGGATATAGAAATTATTAAGCGAAACCAACAATACCAAGGTTCTTTAATTAATGAAGTGAAAAGTAAAATTCCAACTGGTGTTAAAGTTATAAGTGGGGGTTCGGGTTTTTTAATTGATCCAAAAGGATATATTATTACTAATGCACACGTTTTAAAAGGAACTTCAGCAATTGTCGTGGATAGCAAAGGAAAAGAATTTAACGCCTCTATATTACGCATCGACTTAAAGAAAGACCTTGCTATTTTAAAAATAGACGACGAAGATTTTAAATCACTTAAATCTTTACCTTATAGTATTCAAAAACAAAATGCCGATTTAGGTGATGAAATTTTCACCCTAGGATATCCTAGAAATGATATTGTTTATGGTGTAGGTTATTTGAGTTCTAAAACTGGATATAATGGCGATTCTTTAAGTTACCAAATTCAAATTAGTGCCAACCCTGGTAATTCTGGCGGACCTGTTTTAAACAATGATGGAGAAGTGATTGGGGTATTAAGTACCCGTCAAGCACAAGCCGATGGCGTTTCCTTTGCTGTTAAATCTAAAAATATTTACGAATTTGTAAATGAATTAAAAGAGTCAGACAATAGTTTAGAAAAATTAAAACTACCTACTCATAGCGCAATTAGAGGTGTTCAGAGAAAACAACAAATTATTAAAGTAGCGGATTGTGTTTTTAATGTAAAAGCCTTCACGCAAAAGTAAGTTAGCCCTATAAGTATTAAGCATAAAAAAGCCGTTGCATTTAATTTGCAACGGCTTTTTTATTGATCATATTATGTAGGTTAATCCCATAAACTTTTTGGATAATTACCTGCGTCTACTAAAGCATTAATACTTGCTTGTACATGTGGCGCATCTTCTTTATAAGTTACACCAAACCATTGTGCAGAAGTAGGAACAACTTTCACATTGCCTAAGCCGGCTTTAATAAATTGACCTGTTACACTTGGTATAAAGAATTCTGATTTTAAGTTTTGCATATTGTTGTCTAAAAATTCTCCGAAGAATTTCTCGCAAACATCAATGAATCCAGGAGCAAAGCACAAATAGTTCATACTAACCAAACTGTTTTCATTCAGTTCGTGCAATCCAGACTCATCTTCGTAATGAATAATGCCTAAGTCATTTCTATAGATTTTTGTGCGCTCATTAATATCTGTTAAATTATTAGCTGCGTCAACTTCACAAACACCCCTACTCACACTTCCAAAATCACTCAATGTTTTTTTAAGTTCGTACCCTATAATACAATAGGTTTTTTCGTTGCACTGATTCAATAAAAAATCATAGGCTTTTATAAATGCATCAGCACCGTAATAATCATCTGCATTGATTACTGCAAAAGGCTCGTTAACCTTGCCTTTACAACATAAAACAGCGTGTGCAGTACCCCAAGGCTTTGTTCTATCTGCAGGAATAAGTCTATCTCCTGCAAAAGCATTTAAATGCTGATAAACATAGTCTGTTTTAATTTTTCCGGCTAATTTAGGTTCAAATATTGCTTTAAAGTTTTCGGCAAAATCTTCACGGATAATAAAAACTACTTTCTCGAAACCCGCACTGATGGCATCGTAAATTGAGTAATCCATAATTGTTTCACCGCTAGGTCCAAAAGAAGCTGTTTGCTTTTGACTGCCATATCGGCTAGCCATTCCTGCGGCTAAGATGACAAGTGTTGGTTTCATATTCAGAATATTGTACTTTGAGGAAATTTGAAATTTTTACAAAGAAAAACAAAAAAGTGCAAACAAGCATACAATCGGCAAAGATTCAAACACTTAAATGTTATACTAATGCCAATTTGCAGGTTGATGTACTTCGATTAGATGAAATCCACCCAATTGTTAATGGCAATAAATGGTTTAAACTACAGTATTATTTAGCCGATGCAATTCAAAATAACAAAACAGAAATTGCCAGTTTTGGTGGAGCTTATTCTAATCATATTGTAGCACTAGCATTCGCTTGCAAAACACTAAATTTAAAATCTACAGGATTTATTCGCGGAGAAAAATCAGAAGCTCCTTCTGCAACACTTATTGCTGCTGCTAATTACGGAATGAACTTGCAATATGTAAATAGAACTGATTACAACAATAAAGAAGCATTAATAAATTTATATAACGAGCCTAACAGATACTGGATTCCAGAAGGCGGATATGGCGTATTGGGTGCTCAAGGTGCTAGTAAAATTTTAGAACAATTACCCTCAAACAACTATACACATATATTATGTTCTGTAGGATCTGGAACAATGGCTGCAGGTATTGTAAATGCTACAACAGCGCATCAACAAGTAATAGGAATCAGTTCATTGAAAAACAATGCTGACTTAGAAAGGCAAGTATTAAACCTAGTGTTAAATGATAAAAGAAATGCCTTTACACTTCTACACCAATACCATTTTGGGGGTTATGCCAAACACCCTGCAGAACTAATTACATTCATGAAAGAATTTTATGCTAAAACAAGCATACCAACAGATATTGTTTATACCGGCAAACTCTTTTTTGCCATGAATAACCTGATTAAAGAAAACTATTTTGATAGCCAAACAAAATTATTAGTTATTCATTGTGGCGGGTTACAAGGGAACCTATCATTACCAAAAGGCATATTGCCTTTTTAATACAATTCTAGTTTCTATATTTGTAAAGCATGAGAAAAAAAGTCTTTTTAACAATCATTACAATTTTTGCTGCATTTTTTAATGCGGCAATTGCGCAAGAAAATTTAATTGATTTCACTATTAAACAAATAGAAAAAAATAGCATAGAAATCAGTTGGACAAACCCTTATAGCAACACCATACAATTGTCTCTTCAAAAATCATCAGACAATAAAAACTTTAGAACCATATTGTCGGTCCAAAAACCTGCTCTTTTAAATAATAAAATCATTGACAGGCAAATACCCGTTGGCGCTAAAATTTACTACCGCATTTATTATGTTTTAGCTGGAGGTAGTTTCTATTTTTCAAACACACTTAATACTACCGACAACTTATTAAAAATAGAAAGCAAACAAGAAATTGTTATAGACAATAAAATTGCAACTGATATTAATACTAAGTTGACAAATAAAAAATCAACTCCCCTTGAAAATCGATTGCCAAATATCGATAAAAAAAATACCCTTAATCAACAAATTCCTGCGTTTAAAAATTTAACAAATACCATATCTACTAGCAATAGCAACAAGGATTCTGCCAATAAAATACATCTTCCTAATAAAGATTTAATTAATGAAAAAGACAGCTCATCAAATAATGCAACTTTTATTTTAAAAGCAACAAAGAATGAAACGCTAGCAGAAAAAGAATCAGTTATTGAATACTATTTCCACACTCCAATTAAAAATAGAGAAATTGTAAAAATTAATTTAAACCTTGGTTTCGAGAATAAAAATGTAGCACGAATAAAAAACAAAAAATCCAATATCAAACCCCTTGAATATGTTTTTATTTACGAAAAAGACAGCTTGATAACCAAACTAGACCCAATTGCTTTTTTGAAGTACAAAGACTCCTTGCATTTAAAAACAAAGGACACCTTATATATTTATAACAAAACTTATGCTTCGATACATACCTATATTCCAGTGTATGTTTGGAGACCTTCTATATATGTTTTTAATACAAAAAAGGGTGAACCGACCATACAAATTGCTACTGCTAAAAAGCACAAGTATCAACTAGTTTTTAAAGACGAAAAAGGACTATTTCTTTTTAAACTATCTCCTATAAAAGAAGAGCAATTGTTCTTAGACAAGTCTAATTTTTTACACGCAGGCTGGTTTGAATTTGAACTTTACGAAGACGAACAATTATTGGAAAAGAATAAGATTTTTATTCAATAGTATTTGGTTAAATCATCAACGATTATAAAAAGCACAATCAAATACTTTTTCAAAATTCTTTTTCACTTTATATTTTACTTCTTCCATTGAAATTTCACGCCCTAATTCTTTGGCCAAAGATGTGACTTGTTTGTTTTGAATACCACAGGGTAAAATGAAATTAAAATAATTAAGATCGGTATTAATATTAATAGCAAATCCATGCATCGTAATCCAACGGCTGCATTTAATACCCATCGCACAAATTTTTCTTTCCTTTCCTGGTATTTGTGGATCGAGCCAAACGCCCGTTTCTCCTGGGCTACGATCGCCTTTTATACCATATTCTGCCAGTGTTAAAATAATTACTTCCTCTAAACTTCTTAAAAACCATCCAAGGTCTGGTTTGAATTTTTCTAAATCTAAAATAGGATATCCTACTAATTGACCTGGCCCATGAAAAGTAATATCCCCACCCCGATTAATATGAAAGTATTCTATTCCACGTTCTGCACAATCTTTTTCGTTTATTAATAAGTGCTCATATTTACCACTCTTGCCTAAGGTATAAACAGGGTTGTGTTCTAGAAATAATAAATGGTGATGTGTAGGAACCATTTCAGGCAAAATGGGTTCAGCAGATTGCCTATAGGTTGTTTTGATTGTAGCATTCTCTTTCAAGAGTGATTCTTGGTAGTCCCAAACCTCTTGATAGCGCCTTAATCCTAGGTCTTGAAATTCAATCTGCTGTTGCATAAAGTGAAATTACACAATTCAACGCAAATCTTTGAATTGACATGACTTTCGGTATCTGCTCTAACAAGCTTATTTTTACAAAATGGAACCAGCGTTAGACAATATAGATGAAGCGTCCGAAGAACTCTTTGAACGAAAATCCTTTCATGTAAATAAAGGACAGGTACCGCTGCGTATTGACAAATTTGTGAAAATGCATATTGAGGGAGCCACGCGCAACAAGGTTCAAAATGGTATTGAAGCTGGATTTGTTACAGTGAATGGCAAAATTGTTAAGTCTAATTACAAGGTAAAGCCAGACGACGAAATTGTATTTCTGAGTTATATCAATCCAGAACATACCGAACTTAAACTAGAAAATATTCCATTAAATATTGTGTATGAAGACGATGCCTTAATGGTGATTAATAAGCCGCCAAATATGGTGGTACACCCTGGCGTTGGCAACTACTCAGGCACTTTGTTAAATGGCGTTGCTTACTACTTAAAACAACAACAACCCAATATAGACGAAGACAGTTTACCACGTTTTGGATTGGTACACAGAATTGACAAAAACACAACTGGTTTAATTGTATTAGCAAAAACAGGAGAAGCAGCTGCGCATCTTGCAAAACAGTTTTTCAACCATACTGTTTCTAGAAAATATGTGGCATTGGTTTGGGGAGATGTAAAAGAAGATTCAGGAACCATTACCGGACATATTGCACGACACAAACAAAACAGAAAAATGTTTGACGTGTTTCCAGAAGGCGAAATTGGTAAACATGCCATTACGCATTACAATGTGATTGAAAGATTCAATTATGTAACACTAGTTGAATGTATTTTAGAAACTGGGCGTACGCACCAAATTCGGGTACACATGAAACATATTGGCCACACGCTTTTTAATGATTTCGAATATGGCGGGGATAGAATTTTAAAAGGCACGATATATACCAAATACAAACAGTTTGTTGATAATTGTTTTGAAGCCTGCCCTAGGTGTGCTTTACATGCAAAAACACTAGGTTTTATTCATCCAACAACTGGCAAAGAAATTTTCTTAGAATCTGATATACCAACAGATATGGAAAATGCTATTGCAAAATGGAGAGGCTATATTAGTAACCGTAAAGAAGACTAATAGATGCTAAGCCATTTAAAAAAAATTGCAAAACAATTACACAGCATCTCACCTATTTCTTTTAGTAGGAATGAAACATACGATCGTCTTACTAAAAAAATAATACAAGGTCTCACAAAAAGCAATGGCGGCTGTATTGATATTGGTGCGCACGAAGGAAAAATATTGCAATGCATGCTAACGTATTTACCAAATACAACACACTATGCATTTGAACCAATTCCTATTTTATTTGAACGATTAAAAATAAATTTTGCAAACAAAGCAATTATTTCAGCAACTGCTATTGGCAATGAAAACAGTACCAGCAATTTCAATTTAGTGTTAAGCAATATGGCTTATAGTGGCTTAAATAAAAGGGCTTACGATAAAGCTGAAACAGACACTACTATTCAAGTACAAACAGCCACATTAGATAGCCTCATTCCAATATCCGAAAAAATTAGTTTGATAAAAATAGATGTAGAAGGTGCTGAATTATTGGTTTTAAAAGGCGCAAAAAATACCATCAATTATAGCAAGCCCCTAATTTTATTTGAGTGCGGGAAAGCGGGTGGCGATGCCTATCATTTTACCGCAAATGATGTATACGATTTATTGAGTAATGATTACAAATATTCTATTTATACCTTAAACGATTGGCTTCAAAAAAAAGTAATCACCAATAAAAAGCAATTCAATTATTATTTTGATACAGGAAAAGAATTCTTCTTTCTAGCAGCGCCCAATCATTTATAATTTACTACCCTTTAAATTGAAATTCAAAGAAAATTGATGGAATAAATTTTGTTGGTAAAACCCTGTTGCATATCGAATATGTAATTTGTTTAAAAGCAAGCCGAATCCTAGCGTAAATCCATTTAATCCATTGGTCATGTTATAGGCATTTAAACTTTGCCTTCTCATTAAATTCAAACCAGCATTGATTTGCAGCTGATCACTTAAAATTAATTCTGAAGAAAAAACTAAATGGGTTAATATTTTTTGAACCGTATTTTTTTGATTTAATCGCGCATCGCCTTCTGTATTATTAAAAAGCGGATCGTTGTACAAAATATTAAATTGCTGTAAATGGTGCGCAGTTAATGATAATTGAAAAGGTGCATTTTCTAACTTTTTTGTGATGCCTAATTGCAAGTCAAAAGGAAGTTCTTCTTTTGGTGCAGAAGGAACATAGGTGCTTAATTGTGAGCCCATATTTTTTGCCAAAAAACTTACTTGCAATAATTTATTCGAATTTAAATAGGCTATCCCCCAATCAAACGCCAAGCCTGTTGCATGGTATTGTGCATAACTAGAATTGATATATTTTGTCGTTAACCCTACCCACCAATTTGTTTTATATACATGCGATAGCATGAATTGTATTGTATAATCTGCTGGCTTAAATACACCTAAAATATTCCCCGATGGATCTGTTTGTGTAATGGATCCATAACTTAAATATTGAACGCCTAAAGCAATATTTGTATTTGTTTTTTGATGGTGATAAGCGTTCACAAACCCCAACTGTTGTACCCCTTCTGCAAAACTATAAAAACTAGTACTAATTTGTTGGTGCATATCATCTCTTAACAATGCTGGATTGTTATAAGCCATGCCAAGATCGTTACCGATACTACTAATATTAATGCCCCCTAGGGCAGAAAGCTTGGCAGCATTGGGTTGTAACAAATAACTAAATACAGCATTCCCGCCCAATGTTTGAGCAGAAGCACTTGTTACACACATGAATAATATTATTCCAAAAAAACGAACCATCATTTTATTTAAACATTCAAATCTAAGCAGAATCTGATTGGATTGTAAAAAAAATCCCCCATTTAAAAAACAGGGGATTTGAATGTATTTTAATTGTTCTGAATTATACCAAGGCTAATTCTAACACCTGTTGCATATTTTTCACATAATGAAATTGCAAGCCTTTTATAAAACTGCTATCAATTTCTTTTACATCTTTCTCATTCATTGAACAAAGAATAATTTCTTTAAGCCCAGCCCTTTTTGCTGCCAATACTTTTTCTTTAATTCCACCAACTGGCAATACTTGACCACGTAAAGTAATTTCTCCTGTCATGGCTAAATAAGGCTTCACCTTTCTACCGGTAAATGCAGAAGTTAAAGCAGTTAGCATTGTTACACCAGCACTAGGTCCATCCTTTGGCACCGCACCTTCTGGCACATGTATATGAATGCTTTTTTTAGCGAATACTTCTGGATCGATTCCGTTTTTTCTAGCATTTGCTTGTAAAAAACTTAAGGCTGTGCTAGCACTTTCCTTCATTACATTACCCAAATTGCCTGTTAGTTTCATTTCGGGTTTTCCATCTCCAACAATGGCTTCAATAAATAAAATATCACCCCCAACATAGGTCCAAGCAAGCCCAACAGCTACTCCCGCCATATTGGATGTTTTATAGATTTCATTGCTGTATCGGTACTGTCCTAATATTTTTTCAATATCAGCAGCAGTTACTACCGGTTTTACTTTGTTTTTGATGGCCAACTCTTTTGCTTGATAACGCATAATAGATGCCAACTGACGGTCTAGTTCACGCACCCCACTTTCCCTAGTATAACTTTCAATAACTTTTTCTAAAACTTTATCATTGATTTTAAAATTCACTTTCTTTAAACCATGCGCCTCTTGTTGCTTTGGTAGTAAATGCCTTTTTGCAATCTCTACTTTTTCTTCTACGGCATACCCACTTAAATCAATGATCTCCATTCTATCACGCAAAGCAGGTTGAATGTTTTGGATATTGTTAGCAGTTGCAATAAACAACACCTTACTTAAATCGTATTCAAGCTCTAAATAATTATCGTAAAAAGTATGGTTCTGTTCTGGATCTAGCACCTCTAATAATGAAGAGGATGGATCACTTCTTCCATCGGTTCCTATTTTATCAATCTCATCTAAAATCATTACTGGGTTAGACGATTTGCATTTGCGAATTTGTTGTACAATTCGCCCAGGCATTGCGCCAATATAGGTTTTGCGGTGTCCGCGAATTTCACTTTCGTCGTGTAATCCACCCAAACTGACGCGTACATATTTTCTACCAATTGCGTGCGCAATTGAACGGCCTAAAGAAGTTTTACCAATACCCGGAGGTCCTAAAAAGCACAATATGGGGCTTTTCATATCTCCTTTTAATTTGAGCACTGCTAAGTATTCAATAATTCTACTTTTAATTTTAGACATCCCATAATGGTCTTTGTCCAAAACTTTTTGTGCATTTTTAAGGTCGTAATTATCTGCCGAATACTCATCCCAAGGAAGGTCGAGCATTAGGTCTAGGTGATTGTACACAATTGAATAATCAGGAGTAGATGCATGCATCCTTTCTAATTTTTCAATCCCTTTTTTAAACAATAATTTAGCAGCTTCAGGCCATTTTTTTGCCTCTGCTTTTAATTTCATGTCGGCAATTTCTCGCTCATTACTATCTCCGCCTAATTCTTCTTTAATGCTTTTTAATTGCTGCTGTAAAAAATATTCACGCTGCTGTTTGTCTAACTCTGTGCGCGTTTTATTAGTTACTTTATCTTTTAGTTCAGCAAACTGCAATTCTCTATTGAGGATATGAATTAAATGCTCTGCTCTTTTATAGATATCATTTATTTCTAACAAACTTTGTTTTTCGGCTAAGTCTGAATTTAAATTACTGCTTACAAAATGAATTAAAAAAGAAGGGTTTTCTATGTTTTTTAAAATGATAGCCGCTTCGGTAGGCAAATTGGGTGATAGCTGTATAATTTGAGAAGCCAGGTCTTTAATACTACTTACATACACTTTAAAATCATCAGCAACTGGCAGTTCGTCGTCTGCCAATAATTTCACACTTGCTTTAAAATAAGGATCATCACTTTGCATTTCAAGCAATTCAAAGCGTTTTTTTCCTTGAATGATAATGGTTGTTCCACCATCAGGCATTTTTATCAACTTAACAATCTTAGCAACAGTGCCAATTTTACACAAATCGTCGGCGCCAGGCTCTTCAATATTGGCATCTTTCTGAGCAACAACCCCAATCAGCTTGTCTTGTTTGTAGGCGTCATTAACGGCTTTAATACTCTTATCCCTTCCAACAGTAATAGGCAATACCACACCTGGAAAAAGTACCGTGTTACGCAAGGGCAATATGGGTAGCACTTCTGGGATGACCATACCATTATCCAAATCCCCGTCGTTTTCACTGATAGGAATAATTGGCATAAAGTCTGAATCGTCTTCGGTGCGAAAAAATAAATTCTCTTTCAACATAAATTAAATCTTTGGTCAAATTGTCACGAATCTCCCCTCTTGTAAATTACTAAGAAGTGAACGAATTTATTACAATATTGATGCCATGCCCATTTTATAGCATATTTAGGTACAAACTGGCACAAAAAAAGTCCTTTCGGCGAACCGAAAGGACTTTTTTGTAAGAAGTAATATTAGAAATACAAAAAGTACTTCTACAATTTTTACTACTATTTTTTAGTAGAATCAACTTTTGCAGTTGAATCAACTTTAACAGCTGAAGAATCTACTTTTTTGGTAGTATCAACTTTAACAGTTGAATCAGCTTTAACTTCTGGAGCAGCAGCGTTGTTACAAGCTGTCATTAAACCAGCTACAGCTAAAATTGCGAATACTTTTTTCATTGTAATTGTTTTTTGAAATTTAAATTTTCACAAATATAATATTTCATGATAATTTAACAAATTTAATTATATATATATTTTTTATTTATATACAGCTATTTTTTTCTAAAGAATATCCTAATGGGAACCCCTGTTAATTTAAATTTCGTACGAAGTTGATTTTCAAGGTAATTCTTATAAGCCACCTTAATATCGTCGGGGTAATTGGTAAAAAATGCAAAGGATGGCACCACCGTTGGTAGCTGTGTTACATACTTTATTTTCACAGAATTACCACGAACCACTGGTGCATGGTATGCTTCAACAGCCTTCAGCATAATATCGTTCAGCTGAGAAGTTGGTATTTTTCTAGAACGGTTTTCGTAAACTTCTAAGGCTAATTCTATCGCTTTAAAAATTCGCGTTTTTTCTGTTACAGATATAAAAAGAATTGGCACGTCGGTAAAAGGAGCGAATTTGGTTTTTAACGCTTTTTCGTAATCACGAGCGGTATTGGTTTCTTTTTCAATCAAATCCCATTTGTTTACCAATACAACAATTCCTTTTCCTTTTCGGGTAGCCAAACTAAAAATGCTTACATCCTGTGCCGTAATACCTTTATGTGCATCAATTAGCAACATACAAACATCGGCATCATCCATTGCCTTAATGGCACGAATAATGGAATAGAATTCTAAGTCGTCTTTCTCTTTACTTTTTTTACGGATACCCGCAGTATCAATTAAAATAAATTCTTTTTGAAATAATTTATAGTGCGTGTGAATGGTATCACGCGTGGTACCAGCTATATCACTTACAATGGTACGTTCTTCTCCTACCAAAGCATTTAGCAAAGATGATTTCCCTACATTGGGTTGGCCAATGATAGCAAATTTTGGTAAGTTATTATCGCGTAGCGTTTCGTCTGAATCTTCTGCTGTCATTCCATCGGCTACGGCATCTAATACTTCTCCTGTTCCACTACCAGTAATGCTGCTTACAAAAAATATGTGTTCAAAACCCAAACTATAAAATTCAGCCGCTTCTAATTGGCGGGCACTATTGTCTACTTTATTTACCACTAAATAAACAGGCTTAGTAGTTCTGCGCAACAAATCGGCCATAGTGTCGTCTAGGTCTGTAATACCCGTAACAACATCCACCATAAATACAATGGCATTGGCTTCTTCAATGGCAATTTTTACTTGCTTGCGAATTTCTCTTTCAAAAATATCATCGGTATGTGGCACAAAACCACCGGTATCAATTACATTGAATGTTTTTCCATTCCAATCTGTTACACCATATTGGCGATCGCGTGTTACGCCGCTAATATCATCTACAATGGCTTTACGCTCTTCTAATAAACGGTTGAAAAAAGTACTTTTTCCAACATTTGGTCTTCCTACAATGGCTACTGTATAACTCATAAAAACTCCCCTCTTTAAATATAATCGCAAACTAGTTGGCGCGCCACCTAGCGCGAAACCTGCTTACTTAAATAGACTATTTGTATCCGTATTCTTTTAACTGCAAGTCGTTGTCGCGCCATTTAGGACGCACTTTTACAAACAGTTCTAAAAATATTTTCTTACTAATAAATTGTTCAATATCTGTACGCGCAAGTGTGCCGATCTGCTTTATCATTTTACCTTTGTCTCCAATAATAATTGACTTCTGCGTATCGCGCTGCACTATAATATCTGCCTGTATTTTAACAATATCTTCCCGCTCTTTAAACTCATTAATTAATACCGCTGTGTGATATGGAATTTCATCGCCAAATAATAAATAAATTTTTTCGCGAATCATTTCAGATACAAAAAATTTAGTAGGCAAATCACTCAAATCATCTTCACTATAAAAAGCAGGAGCTTCTGGCAGTAAAGAAAGTATGGCATCCAATAATTTATTCAGGTGTATTTTTTGTAAAGCAGAAATTTTTACGATTTTTTTGCAATAAGGCTTGTCTGCAAAAAATGCTTCTGCTAAAGCAAGTCTTCCATTACCTGCTGTGTCAATTTTATTTAAGACCACAAGACCGGGAACCTTTAATCGAAGTCGTTGAAAAATTCCATCAATCTCTTCTAAATTATCATTTGCATCAACTATTAACAAGGCAATATCGGCATCTTCTAAAGCACTTTTTACCGACGACATCATGTGCTCGTGTAACTTATACTGCGGATCAATAATGCCAGGTGTGTCTGAAAAAATTACTTGGTATTCATTTGGCTTGTTTAAAAACGCTTTAATTCTGTGTCGGGTGGTTTGTGCTTTTGGAGATACAATAGCCATTTTCTCGCCCACCAATGCATTAATCAGTGTGCTTTTTCCGGCATTCGGCTTTCCAAATATGTTTACAAAACCTGATTTCATTGTTTTACCCTATTCTTTCTGCTTATTTAAATTAAGCGTTGTTTTTAAAGTTACCCCATTTTACACCCTTTGTCTGTTAAAGGTACAAAATAACAAAGGCCTCGATAGAGGCCTTTTGAGTTGCGAGAGGAGGGATCGAACCTCCGACCTTCGGGTTATGAGCCCGACGAGCTACCGCTGCTCTATCTCGCGATATAAGATTAATCTAATTATCGCACTAATCATTAAGCTTTTCTTTACCTCAATTCTGTCTGTTTCAATCTTAATGGGCTGCAAATGTAACCCGATGGCCCTTACCATCCAAATGTATTTGAAGTGTTATTGGATTTTTTTAATAGATGAAACCCCTGTTTTAATCATTTTTTTAAGTTCGGCAGCCCCTTTATAAGTAATACTGCTACTTCCACTGGCTGTAGCAGATAATAGTGAATCAACCGATACATGAACACTTGAAGCCCCTGATGCGCCAATAGTTGCCATATTTGAAACCAAATCGTATGCCCTAACACTACTTGCGCCAGAAACGCCTAGCATTAATTGATTGACTTTACCAGAAAGGGTTGATTTGGTGGCTCCTGAAACATTGAGATCTAATTTTTCAATAGCAAGATCTCCTGTAAAATCACTTGCGCCCGATAACGATACTACAAGATTATCAGCTTTAAATATGCCTATTACTTTTACATTACATGCTCCCGAAGATTCAATATGGTTTAATTGTTTGAAAGTGATGTATGCTTTCATCTTTGTATTTCCCCATCCATTCCAGTTAAATCCCTTTTCATCAAAATAAATATGCAATATGCCATTTCGAACTTCTGTTTTTATTTTTTTTACGATTTCTTGAGAACTTGCACTAATAGCTAAGGCATCTTCTGTTCCTTGCGATAAATAAACACTGATGGCACCAGAAACTTCTATTCCCGTAAAATCCTTTACTGACCTAGGTTCTGCATTTGCATCGAACACTAAATTTTTATCGGTTTGTGCATACAAGCCCAACATATTTATTAAGAAAAATAACCCTAGAATTATGCGTTTCATATTGTTGTTTTTTTTGTAAAACGTACCAGCCTTTGTAAAGTTACAATTGTAGTATATAAATTTATTCCTAGTTTTGTATTCGAACATTCCTCGGGGTGCTAAACAGATAATCACTGTAAGGCTGAGATAATACCCGTTGAACCTGAACAGGGTAATGCCTGCGAAGGGAAGGTGTACTGTTTTACAGGTCCTCTCCATTAGCTATTCCCTGTTCCCATTAATAACTTTTAAAACAAAAAAAATGAAAAAGTTTTTGGGAACAATCACATGCGTCATGCTTACGCTTATTGTTTTTGCACAATCAACAAAAGTACCGGTTAAGGGCATCATTAAAGACGCTACAACCCATGCACCCATTGCAGGTGCACTCATTCAATTAGGAAAAGTTTCAACACTAAGTGATGAAGCTGGTAAATTTATTTTTGACAAAACTAGTAGTGGCAATTACAATTTAATTGTTAGCAGTTTGGGATTCAAAACCCATTCAGCAAAACTTTCTGTTGCCAATAAAAGTATTGATGTAAACATTGAATTAGAATCTAGTTCCTTGTTTTTACAACCCTTAGAAGTAAAATCGATTCGTGCTTCTATTACTGCTCCTTTTGCAAAAACAAATTTAAACAAACAAGAAATTGGATCAAGTAATTTAGGACAAGACTTACCTCTATTGCTGAATCAAACACCCTCTGTAGTAGTTAATTCAGATGCCGGAAATGGAATTGGTTATACAGGTATTAGAATTAGAGGAACCGACGCCACTCGTATAAATGTTACACTAAATGGGATTCCCTATAATGATGCAGAAAGTATGGGAACTTATTTTGTGGATTTACCCGATTTTAGTTCGTCGGTAAATAGTATTCAAATTCAAAGAGGCGTAGGCACATCATCGAACGGCGCGAGTGCATTTGGTGCTACCATTAATTTATCTACCAATGAATTTAATGAGAAAGCTTATGCAGAAATCAACAATAGTTTTGGATCTTTTAATACCTGGAAAAATACCATTAAAGTTGGTAGCGGATTAATAGACAATCATTTTACAATTGATGCAAGATTAAGTAGAATTTCTAGTGATGGATTTATTGATCGAGCCAATTCTAATTTGCAATCTTTTTATGTAACGGGTGCTTACATTAATAAAAAATCATCGCTACGTTTTAATATATTCTCTGGAAAAGAAAAGACCTATCAAGCATGGTATGGCGTGCCGGAAGATATGCTAAGTACAAATCGTACTTATAACCCTGCAGGCACTGAAAAACCTGGTACCCCTTATAATAACCAAACTGATAATTACACACAAACGCATTACCAATTATTTTTCAACCATGCTATTAATACAAGATGGTCGTTTAACACCGCAGTTTTTTTAACCAAAGGGAATGGCTATTACGAAGAGTATAAAGCAGGAGTTAATATTGGTGATTATGGAATACCTCCCATTATCATTGGTGGACTGCCAAATTATAATTCAGATATTGTAAGACAACGTTGGTTAGACAATCGTTTTGTAGGACAAATTGCTTCTTTGCAATACAAAACAGCCACCAACGAAATGAGTTTTGGCGGTGGTTGGACCAATTACCAAGGACAACATTTTGGCAAAGTTATTTGGATGAAACAAGGCACTGTTAATGCAGATAGAAAATATTACGATTATCCTGCTACCAAAACAGACGCCAATATTTACGCAAAATGGCAACACAAATTAACCGAACACTGGCAGAGTTTTGTTGACTTGCAATATAGATTAGTTAACAACAACATGCAAGGTTTTGAAGGAACACCAAAATTAACTATTAATAGAAATTTTAATTTTGTAAACCCTAAGGCAGGCATAACTTATACCAAGAATGGCTGGCAAGGATTCTTGAGTTATGCTATTGGCAATAAAGAACCCAATAGAGACGATTTTCAGGCTAGTTTAATTCATCAGCCCAAAGCAGAAACCTTATATGATGTAGAATTAGGTATTGAAAAAAAGAATGCTAATTTTCATTATGGTGCTACATTATATTTCATGAATTATACCAATCAATTGGTTTTAACTGGTGAGATTAATGACGTAGGATCTTATACACGTACAAATATTCCAAAAAGCTATAGACTAGGCTTAGAATTACAAGCCGAAATTAAATTATCTAATTGGTTTAATTTTTCGTCGAACTTTTCATTGAGTCAAAATAAAATAAAATCCTTCACAGAATTTATTGATAATTACGATTCTGGTTTGCAAGATGCATTTGTACACAACAATACCAATATTGCATTTTCACCAAATATGGTGGGAGGACTAAGTTTTAACTTTCAACCTTGTCAATATTTTGAACTGAGTTTACTAAATAAATATGTTGGTAAACAATACTTAGACAATACTCAAAATGATAAAAGAAAATTAGACGGCTATTTTACACAAGACCTTCGAATGACCATTCCTGTAAAAAATAAATTGTTTAAAGAATGGAAATTCATTGGCCAAATCAATAATTTATATAATGCCAAGTACCAACCAAATGGCTATACTTATAATTATATTTATAACAACCAACTAACTAGTGAAAACGGCTACTATCCAATGGCAGGAACCAATTTCATGCTAGCATTAAATATTAATCTTTAACTATTCAATGAAATAGCTGCATAAAAAAACAGCCTCAATCGAGGCTGTTTTTTTATGCTTATACGGTTTATTTATTTTGCAATTCTATCTTGCCAGGCCAGCATACCCCCCGATACATTCACCAAATTGGTGAAACCCATTTGTTCTAAAATCATACAGGCTTGCCCACTCCTATTGCCACTACGGCAATAAATAAATACTTCTTTATCTCTTAAATCTTCAATGTCATCTATTTGCATTGTTTGAACTTGACCAAGTGGCAATAAAATACCTCCAATATTAAAGTCGGTATGCTCATGTGGTTCTCTAACATCTACTAAATTAATAGATTCTCCAGCAACTAGTTTTTCGTTTAAAGCTTCTACGCTAATGGTTTGCATATTCAAATTTTTGTTTTAAATTAATGTTGTACAGCTGCAGTTGGAGCAGTAATACTAGTGTCTCTTGCAGGCGGGGCAATCGCGCTAATATATAGGTCTATCAACTGGCCTGTTTTTATTTTATTGGCAGTTCTAACACCTGGTGTTGTTTCTAAAAATATATCAGGATTTTGTTTCACCACAAATGATGCGGCAGAATCTGTAATGGTTCCAATTGATGTAATTGATCCAACATTTAAACTAAGTGTTGCTAAAAAAGATTTGGTTTGATCTAAGGTCATACCTACTAAATTTGGCACATCAATTTCCGCTCCGCCAATACCACTTCCTAGTACAAAACTTACAGAAGATCCTAATGGAATTTTTGTTCCTGGTTTAATAGCTATATCATTGATTAATTGCTCCAGCACTGCATTTCGAGCCATGTCTGGTTTATAAGAAATTGCACCCAATCTTAAACCCAAACTTTGCAAATACATTTCTGCACTACGAATAGAGAAGCCCATTAGATTAGGCATTTCAACTAGTGGAGGCAAGCTTCTATTAATGGTTAAATAAATAGTTCTGCCAGATTTCACAAGCGCATCTGCTTCGGGTGATTGTTTAACAACCGCCAATTTTGCTACACTATCTACATATACCGAATCTTGTAAGGCAACTTGAAATCCTTTGTCTTCTAATATTTTTTGTGCCGCTAAAGCATTTTGCCCTACCACACTTGGCACTTTTTCTGTTTTACCATAGCCAGTTATCCATTGCAATGACAAAAAGAAAATGATTATCAGTATTAGTAATAATCCTAATGCCGCTAAAAAATTTGCCCAAAGGGGTTTATGTGTGATGAATTTAAACACAGCTAGGTTTTAATAAATATGAGAATGGTAAATTGCAATTTTTAGTTGGATTTACCAATTTAAGCATGGTTAATTAACAATATTCACTGCTAGTTATTGAGTGCTTCTTCAATGATAGCAGCGTAAAAATCAGTTAAACTCCACCCCATAGCACGTACTTGTTGGGGTATAACACTTGCATCACTTTGACCTGGCACGGTGTTAACCTCTAACATATATGGCTGTGCTTTTTGTTCATTATAAATAAAATCAATTCTTACCACACCTCTGCAATTCATTACTTCATATACTTTTTTTGCAGCAGCAGTTAATTGCATTTGCATTTCAGTAGTAATAATAGCCGGTGTAATTTCTTCGCTTTTCCCTTGGTATTTTGCTTCAAAATCAAAGAAAGCATTTCCGGTTTTTATTTCTGTAATGGGCAATACGGTAGTAATCCCTTTTGCTTTAAAAACACCAATGGTAAATTCTCTTCCACTGATAAATTCTTCAATTAATACTTGGTCATCTTCTTTGAAAGCCTTATCTAGCGAAGCATCTAATAAACTAGCTTCGTCTACCCTACTCATGCCAATACTACTTCCTCCGTTATTTGGTTTTACAAATAATGGCAATGATAGTTGTGCTAAAATTTCAGTACTTGCTATGGGTGTATGTTTAAAAAGATGTAAAGATTTTGCTACATGAATTCCGGCAAAAGCGGCAACCGCAACAGCATAGCGCTTATTAAAAGTTAATGCAGAAGTTGCTGCATCACAACTAGTATAAGGCAAATGAAGCATATCAAAATAACCTTGCAGTTTTCCATCTTCTCCAGGTGTTCCATGAATACACATTAAAATTGCATCAAAATTAATTTTTAATCCATTGTCTATTATAGAAAAATCAGCCCTATCAACAAGCGACTTTTCGCCATTGCTTGCTTCATACCACCATCCTGTTGGATTGATATCAATTTTGTATAAATCGAATTTTTCTTTATCGGTATGGTTGGCCACCGTAATAGCACTTTTATAACTGATTTGCGCTTCGCCACTTAATCCGCCGGTTACCAATGCAATCTTTTTTTTCATTCCTTTATAATTAGTTGAACAAATATAGCTTCGATTCAGAGAAAGGCAAAATTGCGCATTTTGAACATAAAAAAAGCTGAAGAAACCGCAGTCTCTTCAGCCCTATTAAACGAGAATAAACCATTTATTAACTATGTAAAAGATCTTTTTTTGCTAATAAGCTTTCAACTGTTTCTACATATAATTCATCCGGCACACAACAGTCAACAGGACAAACTGAAGCGCACTGAGGCTCTTCGTGGAATCCTTGACATTCTGTACACTTGTTATGTGTGATGTAATAAGTGTCGGAACTAACCGGCGCAAAACGCTGATCGGCTGAGGCAACTGATCCATCCATTAAAGTAAAAGATCCTTTAACTGTGGTACCATCGGCAAGGGCCCATTCAACACCACCTTCATAGATTGCATTATTAGGACACTCTGGTTCGCATGCCCCACAATTGATACATTCTTCTGTTATTTTGATAGCCATACAAAATTGGTTTGATAAGTTAGTAAGTACATTTGCAGTTCAAAATTAAGGCTGACTGATGACTTTACAAACTAGAATTCGATTATTTACAAGATTAGGGGAATATATTTTGGGAGATAATGCCGATTGGCAAGATTGCAAAGAGCGTGCATACCGCGAAAACCCTTGGTTTATTACAGAATTTATAGAATTATCGGTAAAAAAAATTGCCGAGAATTTTTTACAAGAAAAAGCCCTTACCGATTGGACAATGGCTTATTCTGTACCCGATTACCAAAATCAACCCCAAAATATTGGGATTGTCATGGCAGGAAATATTCCATTAGTGGGCTTTCACGACCTGCTTTGTAGCTTTATTTCGGGGCATAAAACCACCGCAAAAGTCTCTTCTAAGGATAGTGTTTTAATTAAGCACCTAGTAGGGAAACTAGCCGAATGGAACACAATAGTGTTGGATAAAATTGTTTTTGCCGATAATTTAAAAGGCTGCGACGCCTATATTGCTACTGGCAGTAACAATACTAGCCGCTATTTTGAATACTATTTTGGAAAATACCCCAATATTATACGTAAAAACCGCAGTTCTGTAGCCATTTTAGATGGTTCAGAAACCCCATTAGAATTATTGGCATTGGCAGATGATATTCAATTTTATTTTGGTTTAGGCTGTAGAAATATTACTAAAATATTCGTTCCGCAAGGGTATGATTTTATCCCTTTACTAGCTGCTTTGCGCAAATACGAGCATTTTATGGATTTTCATAAATACAAGCATAATTACGATTATCATTTGGCTATATTAATTATGAGTAATCGGTATTATATGAATAACGACTCTTTGATATTAACTGAAAATATTGCAGTTTTTTCTCCCGTAAGCCAGATACATTATGCCTTTTATTCAGAAGCTAGTGCTGTGTTAACCGAACTAGCTTCAAACGAAGAAGTCCAGTGTATTGTAGGTCATGGTCAGGTTCCATTTGGTATGGCACAAAGCCCATTATTAACCGATTATGCCGACGGCATAGATACAATGGCTTTTTTAACTAATTTGTAAGACCTTAAATGATGGGTGTAAGATTTGAAACCGATTTAACAGATTAGTTGAAAATTCTCAACAGAAACTGCTGTACATTCAATTTTTAAACCAATTAAATGCTTTGAGTAGTAAAAAAAATGTTAAAAGCCAAACTACTTGAACTGTCAATTAATCAGGTTTATTTATTTGCAATTGAAAAGGCATAGTATTTGAATTAACTGAAAAAAAAGAAGCATGAATATGAATTTCAAAAACATGTTAGCCATTGTGGCAATCAGCGCAACCACTGCTATTACTAGTGTTTGGGGTTATGGAAAATTTATTGAACGCCAATTAGCAGGCACTCAAGAACCAGGTAAATTACCGGTTAACTATGTGGGATTTTCTGGCAATAACACGCCAGGTACCATGGTAGATTTTACACCGGCAGCAACCAGTGCTACTCCGGCAGTTGTGCATATTAAAACCCGTACCAAAGAACGCCAAGTTAAAAACCAACAACGTCAAAGAAATCCATTTGGAGATTTATTTGGGGGAGACGATGCATTTGGTGATTTTTTTGGCGGAGGACCACGCGTAATACCAGAACAACGTGCAAGCGGGAGCGGTGTATTGATTACAGAAGACGGCTATATTGTAACCAATAACCATGTGGTTGATGGTGCCGATGAAATAAACGTAACCCTTCCTAATAAAAAATCTTACAAAGCGACTGTAATAGGTGCAGATCCTAGTAGTGATATTGCTGTTATTAAAATTGAAGGAAAAGGTTTTCCCTATTTAGTATACGGCAATAGTGATGATGTGAAATTGGGTCAATGGGTACTGGCCATTGGTTATCCATTAAGTTTAGACGTTACCGTAACAGCTGGCATTGTAAGTGCTAAATCTAGGTCTATAGGCATTAATGGTCAACAGAGTGCTACCCCAGTAGAATCATTTATTCAAACAGATGCGGCCGTAAATCCTGGTAACAGTGGTGGTGCTTTAATTAACACTAGCGGTGAACTAATTGGTATTAATTCTGCCATTGCTTCTCCTACTGGATCTTATGCAGGTTACTCTTATGCAATACCGGTTAATATGACCAAAAAAATTGTAACGGATATTGTAAAATTCGGTACCGTTCAAAGGGCATATATTGGTATTAGTTATGCTGGTGAAAATTTACCAGACGAACAAAAGAAAGAATTAGAAAGAGAAATTGGTATTCCTTATAAAGAAGGCGAAGGTGTCTATATAACAGCTGTTCCAGCTGGCGGCGCTGCAGGTGTTGCTGGAATTAAAAAAGGCGATATTGTTACTAAAGTGAACGGAGTTAATGTAACCAATGGCCCTGAATTACAAGAACAAGTTGCCCGTTTTAAACCAGGCGATAAAGTTACCCTAACCTACAAGAGAGCAGGCAAAGAAAATACGGTTAATTTAACTTTAAAAAATAAAGCAGGCAATACCGAAGTTGTAAAGACAAGTTCCGTAATGGATCAGTTAGGCGGCGAACTTGAAACAGTAGACAAAAAAGTAGCAGCAGCCAATGAATTAGCTGGCGGTGTAGTTGTTAAAAAAATTGGTACTGGTAGTTTGAAAAATACCAAAATTCAAGAAGGCTTTATTATTACTAGTGTGAGTGGTGAGCCAGTTAAAAATTTAGAAGAATTAAAGACTGCATTGATTGCTTCAAAAAGCGGCACAGTAAGGCTTGAAGGCGTGTATCCTGGGTTTGAAGGATCTTATGCTTACCCTTTGAATTTAAAGCCTGAGTAAAATTGATACGATATTGATATATGAATTCAATGCGTTTTTTATTAATTGAATTGATATAAAAACTATTCAATTAATAATTCATATTTAAAAAACAGGCTGTATCAAAAAATGATACAGCCTGTTTTTTTTAATTCAAATATGATTAGCACTTTTTATTGTACTTCAATTCTATTTTTTAAATAGCGTATCTATTTTTGTTGATAAACCAAATACTCCCCTGCCATTAATTCAAATTTTTCGCCAGGTAATAATGAGAAAGTTAACTCTGAAAAAACACTGGTGAATTCTCCAGATAACCATTCGTGATTTACTTGAATAGACAAATTATTTTTTGTAGAAATATTTAAAATAACCAATACAATCTCTGAATCTTTTTTTCGAAAAAACGCAAAAATTTCATTGCTATTTTCTGAAGGCAATATAATAGTTTCTCCCAACTGAATAGCCCTACTATTTTTTCTAAAATGCAATAGTGATTTATAAAAACCATGCATTAATAATGGCTGCTTCCATTCAATTTCGTCTTTGTTAAAAAACTGCAGTCGTTTTAAATTAGGCAACTCTTGTCCACTATATACTAAAGGCATTCCAGCCCAAGTAGCCGAAAACACAGCCCATGCTTTTGAGAGCAATCCGTACTTTTCAAATTCCGTTCCGTTCCAACTATTTTCGTCGTGGTTACTGGTGAAATATAATTTAATTGCGCCCTGAGGATATTGCGTATAAGCATGTAATTGATTACGAATATCGTGCAGGCTTGCTTCAGCCCTAGCATGCTTTTCTGTTGCATGCATCCAATTCCAAGCATAACTAACATCAAATGCTTGGTGATAATCTGGAATATCGCATTCAGCTAGCCAAAATAATGGTTTTGATGCATCGCATTGCGTGCGTGCATCTATCCAAAAATCTAGGGGCACCAAATGTGCCATATCGCAACGAAATCCATCAATATCTGCTTCTCTTACCCAGTATTGCATGGCTTTAATCATTGATTGGCGCATAGCAGGTGCTGTAAAATCGAGGTCTATTACATCTTGCCAACCATTTATTTCTGTGAAATTTCCTTGGGCATCTTTTACAAACCAATCTGGATGTTCGAAAGTCCATTGGTGGTCTAATCCAGTATGATTGGCCACCCAATCAATAATAATTTTCATGCCAAATGCGTGCACTTCTTTTACCAACTGTTTGAAATCTTTTAAATTTCCAAACTCGGGATTGATACTAGTATAACTACTACAGGCATAATAACTTCCTAAATCTCCAAGCCTACCTTTAACGCTAATTGGGGTGATGGGCATCAACCAAATAATTTCTACACCCATTTCTTTTAATCGAGGCAAATGTTTTGCAAATGCTCCAAAACTGCCCTCTTTTGTGTACTGGCGAATATTTACTTCGTATATGTTTGCACCGCTAGCCCAGTCTACTGTAGAAAATTTTTGACTCATAATTACCATCTATCCTTACAAAGAAATAGTTTTATACCGATATGAGTATAGATAATCAGCCAAAATTAGAAAGAAAGATCAGTCTTTTGCAAGCTACAGCCATCAATATGACCGACATGGTTGGCATAGGACCCTTTGTGGTATTGAGTATGGTGGCAGAAATTATGCAAGGGCCTTGGTTTTTGTATGCCTGGGTAGCAGGGGCAATCTTGTCTATTGTGGATGCCATGATTTGGAGTCAGTTAGGATCTACTTATCCTTTAGCGGGTGGTAGTTACAATTTTTTAAAAGAAGGATTCGGCCCAAAATGGGGTAAGCTAATGAGCTTTTTATTTGTTTGGCAAACCATGATTCAAGCACCCTTGGTTATTGCTTCGGCGGCAATTGGTTTTGCGAGTTATTTTAAATTTTTAATGCCTATTTCTGATGTGCAAGGAAAAATAATGAGTGGTAGTTTGGTGGTATTAATTGTGGTATTGCTTTATAGAAAAATTGAAGCCATTGGTAAAATCAGTGTGCTCCTTTGGATAGGTGTATTGGTTACCATGGCTTGGCTTATTGGTGGAGGTTTGTTTCATGGCAATTTTATGCATCCCATATACCATATTAATGATGGATTAAAATTAGACCATGCTTTTGCCGCCGCACTTGGCTTTGCTAGCGTTAAAACCATTTATAGTTATTTGGGATATTATAATGTGTGTCATTTGGGTGGAGAAATTATTAACCCTAAAAAAAATATTCCAAAAAGTATGTTCATTTCAATTGCAGGTATTGCTTTTTTATACCTCATGATGAATATTAGCGTTGCATCGGTTTTACCACTTGATCAAATTCAAAAAAGTAAATTTGTAGTAAGTGAATTTGTGCAAACCTTGTCGGGCCCAATAGCAGCAAATATTGCAACTGTACTTATATTATGGGTAGCATTCGCTTCTGTATTTTCTGCTACTTTGGGCTATAGTAGAATTCCTTATGCAGCAGCAAAAGACGGCGCGTTTTTTAAAATATTTGCCAACCTACATCCTACCAAACATTTCCCGCATGTTTCTTTGCTGGTTTTAGGATCGGTTGCTTTTGTATTTAGTTTACTATTTAAATTACAAGAAGTCATTAGCGCCATTTTAGCCATGCGTATTTTGATTCAATTTATTGGGCAAGGTATTGGACTGATTTTACTAGTAAAACGCAAAGGGAATGCTCATTTTGCTTGGAAAATGCCATTGTATCCTTTGCCCATAATTATAGCCATTGTTATTTGGGCCTTTTTATTTTTCTCTACCGGAAAAAATATGATGCTCGGAGGATTAACCGTTATTGGGCTTGGGATTATTGCCTATATTATAAAATCTTATAGAAGTAAACAATGGCCCTTTATTGAGCAATAAGCGGTTGTTTAGGCAATAATTTTTGCAACAATACACTCAATACAACTACGGCCAAAGCGCCTATTACATTTAGCCATAAAAAGCCTAAGCCTATTAGTTCGTACTTGTCTAGTAAGAAACAGGTTATTACAATTATTTCACCCAAAATGGCTGCAATAAAAACAGCATTCGATGCTACTTTTTTACAATAGAATGCTACCAAAAAAATACCTAATATAACACCATAAAATAAAGATCCCAACACATTCACCGCTTCTATTAAACTCCCCATACCCGTTGCCAATTCTGCAGTGACTATGCAAAAAACGCCCCAACCAAATGTGTAATATTTTGAAATTTTATATTCTGCAGCACACTGCGCAATATTAGTACTATCATATTTTGATTCCCTAAAACGCACATGAAAATCAATCATAGTACAAGAAGCCAATGCATTTAAAGATGCAGCAATAGAACCCCATGCCGCTAAAAAAATAATGGCTATCAATAATCCAACCAAGCCCTTGGGTAAAAAATCAACTACAAATCGCAAGAATATATAATTGGTATCATTCGTGTCTGCATCAGGTAATGCTTTTTTTAAAACCGCTTTGTATTGCTTTTGCGTTGCAGCCATTTGAGCCGTTCCTTTTTGCAAACTATCTTTAAATAGGGCATTACCAGGCAACACATAGGCTTTGCTAAATTTTTGTTGATTGATTTGCGCTAGCTGAAACTTGGCTTCAATTGATTTTAGTGAATCTTTATACACCGTTTGATTGGCTTTTTCTGCTACTGCTTTATTAAAAAAAATTGGGGCAGGATTAAATTGATAAAAAGTAAATAGCATTGCCCCCAATAGCAAAATTAAAAATTGCATCGGCACTTTTACCAGGCCATTCATGAGTAATCCTACTTTACTCTCTGTGCTGTCTTTAGCAGTTAAATATCGGCCTACTTGCGACTGGTCTGTTCCAAAATAAGAGAGTGCTAAAAAAAAGCCACCTATTACTCCGCTAATAATATTATAACGATCTTTAAAATCAAATCCATTTTTGGTGAATCCTGTTGTAATAACATTTAGTTTTCCTGAAGCCCCACTTACTTTTAAAGCATCTGTAAAGCCAACACCAGCTGGTAGATAATGCACAATCAAATACCCTGCTATAAACATCCCAATAAAAATAATCACTAGTTGCAATTGTTGGGTATAGGCAACTGCTTTTGCGCCTCCACTAACTGTATAAATAATTAGCAAGCCACCCATTACAATATTGGTATAAAAAATATCCCATCCCATTAATGAAGATAAAATAATGGAAGGAGCATAAATACTAATTCCTGTGGCTAATCCACGAGCAATTAAAAACAAAGAAGAAGTAAATATTCTTGTTTTAATATCAAATCTTTGCTCTAAAAACTCATAGGCTGTAAATACTTTTAGCTTATTAAAAAGCGGCACAAAACTGATGGAAATAACCACCATTGCAATTGGTAAACCAAAATAATATTGCACAAAACGCATCCCGTCGGTGAATGCTTGACCAGGTGCCGATAAAAAAGTAATGGCACTTGCTTGTGTACCCATCACACTCAATAAAACCAAGTACCATGGCAAACTCCTATTGCTTAAAAAATAGCCTTCTAAATTTTTTGAGGTACGACTTTTATACAAGCCATAAGCTATGATGGTAAACAATGTGCCAACTAATACAAACCAATCTATTCTACTCATGCAAAATAATTTGTAAACCAAGTAAAAAATAGCACCAATATCAACAGCACTAGCAGTACAAATGCATACCAACTGCGCCATTTAGAAAATATAGGTATCTTTTTTTCTTGATTCATTATATTAATCGTTGTGCTTACTACTAATTAAACCGCCTGCTAAAAGCCCCATTCCTAGCCCTATAATTAATCCTAATTTTACATTTTTAATGAGCAAGCCTAAGCCTACTGCAATTAATATTAGGGTAACAGCGCCAATTCTTCTGCGTGGTTGTTTACTCATGATTTAATTTTTTGGAAGTGCTATTAAATTAGCCATTAATTTATAGGCGCCTGCTATTCCTGCGGGTAATTGTCTGAATAAAACCAAACTAACATAGGCAAAATTTCCTTTGCCATATTTAGCAATAGCCAAGCTACCATTACCAGGCTTTTCGCCAGTATCATTCATACTCAATGGCATTACAAAATGAGGGTCTAACATTTCGGCCTGATAAGTACTTCTTTCTTGTACCCAATTCTCAAAATCTTGACTGGTAATTTTATTAGGATAATTTAAAACGGTATGATCTGGCAATAGAAAATTAACTGCTGCAGTTTCTTCTGTTACACGAGATCCTGCATTGACCATAAAAGGATAAGGCCCAACTTTAATTTTCTTTAACCCAATTTGATTACTTTTTAAATATTGAACAATTAGGTTTCCCCCATTTTCTACATACCTGTTTAGAACATCATTTTTATTACTCAAGTATTCAAAAATATTATGGGCCCTAATGCCTAAAATAATAGCATCGAAGGTTTTTAATTTATCATCTGTAATATCAGCTTCGTGAATATATTCTAATTCATAACCCATTTGCACCAAGGCTTCTGGCACTTTATCTCCAGCACCAATAATATAACCTAGTTTTTTTCCAACCACTTTAACTTCGTCTTTTATTACACGCACATTGTTTTCAACGAAAAAATGAATAGCTGGAATATGGTCGTATTTTATGGCGCGCAAATAAGAACGATAGGTATTTGATTTGTTATTAACAAGCGTTTGTACCTCCGCATTTACAACTGGCGATAAATCTTTTCTGAAACGTCCTGCCAACGAAATATTCATAGAATAAACCCTGCCTGTTTCAAAATCAACAATCGTATCTTTTACAAAAATATTTTCTGTTGCTTGTTTAATGCGAATGCTAACTGGCACTTGTTTTGCCGTAAAATTAGCCTTGTATTGTAGTTGTAATTTTGGGTTTGCAACTTGTTTGTTATTTGATATTATATTGTTTAAAACATTATCGGGAGTTAAAGAAACAATTATAGGTGTAATGACTACTAGTGGTTGATATAATTCGCCTTTTACTGGATCTACATATTTATACTGAACTGGCTTTTGATCAACAAAATTAACCCCATTAATTTTAAAAGAAAAATTAGCAAAATAAGCTGGAGCACTTTCATCTTGGCCTATTAGCATTTGATCATCTACCGAAAAACTGCCAATATTTTCTTGCGACTTTGCCAGCCAATAAGGTTGTGACAATTTGGTTGATGCATCAACCGATAATGATTTAATAAAACTATTGTTTTGGTTGTTGGGTAAATTAATATGCAAGACTGAATCAAACATATTTTGGACCGAATTATTTACCCATACTTTCTCCCATTGAATATTGGCATCTTTTCTTTTATTCACAAAAAAATTAATATTCATACGCTCGCCTAAAACGGCATATTCATCGTCGGTAGTGGCTTCAAAAAATAAGCCGCTACAAGCCATTATCAATTGCTTTATTTCTTCTAATTTTTTGTCTACCCAATTTGTTTTTATTGGTAATTGCTGAACGGCTTTATATAATTCAACCAAACTATCCACTGAATTTTCAGGTTTGTCTAATCGAAATGCTTTGATGATATTATTTATTTTTTGCGGAATACTTTCAGCGCCTTTTATTCTGCTCCAACTAATATCAATACCATCCATTAAACTTGTTCTTGGGGTATCGCCACCTGTTGTAACAAAAAATTCATAAGATGCACCCCTTCTTCTAGGACGTCCTTCGCCTTGACTCTTGTGCATACTTCTTGCTTCTCCACCAATTTCGCCATAACTCTTTCCTAGCAAGGGGTTATATCCTCCCACGTCTAATTTAAATTGATCGTTACTAGTGGTATTGGCTCCTCCAAAATTAAATGTATTCCATAGTATGCGCTTTGCTTTCCAAACACTAACACCATACTTTAATTGCTCTGGAAATTTGTTAGGATCTGCTGCTGCACTATACGCTTCGTTGGCTAAAATAGCTGATGCCGCATGGTGTCCATGTCCTGCGCGTGCATCGGGTGGGAACCTTGCAATAATTACATCGGGTTGGTATCGCCTAATTACCCAAACCGCATCGCTCAATATTTTTTCTTTATCCCAAATACGTAAGGCTTCTGCTGCATTTTTACTAAATCCAAATTCAAATGCACGGCTAAAAAATTGCTCTGCACCATCTTGTCTTCTGGCTGCTAAGAGTTCTTGTGTGCGAATTAATCCGAGTTCAATGCCTTGTTCACTTCCAATTAAATTTTGCCCTCCGTCTCCCCTTGTTAAACTCAAATAACCTGTACGATATAATTTTTCTTTGGCCAGGAATGGCAAGAATCCATTGTTTTCATCGTCTGGATGCGCTGCTATATAAAGCACACTGCCCAAAACTTGCAATTTTTGCAATTGCATATAAATATCGGCACTAGAATTGGTTACAGGCAACTGAGCTTGAATCTTACCCGTATTGATGCCCAAGAATAGTATTAAAATAGAAAGAAGGTATTTGGTAATTCTCATGCGCTTGATTAATTATAGTACTTACGAAGATAAGGAGCTGATTTATGAAATTGCCAACTACTTATCACAAAAAAACAACTAGTAATTTTAGTTTAGATAATTTTGCAGATCCTTGCTGAAAATTAAGGCAATTTTGTACCGAAATCACTAATTTCCTCTTATGAAAATGAAACTGTTATTCTTTTTTGTTTTAGCACATACCATACAATTTCAATTGGTTGCCCAAACAAGTATTGTTGGTGCAGGAAAAAAAGTGGATCCCTATTCTTATGAAATTACTAAGAATGCCATTTATAATCGTGCTGCAGTAAGTTCCGCACATCCACTTGCAAGTAAAATTGGCGCTGCCATTATGGAACAAGGTGGCAATGCATTTGATGCGGCCATCGCTACTCAATTAGCACTGGCCGTTGTATACCCGGGTGCTGGAAATATTGGTGGTGGGGGATTTTTAATAGGCCATCAACCCAACGGATCTCTTATTGGGATTGATTTTAGAGAAGCTGCCCCCAATTTGGCCAATAGAGACATGTATCTTGATCAAAATGGCAATGCCGATATGACTCGCTCACAATCAGGCCATTTAGCTTCTGGAATCCCAGGCACTATTGCAGGACTATTTGCTACTATGGCTTATGCTAAACTGCCTTTTAGCCAATTGATTCAGCCTGCTATTGATTTAGCCGAAAAAGGGTTTGTGATTACTGAAAAACAAGCATCTAGCTTTAATGGCACACGCAATGAGTTCCTTAAAAACAGTAGTCAACCCACCGCATTTGTAAAAGAAACCAAATGGAAAGTTGGCGATACCTTAATTCAAAAAGCATTGGCTGCTACTTTAAAGCGCATTCAAATAAATGGTGCTAAAGGATTTTATGAAGGGGAAACCGCTCAATTAATTGTAGCGGAAATGCAAAGAGGTAAGGGCATTATTAGTTTGGAGGATTTAAAAAAATACAGTGCTAAAACACGCGAACCCATTTCTTTTAATTATCGCGGTTACCAAATTTTAAGTTTTGCGCCACCTAGTAGCGGCGGCATCATTATTAACCAACTATTTAAAATGATTGAAAAATATCCGGTTGCAAATTATGGTTTTCAAACAGTAAAAAGTGTGCAACTAATGATTGAAGCGCAAAGAAGGGCTTTTGCAGATCGTGCCACACATATGGGTGATCCTGATTTTTGGAAAGTACCTGTTAAAACACTTACTAGTGATGCCTACTTGGCCAAAAGAATGCAAGATTATAATCCCGAAAAAGCGAGTGTAAGCGAAAACATACATGCAGGAATTATTCATGAAAGCAATGAAACAACGCATATTAGCATTATTGATGCAGAAGGCAATATGGTAAGTATTACCACCACATTAAATGGCGGATATGGCAGCAAAGTGGTAGTAGGCGGTGCAGGTTTTTTATTAAATAATGAGATGGATGATTTTAGTGTAAAACCAGGTACACCAAATATGTTTGGTGCTATTGGTGGCGAAGCAAATGCAATTGTACCTGGAAAACGCATGCTGAGTTCTATGACTCCAACACTAGTTTTGAAAAATAAGAAGCCCTATGTAGTAATTGGCACACCAGGTGGCACCACCATTCCAACAGCGGTGTTTGAAGCCTTGGTGAATATTATTGATTTTAATATGAATGCTAGTGATGCCATCAATAAGCCCAAATTTCACCACCAGTGGTTACCTGATGAAGTGTTGGTTGAAAAAGACTTTGATGCAGCAGTAATAAAGAAATTACAAGCAATGGGTTATACCATAAAAGAAGGTGGGACAATAGGCAGAACAGAAGTTATTCGCTTATTAAGCACTGGCAAAAGAGAAACTGCAGCAGACAAACGGGGTGATGATTCTGTTGCTGGATTTTAATGAATCCATTAAATTTTAAGGAATTTAAAAGTTTGGTACTGAATTTGCCTATCCTTGCTATAATAACCTATTTTACAACAAAAGACTAAGGCCTGAAACGTTTATTCAAAATATTAATCCGTTTAGTACTAACCCTATTTGCTATCATATTGCTATTGTTTGTGGCATTACAAACAGAATATGTCCAAAACAAATTGGTTAGATATGCCAACACTAAAATGTCAACTGCTTTAGGAACAGAAGTGCGTATTCAATATGTAAGCTTATCGCTCTTTAATAGAATGAATTTAGAAGGTACTTTAGTAAGAGACCAACAAAAAGACACCCTCTTATATGCTGGCCAATTTAAAGTGCGTATTACAGATTGGTTTTTTTTAAAAGATACTGCAGTATTAAAATATATTGGACTAGAAGATGCAGTGATTAAATTAACCCGCAAAGACAGCATTTGGAACTACCAATTTTTAGTAAATTATTTTAGTGCGCCTTCCGCAAAAAAACAATCGGGAGGAATTGCACTCAACCTAAAAAAATTAGACCTTAAAAATATTCAATTCGAGAAAAACGACTATTGGATAGGAGAAAAAATGCATCTCAAACTAGGAAGCTTATTGATGGATGCAGAGAATATGAATTTTTCTAAAAGCATTTTTAACATCAATGATATTAGTATTGATAAACCTTTTTTAACTATCCTAGAATTAAAAGGGTTAAGACCAGAATCTTTAAAAAAGCATCCCAACCCCTTAGTTAAAGATACTTCGATGTACTTTAATGCAGGAGATATTGCGGCATTCGTTTCTACCATAAAAATAAATGACGGTCAATTATGGGTTGAAGCCAATGAAGAAAAACCTACCCAAATATTTGACGGAGATCATATTAGACTAAGCAAATTAAATGGTGTATTATCGAATATTAGTTTTGTAAAAGATACCATTAAAGCCGCCATAACACTTTCAGCAAAAGATCGCTCTGGTCTTGAATTGAAAAAATTAAAAACCAAATTTAGATTTACGCCGCAAATAATGGAGTTAGCGGCTTTAGACCTGCAAACAAATAAAAGCAAATTAGGACCTTACTATGCCATGAAATACAAAGACTTCAATGAAGACTTTGGCCATTATATTACTGATGTATTAATGGAGGCAAATTTTAAAGACGCAAAAGTACACACTGATGACCTAGCATTTTTTGCACCAGAATTAATTGGTCTTAATAAACAGATTACGCTCTCAGGAAATTTCTTAGGAACAGTTGAAAATTTTACAGTTAAAAATGTAAATGCAAAAGCTGGCGTTGGCAGTTCCATCACTGGTGTGCTTTCAATGAAAGGGCTTCCTTATATTAACACTACCAATATTAGTTTCAGTAATGGAACCTTGCAAACCAATTATTACGATTTAGGAATCATCCCTACATTAAAAGATGTTGTGTCACCCAATTTATCTGCACTAGGAAATATTATTTATAGAGGTGACTTTAATGGCACTATAAATAACTTTATTACTAATGGTATATTTAACACGGCACTAGGTGGTGTTAAAACAAATATATCTATGCAATTTCCAAATAAGAAAGAGCCTACTTATACTGGAAACATTGAAACTGCTCATTTTAATATTGGTAAGTTTTTAAATATTGCTCAATTAGGTTTGGTAGATTTTAAAGGAGGCATCACAGGTTCCAGTTTTAAAATTGATAAACTTAAAACTGAATTAGATGGAAAAATTGCTAGCATTGAATTTAACAACTATGCCTATTCCGATATTATTGCCAAAGGTTTATTGCAAAAAAAATATTTTAGCGGAGAATTAAAAATTAATGATCCTAACCTAGACTTTACGAGCAATATTGAAATTGATTTAAATAAAGAACAGCCCAGTTACAATATGGTTGGCGACTTGGTGCATGCAGAACTAAAATCACTCAATTTATACAAAGACAAAATTAATATCACTGGATTATTAGATGCTAATTTTACCGGAACTAATATTGACAACTTTTTAGGAACAGCTAAATTCTTAAATGCAACTATTAAAGGAGAAGTTAGTACCATCAATTTCGACTCTGTAAAATTGAGTTCTAGTTATATTGATAGTGTGAAATCTTTAACCTTAATAGGAAATGATTTTAATGCAGCAGTTAAAGGACATTTTAGTATTATGGATTTGCCTGCAAGTATTCAATCACTACTTAATCACTATTATCCAGCATATATTAAATCTCCAAAAACTATCCCTACAAATCAGGCTTTTGAAGTATCGGTAAATACCAATTATTTTGAACCCTACTTAAAATTATTCGATAAAAAGATTGCCGGATTCAATGATGTTTCCTTTACAGGAACCATTGATACCAAGAAAAATAAATTGGGTATTGAAGCTAGTTTGCCTTACGGAAAATATGATAAGTTTATTGTGTCTGGGGCCGCCATAAATGGAATTGGCAACAAGGACACACTAAACATTAAAGGAGATATTGGTAGCATTCAAATTAGTGACAGTATTCATTTTCCGAATACCCATTTTCAGGTAACAGCCATGAGTGACCATTCGATTGTTGCTATTAAAACAAATACAGATAACCCGTTTAATAATGCAGCCTTATTTGCAGATGTTTATACTTACCAAGACGGCGCACGTATTCGATTAAGGCCTTCTAGTTTTGTATTAAATGAAAAAAAGTGGATCATAGAAAATGCTGGTGAATTAAGCATTAGAAACAATATTATTGATGCAAAAAATCTTCAGTTTACACAAGGCTTCCAAGAGATCCGTGTTGAAACAGAAGCAGCAGGTGCTGCTAATAATTTGGTGGTAAAATTAAAAAATGTTTTTTTAGGTGATATCACTGCAGTACTTTTTAGAAACCCAAGAATTGAAGGCATTTCTACTGGCAATATTGTAATGAGTGACTTTTATGAAAATTTTCAAGCAAAGGCAACACTAAGCACAGAACAATTTAGACTAGATGATGATTCAATTGGTTTGGTAAAATTAACTGCAGGCTATAATAATGCCACTGGAATGATTCCTTTTACAGTTCAATCCCCTAATGATTCATTCAAACTAAAAGCAACAGGATTTTACAACTTAAAAGATTCAATTGGGAAACCTTTTAACACCGATATTCAATTAGAAGACACCAAAATTAATATCCTACACCGATTTATAGGCGACCTATTTAGCGACTTTAAGGGTCAAGCAAAGGGTAATTTAAATATTAACGGAGACCCCAATACACCAGACCTCTTGGGCAATATTAGTTTACGCAATGCAGGACTAACTGTTAATTATACAAAAGTCAATTATAGTATAGATTCTGCTGAAATACAATTCACCAAGGATGGCATTAATTTTGGCGAAATGACTATTAGAGATAAGTACAATAACAAAGGAATTGTAAAAGGTAAATTATTAGAAAAAGGATTTAAAAATTTACAATTTGACTTTGACCTATCTACTAATAAACTATTATTAATTGATACAAAATTCAAAGACAACCAACTGTTCTATGGCAATGCCATTGGCAAAGCCCAAATGAGTTTTAAGGGGCCAGAGAACAATGCAAAAATGAATATCACTGCAGAAGCAACAGATAGTTCTCATATTTTTTTGCCAAGCTCTACTAGCAAAGAAAGCGGCTTGGCAGACTTTATTGTATTTAAGCAATATGGTACAGAAATGGAATCTCTTAAAAGTTCCAGCAATTTCAACTTAATTGTAGACCTAGATTTAACTGCTAATAACAAAGTAGCCATTGATGTTATTTTAGATCAAATGACTGGAGACGTTATTAAAGCAGTTGGAAATGGTCGTTTAAAAATACACGCAGGCACCATCGATCCATTAACTATTAGAGGACGCTACAATATTGACAAAGGTAGTTATGATTTTAATTTTCAGTCTTTTATTAGAAAGCCATTTGAATTAATGGCCGATGCGGGAAATTATATTGAATGGAATGGAGACCCTTTTAAAGCAGATATGCATATTGATGCAAAATATATTGCCGAAAGAATTAGCCTAAGTGAATTAGTAGGTAATAATAATTTTAGTGGAGCAATTAAAGCCTATCGCGGAGACGTTTATGTAATTGCACAATTAAGAGATAAATTAAATTTACCAAGTATTAAATTCAAATTAGATTTCCCTCAAGGAAGCCCAGTTAAAACAGACAATGAATTTGCTGCTTTTTTAAACAGAATTGAAAAAGACGATAACGAAATTTTAAAACAGGTGTCTTTTTTAATTGTGCTCGGATCCTTCGCTCCATCAGGATCGAGTGGCAATACAGTTATAGCAAACCCTTATATGATTACATCGATTGGTGTAAATACCATTTCACAAGTCCTTACAAAAGAAGTTAATAAAGCATTGTCGAATGTATTGTATAGAATTACCGGCGACAAAAGTTTGAGTTTTGATTTAGGGACAACGCTATATAGCAGCAATAGTTTGATAGACGCAAACACAGGCATTACAAACAATACCAATAAATTTGACAGAAGTAGGGTTAACCTCAAATTAGGATATGCTTTTGCTAATAATAAAATTGTGGTAACACTGGGCAGTGATTTCGATTTCAACTTAGGAAATACCTCCGCTATTCAAAACGGCAACTTTCAATGGTTACCAGATTTTAACATTGAGTTCATTTTAACCAATGATAGAAAATTGAGGGCTATTGTGTTTACAAAAAACAGCTTAGATATAAATGGATCTACATTTGGCAGACGTAACCGTCAGGGTGTAAGTATTTCTTATAGAAGAGATTTTGAAAAATTATTTGGCAAAAAAGAAGAGCCGCTTTTGGCTGCATCAATCACTAGTTCAGATAGTACCCATCTACAATAAATTAAGGCAGCACTCTTGCTGGTATTTTTTTGCAATTTTTTAAACGATATACATAAAAGTATCTTACAATTCCACCATTTCTGTTTTGATTAATTACAATAGGTGCTTGTATTTGCTCGAAATATTGACTATAAGTAGCATGTACATCTATCGGTAAATTAGAAGGTGCAATACAATATGCATCATCTCCTATTTGTATTTTTTTACGCGCTTCATTTAACCAAGCAAACTTATGTAGATCGGTAAGTAAGCCCACGCCAGTAAGGGTCAGCCCAGTTTCGCGTGCAGTATAAAATTCTAGATGTCCTCCAGGAAACCATTTATCTACTAACAAAAATGGATGGGGCTTCATGATTGCATTCGCTATATCAGATTTTACCAATTGATTAAAATCTGCACTAAAGTTTTTCCATCCTGTCAAATCAAGTGTAGGGCAATATTCGCCAAAATTTTGTTTTTCGTGACTTCCAAAATTAACCGAAGAAAACCTTACAATGCCAATAGCCGCAATAGACAAACCAACTATTAGCACTCCTGCAAACGCAAGTATGTTAGGAACAATTTTTTTAGTTTGTTGGTCTAAATAAATAGCCGATAATAAAATCAGTGGAATATATGCAGGCCCAGTCCAGTGTGGTAATGTAGGATTGAACAAAGCAATAACCCAAAAAAATACAATCATTGGAATACTCATGGCAAAAAGCCAAGTTTGCGTTCCTTTTCGTTTGAAGAAAACATTTCTACCTATCGTAGCAAATATTGCAAAAAGCATCAATAAAAATACAATTGGATTTTGATAAGCAAATTCTCCCAAAATTTCTCTTCCTAATAAATCCCATTGTAAACTAGTATGGGTAACCCTTTCGGCATGAAAGCGATAAGTAATAAAATTGTATTGTACATTCCAAAGAATAATTGGAATCATAAAAATTAAACTAACAGCAAATGCTATATAAATCCTATAATTACTAAGCCATTTAATTCTTACATATAAAATGCTAATACCAAGTCCAACCCAAAGGTATAGTCCATGTACTTTACACAGAATTGATAGCCCAATAATAGCACCCAACAAAACCCATAAACTTGTTTTGTTTTCTGAACCTGGCTTAAATAAAATAACAGACATCACATACAATGCACCAGTCCAAAAAAACATTTGTGGCGAATCTGGCAAAATAAATAAACCAGCAATAATACTAGTATAAATAGTAAACTGGTATAGTAATGCTGCATACCAACCAGCTTTATCTGTTGCTAAAAATTTTGCTGTTAAATAAATAAACCAAGTGGCAAATCCAGCACAAAGAATGCTGCCTAATCTTAAAGAAATTTCAGATACCCAATGTAGGTTTAAAGATGTCAATCGAATCATCCATCCAACCATTGGTGGATGATCGAAATGATTCCAATCTAGCTGTAAAGCATAGGTCCAATAATACACTTCATCATTCCCTAATTCCACTAATCCTGCGAACAAAAGTTTTAGTATACTACTAATTAAAATTAGTTGTAACACTTTTTTAGGAAAAGATGTATAGTTTCTTATCATAGTTAGTTTTATTGGTGCTCTATTAACCAACGAACAGCCAACTCATACCCTTTTAATCCTAGCCCTATAATACTTCCAGCAGACTTGCCAGATACATGTGATAATTTTCTAAATTCCTCTCTTGCATGCACATTGCTTATATGAACTTCCACCACAGTAGTTTTAAGCGCCGCAATAGCGTCTCCAATGGCCACAGAAGTATGTGTATAGCCAGCAGGATTCAATACAATTCCGTCGTAATCAAAACCAACCCTTTGTAATTCGTTTATCAACTCCCCTTCTATATTAGACTGAAAATAACTAAACGCTACTTGTGGAAATAGTTGTTGAAGGCCTTTGAAATATTCGTCAAACCCTTGGCTACCATAAATTCCAGGCTCTCTTGTGCCTAATAAATTCAAATTTGGGCCATTGATGATTGCAATTTTCATATAACGAATTTAAGTAAATGAGCGAATAATAGTAAAAAATGATTTGTATGAACACATTGAATAATATTAATTTTTAATAAGAACAACTGACTATCGTCATATGTATATAGTATGCTAGTTGATAATATTGTAGGTAGAATTAAGCCCTTGTTATAAAACAAATACTATTTATTTAACTGTTAGACGGCCATGTTTTGGCAAGCATAAAAATGCATTAGGCTTAATGATTTACTAGTTGGTGGGAGTAAAAAGCATTTTTATAGTAACAACTAATTAGTTGCGCATCATGTCCATAAAATTGTCGAATAAATAACGACTATCGTGCGGACCAGGTGTGCTTTCTGGATGGTATTGAACACTAAATGCAGGCCTGTCTTTTAAACGAATTCCTTCAATAGAATCATCATTTAAATTTAAATGGGTAATCTCCACATTTGCATGCGTACGCACCGCTTCTGGATTTACTCCAAACCCATGATTTTGAGTGGTGATTTCGCACTGACCTGTAATAATATTTTTTACAGGATGGTTCAATCCACGGTGTCCATGGTGCATTTTAAACGTAGGAATATCGTTTGCCAAAGCCAATAATTGGTGGCCTAAGCAAATGCCAAACAAAGGCTTATTTTCTTTTAAAATATCTTTTACCGTTGCAACCGCATAAGGCATTGCAGAAGGATCTCCAGGACCATTAGATATAAAATAACCACTAGGATTAAACTCTTTTAATTTGCTCAATGGCGTTTTAGCTGGATAAACACGAACATGCGCTCCCCTACTAACCAAACATTCTAAAATATGTTGTTTAACTCCAAAATCTAATACTGCCACTTTAATACTTGCATTGGCATCTCCTAATTCATATGCTTCTTTGGTGCTAACAGTGCTCGCTAATTCTAATCCGTCCATATTAGGCACTGCAGCAAGCATTTCCTTCAATTTCTCTACATCTAATACTGAAGATGAAATAATACAATTCATTGCCCCCTTGGTGCGAATATGAGCCACTAATGCCCTTGTATCAATATCGTCAATCGCTACAATATGATTGGCCAATAAATAGTCCTTCAAATTGCCATTGGCTAGAATTCTACTATACTGTTCTTCTAAGTTTCTTGCAATTAATCCGTGAATTTTTACAGAACTACTTTCTACGTCTACATCTTTTACACCATAATTACCAATATGTACATTATTCATGATCAATACTTGACCTGTATAACTAGGATCGGTAAACACTTCTTGGTAACCAGTCATGCCCGTATTAAAACAAATTTCACCGGTTGCAGTACCGATTGTTCCGAAAGCTTGGCCGTGAAATACATGACCATCGGCTAATACTAAAATTGCAGGTTGTTTGGCTTGAGACATTTTGGTTCGTTCTATTTATGGTGCAAAAAAAACACATCTACCAATAATAAACATATTTTTTTTTACACATTGGGCTAAAAAAAAGGCAAGACCAATAAAGTCTTGCCTGTTATATGAAATTCAATTCATTTAATTAATCAGCAGCTTTATCTTCTGCAGCTGGAGTTTCATCAGCTTCTGCAACTGGAGCATCTTCAACAGTTGGTTCAGCAACTACTGCTTCTTCAACAATTGGCGCAGCTTCAACAGCTTCTGCTTTTTTCTTTGCACCACCAGCACGACGTGTTTTCTTAGCTGGTTCAGCGGCTTTATCAATACCATTGCCATAGATTTCGTTGAAATCAACCAACTCAATCATTGCTTTTTCTGCATTATCACCTGGGCGTATGCCTAGTTTCAAAATCCTGGTATATCCACCCGGACGAGTTGCAACTTTAGGACCAACTACTGTGAATAATTCTTTCACAGCTTCTTTGTCTTGTAATTGTGCAAACACCAAACGGTGGTTATGGCTAATTTGTAAAGCTGTTTCGTTCTTTTTAGTTTTAGTAATCAACGGCTCAACATAAGTTCTTAATGCTTTAGCTTTTGCCAAAGTAGTAACAATACGTTTGTGTGTGATTAGCTGACTAGCTAAGTTCTGTAATAAAGCAACTCTGTGTGCTTTTTTACGACCTAGGTTATTGATTTTGTCTCCGTGACGCATGACAGTTGTTTTTATATCTTATACCGTGTCGGGAATATAAGATGTGAATAATGGAATAGAACTATAGATAGGATTAGTTATCTAAATTATCTAAACCTAATTTGTTTAAATCCATACCAAAGCTCAAGCCTCTTTCAGTTAAAACTTGCTCAATCTCAGACAAAGATTTTTGACCGAAGTTTCTGAACTTCATCAAGTCTTCTTGTTCGTATTGAACTAGTTCACTTAAGCTATTGATTTTAGCAGCTTTTAAGCAATTGAATGCACGTACAGAAAGGTCTAAATCTTCTAGTGGTGTTTTCAATACTTTACGTAATTGTAATACGTGCTCGTCAACTACATCTTCTTTTTTGTCTTCTTTGTTATCAAAAGTGATGTTTTCATCGGTGATGATCATCAAATGTTGAATAAGAATACGAGAAGCTTGTTTCACTGCATCTTCTGGATGTATGGTACCATCGGTAGCAACATCTAAAATTAGTTTTTCGTAATCGGTTCTTTGTTCAACACGATAATTTTCAATAGCGTATTTAACGTTTTTGATAGGCGTGTGAATAGAATCGATTGCTATGTAACCGAATGGAGCGTCTTTAACTTTGTTTTCTTCTGCAGGGATATAACCACGACCTTTTGCAATCGTTAATTCAATATCCATTTTAGAAGTATTATCCATGGTACAGATAACTAGTTCCGGGTTCATCACCTGGAAACTTTGAGATCCTTCACCAATCATACCTGCATTAAATTCAGTACGACCTTTGATAGATAAACTGATTTTTTCGTTGGGTACATCGTGCTCTACATTTTTCTTAAAACGTACTTGCTTTAAGTTTAAGATCACTTCTGTAACGTCTTCGGTGATGCCTTTAATGGTAGCAAACTCGTGGTCTACACCTTCGATTTTGATACCAACAATAGCAAACCCTTCCAAAGAACTTAATAATACTCTGCGTAGAGCATTACCGATGGTCAGCCCGAATCCTGGCTCTAAGGGACGGAATTCAAACTGTCCTTCAAAATCTGTTGCTTTTTGTAAAACGATTTTGTCTGGCTTCTGAAAGCTTAATATTGCCATATTAGAACTTGTTTTTTACTTATGAATCTTTAACCCACAAGAGATTAAAGGAATATTGTTATGATTAGAACCTGAAATTAACTTCCAGGTGCTTAATTATTTAGAATACAATTCGACGATCAACTGCTCCTTAATGTTTTCAGGAACATGTTCACGTTCAGGCATTGTAATAAAAGTACCTTTTTTCTCTGCTTCGTTCCAATCTAACCATCCAAATTTTGGATTTTTACCACGACTCTTACTTGTTACAGCAGAATTGTCGGCACTTTTTGGTTTGTAAGAAACAATATCACCTGGCTTACAAGTGTAAGAAGGAACGTTCATTACTTCACCATTTACAAGAATATGCTTGTGGTTTACTAATTGACGTGCTTCCGGACGACTAGCTGTTAATCCTAAACGGAAAACAGTATTGTCTAAACGAGACTCTAATAATTTAATTAAGTTTTCGCCGGTAACACCTTTAATACGTTGTGCTTCTTCGAAAGTTTTACGGAATTGGCGCTCTAATACACCATAAGTGTATTTCGCTTTTTGCTTTTCACGTAATTGCAATGCATATTCACCTAAGGTTTTACGCTTACGTGCTGCACCATGCTGACCCGGAGGGTTGCTGTTTTTGCCTAACCACTTAGCATTACCTAAGATTGGTTCGCCGAAAATTCTGGAAATTTTGGTCTTGGGACCTGTGTAACGTGCCATTTCTTTTTGTTTGTTGATTTTTTAATGTCGACACTGTATCAGTAAAAATCTAAAATAGATGCAGTGCCCTTATGAATAGTTTTGGTTAGCTAGTATTTCAATGAAGAAATAATGCCAACACAAATTAAACTCTACGTTGTTTTGGAGGACGACAACCATTGTGTGGTAAAGGTGTAACGTCTTTGATAGAAGTAACTTCAATACCTGATTGTGCAATTGAACGAATAGAACTTTCACGTCCAGCACCAGGGCCTTTCACAAAAACGTCTACTCTTTTCAAACCTGCATCAACTGCAACTTTTGCAGCATCGGCAGCAGCCATTTGAGCCGCATATGGCGTATTCTTTTTAGAACCTTTGAAACCCATTTTACCAGCACTGCTCCAACTAATCACCTGACCGGTTTTGTTGGTAAAGCTGATAATGATGTTGTTAAAGGTTGCAGAAATACGTACTTCACCAGCCGCGTCAACTTTTACAATTCTTTTTTTCGCAGCAGTTTTAGCACTGTTTTGCGTTTTTGTTGGTTTTGCCATTTTTTGTTTTTGAGGTATTCATCCCAAACTTTTTTGGGACTGATTAACAATGAAAAATCCCGAACTGATTCGGGAACCGATTCACTCTCCTTTCTATTACAGAAGATCCAAGCTGAAGCGGATTATTTAATACGAATAAGTAAGATGCAAGCACCATACTTATTCGACTAATTATTTCTTAGCAACTTTCTTTTTACCGGCAACTGTTTTACGTTTACCTTTTCTAGTACGACTATTCGTTTTGGTACGTTGACCACGAACAGGCAAACCTTTACGGTGACGCAAACCACGATAACAAGCAATATCCAATAAGCGTTTGATGCTCATTGAAACTTCACTACGTAAAGCACCTTCCACCTTAAATTCGGAGTTGATGATGTTACGAATAGCACCTTGTTCTTCGTCGTTCCACTGATTTACTTTTTTGTTAAAGTCAATACCAGCTTTAGTAAGAATATACTGAGCAGTTGAACGTCCAATCCCAAAAATATAGGTTAGACCAATTTCTCCTCTTTTATTCTTTGGTATATCGATACCGGCAATACGAGCCATATTCTAATTTTAAGTTTTTATACTATTTATTAAAGAGCACCAATTTAGTGATCCAATGTTTTACTATCCCTGACGTTGCTTATAACGAGGGTTCTTTTTGTTGATTACGTATAGCTTGCCTTTACGCTTCACAATCTTACAATCAACACTGCGCTTTTTGATAGAAGCTCTAACTTTCATAAAATGGTTTTTTCTTCGCCTATTAATTGCTTTCGCAAAATTTTTGGCTTATTGGTGCCTAAATATGTTTATCCCTTTACCTGTTTGTCTTTACAATTATTTGTAACGGAAAATAATTCTTCCTCTACTCAAATCATAAGGGCTCATCTCAACTCCTACTTTATCACCTGGTAGAATACGGATGTAGTGCATCCTCATTTTACCAGAGATGGTTGCCAGTATTTCGTGGCCGTTTTCTAGCTTCACCCTGAACATAGCATTGCTTAAGGCTTCTAGAATTACTCCATCTTGTTTAATCAGCGGTTGTTTCGACATACAATTTTTGGGGCTGCAAAGATATTAGTTTGCAGTGGAAATATGAAAAATAAGTGGAAAAAAATCTTTAAAATGTGGAAAATCAGCTCAAATAAGCCTATTTCGGTGCAAATATGCCTTAAATTCTCGAGATAAATGGTGTCAAATTTCTATAAAGTCATAAAATAAACCCAATTTAAGATTTTAAAAAAGATTCACTGGCACAATAAATTCCCAAATATTGGGTTTAGTTTGACCCCGATATTCTAAATCTATCAAATGACTATACCGAATACCAAAACTTACGGGTTGTTGGTTCCACCAGCGGGTATCGAAGTGAATTTCCGTACCTACTGTTCTGAAATTTGTTTTTTTGCCTGTTCGCAAGCTTTTACCCTGTGTAAAATCAAAAAATGCATTGGCCCTGATTCTTGAAAAATAAACCAGATTGCCAAAACCCCAATCGGGATAAGCAATAGGTAGGTGGTAATTCAGGCCTAGTTTCCACATACTAGGAAAGTCGATTGCCGTATACCCCCTAGAAAAAGGAAAATTATTACTGTAAGTATATTGTTGCAAAGTGTCTCTTAATTGGTATGACCCTGTTACAACGAGACTATGGTTATTAGACAGGCCTGGCAGATAATAAGATCCACTTAATAAAACTTGTTTAGCACTGTAATTGCCAAGCGCTTGTTTGTATTGTAGCAATATGCGTTGCCCCCAATGCGGATAAATTTGTTGTTTGGCTTTTTGAATCTGGCTAATAAAACTAATACTGTTACTAATAAAATTAATATTAGCATCATGCATAATTGTTTTTCCTATGCCTGTCCAATTCACTTGATTTAGGTGATAAGAGGAACTAAGTGTTAGGTAACGATACAATTGACCGCCCGAAAAATTAAGGGGTAACTGTAAACCCAAATAGGTATTGGTTTCATTCCAATGGAGCAAGCTGTCTTTGTTCAAATAGTCCGATCGATTCCAAGTTTGACTCATTCCAAATATTGGCTGTAAAAGATGCGCGCCATAAATGCCATCATATCCTATTTTACTACTCCCTTCATTTTCATTGTAAGTATATGCCAATTCAGACTGGAGTGTATTTAAAACGTTTTGACCATAGAGCCGAAAAGAATATTCGGGTTGCTCATACATTGGCCTCCAACTATGGAAATTGAAAAGTTTGGAGGATTTTGAATAACTGGTAATTTCAAAACTTCTATCTATTAAGCCCACTAATAATTGTTGGTCTGATTTTTTATAAATGGAAGGGACATATAAATCTGTCAACGCATTTTTATATTGTATACTTTCAAAATGGTTGTTTAATTGACCAAGTTGATACCCAGATGCTGTAAAAACCGATGCAACAATTGTTCCGTTCGAACGAATGACTCCTTGATACAACCCAGTTGAATAAGTAGCCAATCTAAATGGTCCTTTTTTTGCTATACCATCAATGTAGGCCCAAATTTCGTCGCGGCCTTGATTGGTTGTTGTAAAAATTAAAGTGTCTGATTGAACAGTTAAAAATCCAATCAACGCATTGGAAAAATTTAATACCATTTGTTCCGTATCAAAATGGTTTAATTCCTTTTTAAACAAAGCCATCTCGCCCAATTGGTTTCTTGCAGTATAATAAACACACTGATCATTGGCCGAAAACTTTGGATTGGCATAGATCAAATGGTTTGAAAACCTGTTACTTATTTTATTGCCAGCCAAATCCATTAATACAATGGAAGAACCTGTGTTAGCAGGGAGTTCCACTGCTAGAATATTTAGTCCATTATGTGAAATGTCTGGAGAAAAGTATTTGGTGTTTTTTACAATCGTTTTTTCTTGCTTGGTGCTAACATCAATTAGTTTGATTTGTTTGTATGCGCGATTACCCCAACGAATATCTGGCTGATCTGCAGCATAAATTATTTTGCCATTATTATAAGAAAAATAATCATCAGTTGCAATAGATTGATTGGCAATTTTTGTTTGGGAATGGTCTTGGTTAATAATATAAAATGCAGGATTTTTTTTATACGATTTTTTAAGCACAATTAAAGATTCATTTGAAAATGCATAAGGATACTTATAGTCAACCACATCCTTTTGTAATGGGCTTGTTAGCCATTTAATCGGTTCATCATTTTGTTCTTTCCATTGTGTTTGATAAAAAGATTTTGCTTCAGATACAAACTGATTAAATGCAATACCCGTTGCGTTTTTAAAAGCTTGTTGAAATGGATATAATAATGGCTTAAATCTCGCCGCATTATTAGTTACCGTATTCCAAACATGATCGCCATATTTACCTCTGCCATAACTCACTAATAAATAACCCAACTCATATCGATTAGGCATATAAGCAACAAATGAACCATTCCTTAATTGCTGATAATTTGGCGCTTTCCCTGCTTTATACAAAGACTGAAATCCACTAAAAAAAAGTGGTAAAGAGCCCCTGCCCTGTTTACTATATTTTGTTTCATTATATACGGCATCTCCTTCAAAAAACCAATCAGGAATGGCCGCTGAATTAGCTACTGCCCTTCCTTGTTCGCCCAAAATAAAAGAGGCGAATTTCGAAAACCCTTTATTGAAATTGACATACTGGTGTACATGCCTAAATTCATGTATTGCTAAATTGTCTATCCAGTTATTCGAACCTAATTCAAAAGGATTTTGAGGAGGCGTTGTATAAAATTCAGCGCGCCAAGGTGCAAGACCTACATAAGCATTAGAGAATGTTTGCTCGTTTTGTATAACTAGGTTTATTTTTTTTAATTGTGTACCCAAACTAGCGCTATCATTGCGTTGAATAGCATGTACAACTGTGGCAAGGTGCATGGCACTTGCTTCCATGCCTTTTGGGAAAATAATTTTTACCGTATCGGTATTTATTTGCTGCCATTTAACAGCACTACTATTCCCTGAAAATTCTTGCGCCATTAGGCGACTGCAACAAATAGAAAATAGTAGTATTAAAACATACTTCATCAACGAATTATTAGTTCTATAAAAATACCTAAAATTTCAAGTGATTCAAGCAAGTGTAAACTGTTAATTTTAAATACCTTCAAAAAAATATTTACTACTTGCAATCAACTAATTTTGAATTATGACGCGTATTGGTCTTATTTCAGACACACATGGTTACATAGACCCCAGTGTTGCCAAACACTTTGCCAATTGCCAAGAAATATGGCATGCTGGTGATTTTGGCAATGCTGCAATTGCCGATGAACTAAAATTAATTAAACCTTTACGAGGTGTTTATGGAAATATAGACGGGTATGATATTCGTTCGGAATATCCTGAGGTACTTTCTTTTGAATGCGAATCTGTGTCTGTTTTAATGGTTCATATAGGAGGATATCCGCCAAAATACAATCCTCATTCCATTAAATTAATTAAGGAGCATCGTCCACAATTATTTATTAGTGGCCATTCACATATTCTTAAAGTGATGTACGACCAACAATACCAATGCTTACATATGAATGCAGGTGCCGCAGGAAAACACGGTTGGCACCAAATGCGCACACTAATAAGATTCACTATTGATGGCAAAGACATTAAAGACTGCGAAGTGATTGAACTAGGAAAGCGTTAAGCAATTACATCCCTGGAAACCAAGGACGTCCTATACCTGCTCTAAATGGCCAAGGAACAACAGCTAAAATAATAATTAGCGCTATCAAATAAATAATGGCCGATCGTTTATGTTTTGCAGCATCTGGCATTGATTTTTTGGCAACGCCTCTTCCAATAGTAATTAATAAAACGGCCAAAATTGTTCCTGTTATATGTTCTACTATCCAAAAACGGTGTACACTATCTTTCATAGCAGCAGCCATGCCAATCTCTTGAATTTTATGTAAGCCTAAATCGCCGGTAAACCATTGGTATAAGCCCAACAACAAGGTTGTGTGTGCCGCAATCATCAAGAATAAACCTAATTTTTTATCGGCGCTATTAAATGGATTATTGGATGCAGAAAAATGCCGAATAATATTTACCACTAACAATACTAAAATTATCCAACGCAATAAACTGTGTAAATGCAATAGTCCTTGATACATAAATGATTGTTTTATCAGAATGATTCATTGAAAATAAGCATCTCAAAGCAAAAGCCAAAATCATTCTTTTTAAGGAAATTATTCTACCCAATCAGCCACGAACAAATTGGTATCACGAGTACCCCCATTATTTCTATTACTTGCAAAAATGATTTTTTTGCCATTGGGGCTAAACATTGGAAAAGCATCAAAGCCACGGTCACGACTAATTTTTTCTAAGCCTTTTCCATTGATATCAGTTAGATACATATTAAAAGGGAAGCCCCTTTTGTACTCGTGGTTACTACAGAAAATAATATGCTTGCCATCTGGCGTAAAATTAGGTGCCCAGTTTGCTTGTTCTAAAAAAGTAATTTGTTTTGCATTAGAACCATCTGCATTTGCTACATATACTTCCATGTGCGTTGGAGCAACCATTCCTTCTGCCAACAATTCTTTATACTCTTTCACTTCTGCAGCTGTTGTTGGTCTACTTGCACGCCATACAATCTTTTTTCCGTCTGGGCTAAACCAAGCGCCACCGTCGTATCCTAAAGTATTGGTTACTTTTTTTTCTTTGCCGGTTGGTAAATCCATAATATACAAATCAAGGTCTCCGTCTTTATCACTACAATAAATCATTTTTTTCCCGTCTGGAGACAATGTTCCTTCTGCATCATAGCCTTTTGCAGTGGTTAACTGTTTTACGATTTTTCCATCTAAGTCTGCCATGAAAATATCGTAGGAGTCATACAAAGGCCAGATGTACTTGTTGCCATATTTTGAACGATCTGGAACTGGCGGGCAAGAATCTGCACCCAAGTGTGTAGAAGCATAAATAATATGTTTCCCATCGGGTAAAAAATAAGAACAGGTGGTTCTTCCTTTACCAGAACTGACCATTTTATAAGTAAAAGGCTCCTCAGGTTTGGTTGGTATTTTACCAATAAAAATTTGGTCGCAAATCAACCCTTCTTTTGGATTGGTTCGTTGAAATATTATAGACTTTCCGTCGTAACTCCAATAAGCTTCTGCATTGTCTCCCCCAAAAGTCAACTGGCGAATATTCTTAAAATGCTTCTCCCCAGCAAACAAAACAGAATCAGGGATTGCTAACTTTTCTTGTGCAATAATTACATTCAAAACACTACAAAAGAGACTAAATAACAGCATGTATTTTTTCATAAAATGTTAATATGTTACAAAAATAAGCAGTTTGCGCCCGCCTATTGTCAAAAAACTGTCATAGAAATTTTTGTCAACGTACTTTTATTGTATGAAATATCGAATCAGCTATATCGCATTGATACTATTGTTTGCTTGTTTGCCAAAACAGCAAAAAAAAGATTCCTTAACTACAGGTAACCAATTACCCAGAGCAGTTGTTGAATTAGCCAGTACTGTAAAGCAATACCCAGACAGTATGGGGCTCCGATTTAAGTTAGCAGACGCACTTGATAGTGCTGGCGCTTATCAAGAATCCTTGATACAATTAGACTCATTACTAAGTAAAGACAAGGCCAATTTTGGACTTTGGTTTAAAGAAGCATTGGTTTTAACCCATAATAAAGACACCATCAATGCCATCAATGCTTACCTAAATGCAATTAAAGTCTACCCTTCACCAGATGCTTTATTGGCTTTGGCTAACTTATATGCAGAAAAAAAAGACCCTACATCACTCAACCTTTGTAAACAAGTAGCGGATTTGAAATTAGGCAGAAACTATTTAGCACATACGCTATTTATAACAGGTATTTACAACGCAAGAATTGGCAACACGAACAATGCGCTTCAATTTTTCAACCAATGCATTGCAAACAACTATTCTTATATGGAAGCCTATATGGAAAAGGGTTTCGTTTATTACGACCAACGTAAAACAAAAGAAGCTTTAATGGTTTTTCAAACTGTTATAACACTAAAAAATAATTATGCTGATGGTTATTATTGGACGGCAAAATGTTATGAATTATTAGCGAATAAAGTCGCTGCAATTGAAAATTATCAAAAAGCGTTGACATTAGATAATTCCATAAACGAAGCGGCCGATGCTATTACACGTTTAAAAAAGGCTTCGGGTAGCTGAGTTCAAAATCGTAATTTTGTTTTCAAATACAAATAAAACTTTCTATAAATACTATTAAATTGCATCAATGCCTATTATAGCACCTTCCTTATTAGCCAGTAATTTTTTACAATTAGCATCGGAATGCGCCATGTTGAACAAGAGTGCTGCCGACTGGTTTCACTTAGATGTAATGGATGGAAGTTTTGTGCCAAATATTAGTTTTGGCTTACCCGTCATTGAACAAATAAGAACTGCTACAACAAAGGTTTGTGATGTGCATTTAATGATTGAACATCCAGAACAATATGCCGAAGCTTTTAAGAAAGCAGGCGCCGATATACTGACTGTTCATTATGAAGCCTGTACACATTTACACAGGAACCTACAACAAATCAAATCACTTGGCATGAAAAGAGGCGTTGCTCTAAACCCTCATACCCCAGTGCATTTATTAGCCAACATTATACAAGATATTGACTTGGTTTGCATCATGAGCGTTAACCCTGGATTTGGCGGACAATCATTTATTCCGCAAACACTAGAAAAGATTAGAAGCCTCAAACAAATGATTCTAGATAAAGGCACTAATACTTTAATAGAAATTGATGGAGGTGTTACACTAGAAAATGCCAAATCAATTTTAGATGCAGGTGCCGATGTATTAGTTGCAGGAAATACAGTCTTTAAATCTGCCGACCCTATTGCAACCATTGCTGCACTAAAAGCCCTATAATACAATTTTAATTGTAGGTTAATTTACAAAAGTCATATGATTTTTTTGTTAAGTCTTTCATGTGTTTAATTGTTTAATGCTAATTACATTTTGATAGATAAATTCTATCCACATTTTGTGAATAAGAATTATTAGGATTTGTTAGCTATATCCAATTAAATTTGAGTAACACATTAATCGGTATCCCACCTGATCTTGAAATTTCTAAAACCGAACAGATTGACAGAAACAATCATTAATCTCGAAACAGTAAATCCCATTGAATTTTTTGGCGTTAATAATGGGAAATTAGACCTCTTGAAAAAAAAATATCCTTTGTTAAAAATCCTGTCAAGAGGTACGCAATTAAAAATGAGTGGTGCGCCAGAGCAAATAGAAATTGCGCGCGAAAAAATCGACCTCATTATCCAGTATCTCGAAAGAAATGGACACTTGAGTGAAATTTATTTTCAGCAAATTCTAGGTGGCGATGACGTTGAAACCATCGATAATTTTGTTGACACAAACCCGAATGATATTTTGGTTTTTGGACCTAACGGAAAAACCGTTCGGGCCAGAACACAGAACCAGAAAAAAATGGTACTAGCTGCAGACAGAAACGATATTGTTTTTGCCATAGGACCAGCGGGTACCGGCAAAACATATACTGCAGTAGCATTGGCTGTTCGTGCTTTAAAAAACAAATTGGTTAAAAAAATTATTTTAACCAGACCAGCTGTTGAAGCAGGTGAAAGCTTGGGTTTTTTACCAGGTGATTTAAAAGAAAAAATTGATCCGTATTTACGTCCATTATATGATGCATTAGACGACATGATACCAGCCGATAAATTAGGCTATTACATGAGTACCCGCACCATTGAAATTGCACCACTTGCTTACATGCGTGGCCGCACACTAGATAATGCATTTATTATTTTAGACGAGGCGCAAAACACCAATGACCTCCAATTGAAAATGTTTTTAACTAGAATTGGCGCAAATGCTAAAGCCATTATTACTGGCGATCCTACACAAGTTGATTTGCCTAGAAATATGCGAAGCGGACTTGAAAAATCTACCCGTATTTTAAAGGATGTTGATGGTATTGCACATATTCAACTAGACGAAGAAGATGTTGTAAGACATCGCTTAGTAAAATCAATTATTAAAGCTTACGAAAAAGAGAAAGAGCGAGAAGATTTGGAATCGGGATATCCACCACACAAATAGAAAATTTATCAAATGAAAAAAATCCTATTACCCCTAGTTTTTTTTACAGGATTTGTAATTAAAAGTAATAGTCAAGCAAGTTCAAAAGCAAAAACAAGTTTTGCAGAAAAAAAAGCAGCAGCAACTGATGCCAATATTGAAAATGTTTTTCCGGCTGCTGGCTTTGTAGGGTTGGGAACCATTACACCAGGCGCACCACTTGAAATAAAGAGAGGCGCAGGTAATACTAATAAAAAGAACTTTTTGCTAAAATTAAGTAACGAATGGGCGGCTAGTGGACAAAATGAGCCAAGCATTATGTTCTCCAATGGAAATACAACTGACCCAAAAAATATTAGCTACTGGTCAATAGGGGCAAGGGTTTCAGGAGACAATACCCTTAAAACAACACAGTCTTTTAAAATAAGCTACAAAGCACCTACCGACCTTGTTGAAAAAGATTTTTTTACAGTTGACTCTTACGAAGGACGCGTAAAAATTGGCGACGTACCAACACAATATGATGGATATAAATTGTATGTTGAACAAGGTATTTTAACTGAAAAAGTTAAGGTGGCCGTTAAAGATTCTAAAGACTGGTACGACAATGTTTTTGAAACAGATTACCATTTACTTTCTATCAATAAATTGGCGCAATACATTAATGAAAATAAACATCTCCCAGACATGCCTTCTACTAAAACTGTAATGGCTGATGGGCTTGATTTAGGGAAGATGAATGGACTACTATTAAAGAAAGTAGAAGAACTCACATTGTACCTAATTCAAATGCAAAAAGAATTAGACGAAACCAAGGCGCAAGTAGAAAAATTAAAAGATAAATAATTAGCATAAAAAAAGCCAAAAAATGTAAATAATTTTTGGCTTTTTTTATGTGCTTAGTTTCCTAATATTTCGTGACCGAGTTTGTCGCGTTTTGTTTGTAAATATTTTTCATTAAACTCATTAGGAACTGTTTCAATTGGCACAATTTCAACAATGTCAATCCCGTATCCTTTTAACCCAGCACGTTTTCTAGGATTATTACTCATGAGTTTCAAACTTGTTGCATTTAAACTGCGTAAAATTTGAGCACCAACACCATAATCTCTTTCATCCATCCCAAACCCTAGGTGCAAATTTGCTTCAACTGTATCCATCCCTTCTTCTTGTAATTTATAGGCCTTTAATTTATTCACTAAACCAATGCCACGTCCTTCTTGGTTCATGTATAAAATAATCCCCTTACCTTCTGCCTCAACCTTCTTCATTGCACGATGTAATTGCTCGCCACAGTCGCAACGAAAACTTCCTAAAATATCGCCTGTAAAACAACTACTATGCACACGTGTTAACAGAGGCTCATTGGTTTCCCAAGTTCCTTTTATCAAGGCCAAATGCTCTGCTCCAGTAATTTTTTCTTTGAACACTACCAACTTAAAATGGCCATATTTAGTTGGCATATCTACTCGAACAAGTTCTTCAATTAATGAATCGGACTTTAATCGATAGTCGATTAAATCTTTGATAGAAATAATTTTCAAATCGTATTTCTTCGCTATTTCTAGTAGTTCGGGCAAACGAGCCATGGTGCCGTCTTCATTCATCACTTCTACCAAAACACCTGCTGGCTCTAATCCAGCTAAACGAGCTAAATCAACAGTGGCTTCTGTATGCCCAGTTCTTCGGAGTACCCCACCATTTTTTGCTTTTAAAGGGAAAATATGACCTGGCCTACCTAAATCAGACACTTTGGTTGCAGGATTGATTAAGGCTAAAACCGTTTTAGATCGATCTTGGGCAGAAATTCCAGTACTAGTTCCTTGACCTATCAAATCAACTGAAACTGTAAATGCTGTTTCATGCAAGGAAGTGTTTGAAACCACCATAGGCTCTAATTCAAGCTCTGCACATCGCTGCTCGGTTAATGCTGCACAAATCAAGCCTCTACCCACTTTACTCATGAAATTAATTACTTCTGGAGTGGCATGTCTTGCTGCTACTATAAAATCTCCCTCATTTTCTCTGTCTTCATCGTCTACAACTATCACTAATTGACCTTTTTTAATTGCATCAATGGCCAATTCTATACTATCTAACATATTTATCAATTATTTGGCAAAAGTACGTTGGGAAACTTTAAAAAAGGAACCCCTAAAAAAAGAATAACATGGCTTGTTACAGGTTTCGCTGCACCTTATTGGCCGAATTATAAACAAATAAGCAACATTTTGAAGAAATATGGATGTTTTAGCGTAAAATTAATGGGCAGATATGCAACTATTTTAAAATTTAACGTCATATTTGCAAAATCTAAATCATATTCAACATGAGAATCTTTAAAAGAATTCTATTTATCCTTCCTGCATTATTGATGGCTTTTGCCTCTTTTGGGCAGGTTACAACTAGTAACATTACTGGTAGTATTAAAACCAATGAAGGTTTACCTTTAGAGGGGGCTGCAATTACTGCAACTCATACGCCTTCTGGAACTGTTTATACAACTGTTTCTAAGAAATCAGGCGCGTTTAACCTTCCAGGTTTACGTATTGGAGGACCATACTCAGTTAAAATAAGTTATGTTGGTTTAAAAACTGAAACAGTAGAAAACGTATATCTTTCTTTAGGAGAAGGATATAATATCACTAGTGTTCTTGCTGATGCAGCAAAAAGCCTTAGTGAAGTAACTGTACTTACTCAAAAAAGAAAATCAGGTATTGATAAGAACAATGCAACTACTGTTATTGGTCAAGCGCAATTGAGCACTTTGCCAACAATCAGCAGAAGTATTACTGACTTTACAAGATTAACTCCTCAAGCGAATGGCACTAGTTTTGCTGGTCGTGATGGTCGATATAATAACACCATGATTGATGGAGCTAACTTGAATAACAACTTTGGTTTAAGTAGTGATCCTTTCCCAGGCGGTGGATCTAGCCCTATTTCAATTGATGCAATTGAAGAGGTTTCTGTAAGTATCTCTCCTTTCGATGTAAAGCAATCTAACTTTACTGGTGCGGGTATTAATGCCATCACTAAAAGTGGTACAAATACTTTAAAAGGAACTGCTTATGGTTTTTATAGAAACCAAGACTACAACGGTAAGCACGTAGGATCTCAAGATCTTGCTCCGTTTACTAATTCTACTAACAAAACAGTCGGTGCTTCTTTAAGTGGTGCGTTAATTAAGAATAAATTATTCTTCTTCTTAAACTACGAAAGTGAAGAGAAAAGCGTTCCAGGTGTTCCTTATAGCCCTAAAGGCGGATCAGGTGCAGGTAACGTTTCAAACACAAGTGTTGACTCTTTAAAGAAATTCTCTGATTACCTATTATCTAAATACGGATACAATACAGGTGCTTATGATAATTTTCCAAACTTTGTTACTAAGAACCACAAGTTCCTTGTAAAATTAGATTGGAACATTAGCAACGCTCACAAACTAACTTTAAAGTATAGCGAATTAGTAAACCAAAATGACCAACAATTAAACGCCACTTCTATTCCTAACTTGAGTGGTAGTTTTGCGGTTACAGGTGGTACAGTTTCTGCTCGTTTGCCTCAAAGCCGTTTTGGATCACAATCAATGTCTTTTGCAAATTCAAACTATGGATTTCAAGATGTTGTTAAATCTGGTTCATTAGAATTGAATTCAAATTTCAAAGGAAAAGCATCTAACCAATTATTAGCAACTATTACTAAAGTACAAGATACCAGAACTATTCCTGGTGGCGTTGCTTTCCCTACTATTGATATCTTCAATAACAATGCTCAAAACTATATGAGTGCTGGTACTGATCCATTCACTAAAAACAATGATGTAATCAACGACATTTTTAGTGTTACTGATAATTTCAACTACTACGCTGGTAAACACACCCTAACTGCTGGTATTTCTTATGAATACCAAAGAGTAGGTAATATGTTTATGGCTGGCGCATCTAGTTATTATGCCTATAGTTCTTTGGCAGACTTCATGAGTAACAAAGCACCTGCTTTTTATTCATACAGTTATTCTTTAGTTCCTGGAACTGATGCACCTTATTCTGCAAACTTTAAAATGGGTCAGTTAGGTCTTTATTTACAAGACGAAATAAATATCAATTCTGATTTTAAATTAACACTAGGATTACGTGTAGACAAACCAGTTTACCCAGAGCAACCTTTGGCTAATCCAAATATTTCTGCAATAACTTTTGCTGATGTTAATGGAAATGCAAAATCTTATAGCACTGGTGCATGGCCAAAAGCTACAAATTACATTTCTCCAAGACTTGGTTTCCGTTATAAAGTAGACGAAGAGAACTTAGTATTTAGAGGTGGTACAGGTATTTTCACAGGTAGAATTCCATTTGTATTCTTAACCAATATGCCTACCAATAGCTCAATGTACCAACAAGGTGTTCAGGTTACTAGTCCTGCTTTGTTGGCTAACTATTTGTTCAATCCAAATCCTGATGCTTACAGAAGTACATTCACTCCAACACCTGGAGTTTTGACTTCTGGTGCTAATATTGTAATTGCTGATGAGAACTTTAAGTTCCCACAAGTATGGAGAAGCAATTTGGCTTTCGATAAAAAATTAGGCGATGGCTGGTTGGCTAGTGTTGATCTATTATATACAAAGGATTTAAATGCCGTTGTAATGAGAAATGCTAACCAAAAAGCACCAAACGCTACTTTTGCAACAGCTGATACTAGACCTAGATATTTACTTGCTGCTGACAGAAAAATCAATGCTGCAATTGGTTCTGCAATTGTCCTTGAAAATACCGACCAAGGTTCTAGTGGATCTGTAACATTCCAAATTACTAAAGCTGCTAAAAAAGGATTCTACGGATCAGTTGCTTACACTGCTAGTTATGCAAACGAAGTAACTGCCAACCCAGGTAGTACAGCTTCTTCTGTATGGAATTCTAATGCAACTGTAGGTACTCAAAATAGTCTTGAGTTATACAATTCTCAATATGTAATGCCTTACCGTTATGTTGGTTCTATGTCTTACAGATTTGAATATGGCAAACATTTAGCTACAACAATCTCTTTATTTGGAGAATTGAACAAGCAAAGAAACTACAGCTTTACTTATAATGGAGATTTGAACAATGATGGTAATAGTGCTGACTTGATGTACTTTACTAGAACTCCTGTATTTGTTGCACAAGCAGCAAGTGGTACAAACCCTGCACGTAGTATTCAAGAACAAGCTGATGCTTGGAATCTATTCGTAGACAACACCCCTTATATCAGAAATAACTTAGGTAAATATGCTGGTAGAAACTCTGCATACTTGCCTTGGTATAGCAAATTTGATATTAGAATCTTACAAGATATCTATACAACTGTAGGTAAGAAAAAGAATACTATTCAAATTTCTGCTGATATCTTAAATGCGGGTAACTTAATTAACAAAATGTGGGGCGTTCAACAAAGTTATACAACTGGATCTCCTTTGATCTTCAAAACGATCGATGCTTCAGGTAACCCTACTTTCAACTTAACTCAATTAAACGGTCAATTAGTAACTAAACCTTTCATGAACACACTAAGTACCTATAGTACTTGGGGTTTACAGTTAGGTCTTCGTTATATATTTTAGCCTAATTAAATTTTATAGCATAAAAAAACCGAACAATTTGTTCGGTTTTTTTATGCCCAGAATATAATCCTTTTAAAAAAAATAGTTCCATCAATATGTTTCAGTAAATTTAAGGCAGTTGCATTTTGTAATGCTTCAAACGAAATGCCAAATTCTAGAAAATCAACTAGTGTATGTCGAATTTAAATTTCAAACAGTTTACCCTTGGCGTAGAAGAAGAGTATATGGTTTTAGACCCTATTACCAAAGAATTGGCTAGTCATGAACAAAAAATTGTTTTGGAAGGGCAAAAAGTATTGAAGGATAAAGTAAAAGCAGAAATGCACCAAGCAGTAGTAGAAGTTGGATCAGACATTTGCCAAAATGTTGACGAAGCATTTACAGATGTTGCTAATTTAAGAACCACTATAGCTGATATTGCAGGAAATCTTGGATTTTGGATTGGCGCTTCTGGCACACACCCTTTTAGTCATTGGCAGAGTCAACTCATTACAGACCATGTTAGATACAGTCAAATTGTAAATGAATTACAGGAGGCTGCTAGAAGTAATTTAATTTTTGGATTACATGTTCATGTAGGAATGGAAGATCGAAAAATGGCCATCCATATTGCCAATACAGCCCGTTATTTCTTGCCCCATGTTTATGCACTCAGTACGAACTCTCCATTTTGGGAAGGAAGGGAAACTGGATACAAATCTTTTCGGTCAAAAGTTTTTGATAAATTTCCAAGAACAGGCATTCCTGATTATTACGAAAGTATTGAAGCGTATGAAAATTATGTAGACTTACTTATAAAAACCAACTGTATAGACAATGCAAAAAAAATATGGTGGGATTTAAGGGTGCATCCATTTTTTAATACAGTTGAATTCCGTATTTGCGATGTGCCATTAACCGTAGCTGAAACAATCACCATAGCCGCCCTTTTTCAAGCAATCTGTGCTAAAATTTACAAATTGCGTTCTAAGAATTTAAACTTTATGATTTACGAACGCGCCCTTATTACAGAAAACAAGTGGCGAGCAAGCAGGTATGGCATAGACGGTACCTTAATTGATTTTGGAAAAGAAACAGAAGTGAATACCCGATTATTAATTTATGAATTATTAGATTTTGTAGATGATGTACTCGACGACTTAGGATGCAGACATATGATAGAAAATGTAACTAAGATTTTTGAAACAGGAACTGGGGCGGATAGACAATTAGCTGTTTATAAGGAATCAAAAAAAATGACTAGTGTGGTTGACTATATTCACGACGAATTTTTAAGGGTTTAGAAAATATTAACAGCCAAAAGGCTAAATAAAAGCATTTTTTCGTTTCCTTTAATGCCTACACACTAATTCAGGCAGCGAAAATTGCTGGTTGGGTATCTTATTATTGCTATCAAATTAAATTATTAAGGGTGACGGAAAACGACCTAATTAAAGGCTGTATCAGGCAAAACCCTAGTTGCCAACGTATGCTATTTGAGAAGCATGCGCCCAAAATGATGAGTGTTTGTCTGCGTTACGCAAATGATACGATGGAAGCAGAAGATATTATGCAGGAAGGGTTCATTAAAGTTTTCCAATACTTGCACCAGTTTAAATTTGAAGGCAGTTTTGAAGGATGGCTTAGACGCATTATAGTAAATACCGCTATCCGACATTTAGAAAAGAAAAAAATACATTTCAAGGATATTGATGAAAATGGCTCAGAGGCCCCGCAATTAGCACCATATGCTTATGCACATCTTGGCCAAGAAGACCTTTTAAAACTCATCAATCAATTGCCAGATGGCTACCGAATGGTGTTTAATTTAAATGTGATAGAAGGATATAGCCACGATGAAATTGCCGAGATGCTAAAAATACAACCAGGAACCAGTCGCAGTCAGCTGGTAAAAGCTAGAAAAATGCTGCAAGAACAAATCACTCAATTACAACAAATTGCTGTATAAAATGAACCAATTTGATAATTTCTTTAGGGATCAACTCAAAGACCATTCGGCTCAAGTGCCAGCAGGCCTTTGGGAAAAAATCATGCCGAAAGATGAAAAACGCCGAACCGGTTTTTATCTTCCAAAAAGATTAGGCTTAGGAATATTTATTGCAAGCTTAATTGTTGCGGGCCTTTATGGAGGTTTAAAATATGAACAATCAACAAATAATAATTTAGTAAAAATATCAGCTAGCATTGACAATAACAGCACCACTGTTTCGCAAAATTTAAAAACCACAAATGATAATGGCATCAGTACAGAAAATACAACTGCTATTTCTGCCGAAAGAAATCAACCTATTAATACAACCCATTCAACAGCTATAGCAGTTGCTATTGCTACACAAAAGCAAGCATTTGCAGCCAGAAATAAAATTGAAAATACAGCGTCGGATAATAATAAAAAAAGCGATTACGGCTATTCATTCAATGCGAAAAATAAATCAAAGAATTTAACAGGAAATGCTATTGATGATCAACAAAGAACTAGTTCAATAAATTTTTTAAAGAGTACAAATGCTAGTCAAAAAGAATCGTCCATACTTCCATTAAATGAATCAGTTAATGGAAATTTTTCTGCATTCACAAAAATAAATCCTTCATTACCGATCTTATTAAATACTACTGAATCGAATACCAGCAACGCATTGGTAAACAAAACCTTGTTGTATAACGAACATGATAAAAAAATTCAGGGTATTATAATTTGTCCTAACATTAAGGGCAGGTCTTCTTTTAATTCCGACTGGGGAATAGAATTATACGCTTCCCCTGATTATGCATTGAAATATGTTTCTAATATATCGGCTCCTCAACAGTACTTAGATAAAAAAGATAGTAGTGAGCAAATGCAAATTAGTTATACTGCAGGATTTAGATTAATCAAACCATTAAACGACAATATTTTATTAAAAGCAGGATTTCAATACTCGCAACTCAATCAAAAATTTAGTTATCGTAACGAGAATGAAATTAAAACAACCACTGTAATTACAGCTAGAACAATTATTCGATCTGCAGGAGATACCATTCTAGTAAGTGATACAAGTGTTCTTAGGCAAATTGGATATAGTGTAAATACAGTACACAACCAATTTAGGAGCATTGATATTCCTGTTACACTTGGCTATCAATTTGGCAATGACGACCTTAAATTTGGCATCAATGCAGGTGTAGTTTTTAATTTGTCATCATGGTACCAAGGTGAAATTTTAGACACTACATATGCATCAGTTCCTATGAATAAAGTGAGCAATGCTTTGTATAAAACAAATATTGGAATGGGACTTTATAGTAGTATTAGTTTAATTAAAAGAATTAATGACAATACTCATTTATTTTTTGAACCCTATTTCAGGTACAATTTATCGAACATGACAAATAATGTTTCGCCATACAATCAACGTTTTCATATTGGCGGATTGTCTGTAGGATTACGTTTTGATTTAAATAGATAATTATAAAGCAACAATAAATAACAAACCCGTATCTAATAAAAAATAGCTTACTAATGAATAAAAATATACCAATCTTTTTTGCAACGACACTCCTGTTTTTGAGTGCTTGTACTAAAGAATTATCTACTAACACAAATACATTTACCCCTTACCAAGGAAATGCATTTAATGATACCACTTGGAACAAAAACATTACTGGTATTAGTCCAATTACTTCATTAGCCGACACCCTAGCGCAAAACACACTATTTACTGATTCTATTGATTTGTGGAAAGACAAGGCAATGATATTTGGAGATTCTCTTGAAATAGATTTCAAAGGCGGCTCTTGTACAAATAACGCTGGTGTGCTTCAAGATGGAAAAGCAAGAATAGATATTATTAGGTTACAGAAAAAAGGTGATTTTATTAAAGCTTATCGTCCTAATACAAGCTATATGTACCTGCTAGAAACTGGTAGTGCTTTTTTTATTCGCATCACTAAAAATGGCTCTGAACTAGCATTAGCGCCTGGTGCATCTATAAAAATTAAGTTTGCCGATATTGAAGAGGCCGAAAATAATATGCAAGTATTTTACGGTAAGGAAACTACACCCTTCCCTACTAGCACATTTGATCCTGCAAATACTTGGGTTAGAAGTTTAGATACTAGTTGGATTAAAACATGGAGTACTCAAACCAATAGTGGCATTAAAAAAGGTTATGAATTAGAAGCAAAAAATTTACGATGGATAAGTGCACACAGAGCCTTAGATCCAAATCCAGCAAAAACAAATATATACGCAATACTACCTCCTAATTTTACCAACAAAAACACTGCCGTATTTGCTGTTTTCAGCAATAATAGAACAGTAATTGATATGCATGGCGATTATGCATCAAGGAGTTTCACTACTAGCAATATTCCATTAAAAACAAAATTATTATTAGTGTCTATTTCAAAGTTCGGACCTGATTTATACCTTGGAACAAGGTTAGTGAATGATGTTGGAACAATGGTTAATTATTCTTTTACTCCAGAGAAAAAATCTTTAGCGCAGATATTAGCTTTCCTGAATAGTTTATAGAGCAAATTCGTCGGGGGATGAATTTGGGGGCCACCGAGTGTGGCCCTTATTTTTTAAAATCAAACAAGGTTGCAGTAAAAATAGCGCGTTCTCTTTTCTTGAAAATTACATCCCAATTTCCTTTGTATCTTAACACAGACGGCACTGTTAATCCATTGAATTTTGTCATTTCAACTTCCATGGAAACATCAAAATCATATACACCCGCTTTATAACTCAAACTATAATTGCGTGCCATTACTTCAAGGGTTTTCATATCGAACCAGGTGGTCATTTCATCAATGACTATATTGTCTTTTTTAAGGCCAGATAATTCCTCTTTGGGCACAATAGAAAACACATAAGCTAGTTTGCCATGGTATTCAACAATATCTAGGCGATAGTTGTAAAATTTATTGGCATGCTCGTCATACAAATCTAATTTGTTGCCAATTAAAGGGATGCCTTGAATTTTTTTTCCAGGATTAAAAAAAAGCATTTTCAATTGTTCTTTGTGCTTCTCTATTCCTGATTTATTACTAGCGCTTAAATTTCTTCCTTTTACAATATTATTCTCTCCGCAAACTTGTCCTTTTGTAAAAAACAAACTCGCGTATAATTCTGGCGTTAAATAATTGAATTGGTGTTTTGAATCGTAAAAATCACCTGTAGTAGTTTCTTCTAACACGTCCATGGTTCTGCAATCGGCTAAACGATTTTGACGTGTTTTACTAGTTAATGAGGCTTTTACGGCACCAGCTTTATCTAACATTTTAATGTCATTGTAAGAGCTAAAACCAATTACATGCAAATTTCTAAAAGCCTTATAAAAACTAGTATCCTCTTTTATTTGATTGAGTAGTTTTTTATAATCAAAATTATTTCTAACAACTACTTCGGCTAAAGTAAAAGGTTGTTTGTTAATTAATATTGTTGAATCTTGCGCTTGGGCAAAAAATGAAACAAATAAAAATACAATAAAACAGTATCGCATTATTTGGGGAATATCATTTTGTAATCGACTTTAATTTTTCCTTTGCTGATATCATTGAGTTTGCCTTGTAATAATTTCTTACGCAAAGGTTTAATATAATCAATGAATAATTTTCCGTCTATATGATCATATTCGTGCAAAATGACACGTGCACTTATTCCATTAAACACCTCGGTATGCGCAACAAATTTTTCATCCAAATAAGAAAGTGTAACTGATGCGGCTCTAAAAACATCTTCTCTAATTTTTGGAATACTTAAACAGCCTTCATTATAAGCCCATTCCTCGCCATCTAAAGAAATAATTTTGGCATTAATAAATACTTTTTTAAAACCGGGTGTATCAGGATAAATGTCTATTTCGTCTGCTTCTAGGTTCTCAAATATTTGCTCACTGTCCATTACAAACAAACGAATGTCTTTGTTAATTTGAGGTGCAGCAAGTCCTACCCCATTGCTTTCGTACATGGTTTCCCACATATCTTCCAATAATTTGGGTAATCCTGGGTATTCGGGACTGATGTCTTTACAAACCTTACGTAAAACGGCGGCACCGTATGCAACTATAGGAAGAATCATGAACTAAACTTTTTTTAAATCGCTGCAAAAATACCCTCAATTGACCCAATTAGCAAATTGTTGGCTAACTAATTGATTGCAAGTACTCCTGGAGCATAATAGTGGCTGCAATTTGGTCAATATTCCCCTTCACTTGCCTGTCTTTCTTTTTCATACCCATTTCAATCATGGCCCTAGAAGCCATCTTTGAAGTAAATCGTTCGTCGACTTTTTTAATTGGAATAGTAGGAAATTCTTTCTCTAAACGTTTAATAGCTTCTTTAACTAAGGGGGTTGCATGTGTGTCTGATGAATCTAAATTTAATGGTTCACCAATTAAAATTAATTCAACTTGTTCTTTGGCAAAATATTGCTTGAGGTATACGTACAAATCCTTTGTGGCCACTGTAGTTAATGCAGTAGCAATCATTTGAAATGGGTCAGTTACGGCTAAACCAGTTCTTTTTCCGCCGTAGTCGATGCAAATAATTCTTGCCATAATTACAAATATAAATCTACTATTACCAATACCCCAAACACAACACTAGCAATTCCGTTAGCTGTCATAAATGCAATATTTACTTTGCTTAGGTCATTGGGTTTTACAATGGCGTGCTGATAAATAAGCATCCCACAAAACACTAAAATTCCCACCCAATACAACCAATGAAATTCGCCATAAAAGCCTGCTGAAATTACGGCAGCAGCACTTAGTACATGTAACAACTCCGAGACCTTTAACGCGTTTTTAATTCCTAATAAACTTGGTATAGAGTATAAGTTTTGCGACTGGTCGAAATCAATATCTTGTAAAGCATAAATAATATCAAACCCACTCACCCAAAATATAACAGCTAATGAAAAAAGCACGGGCAATAAACTAAAATGACCCGTCACAGCAAGGTAGGCTCCTATTGGCGCAAGTGATAAGCCAAGGCCTAATACCAAATGACACAGTGCAGTAAACCGTTTGGTAAAACTATAAAACAGTATAACAAACAATGCTACAGGCGATAAGAAAAAACAAATTGGATTAATACAAAAAGCGGCTAGTACAAATACAATTGAACTAAGTATTACAAAACGCAATGCACTGTTTGGGGATATGATTCCCTTTGGAATTTCTCGAATAGCTGTTCTAGGATTTTTTGCATCAAAACTTCTGTCGAGGTACCTATTAAAAGCCATAGCAGCACTTCTAGCCGTTACCATACAAACCAATACCAAAAAGAACTTCAGCAATAACACTTGCCACATACTCCATGTTTGAGTGCTCCAATTTAATCCAATTATTTGCGAACGATTTGTTTGAATAGTTCCTAAAAAAAATCCAATCATTGCAAAAGGCATAGCAAAAATGGTGTGCGAAAATTTTACTAAACTTAAATATTTTTTTATTGTAGACATGCTTAATTTTTATTCGATCTTTTTAAATAAATTATCATTTTAACTCAGCTAATTTAGACTCCGATAATTTCCATAATACAATTCCAGCAGCTACTGAAATATTAAGAGAATGCTTCATTCCTAGTTGTGGAATTTCTATACAACCATCACAAATGGCCAAAGCTTCTGCATCAACTCCTTCTACTTCATTGCCTAATACAATTGCTAATTTTCTATCTATATTATTAAATTGATCTAAGGATTCACTTCCTTCAACTTGTTCTATTGCCAAAACAGTATAGTCGAATTTTTTAAGGTCTTCAATTGCTTCCTTGGTGGTAGCATAATACAACCAATTAACCGTTTCTGTTGCACCTAGAGCTGTTTTTTGAATATCTCTATGGGGTGGCTGTGGCGTATATCCGCACAAACAAATGGCTTCAATTCTAAATGCATCTGCTGTTCTAAACACACTCCCTACATTGTGCATGCTTCGAATATTATCAAGCACTACCACAATGGGGTTCTTTTTTGCCTCTTTGAATTGGGCTACCGTCATACGGTCTAACTCCTCCATACTCAGTTTTCGCATGGCGCAAAGGTAAACCCAAGAAAGGACAAATAAAACACTTGTACAAATAGCAATAGGGATAAAAAAACTAGCCAGAACAATATAGATACTCAATGAAGAGAGTATATTTGTTGCCATGTCTAAATCTACCGCAGATACACCTTTAATGCAACAACACCGGGCTATTAAACAAAAATACCCCGATGCCATTTTGTTGTTTCGCGTGGGTGATTTTTATGAAACATTTGGAGAAGATGCTATTATATCGGCCAAAGTGTTGGGCATTACCCTAACCAAAAGAAACAATGGTTCCCCTTCTGCTAGCGAGTTAGCAGGCTTTCCACACCACGCTTTAGATACTTATTTACACAAATTGGTAAAAGCAGGTTACCGGGTAGCCATTTGCGACCAACTAGAAGATCCAAAAGCAGCAAAAGGAATTGTAAAACGCGGCGTAACAGAATTGGTAACACCAGGTATTGCCACAAATGATAAATTATTAGAACACAATAGCAATAATTTTTTAGCCGCCATACATTTTACAGATAAAACAATTGGCATTGCTTTTTTAGATATTTCTACCGGCGAATTTTTTTCGGCGCAAGGTGATGCAGATTATATTGATAAATTATTGCAGAGTTTAAAACCTGCCGAAGTAATTTTTCAACGTAGTTATCAAAAACATTTTAAAGAAGTTTTTGGACCGAAATTTTATACCTATACTTTAGAAACTTGGATTTTTGAGGAAACATTTGCCACAGAAAGTTTACTCAAACATTTTCAAACACATTCCCTAAAAGGATTTGGTATTGAAAAAATGCCTGAAGCAATTATTGCCTCTGGTGCTATTTTGTATTACCTCAAACAAACAGAACATCCAAACCTTCAACACATCACCTCTTTACAAAGATTAGAAAGAGAAGATTTTTTATGGATGGATCGTTTTACTATTCGCAATTTAGAACTCTTACCCAATGGGCAAGAAAACAGCAGTAGTTTAATAAAAATTTTAGACAATACTGTTAGCCCTATGGGTGCACGTATGCTGCATAGATGGATGGTCTTTCCATTAAAAGATGCTTCTAAAATTAATGAACGATTAAACACAGTTGAGCACCTGATTATTGAAACTGATTTAAAACAAAAAATCACTCAGTCAATAAAGCAATGTGGCGATGTAGAACGCATTGTTAGTAAGATTCCAATGAAAAAAATAAATCCGCGCGAAGTAGTACAACTTGCTCGTGGATTAGAACAAACAGCCGCTATTAAAAAAGCAGGTGAATCATCTTCAAACCCTTATATACAAAAGCTTTCAGCAGCACTAGAGCCATGTAATGAAATACAAGTACGCATTTATAAAGAAATTAGCGATGCTCCTCCAGTAGCTGCAAATAAAGGCAACCTCATTAAAGAAGGCATCAACGAAACCCTCGACGAATTAAGGGCCATAGCCTCGGGAGGCAAAGATTATTTAGTACAAATTCAAGAACGCGAATCAGAGAGAACGGGTATAGGTTCGTTGAAAATAAGTTTCAACAATGTGTTTGGATATTATTTAGAGGTAACTAATTCTCACAAACACAAAGTTCCTGCCGATTGGATACGTAAGCAAACACTGGCTAATGCAGAAAGATACATTACACCAGAACTAAAATCGTACGAAGAAAAAATTACAGGGGCCGAAGAAAAAATATTGGCTATTGAATTAGCTCTTTACGACGAACTGATCATTAGTTTACAAGCATATATTGCACCCATTCAAGTGAATGCAACAGTGCTTGCTACCTTAGATTGTTTAATATGTTTTGCAGATAACGCAATCGCATATCAATATAAAAAACCAACCATCCACGAAGGCTACGATTTAGTATTATCCGAAAGCCGTCATCCAGTAATAGAAAGGCATTTACCCGATGGAGAACAATATGTATCGAATGATATTGTACTTGATCCTGCCAAGCAACAAATTATCATTTTAACAGGACCAAATATGAGCGGCAAGAGCGCCTTATTGCGCCAAACTGCCTTAATTACACTCATGGCACATATGGGAAGTTTTGTGCCTGCTACTGCCGCTAAAATTCCATTAACAGACAAAATATTTACCCGTGTTGGTGCTAGTGATAATTTAAGCGGAGGTGAATCGACCTTTATGGTTGAGATGAACGAAACAGCGAGTATTATCAATAATATTTCTGCTAGAAGTTTAATTTTATTAGACGAAATTGGAAGAGGTACTTCTACCTACGATGGCATTTCAATTGCTTGGAGTATTGTAGAGCATTTGCACCATTCCAAATCGGCCCCAAAAACATTATTTGCAACGCATTACCACGAATTAAATGAGTTAGAAGCAAAATTGCCTCGGGTAAAAAACTACCATATTACCAATGAAGAAATTGGTAATAAAATAATTTTCTTACGCAAACTTGCAGCAGGTGGAAGCATCCATAGTTTTGGTATTCATGTTGCAAGAATGGCGGGCATGCCACCATCATTAATTGATCGTGCAAACGAAATTTTAATTCAATTAGAAGACAAGCAGTTCGACAATGATATTAGCACTGGTGAAATAAATCCACCTACTAAAAAAGAACAACTAGAAAAAAATATTCAGGCATTAAATACCCCAAAAATTCAACTCTCTATTTTTGATGCCCATTCACAAACATTCGATGATATTCGAAAACGTTTAGCCGAAATAGATATCAACCAATTAACACCGGTAGAAGCATTAATGAAACTCAATGAAATAAAGGGTTTGCTTAAATAGTTGCAAAA